>Ga0316626_10000168_pt1 | contig 23076 bp, 18 predicted proteins | sample OWC_Aug_T1_C1_D5_FD_207656 | JGI IMG/M metagenome (GOLD analysis project Ga0316626, IMG submission 207656) | Wetland soil microbial communities from Old Woman Creek delta, Ohio, United States - OWC_Aug_T1_C1_D5_A | ecosystem: Environmental > Terrestrial > Soil > Wetlands | place: USA: Ohio...
ATCACGACAAGGGGGGGTCGGAGATCACCGCCAGCCTGAAGCACATGTACGGTGTCGTGTCGATGCTGGACAGCTGGCGCGATATCCGGCACTACAGCGAGCTCGGTGAAACATGCGGCAAGATGATGGCCTCGGTGGTGAGGCCGGTCCTCAACATCGTCGATGCGATCTGGGTGCCGTATTCCAGCCTGACCGGATATCCGGCCGAGACAACCTTCCGGGCGAACCAGCTTCTGGCCAGCCAGGACCCCGTGGCCGCCGACTATTGGGCCGCCAAGTACATCCTTTACCCGATTGACGGCAATGCCCGCCACCACCCCGATTTTTCAGGCATCGACACCTGGCTGGGCCGGGCCGCCGCCACCATCAACTCCCGCGGCGGCCTGCGCGACGCGGAAAAGGGGATTCTGGTCGGCCGGGTCACTAAGACGGAAGCCGAGATGAAGACCCATTCCCTCGGAGCCGGAGAATTCCTGAACAGCGTCCGCCTCAGTGTTTCCAACTCGGGGCTGGTTTTCACGGCTCGTTCCGGCGAGGTGATGACGCTGGAGAAACCCCTTGCCATCGCCGTTGCCGGCGCCCGCCCGCTGGCCTGGAGGATCGAGACGAACGCCCGTTGGCTGAGCTGCGCGCCCGCCTCGGGATCGGGAAACGCGACGGTCGCGGTCCTGGCTCATCCCGGCGGTCTCGAACCGGGAAGCTACTCCGGACGGATCGCCATCTATTGCCCGGGAGCCGCCAACTCGCCTTTGTTCGTTTCCGTCACCCTCAAGCTCCACGAGCGGGAGTCCCGGATCAGGCTCGACTCCTGGTCAAAGTCATAAGGCTCACTTCCCCTGCCTGCCTCTGCGCGGGCTCCGGCCAAGGGATCACGGCCGGAGTTTGACCCGCATGTTTATCGAGTGATAGAGTAGCCTCCCGGATCCGGGCGGTCGTTTCCGACCCCTTAAAACCTGAAAGCCCTGGCCCGGAAGCCCGGAAAGGAGGAGACATGTCGAGTCCTGGCAAGAACCTTCTGTCCAAAGGACGGAACGTGGGCCTGGACTCGATCCGTCTACGGGAACGCTGGATAAAGAAGCGCAAGTTCCTGGGATAAGCATGATCCGAGTCGGCATCGATACCGGCGGGACTTTCACAGATTTTGTCTTCCTGGGCCCTTCCGGGATCCGGATCCATAAGGTCCTCTCCACGCCCCATGACCCCGCCGAGGCCATCGCCGGAGGCCTCGAGGAAGCCGGCGGGCTCGAGGGCCGCTTCGAGGTCATCCACGGCTCGACGGTCGCCACCAACGCCCTCCTCGAGCGCAAAGGCGCGAAACTCGCTTTCTTGACCACCGCCGGTTTCGAGGACCTGCTCGAAATCGGACGCCAGACCCGGCGCGAGCTCTACAATATCCTGGTCGAAAGACGATCGGCTTTGATCCCGCGGCATCTTTGCCTCGGCGTCCGCGAGAGGACGCTGGCCGATGGACGGGTTGAAAAACCGGCCGACCCGGACGAAGTCGAGGGGATCATCCGCCGGCTGAGGAAGTCGGGTGTCGAGTCGGTGGCCGTGTGTTTTCTTCATTCCTATGCCAACCCGGCCAACGAGAACCGGGTCTGCCGCAAGCTGCGGGCGCACGGTTTTTCGTTCTCGGCATCTTACCGGGTGCTCCGGGAATACCGGGAATTCGAACGGGCCAGCACGACGGCGATCAACGCTTACGTGGCGCCCCTCATGGAGAGCTACCTCGGCCGTCTGGAAAAAAAGCTGAGTCCGAACCCGGTCCGGATTATGCAATCGAACGGCGGGTTCATCTCGGCCAGGAGCGCCAGGGAGAATCCTGTCTGCACCATCCTGTCCGGCCCGGCCGGAGGAGCCGTAGGAGCCAGGGAGGTCGGCGCGGCCGCCGGGTTCGCCAACATCATCTCCTTCGATATGGGGGGGACCTCCACGGATGTTTCATTGTGTGCCGGGGATATCTCCGTTTCGACGGATTCGCTGATCAGCGACCTTCCCCTGCGCCTCCCAGTGATCGACATCCACACGGTCGGTTCGGGCGGCGGTTCGATCGCCGTCCGGGACGAGGGCGGCGCTCTGCGCGTCGGCCCACAGAGCGCCGGCGCCGATCCGGGACCGGCCTGCTACGGCAAGGGGGACGAAGTGACGGTGACAGACGCCAACCTTCTTCTGGGCAGGCTCGACCCCGACCGGTTTCTGGGCGGGACGATGAAGCTTTATCCCGAGAGGTCGCGCCGCGTCCTGGTGCGCCTTTCTTCCCGGCTGAATCTTGAGCCCCTGGCCCTGGCCGAAGGGATCATCCGGGTGGCCGACGCGACCATGGAACGGGCGATCCGGGTGATCTCGGTCGAGCGGGGGTACGACACCCGCGATTTCGCGCTTCTGTCTTTCGGGGGCGCCGGCGGCATGCACGCCTGCAGCCTCGCCCGGAAGCTCCGCATACCGACGGTCATCGTCCCCAAAAACGCCGGGGTGCTTTCGGCGCTCGGAATGCTCCTCTCCGATACGGCCAAGGACTATTCTCTGTCCGTCCTCAAAGCGGGCGACCGGATTTCCTTCGCCGAGCTCAGCCGGCTCTTCAGGCCGCTCCTCAAGGGAGCCGCTCGGGATCTCGACAGGGAAGGGTTTGCCCGGTCAAGAATGAGGCTCGTCCGGTCCCTGGACGTTCGCTATGCCGGCCAGTCCTTCGAGCTCACCGTTCCGTTTTCGCCGGGCTTCGGCGCTGATTTCCACCGGCTCCATCTCCGGCGGTACGGCTATGCCGATGAGGGAAGGCCGGTCGAGGTCGTGAACCTGCGGGTAAAAGCCTTAGGCCTGACGGACAAGCCTCGTTTCGCCGGGATCGAACTCGGGGGGAAGGACCCCGCGCCGGCGCAGATCGGCCGCCGGATCATGCGTTTTGAAGGCAGGAGTCTGGGCGCGGGCGTGTATGTCAGAGAAAAGTTGGGCGCGGGAAACGTGATCGAGGGGCCGGCCCTGGTCCTGGATTATGAATCGACGGCGGTCGTCCCGCCCCGTTTTGTCTGCCGGGTGGACCGGTTCGGCAACCTGATCCTCAGGGAGAGGCGATGAGAAAGCCCGACCCGGTTGAGCTCGAGATCTTCAAGAGCATCTTCGTCTCCATCGCCGAGGAGATGGGCGTCACGCTCTGCCGGTCCTCATTCTCTCCCAACATCAAGGAGAGAAAGGACTTCTCCTGCGCGATTTTCGATGGGCGGGGACAGACCGTCGCCCAGGGCGACCATCTGCCGGTTCATCTGGGAGCCATGCCGCTTTCTGTCCGGAGCGCCATCGAGAGTATCGACCTCGGTCCGGGCGATACGGCCGTTCTCAACGACCCGTTCCGCGGAGGGACCCACCTTCCGGATATTACCATGGTTTCTCCGGTGTGCGTGAAGGGGCGCGGCCGTCCGGTCTATTTCGTGGCCAACCGGGCCCACCATTCCGACGTCGGAGGCATCGCCCCCGGTTCCATGGCCTTGGCGACGGAGATCTACCAGGAGGGGCTGATCATTCCCCCCGTGAAGCTCGTCCGGCGCGGCCGGATCGACCGGGATGTGCTCGGCCTTTTACTGGCCAACGTCCGGACGCCGGAAGAACGGGAGGGCGACCTCACCGCCCAGTTGGCCGCCAACCGCATCGGGGAGAGAAGGCTTGTCGAGATCACCGGCAAATACGGGTTTTCCAGGATCGCGGCCTCGATGCGGCATCTTCAGGATTACTCCGAACGCATCATGCGGCGGGCCATCGGCGGCATCCCCGACGGAGACTATCGGTTCACGGATTATTTGGACGACGATGGAACAGGCCGGGAAGCAGTCCGGATCACGGCGGCCGTCCGGGTCCGGGGGACATCGGCCGAGGTCGATTTCACCGGCACGGACCCCCAGGTGGAGGGGAGCGTCAACGCGAATTTCGCCATCACTCTTTCGGCCACGATGTATGTCTTCCGGTCGATTATCCCGGGCGATGTCCCCTACAATGCCGGGCTGCTGCGGCCCATCCGGATCATTGCACCCGAGGGGAGTGTCGTCAATGCCCGGCGGCCGGCCGCCGTGGCGGGAGGGAACGTCGAGACATCTCAAAGGATCACCGACGTCCTGCTGGGAGCTCTGGCCAAGGCCATCCCGGGCAGAGTTCCGGCCGCCTCGAGCGGGACCATGAACAACATCACCTTCGGGGGGACTCATCCGGCGACCGGGAAAAACTTCGCCTACTACGAAACGATCGGCGGCGGCATGGGTGCGAGCCCGGAACGGGACGGATTGAGCGGCGTCCACACCCATATGACCAACACCCGCAATACTCCGGTCGAGGCCCTGGAGCATTACCTTCCCGTTCGCATCAGACGGTACTCGCTGCGCCGCGGGTCGGGAGGGAAAGGGAAGTTCAAGGGTGGAGACGGGATCGAGCGGGAATTCGAATTCCTGGCGCCGGCCCGGGTGAACATCCTTTCCGAGCGGCGGAAGTTCGCGCCCTATGGTTTGGCCGGAGGGGCGCCGGGGAAAAAGGGGAAGAATACCCTTGTCAGGAACGGGCGGAAAGTGGACCTGGGAGGCAAAGTCTCATTCCGGGTGAAGGCCGGCGACCGGGTCATCGTGGAGACGCCGGGCGGCGGCGGTTACAAAAAGGCTCGATAAAGAATGAGGTGGGTCAGGGCGACGACGGCGCAGCAGAGGAGGGCGCTCGTCTCCGCCTCGCTCGGCTGGATGCTCGACGGCATGGATATCATGCTCTATGCCATGGTCCTGGCTCACCTGATGAGGGATTTCGGGATGTCCACGGCCACGGCCGGCCTGATGAGCTCACTGACCCTCATCGCCTCGGCGGCGGGAGGAGTGATTTTTGGGTTGATCGCCGACCGGTTCGGCCGGGTCAAGGCGCTCATGGGCAGCATCCTGGTTTATTCGGTGTTCACGGGGGCCTGCGGCCTCTCCAGGAGTATCGTCGAGTTGGGAATTTTCCGCGTCCTTCTGGGGTTGGGGATGGGCGGAGAGTGGGGGACGGGGGCGGCGCTTGTCGCCGAAACCTGGCCGTCCGAACACCGGGGGAAAGCGCTGGGGATCGTGCAAAGCTCCTGGGCCGTCGGCTATGCGCTGGCGGCGGCCGTGACGGCGCTTGTCCTGCCCAGGTGGGGCTGGCGCGCGGTCTTTTTCGTCGGTGTCCTGCCGGCGCTCCTGACTCTCTGGATCCGGCGGCGCGTCGAGGAACCGGCGATCTGGAGGAAGAGCATCGAGGAGAAGCGGCGCCTTTCATCCCGGTCCGGCCTTGGGCTGATTTTTCGCCGGCCGCTGTTGAAAAAAACCCTGGTCACGACTCTGATGAACGCCGGGACGATGTTCGCCTGGTGGGGGCTCTTCACCTGGATCCCCGCCTACCTCGGTCTGCCCGTCGAGCAGGGAGGAATGGGGTTGAGCGTCGTCAAGACGTCGACCTGGATCATCGTCATGCAGGTCGGGATGTGGCTCGGCTACGTGAGCTTCGGGTTCATCTGCGATTCCATCGGCCGCAAAAGGACGTATATCCTCTTTCTCCTCGCGGCGGCGGCGCTTGTCCTCGTTTACAGCTCCATCCGGCAGAACGCCTCCCTGCTTCTTGTCGTCGGGCCTTTCCTCGCTTTTTTCGGCACCGGGTATTTCTCCGGGTTCGGGACGATCACGGCCGAGATCTATCCGACGGGCGTGCGGGCCTCGGCCCAGGGCTTCACCTACAACATCGGCCGGGGCCTGAGCGCGCTGGCGCCGTTCACGATCGGGGCGCTGGCCAAGGGACACGGGCTGGCCTGGGCCTTTTACCTCACCGCCGGCTTTTTCCTTTTCTCCGCGGCGACCGCCTTCGCCCTCCCTGAAACCAGGGGCAAATCCCTCGAATAGGGGGACAGTTTATCCCTTTCCGAATTTCATGCTCAAAATGAAAAGAATGCGGAAATTGATGTGGCGTCCCCGTTTGTGATATAAAGCGCGGCTGATGAAGGAAAAAGCGAAAGTCATCCTGCGGAGGGCCGATGCCTATGACCCGGCGGCCCTGGCCAAGATCATCGGCGCCGGCCTTGACGAATTCGGCCTGGCACCCCGGATCCGGGGAAGGATCACGATCAAGCCCAACGTGGTGATGGCCCACCACAAGGTCACGCCCTCGGCCTACACCCGGCCCGAATTCCTGGACGGCCTGCTCACGGCGCTCGAGGAAAGGGCCCAGGGCGAGCCGGAGGTCCGGGTGGCCGAGAAATGCGGCGCCGCCATCCCCACTTCCCGGATGTTCCGGCGGGCCGGATATTACCGTCTCCGCAAAAAGCACCGCTTCAGCCTGAGGCCGATCGAGGCGTCCCGCAAGAAAACCGTCCCGCTTCAAAAAGGAAAGATCCATCAGAAAATCCGTACCTCCCGCGAGATCGCCGAGCGGGATCTCCTCATCTATGCTCCCAAGCTCAAGACGAACGCCCTCGCCCACGGCCTCACCGCCGCCCTCAAGCTCAACATCGGCATCCTCTGCGACGGAGAGAGGATGTGGAACCATAACTTCAACCTCGACGAGAAGGTCGTCGACCTTCTGGAAATCGGGCATCCGGATTTTATCGCCACCGACGCCGTCGAGGCCTCCTTCGGCGGAAACCACCTGACCCAGCACGGACATCCCCTCGGCGTCGTCATCATGGCCACAAATCCTCTGGCCCACGATGTCGTCTGCGCCCACATCTTCCACCTCGACCCGGAGAAAGTCGGCCACCTGGCCGCCGCCCGCGCCCGCGGCTACGGCTCTCTCGACCTCGCCGATATCGAGATCGGCGGCGACATCTCTCTTCAGGAGATCCGGGAGAGGACGAAAGACTGGAAGACGGGTTTCATCCGGGCCGACGACGTGGACTGCAATGTCAAGATCCGAAGCGGGGAGCCCTACTGCACCGGCGGCTGCCACGGCGTTTTCCTCGATTGGCTCTATATGATCAAGGACCGGAAGCCACGGCTGTGGACGAAGCTCCCGGATTGGACCGTCGTCATCGGCAAATACAAGGGCGACGTCACGGCCGACAGGGTCCTCCTTGTCGGCTCCTGCACGGAGATCGATGGCCGGGTCAAGGCCCGGCGAAAGATAAAGATCCGCGGCTGCCCTCCCAAGCACAAGACCCTCGTCCTTCTGCTCTTTCTCAGGGCGGGCATCATCAACCCCCTTTTCCGCCTGGACCTGATCATTGACTCCTATCCGTTCCTTTTCTGGACCTGGTTCAAGAGATTCATCACGGGGAGGTTCTAGCCCATGGGCGCCCTGGACGGACGTTTCCTCATCGCCGGCGACAGGCTCGATGGCAAGGATAAGGCCAAAGTGGAAAACCCCGCCACCCTGGAGATTCTGGGCGAAGTCTCCTTGGCCTCGTCGGAGGACTGCCGCCGAGCCATTGATGCGGCCCGCAGCGCCTACCCGGTCTGGCGGAAAATCTCCCCCCGCGAGAAGCGCGTCATCTTCCACAGGGCGAAAGACATCCTCCTCCGCCGGTCCGATGAAATCGCCCGCCTCATCGCCATGGAAAAAGGAACGCCCGTGGCCGAAGCGTTGACCATCGAGGTCTTCACCATCATGGAGACGCTGGACTACCACGGCCACAACCAAAAGAAATCCCAGGCGCCGAAAAAAGTCCGTCCCCATATCCCTCTCTTCGCCCATAAGAAATGCCGCTACCTGTTCCAACCGCTGGGGCCGTCGCTTGTCATCTCCCCCTGGAACTTCCCCTTCATGATCCCCTTCCTGGATGTCATCAGCGAGCTCGCGGCGGGAAACACGCTCGTCCTCCGTCCGTCCACATCGACTCCGTTCGCCGCTTTGGCCATCGGCGAGATCATGACCGAAGCCGGAGTTCCGGCCGGGGCCGTGAACGTTGCGCCCTGCCGGGTTCCCCAGGCGGAAGAGATGATCCTCAACCCGGCCATCCAGTCCATCGCCTTTACCGGAAGCGTCCCGATCGGCAAGCGCATCCTGGAGCTCGCCAGCCGGAACCTGACCAATGTCGTGCTTGAGCTCGGGGGCAAAGACCCGATGATCGTCCTCGGGGACGCCGACCTCGACCTGGCCGCGCGGGGGGCGGTCTGGGCGGCATTTATGAACACCGGCCAGAGCTGCGCCTCGGTTGAGAGGGTGTATGTGGACGAGAAAATAGCCGTCGAATTCACCCGGCGGGTCGTGAAGCTCGCCTCGGCAGTCCGGGTGGGGAACCCCCTCGACCCGGAGGTGGATATGGGCCCGATGGAAAACCTCGGTCAGCTCAAAGTGGTCGAAGAGCATGTCCGGGACGCCCGGGCCAGGGGCGCGGAGATCCTCTGCGGGGGAGGAAGGGTGGACGGACTTCCCGGCTATTTCTTCCAGCCGACGGTTTTGACTCGCGTCGACCATTCCATGCCGGTCATGACCGAAGAGACCTTTGGACCGGTGCTTCCCATCATGACTTTCAGGGATGTCGAAGAGGCCGTCCGCCTGGCCAACGACAGCCATTACGGGTTGACCGCCTCCGTTTGGACGAGGGATCGGAGGATGGCCGCCCGTCTGGCGGAAGAACTCGAGGTGGGCGGAGTGACCGTCAATGACCACATGGTGACCTTTAACGAACCGAAGGCGATCTGGGGCGGCATCAAGCAGACCGGGATGGGCCGGACCCACGGGCCCTACGGGATGCTCGAGATCGCCAATATCAAGTTCGTGTGCGACGACTTCACGAGGAAGCGCCTCAAACAGTGGTGGTATCCCTACGCGCCGGCGAACCTCCGGATCATGGAAAGCGCGCTGGCCATCATGCATCACCCCCGCCGGGCGGGGAAAATCAAGGCCCTGCTTTCCCTCCTCCCGCAGATGGGAAGGGTCAATGCGACAACCCCCTTCCGCAGCCTCCTCGGGATCACCTCCCGCCTGTTTCATAAATAGTCCAGTCCATTCGCAGCTGCTAAAGGAAAGCACGAAACCCAAAATGCTTGATTGTCCTGCCGGCAATTGGGGAATAAACGCTTTCCTTGACTCATCCATCCATCCAGCGTATATTAAATCTATAATTATTATCGGATTTATAGGGACTGTCCCGGCCGGCCGGGAAGCCCGAGGAACACCAGAGGATGAATAGCCGGTTTTTCAAAATCTCCCTTCATCGCGCCGGATCGGCGTCCGCTCCCTTGTTGGCCCTCGCCGCCGGCCTCAGCGGCCTTTTCGTGTTCACCTTGGTCGGGCCGCCCAGCCAGGAGGCCCAGACGAAGCTCACTCCCCCCGGTCCGCTTTCCCGGGCGCACGGCTCTTTCGAAGGCGAGCTGAATTGCACGAAATGCCATTCGGCCGGGAAGAGGATCGAGGCCGCCCGCTGCCTGGCCTGCCATCAGAACGTTTCCGACCGGATGGCCGCGAAAAAAGGAGTTCATCGCGAGGTCACCGGGGATTGCGAAGCCTGCCACCAGGAGCATCAGGGAGTCGAGGCCGACATCCGGCCTCTCGACCCGGCGGAATTCGATCACGCCGCGGAGACGGGCTTTGCCTTCGAAGGGAAGCACGCCGGCCTGGCCAAGAATTGCCCCGCCTGTCACAAGGTCCGTTCTTACATGGCCAATCAGAGGGACTGCGGCTTCTGCCACGCCGAACCCCACCAGGGGACAATGCCGCAAAAATGCGAGGCCTGTCATACCCCGGCCGGCTGGACCTCGATAGCCCGCGGTTTTCATAAAGCCGGGACCTTCCCTCTCGAAGGCCGGCATCTCGAGGTCCCCTGCGCCTCTTGTCATATCAACGGGATTTATAAAGGGACTCCGATGCGCTGCTATGACTGCCACTGGATCCGGCGCCAGGATGACGTTTATCGAACCGCGCTGGGGACCGACTGCGAAAACTGCCACAGGCCGGTCTCCTGGACGGCCGTGCGCTGGGACCATGCCGCCCAGACGGGCATGGCGCTCAACGGCGCCCACCGGAATCTGAGCTGTGACAGCTGCCACAAAGATGGGAACTTCAGGCGGATCAGCTTCGACTGCTATTCCTGCCACCGCGAGGATTACGAGGAAACCTCGGAGCCCAACCACCGGCAGGCGGCCTTCCCGACGACTTGCGAGTTCTGCCATCTTCCGTCTCAGACGAGCTGGGAGCAGGCATCTTTCAACCACAACAGCGTTTTTCCCCGACAGGGTGTCCACGCCACCCTGGACTGCAGTGCCTGCCATAAGAACGGCGTATATGCAGGGACTCCCCGCGAATGCTATGGCTGTCACCGGACGGACTATGAGCAGACGCAAGACCCAAACCATCGGGCGGCCGGTTTTCCGACGACATGTGAAGTATGCCACCGGTCTTCCGATTCTTCCTGGGACCAGGCGAGCTTCAACCACGCTTCCATTTATCCCCTTCAGGGCGTCCACGCCACCCTGGATTGCTCGGCCTGCCATAAAAACGGCATCTATGCCGGGACTCCGCGGGAATGCTACGGCTGTCATCGGACAGACTATGAGCAGGCGCGCGACCCGAATCACGTCGCCGCCGGCTTTCCGACAACTTGCGAATCTTGCCACCGGGCCTCCGATACGTCCTGGGATCAGGCTCGTTTTAATCACACCTGGTTCCCCATCACATCGGGGCGGCATGCCGGAAACGACTGTTCGGCCTGCCATCCAAATCCGAGCAACTTCACGGTATTCACCTGTTTGACCTGCCATACCCGGGGGGACACGGACGAACATCACGGCGGAGTGTCCGGCTACCGCTACGACTCGGCGGCCTGCTATAGCTGCCATCCTCAGGGGAGGGCCGATTGAAAAAGAGCCGGGCCTTCATGCTGTTGTCGGCCGGGACAATCATGTTGGGTCTGGTCTCCATTCAAGGGCTGGGCGATATCAACCCGCGCTGGGGGCGGCTTTCGCTTTTCGCCCAGGCGGCCCAGAGGGGTCAATCGGGCGGAGAGGACAGCCTCTTCACCGAGCTCGTGGGGACGCTGGTGTTCCGGGCGCCCGCCGGGGACGAAGGCGGGTTTGAATATGCCATCGATACGCGTTTCGCGGGTTATCCGACCACGGAAGGAAGAAAGCAGCGCATCTCCATCTATGATGCCCACGTCGGGTGGAGAGCAAAAGGCGGCCTCTTTGGATTCCGCGTCGGCCAGGTCTGGCTCGATGAGCTCGGAGCGCTGGGTTCGCTGGGCGGCGTCGTGGCTGAAGCCCGACCGTTGCGCGAGGCGTCCGCGGGGATCGGGGAGCTTCGGGTCGGGGCTTTCTGGGGGATGGAGCCCAAGATCATGGAGGCCGGCTACGTCTCCGGTGTCCAGAAGTTCGGCGGCTATTTGACCCTCGAGGGCGCAGCCGCGCGCCGGCACGTCCTCGCCTATGTCAATCTGCGGAACCAGAGCCTGACCGAGAGGTCCGTTCTGGCCCTTTCCAATTATATTCCCATAAAAAAACAGTTCTATTTGTATCAGGCGATGGAGTACGACCTTCAGGGGCCCGCCGGGCAGGGCGGGGGAAGGCTCACCTACATTTTTGCCAACGCGCGGTTCACCCCAGTGCGGGCTGTCGAACTCCAAGGGATCTTCCACCACGGCCGTTCGATCGACGCCCGGACCATCACCGAGGAGGTTCGCAGCGGCCGTCCGGTCAGCGAGTCCGAGCTCGAAGGATTCCTGTACGAGTCGATCGGCGGGCGTCTAACCTTCCGATTCACTCCCGGGATCCAGGCCTTTATCGGCTATGCCCAGGACAAAACCAACGAACAGGACAAGAAGCGCGACCGCGTCATGCTGGGAATTTTCGGCTACGATTTGCTCGGGTCGGGCTTTGACGTTCGGGTCACCAACTCGAGGTATTCCCAGGCGGGACAGTCTTCGTATAACTCCTGGTATGTCTCAATGGGAAAGACATTCGGCCGGAGTCTCTATCTCGAAGGATTCTACAGCTCCTCGGTCTCCGTCCTCAGGTTTTTTGGAGCCCAGGTCCAGGTGGAGACGCGGCCCCACACCGAGCTCTACGGCTTGTCTTCGGTTCTCCATGCGACAAGACGCGTGTCCCTGCTCCTGACGCTCGAGCATACTTCCGGAGACATGCCGGGCGAAACCCGCGCCATGACCGGCCTGAGCTATCGATTCTGATCCCCCTTTGCAGCGGTCTTTCCTGTCGTGCTCAAAAAACCCTAGCCCACCCTCGTCCGGGCCACAGGGCCTAGGGCACTCACTCTTAGGTCCTCGAATCGTCCCTTGAGATTGTCGGCGTCCGCGAACCGCTTTTTTTAGCGGGAGCATACTTCACGGCCGGTTGTCTCGTATATATAATGGAGTCCGACAGGATGGAAAGTACCGCCCGGTCGCGAGGTATCGCCGGAATTCAGGGAGGTTCTCTGATGACCAAATTTCTGCTCTGGCTGATCTTGCTGGTGTTCTGCTGGCCGCTGGCCCTTCTGGCGCTCATCCTGTATCCTTTTATCTGGCTCCTTTCCCTGCCCTTCCGGCTCCTCGGAATAACGGTCGGCGCCGTCTTCGACCTGCTCAAGGCGATCATCACTCTTCCGGCCCGCGTTCTTCGCGGCGGAAAACGCTGATGCCACTACCTTGAGCCTAATCTTGACAGCACCGCCTCCTTATAGTAATTAACATTTGCTTTATTGAGCGGGCATCTTCCTGACTCGGAGGCTGTGAGCAAAGCCACTATCCCGCTTGGGAGAAACCCATGTCAGAGATCTTTGAGAAACTCGGCCTGTTTTATCTCGGTAAAGTCTCCGACCCGGCCAGCCAGGCGGTTACGGAGAATTATCTCCTTTATGACTCCAAGGACCTGGTGACGCATGCCGTTTGCGTCGGCATGACGGGAAGCGGAAAGACCGGGCTCTGCATCGGGCTGCTTGAAGAGGCGGCGATCGACGGCATCCCGGCCTTGATCGTCGACCCCAAGGGCGACATGGGGAACCTGGCCCTCCTTTTTCCCGGTCTCCGGCCGGAGGACTTCCGGCCCTGGATCAACGAGGACGAGGCCGCGCAGAAGGGCTTATCTCCGGACGATTACGCCCGCGACCAGGCCGGCCTCTGGCGAAAGGGGCTGGCCGAATGGGGGCAGGATGAAAACCGGATCCGTGCTCTCCTGGCCGCGACCGACATCTCCATTTATACGCCGGGAAGCAATGCCGGGCTTCCGCTCTCGGTCCTCAAATCCTTCGAAGCGCCGCCGCCCGAGCTCGTCGAGGACACGGACCTCTTTCGGCAGCGGATCTCCACCACCGTCTCCGGGCTCCTGGGCCTGCTGGGAATCCAAGCCGATCCGCTGCAGAGCCGCGAGCACATCCTCATCTCGAATCTTTTGGAGGCCGCCTGGAGTATCGGCCAGAGCCTCGACCTGCCGGCGCTCATCCAGCGGATCCAGTCTCCGCCCCTCCGGCGGATCGGGGTCTTTGAACTGGACGCTTTCTATCCGGCTCCGGAACGCAACAAGCTGGCCATGATGCTCAATAACATCCTGGCGGCTCCCGGCTTCGCCTCATGGCTTGAAGGGGACCCGTTGGAGATCGGGAGTCTTCTCTATACTCCGGCCGGGAAGCCCCGCTTGAGCGTCCTGTCGATCGCCCATCTGTCGGACCCCGAGAGGATGTTCTTTGTGACTCTGCTCCTTAACCAGCTCCTTGGCTGGATGAGGCGCCAGCCCGGGACGTCGAGCCTCCGGGCTCTTTTCTACATGGACGAGATCTTCGGCTTTTTCCCTCCGGTGGCCGAGCCGCCCTGCAAGCGCCCCCTGCTGACCCTGCTCAAGCAGGCCCGGGCCTTCGGCCTCGGGCTTGTCCTCACCACCCAGAACCCCGTGGACCTGGATTACAAGGGGCTGGCCAACGCGGGGACCTGGTTTATCGGACGGTTGCAGACGGAAAATGACAAAAACCGGCTCCTGGAGGGACTGGCGGGTGTCGGGGGAAATGTCGATCTCGACAAGGTCTCCGGCCAGATCAGCGGCCTGCGCAAGCGTGTCTTCCTGATGCACAATGTCCACGAGGACAGTCCGGTCTTGATGAATACCCGCTGGACTTTGTCCTATCTCCGGGGTCCGCTGACGAGGCAGCAGATCAAGCAGCTCATGGACGGGAGAAAGGCCGCAGCGGAGACGGCCGCCGGGCCTTCGGCCCGCGTTCCGGCTTCGGCCGGACCCGTTTTCTCGGCATCTCCGGCCGCCGTAAGGCCGCCCCTTCCCGCCGGTATCGGAGAGCTGTTTCTCCCGGCTGCCTCACGGCCGGCGACGCCGGGCCGTTTGGTCTACCACCCTTCGGTCGCCGCCCTGGGCCAGGTCGCGATCGTTGACAACAAATTGGGCTTGTCGAGCGCGGATCCCGTCGGCCATTTCCTCGAACTCGGGGAGGAGATGATCGGCCTTCTATGGGACAAGGCCACCCCGTGCGCAATCAAGGCGGAAAACCTCAAGCGGGAGCCGGAAGAAGGGGCTTCCTTCTTGCCCCTGCCCGGCCGGCTGGGACAGCTTCTGAAATCGGCGGAGGATGACTACGGGGATTTCCTCACCCGGGCTTTCCAGATGAGCCTGTGGAAAAGCCGGCTGTTCGGAGAAGTCTCCAAGCCCGGTGAATCGGAGCGTGATTTCCGCCTCCGCCTGGGCCAGATGAGCCGTGAAAAGCGGGACGCCGAGGTCGACAGGCTGCGCCAGAAGTATGCCGCCAAGTTTACGACCATTGAGAGGCAATTGCTGACCGCGCAGCAGCGGGTCGAGCGGGAGCAAGAGCAATACAAAGGACAGATGGCCCAAACCACGATCTCTATCGGGGCGACGATACTGGGGTCCATCCTGGGCCGGAAGGTCTCCCAGATCGGCCGGGCGACGACGAGCGCCCGCAGCGCCAGCCGCGCCTATTATGAGAAGCAGGACATCGATAGGGCCCGTCAACAGGTGGAGATAATCCAATCAAGGCGGGCCGAGATGGAGAAGCAGGTCGAGGAGGAAGCCGCCCGGATCACGAGCACCTTGGATCCGAACGCGGAGATCCTGCAGCCGATCGGCCTCCGACCGAAAAAAAAGGACATCCTAGTCCAGTGGTCCGGCCTGCTCTGGCTTCCTTACTGGCACCTGGACGGCGGGGCCGTGGAAGCGGGCTTCAGGCCGGCTGAGCGATAAATAAGGTAAGGAGGGAATCAAGATGTTTAAAGAGTTCAAGGAATTCGCTCTCCGCGGGAACGTTGTGGACATGGCCGTGGGCATCGTCATCGGCGCGGCTTTCGGGGCCATCGTCGCTTCTTTTGTGACCGACGTCCTCATGCCGCCGATCGGGCTTCTGTTCGGGAAAGTCGACTTTGCGAATCTTTTTGTGGTCCTGAAATCCGGCGCCGTCCCGGGCCCTTACGAAACCATGGCGGCGGCGAAACAGGCGGGGGCGGTGACGCTCAACTACGGTATTTTTATCAACACCATCATCAGCTTCCTTATCATTGCCTTCGCCGTGTTCCTGGTCATCCGGCAAATCAATAAGCTGAGGGCGAAGGCGGAAGCGCCGGCCGCCGCTCCGGCGACCAAGGAGTGTCCGTACTGCCTTTCAGCCGTCGCGATCAAGGCGACCCGCTGCCCCTTCTGCACATCGACCTTGAAGGCCGAATAGAGGCTGGAGGAGGAACTCCCGGCCTTCACTTAAGCCGGGCCCGAAAAGAACATCCCGGTTCCCTGGATACGCCGGACCCGAGCCGGTCCGGCCTCGGCGCGTCGCCGTCCGTTTCCGCCTGAGGGTCCACCCCGGCGCCGCTTTTGCAGGCGGGAAAGGGCGGCGGTCTGAACCGGGTTGCGTCTGCCTCGATCGCTCGGGTTTCCGGTGGGACGGGGACCTCCGGATCGCGCCAACCCGGGATGAACAGCGGTAACGATCGGGCCGGACATGGAGTTATTAATCCGGAGGTGCTGGATATGAGAATGAAATGCGGGCGGTGCCGTCTGCTTTTTCTCCCCTTCCTGGCTTCCATCGTCGTCGGACAAAGCGTTGAGACGGCTAAAGGCGTCCGTCTTGTTCATAACGGAAAAGAGGGGGCGTGGGGAAAGAGGCCGAAAGTTCAGGTGGAGCTGGTGAGGACGCTCGGCGACGTGGCCGCCGAGAATGAGGCGGTGGCCTTCTATATGCCGGGGGGGATGGCCGTCGACAGCGCGGGGAACCTCTATATCCTCGATACCGGGAACCACCGGGTTCAGAAATTCGACCCCGACGGCAAGTACCTGGCGTCATTCGGGCGGCAGGGCCAGGGACCGGGGGATTTCTCCTACCCCGATTCCATCGCCATCGACGATCAGGACATGATCTGGGTTTCTGACCCCAATAATCAAAGGATTCAAGTTCTCACTCCGGAGGGCGCCGAACGAAAGACGATCGGGTTCGTCAAGGACCGGGTGGGCAAGATAGGGCTGGCCAAGTCGGGCGTGGTCATGGCCGGCGGGGGAGGAGTCTTCTTCGCCGACCCGGGAATGGAAGAGGGGAAGCACGCTATTCCCAAGTTGTACAAGAAACTCGACTTGGATGGCAAGATCGCGGGGGAATACGGTGAGCCGTTTGACTTCGGGCACCCGCTGCTCAATCAGCTTGGGAACCAGGTGACGTTTGCGACGGATGCGGAAGGCGGCGTTTATCTGGCCTATCTCTACCAGAACCGGATCGATAGATATTCGTCCGAGGGGAAACTCTTGTGGCGCGCCGATAGGAAGCTGGACTACAGTACCGACCCTCCCAAGGACAAAGGGAAGAGGGAAGCCAGGGACGGAGGCCTGATGGTCCAGATGCCGAGGATGAATCAGTGCGCCGAGGGGACCGCGGTGGACGGCTCGGGGAGGGTGTGGGTTGTCACCCTCAACCGCCAACCCCGGGAAGACGAGCAGGTCGGTGTGAACATGACCGTGAGCATGAGCGGCGGAGAGCGAAAGATGTCCATGAAGCCCTCCGGCAATACCGAGCTGAGGACGACGGACGTTTACAGGCTGGAAATCTATAGTCCTGAGGGAGAGCTCCTTGGGAGCCTTCCCGTCGACTACTTTGTCGACGGAATATATATCAAGGGCGACCGGCTGTTCCTCTGGGACGCCATGCGGGGCGCCAAGTTCTACGAGTACCGGATCAAGGAGCTGTAGATACAAGCCTGCAGCCGGCAGAACGGCCCGGGCTTTATGGATTTATGCGAAGAAAAGAGTTTTCGATAGCGTTTTGCCATATTCAATAGGGCTTATGCAGGGGGAGGGATTTGAAGAAAGGCTAGCCGGCCCGGCCCCTGTTGACTTCGGTCGGGATGGCTTCCTCTTTCCCGTAGAAATGGTGGATAAGCGCTATCAGGACGTCGGGGATTCCATGATGAAACTGAACCCCTATCTCGTAGAGACCGTCATCATTCTTCTTTTCCCACTTGACCGTGCCGCGAATCCTGATGATTTGCTTTGAGCGCGACAGATGGAGCGTCAGGTTGAGCCTTGAGTTCAGCGGGAAAAGCCGGTCTGTCCAGATGCGGGCTCCGGTGAGGGATAGATCTTTGGTGAAAGCGTTGATCGACTCCCCATCGGTCCGTTCTGCCATTGGGGAAACAGCTATGGCCACTCGGTTCTCTTCCTTGATCCTCTTTTCTCGCCTCTTTTCTATCATGGCACGCACCTCTGGACCGCTTTCTTATCATCGGGACGGTTCGAGCCGTCTCCGTCCATCCCATGATAGGGATTCCCCGGGAGCCCGTAAATCGCCGGTCCCGATGAATCCAGGGGTGAAGTTTATTAACCCCTCTCACCCTCAGGCCGCCACCCCCCGGCACCCTTTTCCAGGCCGACCTTCCTAGGGCAGGCTCGGCTTTCCTTTTGCCGGCGGTTTCAGGACGACTGGGACGGTCACATGGGAAGCCCACTTAGCCGACCGGTAGACCTGCTGTGTCGCCTCCCGGAAATCCTCCATCCTCGCCTCGAAGATATTCGGGACGAACGTCTGGGGGTTCCGGTCGACGAGCGGAAAAAAGCTGCTTTGGACCTGCACCATGATCCGATGCCCCTTCTTGAAGCAGTAATTTTGGGTGTGCAGGTCGATGGCGTAGGGCACCACCTCGTTCGGCGGAATCGCCAGGGGCGCTTCGAAGCTCTGCCGATAGCGCCCGCGGAAGACTTCGTTGGCAACCATCATCTGATAGCCGGCCATCTTCCAGTCCTCCGGCATCCTTTCGGGAAAGACGTCGATCAGCTTGACGATCCAGTCGCTGTCGGATCCGCTCGTCGAAGCGAATATGTTCGCCACGATCCTCCCGGCGATCGAGATATCCTCTTCAAGAGGGGCGCTCTCCCAGCTCAAAACGTCCGGTCTGTCATCCACAAACCGCTGATCCTCGACGAGCCAGGTCGACCAGTTGGAGCCGTGGGGGAAATAAGTGGCCTGGACCGGGCGATGGCGGTAGGGGACCGGATGGTCGGGGTCGGATACGTAGCTGTCGAACGCGCCCTCAGCGGCTTCCGCCGGGGGTTCGAAGGAGAGCCGGCCGGAAGCTCGAAAATAGAGGTTCTTTTCTCCGGCCGGTGATTTCGGAGGCCAGTCCTCCCAAGTCCGCCAGGTGTTGGCCCCCGTTTCGAAAGTCACGGCCTCAAAGCCCGGCGGTTCCCCTTTGTCTTTGAGGAAATAAGCAAACCAGGGCGCTTGGATCTTCTCCCGGAAATGGCGGCCGGTCGGGCTGCCGAACTTGATGCTGCCCAAGCTGCTGCCGTCGCCCCGGTACCAGCCGCCGTGATTCCAGGGGCCGACGACCAGGAAGTTCAAGCTTTTATCATCATGCCGTTCCAGGGCCTCGTAGATTCGAAGGGGGCCATAGAAGTCTTCCTGGTCCCACCAGCCGGCGACGTTCAGGGTGGGAACCTGGACGCTCGTCAGATAGGGAACGAGAGTCTGCCGCTTCCAGAATTGGTCATAATTCGGATGGGCCACAAAGTCATTCCAAGTTGGGATTTTTCCCTTGAGGTACTTGGCGTTCACGTTCGACAGCGGCCCGAGGGCCAGATACCAGTCAAACGTGTCGTATCGATCGAAGGCGAACGCCTCGTTCTCCTTGGAGGACTCCATCGAGGCGGCGTATTCGAAGCCGTAGCTCAGGCGGAAGGCGCCGTTGTGAAAAAAATCGTCGCCCAGCCACATGTCCGCCGGAGAGGCCTGGGGCGAGACGGCCCGGAGCGCGGGGTGAGGCTCCAGCATGGCCATGGCCGTCAGCCAGCCGTCGTAGGAAACGCCGAGCTGGCCGACGCGGCCGTTATTTCCGGGGACATTGGCGACGAGCCACTCCACCGTGTCGTAGGCGTCGGTGGCCTCGTCGATCGACCGGGGATCCCGGCGGTCCCGGACCGGCCTTTGCATCACGAAGGTGCCTTCCGAGCCGAAGCGCCCGCGGATGTCCTGGAAGACGAAGATGTATCCGTCGTCGGCCAGGTCCTTGAAGGACCCGCGCAGGCGTCCGGCCGAGCCGGCGATCCCATAGGGGGTCCGGCTGAAGATGATGGGCAGCGGCGGCGTCAGCGGCTTCGGAGTGAATATCATGGTGTGCAGCCTGACTCCGTCGCGCGCCGGGATCATGACTTCACGGACTTCATAATCCTGGGTGGGGGGGCTTTGTTTCTGGACGTCCTGCCCGGCGGCCAGCAAGACAAAAACGACGACGGCGGCTCCGGCGAGCGTGGTTGCGATGTTCTTTCTCATGTCCCATTCCTTTCCTGCGGAAACATACCGCCGGCGGCCCGTCAGGTCAAGGAAAATCACCGGGCTCTCTATGGAAAAAAGGCGGCAAAAATGGTACATTCATGGTGCTCCCGATGTGGAGATTCCGGTGGGCGGTTAGCTCAGCTGGGAGAGCGCGGCGTTCGCAACGCTGAGGTCGGGAGTTCGAGTCTCCTACCGTCCACCATTTTTCCCCTCTCCTCGATCCGTTCGGGGACGTGGGGCGGAGGGTCAATGATCAGTCGGGAGATCTGGATGCTGGCCGGCACCGCGGCGACGCTCGGCTTCGTCCACACCTTGATCGGTCCCGACCATTACCTGCCCTTCATCGTCATCGGGCGGGCCCGCAATTGGGCCCTGCGTAAAACGCTTCTCGTATCCTTCCTGGCCGGCCTCGGCCACATCCTGAGCTCGGTCATCCTCGGGTTCGCCGGCATCGCCCTGGGGATCGCCGTGGCCAGGCTGGAGGGTGTCGAGTCGGCGCGCGGCGAGATCGCAGCCTGGCTTCTCATCGGCTTCGGCCTCGCCTATTTCCTCTGGGGCATGCGACGGGCCTGGAGAAGCAAGCCCCACACCCATCCCCACCTCCACGATCACGAAAACGCGCAACCCCATGCCCATGGACCGGACCAGGGCGTCCACGATCCCGGCCAGGAGAACGTCCATCGACATGCGCACGCCCACACGCACGAGCTCGCCCAGCACGCCCATCCCCACGGCGAGGCCCCCAATAAGGCCAACGTCACGCCCTGGGTTCTGTTCACGATCTTTGTCTTCGGACCTTGCGAGCCGCTCATCCCGCTCGTCATGTATCCGGCGGCCCGTCATAGCACGGCCGGGGTCGTCCTGGTCGCTTCGGCTTTCGGCCTGGTGACCATCGCGACGATGCTCGTCATTATCGCGGCCGCCTCGTTCGGGGCGAGCTTCGTCCGGCTGGGCAAGCTGGAGCGCTATTCCCACGCCCTGGCCGGAGCGATGATCTTTATCTCCGGCCTCAGCGTCCGATTTCTCGGCCTGTAGCCGGGGGCATATAGGGCAAGCGCCCCCCGGATGGCGTTGATGAAGTTTGTTGTCGATTGCATGCTGGGGAAGCTGGGCAAGTGGCTCCGGATCCTCGGTTTCGACGCCCTTTACATGAACAAGGCCGAGGACGGGGATCTCCTTCTCCTGGCCGGGCGCGAAAACCGCATCCTCCTGACCAAGGACCACGAGCTTCTCCGCTCCGCGGCCGGCCTTCCCTGCCTCTTTATCGAGAGCGATTTCTGGCCGGAGCAGCTCGTCCAGGTCCTCGATGCCTTCAAGTTGAGGGGCAAGGTCAGACCGCACTCGCGCTGCCTGGCCTGCAACGTCGGACTCAGGAGGATCCCGAAAAAGTCCGCCCGGAACCTGGTGCCTCCGTTTGTCCTTGCCCGGGCTTCCTCCTTCGCCTCATGCCCGGCCTGCGGCCGGGTCTTCTGGCCGGGGACCCATTTCCGGGACATGGACCGGACGATCGACGGGATCCTCGGAAAAAGGAAAGTCCGGAGCAAAGGGCCGGTGGAGAAGCGGAAAAAAGACCCGAGAAGCGGGGAAGGTTAACCCGTTCAGCGAAAATCCCGTATAATAAAGAGAGGTCCGAAAAATAAGGAGGGCAGATGCTCATCACGACGACTCCACAGGTTGAAGGCAAGAGGATCACGGCATACCTTGGTCTGGTCAGCGGTGAAGCCATCATGGGCGCTGATATCTTCAAGGACCTGTTCGCCGGAATCCGCAATATCGTCGGCGGGCGCGCCGCCGCCTACGAACAGGAGCTCCGGCGGGCGAAGGACATCGCCCTGGAGGAAATGGTGCAGAACGCCCAGAGCCTGGGGGCCAACGCCGTCGTCGGCGTCGACCTGGACTACGAGACTCTCGGCCAGGGAGGGAACATGCTCATGGTCAGCGCCAGCGGCACCGCGGTCAAGTGCGAAGAAGCGTAAAGGGGGAAGCAATATGGACAGGCATGTTCAGCTCATCGGCATCCTCTGGATCGTCTATGGAATCATGGGCCTTCTGTTCGCCTTCTTTGTCTTCCTGGTCCTCTTCGGCGTTTCCTTCATCCCGAACATGGGGACCATCGCGCCCGGAATCCTGAGGCTTATCGCCTGGGCCGCCAGCTTTTTTTTCCTGGCTCTGGCGCTTCCTCAGATCATCGCCGGGATGGGCCTTATGAAACACAAAGAATGGGGGCGGATCCTGACTCTCATCGTTTCGTTTTTCCACCTGATCAGCGTCCCGCTGGGGACGGCCCTGGGCATCTACTCTTTTGTCATCCTCTTGAAACCGGAGACGATAAAGCTTTTTAACCCTGCCCCTCGCTAAAGATCGGGGAGACGGTTCACCAACGGTAGCCGGCGGCGACGAAGAGAAGATTCCGCCGCAGCCGGCCTTCGTCCCTGTGGGAATAGGTGAATTGGACCCGGACCCTCTGGCGGATAGTCCAATCCAATCCGGCGAAGAAAACCCAGCTCCGGACGACCGAATAATCCTCGATCGAGACGACGTCGAATGGCTTTGAGCCGCGGCCGTAGGCGGCAAAGAGGTAGCTCGAATCGGAGAAATAACGCCGCAGGTTGAGGGTCCAGGAAAAGGCATCTCCCTCGCTGTCCGGGGTGAGGTACCAGCGGAAAAAGGCGATATATCGACCGAAGTAGTAGCCGACGCTGCCCAACAAGATATTCACCGCCCGTGAGGTGAAATTCATCCGGCGATAGCCCAGGGAAAGATCCCAGCGGGACGAGACGGCCTGATAGACCTCGGCCAGCCAGCTGGTTTCGGGGAGGTAACGATGTTGGGGCGAATAGGCCCCCTCCACAAAAGCATAGGCCCGGGACCACAGGCGCGGGTAGAACTCGAACCCGTACTGGGAATCCTTGGCCTCGTACCGGGACGTTGTTGATGCCCGGAGGACAAGAGGGCCCACCGTCGAAAGCTTGAACTGGAGAGCCAGCCGCCGGTCGATATAGTCCTTGCGGCCGTCGCTGAAACTCTCCGCCTGGTACTCGGCGCGGATCTCACAATGGTCCCGAAACTGCGGAGCGGCGCTCTTGAGCATCCGCCGGACCTCCGTGTTTTGGGGGTCGAGGCTTGCGGCCTTCTCGAAGTTCGCTCGGGCCCGGTCGTACTCCCCTTTCCAAAGATAGACCCGCCCGATGCGGAAATAGATGTCGGCGTTGGCAGGGTCTTTTTCCCGGACCTTTCCGTAAAGAGCCAGCGCCGCGTCGTAGTCCCCCTGCCAAGAGGCAATTTCGGCCAGCCCGGTTAAGGCTTCGCCGTTCCCCGGGCTCAGCAGCAGGACTTCCTGATATTCCGTTTCCGCCGCTTCATACGCGTGGCTCCAGGCTTTCACTCGCCCCCGGAATAAGAGGACGTCCGTGTTCTCCG
>Ga0316626_10000169_pt1 | contig 23048 bp, 17 predicted proteins | sample OWC_Aug_T1_C1_D5_FD_207656 | JGI IMG/M metagenome (GOLD analysis project Ga0316626, IMG submission 207656) | Wetland soil microbial communities from Old Woman Creek delta, Ohio, United States - OWC_Aug_T1_C1_D5_A | ecosystem: Environmental > Terrestrial > Soil > Wetlands | place: USA: Ohio...
GGCCATTTTCACTACATGCTCGGCAGCACCTTCGAGGAGCGCGACTGGCGCCGCGCGCGCGCCGAGTACGCGGCCGCGGCCACCGCATCCCCGGACAACGACGTCCTCTTCTACAACCTCGGCCTCATCTACAGCCGCAACGGCCTCCTCGACGACGCCGTCAACGCCTTCGAGCGTTCGCAGGCGATCAATCCGCGCTACCTCGCCAACGTCAAGCGCCCACGCGCCAGCGACCGGGTCGCCGAGACCCGCGCCGAACGGCAGCGGCTGGCCGCGATCGAACGCGAGCTGGCGCCGGATCCGCAACTGCGCGCGAGCGCATCCGGCTCCGGCGCTTATCATCAGCGCATGGCGGAATTACTCGACGCGCGAGGCGAGGCCACCGCCGCCCGCGGCCACCGGCTGCTCGCGCGCGAACGCGATGCCGGCGCGGCGGAGCCTCCGACATCCTGATTTCCGGGATTCTGACTTGAGCCGAGAGAATGACAAACCACGAAGAACACGAAGGTCACGAAGAAGGCTTCCGGAAGTTGACGTGCCAGATTTTACGACTTCACCTTCTTAATCTTCATGTCCTTCGTGGTTCCTCATCCGTCGCACCGTTCTGGTGAACCATCGGGAAGGAAGGTCGTGCGGAGACGTCTCTCGCCGTGAACGGGGCCGCTCATGATGCCGGCTGCTTCGACTTGGTCGCCTCCTTGTACGGCACCGTGAGGAGGCGCTCGAGATTTTCTCGATAGAGCGCGCGATCCGGTGCCAGCCGGAGTGCCTCTTTCTGCGCGTTGACCGCGGTGAAGAGGTCCCCTTCCAGGACCGCCAGGTTCGCCATGTACTGGTACACCAGGGGGGATTCGCCACGTTCATTCAGCCGCGCCGCCGCGGTGAGGATGCGCTTCGCCTCGGCCCGGTGGCCCGCCTCAATGCGCTGGCGCGCCTGTTCGCACATCGCCTCGACTTTCGTTCTCACCTCCGGGTCGGCCGCGCCGCGACCGGCCGCGGAATCACGCCAACGCGCGCCGACGGCGGCCATGAACGCGTCGATGTTTCCGCGCGCCTCGTTTTTCAGCCCCCAGAGCTCGATGTCGCGCCGATCGAGCTCGAAGTAATTGGCGACCACCGGTCCCTCGGAGAAAACCGTGTAGCGAAAGGGGGAGTCTCGAAATTCGGCCGTCAGGCCGAGGTCGGGCCACGGCGCGTGTCCGGACGAATGGAAGCCGAACGGCGACCCGAGAAACCGCGCCGCCGCCCGCGGCCCGCCGTCAGCGGGTTGCGCCGGCAACTGGAGCACCATGGGTCGGTAGAAGAAGCGGAAGTACGGATTGTCGGCGAGCTCGTGGTCACCGAGGTAGAACGGCTCGCGCGAGCCCGCCGAGTTGTAGAAGAAGACCAGCCGCGGTCGCCGGTTCAGCACATGGGCGCCCCAACCCCGGCGATGCCCGGCCCATCCCGGCGTGACGATGAAGACGGGGCGTTTGGCGATGTCGGGATCCGTCAGCCCCAGCATGTCGATGGCTGGCCGCTCCGCGTAATAGGGCAAGCTCCCCGCGGTGTTGACCGCAATCACATCGTCGGGCCCGAGTTCCCGCGCCAATCGCTGTCCCACCCGTTTCCCGACGACGGCGGTGCGATGCGCAACGAAGGCGCGGTACGGCTCGTCCGTAAACAAGCTGAAGGCGATGTTGAAAACGATGACACTGGTGATCACCGACGCCTTGAAGGTCGGGCGGGGGCCGATCACCGACGCCAACGTCCACGACAACAGGAGGGCGCAGAACGGCATGAGCGGGATGAAGAAACGGAAGAATGGCATGAAGTCGCCGCCGATGAGCACGACGTAGACCGCGTACGCCAGTGCGATCACGTACACGCAGATCATGGCGGCCGTGGGCGCCACCGCCTGCCGCACCCGCCGCGGAACGAGCATGATCGGGAGCGCCAGCGTCGCCGCCAGCAAGGGGGAGGCGCGCGCCCAATCGGCGAGGCATCGCACGCCATTGATCACTTGCTCCCCGCCCCCGGTGACCTTGGCGCGAAAGGTGTTCGGAAACAGATCGCCGTAGTACGTGTACCGCCACGTGAAGTACGAGCCGAAAACAATCGAGAACACCGCGACGTTTCGCGCGTGCCGGCGGAAACCGTTGCGTGAGCCACCGAGCGAATCCGCAACAAGAAACACCACGGTGCCGACGACGAACAGGAACGCGCCTTCGGGCCGGGTCAGGGCGAGGAGGACGAACACCACCACCGCGCCCCGGAAACGGCCGCTCCGGCTCTCCCGCACCGACAGCCAGACCGCCGACACCAGCAAGCTGGCAAACAGCATGGTCTCGAAGCTCGCAACCGCCCAGTACGCAAAGGCGGGCAGCGGCAGCAGCAGCAAGACGACCGTCGGCAACATTCGCTCGGAAACCATGAGCCGCGGTCCGAGCGCTTCCAGCCGCGTCAGCACGTACAGCATCCATAACGTCATCCCCGCAACGACACACTTGGTCGCAATGATCGGCTCGATGCCGAGCTTCAGCAGGGCAGCAGCAAGGATGACGAAGAGAAAGTTGGTGTATCCCTCGACATATTCCCCGCGGTTGAAGACGAGGCCGTTTCCCTCTACCAGATTCTTCGCGTAGCGGAAGCTGATGAAGGTGTCGTCGAGCAGGTACCCGGCGTAGCGAAAGAGGTTCATCGCCGCGATGGCAAGAACGAACATCGACAGCGATAGCATGAACAAAGAGCGGGGCGGTCGGCGGGCATCGGCGGGCATCGGCGGTTTCGTTTCTTTCATTAAGCTGGGATTAGAATCCAGCTGTCGATGCCGATGACAAAACCTGGGCCTTCTCGCGTGCTGGTCGTGCTCGTACTGGCGGCGCTGATTACCATCGCCTACGGCGGCAGCGTGCGGAACGAGTTCGTCTTCGACGACGCGATCTTCATGCAGCACGACCCGCGGGTCCGGTCGCTGGATCAGGGGCTCCGGCTCTTCGTCGAACCGCTGTGGGGCTTCGGCGACGAGGACGGCCGTTGGCGCGCGCATCAGTACTACCGGCCGTTGCAAACGTTTCCCCTCGCGCTGTCGCGCGCCGCCTTCGGCGACGCCGCGTGGCCGTCACACGTGTTCAATCTGCTGTTACATCTCCTCAACTCGCTGATGGTGCTTGCTATCGTTGTTCGAGTGTTGCGCGACAACGGCTCCGCGTGTGTGCCCCGGCTCAGTGATTCCTCCCTCGAACCCTTGAACCCCCGAACCCTTGATTCCTCGATCCCTCGATCCCTGGACCCTTATTGGATTGCCGCTCTGGCCGCCGCCTTATTTGCCATTCATCCCGGCTACTCCGAAGCAGTCCTCTGGATCTCGAACATCGCGGGTCTCGGGGCCACCGTCTGCACCTTGGCCATCTTTCTCCTCCATCTCTCCCCACGGGCACCGCGCTGGTACACCCAGCTGGGCACCGCGGTGCTCTTTCTGCTCGGCCTGTGGTTCAAAGAGTCGGGAATTCTCGCCCCGGCGCTGATCGGACTGTACGATCTGCTCGTGGCTCCGGACCGCGGCTGGAGGCGGCTCTGGCGGCACCGCTGGCGCTACGCGGTGTTCGGACCTCCGTTTGCGGTGTATTCCGCCCTGCGGGTGTACGCGCTCGGTGGGGCACTGCCGGGCTTCGAGACCGTGCCGCTCACGCGGTGGGAACTGATCCTCAACGCCGTGGCGTTGTTGCCACAGTATGTGGCGACGTTCGCCTGGCCGTTCGACCTGAACATGTACCACGACTTCAATGCGATCCACGACGTCTGGAGCCGGCCGTTTGCCGGCGGCCTGGCGATCCTCGCTTCCGGCGCGTTGCTCTTCGCCCTCACCCTTCGCTCACACCCGCCGGTGGCCTTCGCCGTCGCCTGGGTATTCACGGCCGCGGCGCCGCATCTGCTGATCCGCTGGCCACAGCTCAACGTCTTCGCCGAACGGTACCTCTACCTGCCGGCCGTCGGTGTGTTCCTGGCCCTGGCCTACGTCGCCGAGCGCGTCGGTCGGCGCCCGAGCCAGCGCAGCAGCCGAATGGCCGCCATCGTCACCGTGGCGTTGTCGGCGGTCTTTCTGGTCACGGACATCGCCCGCACTCGCGACTGGCGCGACGAGGTCTCCCTGTACAGCAAGACGCTGACGCAATCCGCGCGCGCGGAGCTGATCCGTACCAATCTGGCAATCAAGTTCCTCGATCTCGGCCGTTACGATGACGGCATCGCGTTGCTGAAGGACCTCCTCGCGATCAATCCCGACTGGCGCGACGCCTGGCACAACCTCGGGCTCCTGTACCTCGCCAAGGGCGAGCCCGACGAGGCGCTCGCAGCCTTCGAGCGCGCCCGTGAGCAGGACCCGCTCAAAGCATCGACGTGGCTCAACCTCGGGTATCTGTACGACCGCGCCGGGCGGCGCGAGGAGGCGGTGGAAGCGTACTTTCGCGCCGTCCGCGTGAAACCCGGCGACGCGGAGGCCTGGCACAACCTGGCCGTCGTTGCGTTCCAGCTCGGACAGTACCGCAATGCGCGCATCGCGGCAGAAAAGGAGTTGGCGATCGCGCCCGACGACGCACAGGCGCATGCGCTGGTGCGGCAACTGAACGGGTTGCCGCGGGGGAGCGGTCGCCCTGAATCCGGCGACGCGTCGCGCCGCTGCCAGGCCGCCAAACAAGCGGTGGATGAGGGTCGTTACGCCGACGCGATCATCGCCCTCCAGGCGGCCGCCTGGTTCGACGAAGCGTCACCGTTGCCGCATCATTACCTCGCCAACGTGTACTACCTCACCGGCCGACTTCCGGAAGCCGTCGTGCAGCAGCGTGAAGCGCTGGCACGCGCGCCGCGCAACGAGCTATACCGGAGCAACCTCGCCGCGCTCGAACGGGCGCTGGCGGCGTCGGCGGAAAGGTAGGGTCGCGGCCAAAGTATGTCATGTCATAAGTTCGGCAACGTATTTCGCTCGTCCTGAGGCTCTCGAAGGACGAGCGCTCGGCCTTCGAGAACCTCAGGGTGAGCGGGGTCTGGTACGCTGCAGTAATTTTGTCCGCGAGTACTAGGGCGACCGCGGCGCGCTTGCCCACCCGGCAGGGGGGGACTACAAAGGACGAAATCATGCGACGCGTGGTTGGCCCCATCCTGCTCGCGCTCTGCGCATTGAGCGCCTGCCGTTCGGAATCTTCTCCTGCGCGCGTCATCGTCCTCGGCCTCGACGGCATGGATCCGCAAACGGTCGATCTGTTGATGTCCGAAGGGAAGATGCCGAACTTCGCCACGCTGCGGCAGCAGGGCGCCTACGGTCGGCTGCAGAGCAGCAAGCCACTCTTGAGCCCGGTCATCTGGACCACGATCGCCACGGGCAAGACCCCGGAGCAGCACCGCATCGGCCACTTCGTGGCCGTGAACGAGAAGACCGGCGAGCAGCTGCCCGTGACCAGCCAGATGCGAAAGGCGAAGGCACTCTGGGACATCCTCTCCGACGCCGGGCGCACCGTCGACGTCGTCGGCTGGTGGGCGACGTGGCCAGCGGAGACGGTGCGCGGCACCATCGTCAGCGACCACACCTGCTACCATTTCCTGTTCGCCGACGGAGCGACGGGGTCGCCGGACAGCACCGGCTTGGTATCTCCACCGGCACAGCAGGCCGCCCTGGCGCCGATGATCCGGCGTCCCGGGGACCTCACGGCGGCCGATGTCGCGCCGTTTGTCCGGGTGAGCGCGGAAGAGCTGGCTCGTCCGTTCGACTTCAATGACGACCTGAGCCACTTCAAGTGGGCGTTGGCAACGGCGGAGACCTATCACAGCATCGGCCTGCACCTGTGGCAGACCGATCGCCCCGATGCGCTCATGGTCTACATCGAGGCGACCGACTCGACCGCCCATCTGTTCGGTCACCTCTTTCGCTCGCAGGGGCTCGCCGGCGAGCTCGCGGCGCAACAGGCGCGCTTCGGGGGAACGGTCGAGGCGATCTATCAGTTCGCCGACCGCGTCGTGGGCGAGTTCATGCAGGCCATGGACGACCACACCACGCTGGTCGTGCTGTCGGATCACGGCTTCGAGCTCGGCCTGCTGCCCGATGATCCCAGCAAGCTGCGCGACATGCGGCGTGTGAGCGAGCAGTACCACCGCCTCGAGGGCATCCTGTATCTGTACGGCTACCGGGTGAAGCCGCACAGCCGGATCGAGCAGCCGACGCTGCTGGATATCGTGCCCACGCTGCTGACTCTCAACGGCGTGTCGCCGGCACGCGACATGCCGGGGCGAGTGCTGGCGGAGGCGCTCACCGTGCCGCCGGCGTCCAGGGTGGTCGCCAGCTACGAGTCCGGCCCGCAGGTCGCGGAAGCGCCGTCACACGACGCCGCGGTCGACCCGGCGATTCTCGAGCGCTTGCGCAGCCTCGGTTACCTGGACGCGCAGTCGCCAAAAGGCGACCGCAACCTCGCCGCGGTTCACTTCCAGTCCGGCCGTTACGCCGAGGCGGTGAAAGCGTACCAGGACCTGGTTCAGCAGAACCCCGACGATGGCGCCCTGCGGGCGAGTCTGGCGGGGGCACTCGGCGCCATGGGTCGGTACGCGGAGGCGATGGAGCAACTGACTGTCGCCATCAAGCTCGAGCCGCTCAACCCCGAGCCGTATCACAACCGCGGGGTGATCTTCGAAAAGCAGGGAAACCGCGAGGCGGCGGTGCGCGAGTACGAGACCGCACTGCGATACAGCCCGCAGTACGAGCCGTCACGGGAGGCCCTCGTGCGGCTGACCGGTTCAGCCACCGGGACCGAGGTGCTCACCGACCCCGAGAAACTCGCCGCCGCCATCGCCGAACGCGCCGGCCAGGCAGCCCGGCGCGGCGACTATCAGACCGCGATGAAGGAGCTCGACGAAGCCGAACGCATCGCCCCGCGCTTCGCGCGCGTGCACCAGTACCGTTCCAACGTTGCCTTCCTCATGGGCGACCGCGACGCCGCCATCAAAGCGCTCAAGAAGGCGCTCGAGATCGAACCGGACAACGCGCTGTTCCGGACGAATCTGCAACGGCTCGAGCAGGCGGCACGATAGACGCCCGCGCCACGGCGGTACGGGGGCGCGGCGTCGCCACGTTGCTTGCACGGGCGAGGTCAATGAAGGAGACATCGCTCTATGAGCTCTGCCCCCGAGACTTCTCAGCGGGATCGTGTCCGTATCATCGGCAGCTTCCTGTCGCCTTACGTTCGCAAAGTCCTGGTGGTCCTCGACCTGAAGGGCATTGGCTACGCGATCGACCCGATCATCCCGTTCATGGGCGACGATCGTTTCTCGAACGTGAGCCCGGTGCGGCGCATCCCCGTCCTGATGGATGACCGCGTGACCCTCGCCGACTCGTCGGTCATCTGCCAGTATCTGGAGGATCGCCACCCCGAACCGGCCGTGTACCCGATCGACATCGCGGAGCGCGCCCGGGCGCGCTGGCTCGAAGAGTACGCCGACACGCGCATGGGTGAGGTGTTCATCTGGCGCCTCTTCAACGAGGTCGTGATCAACCCCTTCGTCTGGGGACGGCCGACCGATCAGGAGAAGCTGCAGAAGACGCTGACGGAGGATCTGCCGCACGTCCTCGACTACCTCGAGTCGCAGGTGCCGGCCGCGGGCTTCGTCTTCGGCAGCCTTTCCATCGCCGACATCTCGATCTGCGCCTTCTTCCGCAACGCTGCCTTCGCCCGCTACACCGTCGACGCCGCCCGCTGGCCGCGCACCGCGGCGTTTGTTGACCGGGTTCTAGGCATCGACAGTTTTCGGAAGCTCAAGCCGATCGAGGACAAGATGATGCGCACCCCGCCGGGGGAGCACCGCGCCGTGCTGGCAGAGATGGGCGTGTCGCTGATGAAAGAGACCTACGGCACAGCGACGCCGCGGCACGGCATCCTGCAGATCTGAGGCGCGGCGCGCGAAGACTTTCCCGACCAGCGCCCTCCCGGGGCTGCGTTTTGACTTCTGGGTTGCGGGCGCAGCCCGCGCTGTTTTCCTCCTAAACCGCCAGCACGCCGGCGCCCTCGAAGCCGTCGTGCTTGAGCTGTTGTAAAGCGACATTGGCGTCTGCCAGTGGGAACGGGACCGTGTGCGGCCGGATCGGAATGTCGGCGGCGATCCTGAGCAGCTCCTCGCCATCGGCGCGGGTGTTGGCGGTGACGCTGCGGAGGTTCCGTTCGTAAAACAAGTGCCGCTCGTAATCGAGCGGCGGAATCTGAGTCAGATAGATACCGGCGAGCGCCAGGGTACCACCGCGATCGAGCGCCTCCAGCGCCGGGAGCACGAGATGCCCGGCCGGAGCGAACAGCACCGCACTGTCGATTTTCTCCGGCGGCATGGCATCGGCAGCACCAGTCCACTCCGCGCCAAGCTGCGCAGCAAGCCGGCGGTGCTTCTCGTCGCGCGTCATCACGAAGATGCGGCAGCCGAGGTGTTGCGCCACCTGGATCGCGATGTGCGCAGAGGCACCGAAGCCGTACAAGCCCAGCCGGCATCCCGGGCGGATGTTGGCCCGCCGCAGGGCCCGGTAGCCGATGATCCCGGCGCACAGCAGCGGAGACGCCTCGGCGTCGGCGATGGCCAGGGGAATCGCGTAGGCGAAATCCTCGTGGACCGCCGCGAACTCGGCATAGCCGCCGTTCTCGTGGTACCCGGTGAAGCGCGCTCCTTCGCACAGGTTCTCGTCGCCGCGCCGGCAGCGATCACATTGGCCGCAGGTCGAACGGAGCCACGCAATGCCGACCCGGTCGCCGCGACGCCAGCGCGTGCACGCGGCGCCGACCGCGTCGACGACGCCCACCACCTGGTGGCCAGGAATGACCGTCTCCCGCTGGGGTGGCAGCTCGCCCTCGACGACGTGCAGATCCGTCCGGCACACGCCGCAGATACGGACGCGTAGGCGGATCTCATGGGGCCCAGGTTGTGGATCGGGAACGTCGCGCAGCGCCAGCGGACTCGTTTCGACCGGGGCGGGACTGGAGAGGACCATCGCTTTCATGAGCCCATTCTTGGTGACTCTGCGTCGCGGTGCAACGTGAGGTTGACCCCATCCTCCCCCCCTGTTCGCGGAAGTGTTCACACGGGAGACGAAAGAATTCTCTCCCCCGTTGCCGCCGCTTCCGGCGACGGGGACGAGCAAGAGAGGGGGGCCCTGCAATTTGAACATTGGCCGCTGCGCCGTCTGGTGCTAAGTGAGCGCCAATGCCGAGATCGAAAGCCGCCCGCTCACGTGCGCCCATGGTGCCAGCGTTCTCCTCGGCAGTGCAGCGGCTGCCGGCCGCGGCAGGCCGAGCGAACCGCTGGGTGGCTATCGGCCTTTTCGTCGTCCTGCTGGCCGTGTACCTATCAAACCTTCGTGTGCTCAGCGCCGGCGACAGCATCCCGACCCGCCTGTTGCCGTTCAGCATCATCCGTGAAGGCAACCTCAACCTCGATGAGTTTGGCTGGCTGTGGTCCGACCGGCTACCCTACTATGTGCGGTTTCGTGAAGGCCATCTCTACTCGGGCACGACCGTCGCCACGTCGCTGCTGTTGGCGCCGCTGTACCTGGCGCCGGCGTGGGTCCTCTCCGCCTACGACGTTCCCTACGACGATGTGCGCGCCCGCCTCCTGATCGTGGCGATGGAACGCGTCTGCGCCGCGAGTCTCACCGCGTTGTCCGCGAGCCTCCTCTATCTGGTGCTCGGCCGGCTGGTGAAGTGGGGTTGGGCGCTCGCGCTCGCCCTGACCTATGCGCTCGGGACGAATGCCTGGGCGATTTCCAGTCAGGCGCTCTGGTCGCATACGCTGAACGGTTTGGCACTCGTCGTTCTCTCCGCGCTCTTCCTCCGTCGCGACTGTTCCATCACAGCGGCGGTGCTGGCGGGACTGACCGCCGCGGTCACGCTGGCGAATCGGCCGCAGATGCTCGGGTTCGTTCTCCTCGCCAGTCTTTTCGTATGGAACCACCACCGCCGCCGTTTCGTGGCGTTTGCAGCCCTCCCGGTGCTCGGGGCACTTCTCGTCGCGGTGTACAACCTGCGCGTGTTCAACGTGCTCGCCGGCGCCTATGTCAAGTTCGACAACTTCTCCACCCCGCTGCTCACCGGGCTCGCCGGGTTGCTGTTCAGTCCCAACCGCGGGCTGTTCGTGTACACGCCGATCATGGTGTTCGCATTCTGGGGAGCGATCCGCGTGTGGCGCACGCCAGCGCCGGCGTGGCTCCGCTACCTCGCCGTCGGACTGGCTGCGCATCTCGTGCTGTACGCCAAGTTCAACGAGTGGTGGGCGGGGTACACCTTCGGCCCGCGGTACATGACGGAGATGATGCCGGTCCTCTGCCTCTTCCTGGTCTACGGACTGGTCCCGTGGTGCCGGAGCCGCGCGGCGCACGTGTTCGTTGCGTTGCTGATCGTCTACGGGGTCGCGGTGCAGGCCGTCGGGGTGTACTGGGACGATGACGACTGGAATCGCACCCCGGTTCCGCTGCAAATGCGTCCCGCGCGTGTGTGGGACTGGTCCGATTGGCAGGTCGTGCGGGCCGCACGGAGCGGCTTCAAGGGCAGTGAGCTCGCCGGGGTGCTGCGGGACTCGTTCAGCGATTCGACGCCCGCGTTCTTATCGCCGCTCACCCGCGAAGATCTCGCGAGCGAGTTTCAGGTCCTCGGCGCGCCGACCACTCTGCCGACCGGGGGGACCACGAGCATCGAAGCCTCGATCACCAACCGCGGCGCCCAGAGCTGGCCGGCGTTCGCCGGTGATCTGCGCGTGCGCTACCTCGTTTTTCTCATCGTCCGCTGGTTTGCCGAGGAGCAGCCGCTGGCCGGCGTTGGGGACGTGCTGTGGCTGCCGCAGAACCTCGCGCCAGGTGATTCGCTGAAGATGAGCGTGCCCCTGCAAGCGCCGTCAGCGCCCGGTCACTACGAGGTCGAGCTACGCATCACGCAGGCGCTCGACGGCAGCCGCGGCATCAGCAGCTCGGACGCCTATCGGTTTCCGGTGACGGTGAACTGATCGAAGATCGAAGAAAGGCAAAGGTCAAAAGGCAAAACGCAAAAGCCAAAAGTTCATGATCTTCAACCTTTGCCTTTTGAATTTTGACTTTTGCCTTATTCTTGACTTCCCGCCTCCAGCAGCCGTTCAATCACAGTTGAGAGGCAGGCTTTGATCTCGTCACGGCAGGCGGCAAAGACCCATTCGTCCTTACCCACCGGATCCTCGATGTCGCCAGAGCTACCCGCGAACTCCTTGAGGGTGTGAATCTCCTTGCCGTCGGCTTCGGGGAAGTTCTGGCGGAGCAGGTCGATCTGCTGTCGCGTCATCGCCAGGATGAGGTCGGCCTCTTCGATGAGGTAGCGGTTGGCTTTGAGATCGGTGGCCGAGTGGTCGGGATGGAGGTGGATGCCCTCGTCACGCAGCACCAGCCGGGCGTCCATCGATACCAAGGCGCCGTCGCGGGCATACGCCGCGACTCCACCAGACTCGACCCGGAACCGATGACCAACCGCGCGCTCCTCGATCATCTTCTTGAGCAACGCTTCGGCAATCACGCTGCGGCTGGTGTTGGCGTGACAGACGATGAGAATGTTTTTCAATTGAGTGATTTGCGGTCGGGTGATTGAGCGATTGGGCTTTCGAGTCCGTGAGCGGTGGTTCAACGCTCAGCGAGCGTAGAGACCTGATCCCTCAGTCGCTCGATCGCCCAATCGCTCAATTTTCCTCAGAGTCCGCTGGCGAAGACTTCCGCGATGTTTTCTTTCCGCGGCGGTCCCTCGTTCAGCGCGGTCTTGAGCTTCTGGCCCAGCGTCCCTGGATCCCACGTGGCACGCTGCTGCACCTTGCCAACCGAACGCCAGCCTTGCATGAGCCACACGGTTCCACCACCGACGCGGAAGACCTCACCGTGCACGTCTTTGGCGTCTTCGCTCGCCAACCAGGCCACGAGCGGCGCCACGTTGCGCGGGTTGAAGACATCGAACTCCCCTTCGGGGACCGCTGATCCCATCATCGCCGCGGTCGATGGGGTCGCGTCGACGGTCAACCGCGTCCGCGCCAGCGGCGCGATGGCATTGCAGGTGACGCCGTACTTCCTCATTTCCATATCCATGATGATGACCATGAGGGCGAGCGCCGCCTTCGCTGCGCCGTAATTGGCCTGGCCAACATTCCCCAGCAAGCCGGCGTCCGAGGAGGTGTTGATGATCCGGCCTTCCAGCAAATTGCCCTTCTTGTGCTCCTCGCGCCAGTACTCGCAGGCGTGGCGACTCATGTTGAACGAGCCCTTCAGGTGCACCGCGATCACGGCATCGAAATCTTCCTCGCCCATGTTGAAGATCATCCGGTCGCGGAGAATACCGGCGTTGTTGACCACGATGTTCAGCTTGCCGAAGCTGTCCAGCGCGCACTCGATGATCCGCTTCGCCGCCTTGAAGTCCGAGACGCTCTCGCCGTTGGCGACGGCCTCACCACCGGCGGCCTTGATTTCATTGACGACTTGCTGGGCCGGACCGACGTCCTTCCCAGAACCATCGAAGTGCGCCCCCAAGTCATTGACGACGACCTTCGCCCCATGCGCTGCCATCATGAGCGCTTCTTCGCGACCGATGCCGCGGCCAGCGCCGGTAATGATCGCAACCCGACCCTCGAGCAGACGTGCCATGCTATCCTCCTTACGGTTGTAGAATTTTCGCGTGACGATAGGACTGTATCGGTGCCTGGCGATACCCGGTTTGGGCAACGCCAAGCTTGAGTATCTGCTCTCAAATTCGGCGGCTTGTCAAGGACGGGTCCGGCCGGTCCGAAGCGCCGCGAGCACCGCTGCATCGGTTGGGAAGGCGAGGGCCGGCGACCGCGCAACCGGGTGGTACTCCAGGCGGTCCAGATCGTCACCCGGGCGCGGCGTCCCGCCGCGGACGCGGCCCCAGAACCAGACGCCCACGGTCTGTCGCGAGCGATCATGGAAATTGGAGTGCACCGCGCATACCTCCCCCACCTCGACCTCGAGACCGGTCTCTTCCAGCATTTCCCGCCGGGCGGCGGCGCGAATGTCCTCGTCCCACTCCACGTAACCGCAAGGGATACACCACCGACCAGCGTAGAGACCCCGACTGCGGCGCCCCAGCAGAACGCGATCGCCCTCCATCAAGACCACGGCCACCCCGACCGCCGGATTGCGATAGGTGACCCGCTGACAGGACTGACACACGAGGCGGGGGACAGCTGGCATGCCGCACGGCTGAGCACGCAATCCCCCCCCGCAGGCAGAGCAGAACCGAGGAGCATCGTCTTCCATCGGCCCCGATTAGCGAAACCCGAAGCCCGCCTGCAACCAGAGAGCGCGTTCCGCCGATTCCATCCTAGTTTCCGCCGCCGGGTTTTGGGTTGATTCCCGGGCGGCGCCTGCGTAGTATGGTCGGGCTGAACGCAGGGGCAGACGTGACGCGGCGGACGAGGGCTGGGCGAAAGCTCGTGGTGACGATGGTGTTGGCCCTCGGCCTGTCGACCGCAGGCCGGGCGGACGCCGGTTCGCCGCCAGATCAGCGGCTGCCCTCCGCCCTGCTGCAGTATCCGTTCATTGTCGTCGAGGACGGCGGCGCGACCCGCGACACCCGGGTCGAGTTGGTGAATCTCACCAGCCGTCAGCTGCAGGTCCAGTGCTTCTATGTGCAGAGCCCGCTGTGCCGCGAGACCGATTTCTTCGTGACCCTCACCCCGAATCAGCCGCTCTCGTGGCTGGCAAGCCGCGGCACGTCGAATCCGCTGACCTGGACCGCGGTCCCGCCCTTTTTCGGCACCGGCGAGCTCAAGTGCGCGGTCCTGCCGAGCCAACCGGAAATCGACGCGCACAACGCCATCCAGGGGCGAGCGATGGTTTTCGGCGCCGACGGGCAGACCCTCGCGTACGGAGCGGTCGGCTTTCGCCGCTTGAGCGCGGGCGAATTCTCACCGGTCCTACCACTGGACGGCGAAACCTATGCCCAGTGCCCAGACGAACTGCACTTTGCCTTCGTCGCCAGCGACGAGGGGTCGGACAGTGAAATCGTGCTGGTGCCGTGCTCACAGGACCTCGAAAACCTGAGGCCGACGACGACGACCGTACTGTTCCGCGTCATCAACGAGTTCGAAGAGACCCTGTCGGCAGCGCTGACGTTCACCTGTTTTGACCACCGCCCGTTACAGAAGATCAGCCCCGTCTTCACACGCGACACCCTCGGAAGCCTGACCGGTCATCTGGTCGTGCGGGCGGCCGAGGAACCCGTCGTGGGCCTCCTGATCGATCAGTTCACAGACGGCGCCCTGTCCACCTCCGCCAACGAGCCATTCCTGCGTGGGGGACGCTCCGCAACGGTGAGGTTACCGTGACCGGCTCGCCGCAGCGACCGCTTGCCACCACCGGACGAGCCGGGCGCGCGATCGCGTTCGCCCTTGCCCTGGCGGTGTCTGTGCCGGTAGCCGCTTCGAGAGCGGACGCTGGGAGCGCGCCGGTGACCATCGACTGGGCTGCCGTTCTCAAAGCGTTGGGAAACACGCTCGACGCGTGGCGAATCACGAGCCCGCCACTGCCGGCGGCGGCGACCGCCACACCCACGCTTTCCTTCACGAGGAGCGCAACCGCGGCGCCTGCGACTCCCGCCACCCGAACCCGGACACCGACGGTGACGCGAACGCCCTCCCGGACTCGCACGCCATCGAAGACCGCCACGGCAACTCGGACGCGAACCCCTTCGCTGCTTCCGACGACAACGCGTACCCCGACCATGACCGCCACCGCGACGCTCACGCGGCAACCCTCGGCAACCCGCACCGCGACGCGAACCGCCACGCAAACGCTGACACGCACCGCCACCCGCACCCCCCGTCCGAGCGCAACGCCAACGCCGACCACCGATCCGGCCGACCTCGGCATCATCGCGTTCGGAGTGGCGGAAGGAGTTCCCCCGGCGCAGAAGCTGGCCTCGGCGCTCCTCGAGTTCCCCTACATCGCCTTCAGTGGCACGACGGATACGCGCATAGAGCTCATCAACATGTCCGACCGCACCCAGACCGTGCAATGCTTCTATGTGCGACAATCCGACTGCAACGAGATCGGCTTCTTCGTTTCCCTGACCGCCGGGCAACCGCTGTCGTGGTTGGTGAGCACCGGGACGAGAAACGTGCTGACGTTCACCGCGGTTCCGCCGTTCGACGGGGTCGGCGAGCTGAAATGCGCGGTCGCGCCGCGTACCCCGGAGATCGCGTCGCATAACGTCCTGCAAGGACGGGCAATCGTCTACGACCGGATCACGGGCGAGACGGTGGGGTACGGCGCCAGTGGCTTCCAGCGACTCGTTCCGGGTGATTTTCCCGGCGTGGTTGATCTGGACGGATTTACCTACGAAGCCTGCCCCGAACGGCTCCACTTCCAGGTGTTGACGGCCACGAGTGTCAGCGGTGACCTTGTGCTGGTGCCGTGCGCGCAGGATCTGCTGACGCAAACGCCAACCCAAACGGTCGTGCAGCTCGCCATTGTCAACGAGTTCGAACAGGTGTTCTCCTCGTCGTTCCGTTTCCGATGCCACACCCGCCTCTCACTCGGCGGCATTGGTGCGCTGCGAAAAGCGGTGCTCGGAACGGATACCGCACACCTCGTGGTTCGCGGCGTCGACTCTCCGTTGTTGGGTCTGGTTGTTGATCGGTTCGACGCGCTCGGCGCCCGCCAAACCGCCGTCAACGAGGCGTTCCTCGAGGGCGGAAGTCCGGCCACGGTCATCTTTCCGTAACGTCCGTCCTCGGCCGCACTGACGACTGCGGCCTCGCCGTCACGGTGGCCACGTGGAGCCATTGTGGGCGCCCGTTGGGCACGGAGCGACGCGCAACCCGCGAGATGCCCAACGCCGAGGGGTAAGGAGTCAGTCGGGGAGCAAGAAATTTCCCGTTGAGAGCGGTCCGGAGGCGGAGTATACACGGGTCGGCGGAGAACCCGTATGCGGGAATTCTTTTACGGGCTGATACTCGGTGCGGCGACCGTATACTGCTACAAGTACCTCGACGCTCCGGGTATCCTTGACTACCTCAACAGCGCCACCGAGCACGCGGTCGAATCGACTCACGGCTACGGCGGGAAGACGAAGAAGTGATTCGACGACGTTCGCGTTGACCCGGTTACCGAGGGGGAACGGAGCGCCGCGGCGACTGTTGCGGCGGATCAGCGCAGCGCCACGACGCGCCGGCCACAACCAGAGTCCACCGCCGCACGCATCATGGTCACGAGCTCACGGCGGGAGATCTTGCCCTGCCGCCGCAGTGCCTTCAGCTCCCGGGCGATGCACTGCACGTAGGCCCGCTGGTTCTGCCAGTCGTCTCCAACCGTCGGCCCATCACACGGGCAATGCTGCGCCGGCGCGCAGCCATCGTCGAGCACCGGGAGGCCGGCCTCCGTCGCCGCACAAACGTCGCAGGCGTCGCCGACCCCGTCGCGATCAGCATCGGCCTGGTCGGGATTCGGAGTGTCCGGGCAGCTGTCCGCGTCGTCGAGCACACGGTCCCCGTCATCATCCGGCCCGTCTGGGACCTCCGGCGCGGCAACGATGGTGATCATGAGTTCCCGGGCAGCATCCTGAGGCGTGACCAGGACGAGGTGCAACTCGCCCGGCGCCGGACGCTGCCGCCGCCCGCTGGTCAACAGGGTAGAGACCCCGTTGATCCGCGCGTCGATGACGATGGCGAGTTGATCGGCGGTCAGCCGCTGCAGGAATCCCGACCCACGGATGCTGAACGAGGCGCTGCGCCAATCGACATCGGTCAACGCCTCGACCGGCGACTCGGAAGGAAGGGGCATGTTCGTGAGATCGAATGACCCGCTCAACGGTTCGGATACCGGTTGCCCCGACTCGCATGCGGCGCACCGCTCGACGATCTGACTGCCGGCTGCCAGCACGAAATGCACGGTCGTTGCGCGACCTGCCACGGGGATGGTTACGAATAGCAGGGCGCCGAGCGCAAGCACTGCTCGTACACGTTGGGCGCACATATCATCAATACGATACGTGGGGAGGCGTCGGGAGGCAAGTCACATCTGCGCGGCGGACGTTGGCCGATGACGATCAGCGGGCGTCCCGCCGCGCTTGACGTCGGGCGCGGCGCGCCTCATGGCGGGACCGGACCTCGGCGCTATGCGCGCATGCCTCGATGCGGGCGGTGGTGGTTGCAAGATCGTTCGTGATCTGTTCGTTGGAGTGACCGGCTGCTCTGGCAGCAGCGATGTCGTCACAGGTTGCGCGCCTGGCGTCAGCCCCCCGCCTGGAGAGGAGAACCAGCGCAGCCACGATCACGAGCGCCCACCATCGACCCCTAAACATGGAGGTTTCCATTAAACCGCTGTGGTTGGGAAGTCAATCACGGGCTTGCCAGCGCGGCTGGAGTCCGCCGCGGCTCGGCCGAGCGGCGCGCCGCGAGGATCGGTGGTGCGTCCACCGCGCGGCGACGCCAGGGGCGGGCTTACGCCGAGTGGCGCTTGGGCTTGGTGATCACCACCACCTCTTGTCCGTTCACGCGAACGGTGCGGCGGTCGTTTGGCACGGGGCGGCGGTCGTTCGGCACGGGGCGCGCGCTGGACTTGCGCGCCCGGGCTTCCCGCCACTTCCGCAGCTCGTTCTCGAGGTCCGTGGTTCCCTTCAACATCAGTTCCCTCCCTTCCGCTCCACCACCACCGATGGCCACTCCCTGCCGTTAGTTGCCCACAAAAGACTCGATCGACTTCGCGCGACTCGGGTGCCTCAGCTTGCGCAGCGCCTTGGCCTCGATCTGACGAATGCGCTCACGCGTGACCGCAAACCGCTGGCCCACCTCTTCCAGGGTGTAATCGGACTTTTCGCCGATGCCGAAACGCATGCGCAGGATCTGCTCTTCGCGCGGCGTGAGCGTCGCCAGGACCTTCCGTGTCTGCTCTTCGAGACTGGTGTACACCGCCGCATCGGCCGGCGACACCGTCTGCCGGTCCTCGACGAAATCGCCCAGCGAGCTTTCCTCCTCGTCACCGATCGGGGTCTCGAGCGAGACTGGCTCCTTCACGATCCGGAGGACCTTCCGAACCTTGTCCAGCGGCATCTCCATCTTGACCGCGATTTCCTCGGGGGTCGGCTCGCGTCCGAGCTGCTGGACCAGGTAACGCGAGGAACGGACGACCTTGTTGATCGTCTCGATCATGTGCACTGGGATTCGGATGGTGCGCGCCTGATCCGCGATGGCGCGGCTGACCGACTGCCGGATCCACCACGTCGCATAGGTCGAGAACTTGTACCCGCGCTGGTACTCGAACTTCTCGACCGCGCGCATGAGGCCAATGTTTCCTTCCTGTACCAGATCGAGGAACCCGAGGCCGCGGTTGGTGTAGCGTTTGGCGATGCTGACGACCAGCCGCAGGTTGGCCTCGATCAGCTTCTTCTGGCCTTCGCGCGCCATGGTTTCGCCGGCGCGGATGATTTTGAGGGCCTTCGCCAAGTCCTCGCGGTTCATGCAGACTTCGTTTTCGACTTCCGTCCCCCGCTTGCGGGCCGTCCGGATCTCGTCCACCATGCGTCGCGCTTCTTCCACGCCCATCCGCAGGCTGCGGCTGGATGCGGCCACCTCGCGGCTGTCCTCGGAGCGCAGCTTGGCTCCGAGGCGCAGGATTTGGGAGGCGTTCCGCCTCGTCCGCCGCTCGTAGGTTTCGACCACGTCCTGCTGCTGCGCAAGAAAACGCTGCGTTTTCTTGAGCTTATCGACGATGATGCCGATGTGTCGGCGGCCCAGCTGCAGCTCGTCAATGGCGCGGCGGAGTCGCTGCCGCACGCTCTGGAGCTTGCGAGCGTCGTGACCGGCCTTGGCTGAGTTCTGGCGCCGTGAGGTCGCCGCTTCTTGCAGCTCCTGCAGATCGCCGCTCAGCTTGTGGATCCTGTCCAAGACCTTCAGGACCGCGCCGTCGGTCTCGGCAGTCTCCTGCTCCCCCGCTTCGCTTTCCTCGGTTTCCTCCTCGGCTTCCTCGTCCAGCAGATCGCGCTCGCTGATTTCGCCAGCTTTGATCCGCTCGCGCAGATCGATGAGGTAAGCCAGCGTGAATGGGTGGTTCAGGACGTGCTCCCGAACCTGATGCTCCCCCTGCTCGATCTGCTTGGCGATCTCGACCTCTTGCTCGCGGGTGAGCAGTGAGACCGCCCCGATCTCCTGCAGGTACATCCGTACCGGGTCGGAGGTATCCTCGGCAAAGGCGCTGCTGGTCTTCTCCTCTCGTTCCTCTTCGACCCACTCGCTTTCCTTTTCGTCGCCGTCCTTGCCAAGCGCGGTGTCACCCAGCGATTCGACGCTCTCGACGTCGATATCTCCGAGAATGGAGATTACACCGTCGATGTCTTCCCCCGGGGTTGCCTCTTCGGTGATGCGATCCGACAGCTCTTCAAACGGCCGAGCAGTCACCTTGGGCGACTCGGCAAGTTTCCGCGGCTTCTCACGGGAACGGCGCTTCTCCATAAATCCCTCACCCCCCAAGTATCCGCTGCCGGCGGATAAGAGCCTTCTCTCCCGGTAAACACGAAGCGTTCGTGCTGCTCCCGCAGCTATTCAGCACGGAGGATCGCGTCAAAGTAGATGGCAGCAAGGTATCTTGCGGTAACTGCGTTGCCCAGAGTGTCCCATCTGGGGAGGATGGCTCATCCTAAAAGAACGGTTCTCGCGGATGGTGATCCATTTAAACGCCGGATACCATTGAGTCAAGGGCTAATTTGCCGTGGCCCCGCACTTTTGGGGGCTCGGCGCCCACTGCGGACGGCCCAACTCACTGGCCTGCAGCGGATACGCCGGCATCTCAAGGCCGTACTCCCTCCGGCCTCCTCGACCCTTCGATGAACTCAGGGCAGGCGACGTGTCAACTATGCCTTCGTCGCCCTCAGTCCGTGCGGCCTTGATCTGCCAGCGTCTGCGCGGTCTCGCTACGAAACCCGGTGAGAAATGCAGGTCAGTCGTAGTATTCGAGGCCGAGATGGGTGATCAGCTCTTCGCCCTGCAGGTACCGGAGGGTGTTCTTCAGCTTCATCAGCTGGATGAATAGGTCATGTTCCGGGTACAGGCCAGGGGCCGTCTGGGGGCTCTTGAAGTAGAACGACAGCCATTCCTGGATGCCATGCATGCCGGCGCGCTGTGCCAAGTCGAGGAACAGCGCCAGATCGAGCACCAGGGGTGCGGCAAGGATGGAATCGCGGCAGAGGAAGTTGACCTTGATCTGCATCGGGTAGCCGAGCCACCCGAATATGTCGATGTTGTCCCATCCCTCTTTGTTGTCGCCGCGGGGCCGGTAGTAGTTGATGTTCACGAGGTGCACGTAGTCCCGGTACAGCTCCGGGTGCAGGTCCTTGCGCAGGATCACGTCCAAGACGGAGAGCTTGCTCTCCTCCTTCGTCCGGAACGACGACGGCTCGTCCAGTACCTCGCCATCCCGGTTGCCGAGGATATTGGTGGAAAACCAGCCGCTGACCCCGAGCATCCGGGCCTTGAGGCCCGGAGCGATGATCGTCTTCATGAGGGTCTGGCCGGTCTTGAAGTCCTTCCCACATATCGGCACGTGTCGTGCCTGGGCGAGCTCGACCAAGGCGGGGATGTCGACCGTGAGGTTGGGGGCTCCGTTGGCGAAAGGGATGCCCGAGCGCAACGCAGCATAGGCATAGAGCATGCTGGGCGCGATGGCGGGGTCGTTGGCTTTGAGCCCCTCCTCGAAGCGTGCCAGCGATCCGTGCACCTGAGTCGGGCGGAGGTAGCTCTCGGTGCTACCGCACCACAGCATGATGACCCGCTCCACCCCCGTGCGCCGGCGGAAGCTTTCAATATCGGCCATGATCTGCTGGGCGAGATCGAGCTTGGTCGCTCCCTGCTTGACGTGTGTGCCGTGAAGGCGCTTGACGTACTCCGGCGCGAAGACGGCGGGCCATGGCTCGATCGCCTCCAGCTCCGAGCGCACCAGATCGAGGGAGTTCTGATCGAGAACGCCGGCCTTGCGGGCGCTCTGGTAGGCGTTGTCCGGAAAGATATCCCAGCCGCCAAACACCAGGTCGCCCGGGTCGGCAAGCGGCACGAAGTCCTTGATGAACGGTGACCGGCTGTCGGTGCGCTTGCCCAACCGGATGGTGCCGAGCTGGGTCAGGGAACCGATGGGCATCCCCGCCCCCTTCTTCACCAGCTCAACCCCGGCAATGAAGGTGGTACTCACTGCGCCCAGGCCTGGCAACAAGACGCCGAGACGTCCAGTCGCTGGTTCGATCTTCGCGCCGCGCTCAATCATACAGTGGGCTGCTCGAGTCGCTTGAATAGAGAAGTCGTTCGTTCAAGGCAAGCACGGGCGCAGGCCAGCGGGCAGCGTCTCTCCCCTCGCTGTCGAGGTTCATCGTCTGCGGGCAGACGCTCATGGGCGACCTGGGGTTGAGTGCGCATCTCAACTGCTCGTGCGCTCGGCGGCAGCCTCGGCGTGAAAGTCGCCTTCGATCCGTGCGGCGTTGAGGTGGGGATAGTAGCGCGCCAGGGCGTCGCGGATCTCTTCAAAAGGCAGGTCGGCGCGGGTCCCTCGGTCGTTGATGTACTCCATGTGCCGCCGGTTGGCGGCATCAAACGGGTGGAAGATGGAGTCGTGGCGGCCGTCGAACTCGAGCGCGAGCACGCCGAAGCGTTGGCAGAGCTCGATGTTGAACGCGGGGGTCGCCTTCACCCACTTTCCTTCGATGTGGAGCTCTGTGAACCCGTGGTAGTAGAAGACGTCGGTGCCCATCAGCTGGCGCAGGCGCTCCGTGGCCAGGTGGTTGCGGACGTCGGCAAAGCCCAACCGCGCCGGGATGCCCGCGCCGCGCGCGACCGCCGCGAGGACCACGGCCTTGGCAACACAGAAGCCGCGGCCGCGCGAGAGAATCGTGCTGGCCTTGAAGGCGGCTGGGGTGAACTCGATGGAGTAGGGGTCGTACAGCAGGCCGTCGCGGATCGCGTAATAGAGACGAACCGCTTTCTCCACCGGATCGGTCGTATCGGCAGTGACTCGTTCGCGCAGCTCCCGCAGCCGCGGGTGGTCGGCGTCCAGATAATAGGTGGGCCGGAGGTAGTCCTCGACCACTTGCGCCGAGCGGTGTCTCGGCGAGGCATTACCGGTCATCGTGCCACTAGCCCTACATCGAGCGCCATCACAAAGCGACACCGTGGAGCCTTGTCCGCCCGTCGCCGCGTTCCCGCGCCAGCCTCATGTACACGGGACTCCCGGTCGCACGCAGCAGAGGGAAACCCCTCACTCCTTGATGCTGCCGCTCATGATCCCCGCGATGTAGTAGCGCTGCAGCGCCATGAAGATGACGATGACCGGCAGCACGGTCAGCACTGCCCCGGCCATCATGAGTTCGGTGTCCTGCACATGCTCGCCCAAGAGGTTCGCGAGGGCCACCGGCAGCGTGTACATCTCGCTGTCGGTGAGTACGATGAGCGGCCACAAGAAGTCGTTCCATGTCCCCATGAAGGTGAAGATCGCCAGGGTGACGAGGATCGGTTTGCAGGACGGCAGGACGAGGGACCAGTAGATGCGAAGCTCGCCCGCGCCGTCGACGCGAGCGGCATCGAGCAGGCTGTCGGGGATTGACAGCGCATACTGACGTACCAGGAAGATCCCGAAGATACTCGCCATCCCCGGGATGATCACCGCCCAGTAGGTGTTCACCGCTCCCATGCCCTTGAGCATGAGAAACAGCGGCAGCATCGACACCTGCCCCGGGATCACGAGCGCGGCCAGCAGCAGGCGGAAGATGCGGTCGCGGCCGGCGAAGCGAAACTTCGCGAAGGCGTACCCCGCCATGGAGTTGAGCACGAGCGAGATCAGCGTGATGGCTGCCGCCAGCAGCGCGCTGTTGGCCGCGGAACGCGCCAGGTTCAGGCGCGTGAACAACGCGCGGTAATGCGCCAGCGTCGGCGCGCTGGGCCACAGCCGCGGCGGCAGCACGGTCGCCTCGCCAGCGGGCATGAACGACGCCGAGATCATCCACAGGAGCGGGAAGAGGGTCAGGACCGCGCCCGCGGCGAGCACGAGATGGAGGAAGGCG
>Ga0316626_10000171_pt1 | contig 22949 bp, 45 predicted proteins | sample OWC_Aug_T1_C1_D5_FD_207656 | JGI IMG/M metagenome (GOLD analysis project Ga0316626, IMG submission 207656) | Wetland soil microbial communities from Old Woman Creek delta, Ohio, United States - OWC_Aug_T1_C1_D5_A | ecosystem: Environmental > Terrestrial > Soil > Wetlands | place: USA: Ohio...
TCTCCTTGCTGCCACTGACCCAGCGCACTGCTGCTTTCCTGCTGCCCGTGAGGGATCCCGAGGGGAGTGTTTCGATCTTGTCTGCCGCAGGCCCTGCGGTTCCCTTCGAGGCGAAACGCCCCTTAGGGCCACGCTTGATCGCACCCGCTTCTCTCAGGTACGCCTGGTGTAGCGCGTCGACCAGGGATGCGGCGTTCATGCTACGTGGGAATCGGCTTGTCAGGGTGCTGGGTCGCCCACCTCTGTCTGCATGAAGGGGCCCAGTCCTGCTTTAGTTCCACGGGGATCGACTGGTCCGCGTAGAGAACCTCGCACCACCAGTCAAGCCACTTCTCTTCATCTCCGCCAAAGTCTGCTGGGGTTTTCGCGGGCTGCATCGGCTTCCTCCTGCTACAGCATTATACCGCTTCCTACCCCCTCATGCGACCTCGGCGTTCTGCGTGGACCCCGACAGCCCTGCCCTGCATTGCCATTCTTTGACCACTCGGCAGCACCTCCGGCATGTGTACCGCAGGCGCAAGGTCTCGTGGCAGCACTGTGAGAGCCATGCTCGTCGTGTCCACCTGGTCATCGTACTGTCCGGCAGGGAACGTCGCATGCTCTGTTTCCCAGTCAGCCAGCCAGGTAGCGTGGTGTGGCAGTAGAACACGCTTGCTGCTGAAGAAGGGGGTCACGCTGTCTGCACGCGATTCCTTCGTGCTCCCAGTAATCGCCTTCCAAGGCTCCACGTTGACCTTTGACTCCCGCCGCAGAGTCTGGATTGCAGACTGCCCGGAAGCCTTGTCCTCGACGTGCATCGAGAATCGAGCACCGCGCTCCCTGAACCACGATGCCCACTTGAACCAGAGTGCGATCAGGGCATCGAGAAGCTCTGGGTACTCGACCTTCTCTCGCCATACGTCCAGGAGCGCGTACTCAAGCCCTGTATCTGCCCACACTGCAGCGCACGAGTAGTCTGCCCCCACGCTGGTCTTGAAGGCGGAGTCCACGAAGATCCCACCTGCCCGTACTGCCAAGCCCGCCTTGTTCTCGTAGTGCTCGCGGAACCACTCCCTCTTGAACATGTTGCCCTCGACCGACTCCGGCCTCTGCTGGTACTCGCTGGTCCAGGCACGTACCGATGTCGTCGCCCTGATCTCTTCGAGCATACGCAGGCTGAACCGCTCTGGCCAAAGGGGCTCGCCAACGACCCTGCCCAAGGGATCGTGCTCTTCAGCCAGAGCGGGCAGCCGTATCACTTCCCAAGGCGGATCGCTCTCATGCTCTAGTATTCGCCCTGCCAGGTCTCCCGTGTTCCACCTGGTCAACATAAGCAGCACGATCCCATCCGGCTCAAGCCGCGTGAGAGCGTCATCCTGCCACCACTGAAAGATGCGATCCTGCTGGTGTGGCGAGTCCGCCGATTCCCTGTTCCTGTGCGGGTCGTCGATGATTAGAGCATTCGCCCCGTGCCCTGCAATAGCACCGCCTACACCTGCAGCGATCAGCCCGCCTCTGTACTTCTGAATGCCCCACGAGCCTACCGCAGCCTCTGTCTGGCTGAGTCGCACCATGGGGAAGGGATAGGAGGGGCCCGTGATCTGGCTCCTGATCTGGCGCGAGACCCTGTAGGCCAGCCCGCTCGTGTGAGTGGCCACGATCATCCTGTCATTCGGCATCTGCCCCAACAGCCATGCCGGGAAGCGAACGCTGCACACCTCCGACTTCGAGTGCCGAGGGGGCAAGAAGACAGCCAGCCTGCGAATGTCTCGCCTTGCCAGGGCTTCGAGCTTGGGCATGAGCAGTTCGTAGTGTGGAGCGTGCAGCCACTGCCCAGGGAAGGTCTGGGCGCAGTAGTCCGCGAGTCCGAGCTTAGGGCTGAGGCTGATCGTCTGGCCCGACATTAGGGAGAATAGGTACTCTCCCCATGTCAACGACGCTTGCGAACTCGCGCCCAATTGCATACCGGGTATCGACGTCTGTGACATATCGCATCACGATCTCTGCCAAAGCTCGTAGGACGAAGATCACCTGCTCGGGCGCACCCTCCATCGGCTTCTCCTGGAGGTCGAGTCCGAGGTAGCGCGCTCTGCGTTCCTGGATCTTCAAGGCTGTCTGAATGGCTGCCAGGTCACCGGCCTGGATCCTGCGGGCCAGGGAGAGGTACATCGAGTCAAGGCGCTGAAGCTCCAGCGTCCTGACCTCTTCCGCCATCTCCAGGCACTCGTCATTCAGCTTCTTGAGGGCACGCTTGACTGCCAGATAGACGGTAGACGGTGCAAGCCCCGTCCGCTCGGAGATGTCCTCGTAAGAGACCCCAAGCCTGCGAAGCTCCAAGCACTGAGCGTCCTTGGAAACAGCCTCCAGGTTGCAGGGGGTAGTGGGCGACTTGAGCCCGACTGCACGAGGCATGGCTAGTCCTCCGCCTCGCCCGGTTCACGACCGGCACGGAACATGGCAGCCAAGATCAACTCCGCCTCTGCGGCCGTTGCTCCCGCTTCTCTGAGCTGGCGCAAGAGTCCGATGGTGTATCGCCAAGCTCTGGCGTTGCCACCAAGCATCTTCGGAATCGTCAGCGCATCGTCATCACTCACGGCCCGCCAGCCTTCTCTTCCATGATCTCCACTCGTCCCGCAAGCTCGCGAAGCAGTGCGGCGACCTCGTTCGCGGTAGTTCCTCTCCGAAAGCGGCAGCCCACGCCGAACTCGGGCTCCCTGAACTGTATCACGACCTCTCCGTCGTCTGCCCTGACATACCACAGCTTCGCGGTCATGCCAGGTACTCCACCTGACCCACCGGAATCGCGTCCTCAGAGACCCGAACCAGCACGAACTTGGTCTCTACCTTGGAACAAGGCCAGGGATAGCTGGCGAAGCGCCTGACTGTCACAGTAGCATGGCTGTCCCTAGAAGCCGTGACCTCGATTGCCCAGAGCCCCTCCTTGTCCTCGATCCCCAGCAAGTCTGCCAGGGCGTCAACCATGCTGCAAGTGCTCGGCTTCATCAGACCTTCTTCTCCTTCCGCCTCCACACCCATCCCCAGCCTTTGCAGTAGCCGCACTGATTGTCCGCCTCTCTCACACTGTACCGCTTCAGCCCTACGCCATCACAGGCAAGGCAGGGAACCCTCTCCCTCTTCTTCGCCTTCACGACCCTTACCGCCAGCGTTATGTGATCCGGTACCGCAGCCATCTCAGGGTTCGCCGTTCCTTTCCGCCACTCTCTTCTGCGTGCTGCGCCAGAGGGCCAGCATCTTGTCTCGCTTGTAGGGCACGAGTCCGTCCCAAGGGAGAGGTTCGTCGACAGGCCACTCTCCCAGCAGATCCAGGCCCGTAGCCTTCTTGTACTCTGCCAGGACGGTCTCGGGGCTTCTCTTCCACTGCCCCTCGTTCATGGCTATCGAGTACACGAGCTTCTTGGTGCTGTCTGTTCCCCGGATCGCAAGGGTCCGCAGGATCACCTTCCACCTGTCCGTGTGCTTGGGCTTGTGATACCACCTCTTCCCAGGGATCCGCGTGTTCAGGGCGTTGAAGAGCTTCGGCCCCATAGCCGTGGCGGGGGAAGCCCACTGGAAGGGTGTCATGGCGGAAGGCGAGAAGCTGTTCCAGTGTACGGCTATCAGGTAGTTCTCGGGCGTGACTGCAGCAACCTCGTTCATCAGCTTCCAGAACTCGGGACCATCCACATCGTCGTCTTCGCCCGGCAGGCCATAGATCATGTACCAGTCGAAGCACTTGATCCCCGCTTCCCAGACAAGCCTCGCGAACTCGACAATCTGCTCGTTGCTGTAGCCCTTCCCGACCAGCCTGCGTAGCCAGTAGGACTGCCCCTCGATCCCAACCCGCGCCTTCGTGGTGATCTTCAGGTACTCGGGGTGCTCCAGGACGAAGCGTAGCGTAATGTCGGATCCTGTGTCCGCCTTGCCCCTGTCGTCCAGGACAGCACGGATCTGCGCGTACTGTGAGTGCTGGAACCTGTCAGCCGCAAAGACACGGATCGTGTGGTGCGACCTCTTGATGCACTCCACGACATCCGTGATGTCAGCCTCCCTGTAGGGCTTCAGCCAGCCGTACTGGCAGAAGAGACACTTGTTCCGACATCCACGGCTGATCTCGACGAAGGATCGCTGAACGAACGTCCTTCTGAGCCCGGACTGATCGTCGTAGGGAACCGGGATGATGTGGGGCGCCACAGCCTTCTCTGTTGCCGGGCGTTCCTTGGTCACGACGTAGGGGCTGTCCCAATCGCCATTCCAGATCTCCCCGTCCCCGATGTAGACCGCGTCCGCAAAGGGCAGAACAGCCTGAGGGGACGTACTCGCGAAGTTGCCACCCACGATGATCTTCCGCCCCCTCAGGGAGTTCTGGAAACGCCACTTGACGAAGTCGAATAGCTGCTCGGGCCAGTAGAGGCTCACCATCACGGGCTTTGTCTCGCCAGCAACGTAGGGGGTCACCTCGATGCCCAGGCTCTCCAGCCGATGCTGCACGAGATGAAGCCCGTAGCAGTTCACGGACTTGGCCGAGAAGGCGTAAGTGCTGACGGTTGGCTCTACTGCCATTAGTACACCGCTGTGTCCGCGAACTCCGCGACAGCCAGGACGATTGCCCTCTTGACTGTCTCGAACGATTCCTCGGGACAAGAGACCGTGAGTGTCCTCTTGGCTGATTCCGTGAAGTCGAGTTCCTGCAGCTTGGGAGTCCCGAACGGGATCTGCTTCTGGCGGACCCACGAGAGGTCCAGTTCCGACGTCTTCTTCAGCCCCTGCAGGATCGAGTCCAGCTTGGCTGTGTCAGTCGTCGCCATTGCGGAGATCGGGTCGAGAGTCGCCAGGATCAGCATCTCTTCGTCCTCGGTAAGCTCGACGTAGGTCACAGGGACCGACTTCTCGCCCCTTCTGAGGGCAAGCTGGACCCGGAGGTGCCCGTCAACGACGTGGCCCGTCGTCTTGTTGACGATGATGCGGGTCACCCAGCCTACCTCGCCCAGGATTTCGCCTAGCGGCTCCTGCTGCGCCTTCGGGTGGACACGCCAATTGTCGGGGTTCGCCAGTAGCTGCTCGGGATCCTCGTCCCCTTCGCCCACGATCCTGTTGCGCCAGGAGTCTTCCTTCTTCTTCGCCACGTCAGCCCCATTTCTCGCAGATTTCGTCCCACAGCATGTAGAGCGTGGCGAAGATCGCCGCTGCGGCCAATCCCAGAGCCCACGAGACCCCCGCTATCACAAGGATGTCTGCCATCACCGCCCCAAGTCCAACGCCCCCTGCTCCGGGAACGAAAGGTATCCCACGGTATCGTCCCGTCCGTTCGAGAGTATAGGGCGAAGAGCCTCAAAGGGTAGAACCTTCGCCCCGTCGAAGGGGTAGCCGTGGTAGACATCTGCGGGTAGCATCTCGTGCGTCGCAGAGCCAAGGAGATGCACCATCCGACCATCCACGACCGTACCGACATAGACGTCCGCCTTCGGCTCTTCTGGACGTACGTAGAGATGGTAACTCGTCACGCAGCGCCCAGGCAGCAAGCGGGACGACTTGATGTTCACCGTGCGACCATCTGGTAGGACGAAGTCTACCCCGTTGTCCCCCTGCCTGGGGTTCTCGTTCCTGCGGATCCTCTGCTGGTCCCACTTCCATAGCCCGTCAAGACCGTAGTACCACAAGAAACCGCCCAACTCCCCCCTCATGCCCGTCTGCTGGTCGAACAGGAGCTTCTCCAGCCGGTCCTCACGACTCCGAAAGCGCGAAATCCCTCCCACGGCAGCCTTGTAGGCGTGGTACTCGGCGAAGGCGAACTCGCGGTCGTCTAGGAGGATGCCTACCATTCTAGAAGTGCCCCCTTGCCGTGGCGCCACACTTCGGACAGCGCACCAGGGCGTGCCCCACGTACGGATCCTCTCTCTGGTACATCACGTCGTTCCAGTCGGTCTCGGATCGTCCGTGGTCCAGGTGATGCGCGTAGACAGCGACAGACTCCTTCTCGCACTCCCAATGCCAATCCGGTGGCAACTCCGGGAGAACGAGAACCGCAGAGCCTATCTCCTTCTCTCGTTCCTTTCGCAGCTTCTCTGCTTCGGCCTCGCCGATCCAGTCGATCACCGCTTCCCCCAGCGAAGAACGGTCCTCCCGAACAGCCGCAAGCACCATGCCTGGACAAACCCGTCTTGCGGCTTCAAGACCACTGTGGTGGCGTCCTCTACCCCGTCCAGGGTCACCAGGCCGCTTGTCTCCCACCAGATCGGGCAGAACCTGCCCAGCCACGACAACGGTCGCCAGGGCATCATCCAGTACATCCGTACCGGCGAGTTGAACGCCCCCAGCGTGGCTTCGACAACCTCGCGGTCGGTGTCCGACCACACGGCTTCAATCGTGATGCCGGGTGCTGGCTTCAGCGAATGTCCCAAGATTCCTTTCCCCTCCACCTCTGGCATGCTCGCCACCTCACCCTGATGTCCGAAGTCCTGCTGTCTGTGTCCGGCAGCCAGCGGCACTTGTGGTATCGGCCAGCGTACTGCTTGACGTAGTGGAACTTGCAGGTGCGGCACGTCTGCCCCTCAGGCCCAAGGTAGACGCCCGTGGGATGCAGCCCCATAGCCACGCGCCTGCGATGGTCCTCGGCATGCCCCGCACGAAGACGCTGGGGACGAAACCAGCACGGCCACGCAGGAGGGGGAAGGACGAACAGGGGAAGCTGTTCATACTTCTGTGTCGCTGGCATAGCGTTTCACCTGGCCCGAAGCCACGTCCGAATACCTCGACCAGACAAGGTAGGGGCGCCCCTTCCTCCAGCCCAGAAACAGTACCCTGTCGCCAGCACGAAAGGCCCAGCCCCTTCTTCCCCAACGATAGCAGGACATCCTCATACCTCGCCTCTCATGAAGGCTGCCAGTGCGGTGGGCGAGTTCGTGTCGAAGCCCACGAAGTCCATCATCAGGGGATCCCGTGGGTCCGCGATGCTGAACCCGTTCGAGGTCATCCCGAAGACAGCCAGCCGCGCACCGGGCAGATCCATGGCCCTGCGATACCTGACGAGAGCCTGCGCGGGGTGAGCAACCCGCCCACTATGGGTCTCGGAGTCCGTCAGGACGATGAACGTGTCGAAGTCGTACTTGTTCTCTTCCGCCCACAGCATGGGCAGCGCGCAGTCGGTCCCTCCGAAGCCCTGACCGTAAGCGTACAACATCACTCCGTCCAGGCGATCTCGTGGCCCGATGTTCAGGGGGCGGAACTCGTGCGCGAACGCCATCGTCACGACCTTCGGCTCGGTCCGCACGAACAGCATGGCCATGGCAGCAGCAGCGTGAGCAGCCGTAAGGCCAGGAACCCCGCCCGCGACATTCCCCCACGTCATCGAAGACGACACGTCCACGGCTACGCAGATCCTGTGGCCGGTTGGCTCGACGTTCTGGAAGCTCAGGTAGAAAGCCGAGTCCAGTGCGTCCAGGATCTCCCGCACAGGCGTCCAGGTGAGCTTCCCCCGCTCCCCGTGACCCTGCTCGTATGTCTTCAGAGCCGCCAGGATCTGGATCGGGTGGATCCGCGACTTCTTGATCTGCTCTTCGTTCGCCAGACGCCCGACTACCACCGCAGTGTCAGCACACCAGGGCTTCAGAAGCCCCGAGGCAGTGAATGCCCCCAGGTTCCGCACCGTCGCGGTCATGGGCATGTCTGCCAGTAGAGCGGACTGGACCACGGTGTCGTTCAGGTACTGGCTCGGCACCATCTCCCGTGTCAGCTTGTAAGCCGCCACTAGGTGCGCGACTTCCAAGGCATCTGTGGCCCTCGCGGCCCGCTCGAAACCAACCGGGTACAGGAGGTGCGGTACTCGGTCCAGGTCCACCCCTTCAACGAACTCGGGGGTCATTCCGTGCGTCACATAGGAGAATAGATGGGCCGTGGCGTCACTGACCTGGGCAGCAGGGTTCCCTGCGGACACGCTCTTCCCAGGATGCGCCAGCCGCAGCACGTCCCGGTGGCTCCAGCCCCCGCGCTGGCGATACTTGACCAGTTGGTAGGCGAGTGCGTCGGGCGACCTCTGCGTATACCAGTCCGCAAGGGCACGCCGCAGAGACCTCCCCCAGCCCCGGAACTGGCTCACGAAGCCGCAGAACATGAAGAGATGCGTGCCAGTTCGGCAGATGACGGGGAGGTTCCTCAGTGCGAGGTTCTTCGTTCCGGGATCGGGGCTCGCGGCCGCCTTGGCGAGAGCGAAGATCACCGGATCCTGCTTGATTGCCCTGCCCGAGACACTGATGTCGCGGAGAAGCTCGACAACCCGTGGCCCATCCTCGACCAGGCACTCGTCCAGGGCGAGCGTGTTCTCCTTCGTGAGCTTCTGCTCCTGCGCGTAGAACGACCCACCCTCGCTCCCGAGAATGAGCCACCTCTGCAGGCGCGTCCACTTGGAGACCTCCCAGACGTACGCGCCCTCGCTGTTCTTGACCTGATCGGACCTCATCTGCTCCATCTGGGGGGTAGCAGTCTGTTGTACCGCTTCCCTCTTGAGATAGGTCATGCCCGCACCACCTTTCTAAATGAAGAGACCAGCGGTCTTGCTGTGAACACGGAAGGTCTAGCTACGTCAGTTGGTGACTGATGCTGGTGATCCGTGCCCTTCGGCCCGCTGGCTCTCGGCCCACATGTCAAACGACGGTCGTGTCGCCACGTTTGGGGGTCGGTGAGCTACGCTCGCGGATAACCCAAACGCCTCGGCCCGTCGATCTTACCGCTGGCAGTAGACTGGTGGTCATGGTGCGGCTCGCGGGTTTAGCGCTCTACCACTGAGCTACCCCGGCCTGTGCCGGGGGCAGGGATCGAACCTGCGTCCTCTCCTTTTGCAGAGGTAACCGCTCGCCTTCGGCCCACCAGATTCTCTCGTGTGTTGGTCGTGGTGCGCCCGCCCGAGTCGTCCGCCCCCTGGTGGGGCGAACCGGAGTCAAACCGATTATGGCAAAGCTTCGGCCCAACACTGTTTTCAAGGCGACGGTCGTGAATCGCGAGAGGGGGTCCGTCCAAGGGTAACCCTAACGCAGCGGCCCGTCACAACTATTATATAGCCCGCTGTCGCACAAGTCAAGAGTCCGCCGCGAGCAGGGCCCCTCCATCCGACAGGACGACAAACAAGCCTCCAATCTCGTCCAACTCCTTCTCCCTGGGGGTCAAACCCCTGGCCGAAGGTGGCTTGTCGGGATCCTTGAACTCCATCATCTTCCAGATCCCCTGATCCCACGTCGGTCTCCGCACCAACACATCGCAGGGCATCCCGTAGCTCGCGGCGTCCAGAACGAAGTAGCCCGCCTCTCTGAGCGCCTTGACGCGATCCTTGTGGCACGCATCCTTCTTGAGCCTGCTCGGGCCCGCTCTCACGAGACCTCTCAGTCCTTTCTCGCGACTATCGCAATAGCAGCCGGATACTCCAGCACGACGAACTCGCATCGGTTGAATCCGGCCAGAATGACCCCCTTCCAGACATCGGCCCCAAACTCCGTGTGTACGAGGCACCCAACATGCCCGTACAGAACCTGGGGGATCCCAGTGAGCCGCTCCACCACTATCGGGACGGTGAAGACGAGAGGCGCGCCGTGCCGAAGCACCCGGTAGCATTCCTTCAACCCCTGGACGGGAAACTCGACGTGCTCAAGTGTGTCACTGTGGACCACCAGATCGAACCACTCGTCCGGGAAGGGGAGATGCTGCATGTCCACTTCGGGGTACTCTGTAAGAGTGCGCCTCCCCAGGAACTGCCCGACCCTGTCCGCTCCGTTGATTTCCAGAATGGAGCGGAACGGCGGAACCTCCTGCGGGAAACGCCGTAGCGGCCCCTCCAGCCCAAAGGCTGTCAGTATCCCCTGCCCCAACGCCATCCCTCGCAGGCTACAGCCGCAGTCGCTGCAGGTCGTCCCTTGCTGCCGCTGAATGTAGACCGCTTCGTCGGGAGACAACCGCCATGCCGCGATTAGCTCGGGGGACAGGACGTTCGCGAGGCTGAACCTCACGCTTCCACAGCACGGACACCTCATGGGCCTCCCCCTATCGTCAGCCATCCACTCCACAGGTTGCTGGCAAGCACCGCAGCCACAATCCCCAGCCCGAATGCCAGCAGCAAGAACAGCACGACCTCCCACCCTCGCTTCATTTGGATCCCCCTTCCCACTCAGCACGCAGTGCGTCCCGCTCACTGTACCACCGGGCGTTTATCGCTATCCGTGGTTCAAGCAGCGCCATCGCCCGCACCAGCATATCGGCCATACGGGCGGGCACGGCCACATCGGGCACCGCGTCCTGACCGCGCTCGATGGCGAGACAATGCAGCCACGCCTCGACCTGCGTCTTACTCGGCATCGGTGGCCTCCCCCAACTCCTCGCGCACCACCGACTCGTAGTACGCCGCCAGGGCGTCAGCCATCGTGATGGGCGGATTCGCTATCAGCCTAGGCTTCCGAAGTAGGTTGATCGCCTGTTGCGGCGTCATCCCCGTGTTGGCCGCGATTCGCCTCGCGGTTGCCACATCCTGCTGCGCCTGCGCCCGGACCCCAGCGCCCGCGTAGTACACAGACAAGTCCGCGTTACAGTGCGGACAGCGGTCAGGCATCGGTGGCCTCCCCTTCAAGACTGGTGCGCTGGCGCTCTAGCAGCCGCTTGTAGCACCGCTCGCCGCACGTATCCACATGCACCCTGTTCGGGTCCAGGTTACGGCCGCAGACCACGCACCGCACGATCTCCTTCATGTCTGGTCCTCTACTCGGCATCGGTGGCCTCCTGGTCTAGACGCGCCAGCGTGCGTAGCAAGCGCACGTCCCGCGTTTCTGCCGCGACCTTGCGCGCCGCAAACGCCACATCAGCCAGCCGCGTCCACAGTCGCTCGTGCTCGCTACAGCACAGCGTTACCGTGCGCCACTCAGCATCGAACGCTACATCACTCGGCGTGTAGCACGGCTCGTCACTTACAATCCGCGTCGTTTCGTGCGGCTCGTTATGTGCGTTCTTTAGTGGCGCGACCATTTCGCCCAGCACCTCGATGAGCCGCCGGACCCGATAGTCTGCGAGTGTCACGATGTACTCGCCACTGCCCGCCATCACGACGATCTGCGTACCTCGCGGCGATTGGCGCACCCGCAATTGCGACCCCGGTTCCTCACCCCACATCGCGTAGCCAGCGTTGCCCTGCGTATCGCATGGCGCGGTCGCGTCCGCATGTTCAACGCTGCGTTGACTATGGGCCTCGCTCAGGGCGCGGTCCAGGCGAGCCGCCGCCGCGTATCGTTCGGAAGTACCGGGGAGCGCGGCCGCAAACGCGCACTTCGCCTCCCGCGCCTCGTCGAGCCGCTTCTGCACAGCCACGCACGTCGGGCACTTTGTGTTAGCCATCTGCGCCACAAGCGCCACGGCGCGAGCTTCATTTCGCGCACTCAGACGGGCATCCTCTTTCCAGCCATCACGGGACCGCTCGGTCACCGCCAATCGCTCGCGGAGGTCGCGCACGGCGAGTTCAGCCATGTCGTTGGCCATGCCTTCCGCGTTCGCCTGCCAAGCCTCAACACGCCGCTCAGCCACGGCCAGTTGCTCGCGCAGCCCGTCCCGCTCAGCCACGAGCGCGTCACGCTCAGCCGCCGGAACCCACGAGGTGCCCAGTAGCTTAGCCACCTCACCCTCGTCCTTGAACCGCGTTTCGAGCGCGATAACCCGCCGCAGAAGCTCGTCCCGCTCAGCCACCAGCCCGGCGTAGTCCGCGTAAGCCACGAATTCACCCTCGGCGTGCTTCACCACCTGACCGTCCGCTATCCCATATCCGTCCCCTGCCTGCCAGCGCGTCACCTCACCCATCCCTACCCCCTCTCTCTGCGTTCCATAGGTACATAGCCACGGCCCGTTGTGGACCAGCGACTACGTAGTCCGGCACCAACTCTCCCTTCGCCACCAGTTGCAGCACGTACTGGCGGGAGCAACCGCGCTCGCGGGCGAGGTCGCTCACCGTCCGATAAGAAGTTGCTCCACCCTTGTCAGCCACTCCGCCTCCGCGCCGTTTTGAGCCACCCATGTCGCTAACCCTCCATCCCTCGCGTTTCCGCCGTGAATCGAGCACGTCCCAATACATCCAGTCCCCTGGTGCGCCGCGTAGCACAAGGGGATGATGTATCGGTCGTCCCGCCAGTGCCGCAGGTCGTCCCCTGGTCTTCGCCTGGTAGGCGGGACGTGGTGAATCGCCGCAGGTCCACCACACAGGACACAGCCCAGAGCGGCAACTCTCGCACACCGCTTGGGGTCACGATGTCCCCGCGCCATTACCGCTCGCGGTAGCCTCTCGCCCCTTGTTCGCCATGGCATTGACGAACACGGTGAGCCACGCCACCAGTTCTTCCTCGTCCCCCTCCAGCCACGCGGTCAGCACGACATCTATGCACCACGCCAGCATGCCGCACAGGGGATCGTCCAGCGACTGCAACTCCTGCATGCTTTCGTTTATGTGCCTGGCCGCGCTCTTCGCGGTCTCTATCTGCCCCACGATAGTGTCAGTCATTCGGCCGCATCTCCAGTTCGTTTTCCTTGGGCCAGACCGTGATCTGCACGTTGACCTCGTGATGCTCGCGATCTGCCACCTTCTCCGCCTCTTGAATGGTCATGAGCGTCTTCGTGAGGCTGCGACCAGCCCCTCTGGCGAACAAGTTGACCACCGTCATCAAGCAGTACGCCATGGCTTTCTCCCCGACATCCCCTTCGAGGAGCCGCTTCAGCACCTTCCCGAGCCCCTTCCCGAGGTCGTCAGCCCCCTCGCTGGTCATTCGTCCTCCCCGGCCCACCGGGCGTTCTTGGCGTCCCAGACATACCCCCACTGCCGCATTCCGACCGCACCAGCATCGTAGCAGTCGCAGGTGTCGCCGTGATAGTGCTGTAGGACCAGGATGTTGTTGGGGCAGGCGCGGATCTGGCTCATTCGCAGCGTCCCCGTCACCCCACCTTCGGGTCCGGTCCCCCCGAAGATCACCGTGCCCTCAGGCTTGCGCGGCTCGGGTTCGATGCTCAACCCCCCGAGATACGCCGGGTTCATGACGCTACCGACATTACGGTAGTACGTCCGCATGTGGCTCGCCTCGAAGTCCTCCCGGCCACGGTAGACCGCCATGCCCGTCCGAATCACAGCATCCGGGTCGCGGGCCAGAACTTCCCGCATAAAGTCCCGGTGAGCGTGCCACGAGGCGCACGGCAGGTGTCGCCCACTCCACGAGAACCGCGAGCCGCCCGCCCTACTGTCCCGCGTCCTGAGGGTCATTCTGAAGCTCACACGAGACATTCGCTCAGGCTCTCGATTCCACTTGAGGTTGCCCCGATAGGCCACGTTTGTGGCATCCAGAGCGGCCTGAAAGTCCCGCTTCACCAACACATCGCTTCGCACCATCATAGCAACGCCTCCTGAGTGACTGTGTGGTCGATCTTGTACTGCTCTGCGTCGATAAGGGCATGCAGGTGCAGCCCCTCCACCCATTCCTGCGCGTTCCGAACCCGCCCGCTGGGTGTCTCTGCGGACCACTCGGTGTCCCCCTCCATGTAGGCGTGGATCGCCTCAACCGCGTGCATGGCCACCCCGCCTCGAATCTCGAACGGCAGAGGCGGATACATGTTCGCCTGCAGGTGCCACCAGACCGCGATGGCGAGGTCGACTTGGATCCCCATGTCGTAGGCGTTCTGGTATCCCATCATCGCACCTTCTGGATCCGGTCGCCATCTGCCTCGATCATCGAGAGGTGCGACCCGCTGTCCCAGGAGATCTCGTACACCAAACCCGGCCCAACCGGGTTCCGAATGACCTCCATCACCGTACCCATCGACCCAGGCCGCAGCCTCGTGAATGGGTCGTCCGTGTGAACCAGTTCCACCCGATCTCTCACCGCTATCATCGCTCACGCACCTTTCTCGTCGCAGTAGTAATCGTCGAAGTTGTCCCGTGCGTCTGCCAACGCCGTGCCCTCATCGTCGAACGGCCCAACCGCTTCCGAATCCGGCAAGCAGCCGGGAAAGCACGACCACCAGTACCAGCCCGCTGGCAAGGTCGCGAAGAAGTCGTCGGGATCCTGAGCCCCCAGGTCTCCGTCCTCGGCGTAGAAGACCTCGACGTCGGGCAAAGCGTGTGGCTCCACCTCTCGACCGGGGACGCCGTAGTAGTACGTCATGGCTGGTAGACCTGCCGAGCCCGCTTTACCGCTGCACACCGTCTGGTGTAGCTGTAGGCGCACCCGATCACGTAGCCCAGACTGCCGAAGACCGTGCTGGCGCCCGTCATGCGGCGCATCTCAGGCCGCATAGGAGCGTAGTAGCGACCATCCTTGTAGGTCGCGACCACCCACCTTCCACGATACTCGTGGACGAACTCTTCCATGGCTCGCATCGCTCACCTCTCTATGTAGGGCTGCCCTTGCGGCACCCAACTGGCGATCCCGTAGACCATCGCTGGCCCATTCGCTTCAGGTATCCGGGCGTCGTGGTTGGTGAACAGAACGAAGTGGTTGAACCCCCGCCTCTGCAGCGCCTTCAACGCCCGCTCCCGGTCAGCTTCCGTCCGGTAGACCCTCGTGTCTCCGACCCGGTAGTTCCTCCGGTCCTTGCCCGACTTGGCCCACACGGTCATCCCGCCCCGGCCCGTCACTTGCTTCAACATCGCTCACACCTCTCCTTGTGGCTTCGCCACTCTGACTACGAGGCTGTCGCCTTCCAGCCATGCTGCCTGTACGATCCCTATGATGTACCGCCTCGGCTCCATGGCCCAGTGACCGGGTAGCCACGCCGCGTAGTACATCAGGGAGAACTCCGTGTGGACCTGACCCGGTCGCCAGATGTCGCCCACTCGGGCCCAGACGAACGTTCCGCTCTTCCAGTCGATCTTCTTCATCACGACGCCTTAGTCGTAATACTCGTGCGGCGCACCGGGCTTCAGGATCTCCCTGCCCATGTCGTCCTCAGGTGGACCCCAAACCACCCCGTCCACCAACGGCTGAGGGGAGTCGCCTTCATGCGTGCAGCCATTCTGCCCGTCGTTGTAGAGACATCCCGTGTGGTCATTGAGGCAAGTCCAGAGCGCCCCGTACTTATCGACGCAGCACGCCTCCCGCTCGCATGGGAGGTCGTCCGCGTCCTCATCGTCCTCGTCGTCCAGTGGGGTGCCATACGGCTCGCGGTCGTCAGCGTCGTCGTCGTCCTGAGGATCACGCTCGTACGGCACTCGCGCTTCAGGGTCGGTGCCGCAGTAGTCTTCCCACAGCGGATCGTCCGTGTCCTCATCGTCCTCGTCCGGCTTCTGGATGCCCCGCTCGCCATAGGTGGCGAGATCGTACGCGACATCGGGATCCTCAGCGTGGGCCGAGTCAATCACCCCGTCCTGCTCAGGCATCCCCTCACCCGCGTCCTGATCCTCGTCAAGCTCGCGGTTGCGGATCACATCAAACTCTGACGGTTCCCATCGCTCGACTGGCTCGTCATCGCCATGGACCTCCTGCTGGAGAGCCTCGAAAGCCTGCCCCTCCGGGGTGTCGAAGAGACACGGGTCGTCCTCGTGTCGCTCCTGGTCGTCGTAGTCGTAATGCGGGTCACGGTACACGTTGCCCTCCTTGGGCCTCTGAGGGGGGAAACCCTCAACGTCAATTATACAGTACCGGCCGCCAAGTGACAAGTCCTAGTGCTATTCGCACTTGCGGGCGGCTGCGAAGATGTCGCCCCTCTCTCGGTCATACACGATCTCCAGCTTATCGGCGGTTTCGAGCCAGACCGCAAGGTCACAGGGAAAGACGGTTGTGTAGGTCTCTCCCTTCTGGATGGGCCCCCCGTCAGAGCCATGCACCGCACGTCCTACTCCCGCGCAGGTCACGATCAGGGTGCCGCCGGGCGCCAGCACTTCCCACGCATGGCTCACGAGAATGCCCGGCTGCTCACAGTGCTCCAGTACCTCGCAGCACACGATCAGATCCGGCGCTTCGGGGGGGTTGTAGGTACGACCGTCTGCGACCACATCAACCCCGTCGCCCGCCGCGATGTCAATCCCGATGTACGTCGCGGATCCCGCGAACAGGGGGCGAACTGTACCGTTGATGTTCGCCGAGCCGATGTCCAGCACGAACCGCCTCGGCCCCGCCCACCTGCGTACCCACCCGTATGCCTCACAATGCACCGACCACCTCCTGTGTAAGGGGCAGAGGTGCGGCCCGACCAACGACCGCACCTCCACTGGCGTAGCTCCCTACGCCCCTCGCGGGGCGACCCAAGTCCCCGCCACTGCGGGGCGGAACGACACCATGCAGTGCCACAGCCGTACTCTACCCAACACCACAGTGCCATGCCGTTGCCAGGCCAAGCCACACTATACCGTGCCACAGCCCCGCCAGGCGCTGCCCTTGCATGACTCCGCGTAGCGGTGCCCACTGCCGCGCCATGCCTCGCCTAGCCACCGCCGCACTCTGCCCTACCCCACCGTGCCGTGCCGTTGCCCACCCTTACCGGACCCGGCCGTGCCGTTGCCGCCCGTGCCTTACCCTACCCCGCCACTGCTGTGCCATGCCTTACCTAGCCCTACCCTGCGTTGCCTTTGCGGAACCAAGCTCCGCCAGACCATGCGCTACGGAACTTTGCCGGTGCCCAACCACGCCATGCTCTGCCTTTGCGGAACCAAACTCAGCCACGCCTCTGCCTCGCCTTGCCTTGCCACTGCATCGCATAGCCACCAACGCCTCACTCAGCAATGCCCTTGCGTCACTCATCTCGGCACCGCCCTGCCACTACCTCGCGTTACTCTGCACTGCTCGTCACCGTGCGTTACCTTGCTCTGCCATCGCGATACCGGACTGAGCGTCGCCTCCGCTCAACACCGCATCGCTTTGCAATGCCTCTGCCGCACGTCACCGTACCCTGCCTTGCCTTCGCTTCGCAACTACGGATCCTACACCTTCTCCAGCACCGACGTGAACCTGCCCCAACCACCGTTGCGCCACTGCCCGAGACCCTTGTACTCGCCGTACTCCATCAGGTCACGCAACATCGGCTCGTCGATGCCCCCCTTCTCGAAGACGTGCAGCACGACCTCGAACCCCGTCCCCTCAGGGAGCATCTCGCTGCGGGCCAGTGCCGTGCGCGGCCCCAGCGGTCCCATGCCCCTCAGGGGACGTTCGAGGTAGGTGATGCCCCCGCCCTCGGGAATGTGCAACAGCACCTTCCGGGGCCTGACCATCACGAAGTTGTCAACCTTCAGCCGCAGGTTCTTGACGCCCCGGTGGCCATTGAAAGCCCCTCCGGTCTCCTTCAGGAACGCCTTCACCTGATAGTCCATGAGACAGGGGCGGTCGTCGTCCTTGGCCATGCGGTAGAACCCCGTGGTCCCCTTGTCGAGGTCGGGAAGAACCTCGTCCGATGGTCGTTCCTCGCCCGTCATCTCGATGATCTTGCCTTCGATGTATGCCTGGGCGAGCGTCTTGTCGCCCGGCTGAGACCCAAGAATCGGCTCGGTCATGGTCACGACCCAGCGGTACTCCTGCCTCGGTAAACTCATCGCTACACCATCCTCCTAGAGTAGGCCAGCGGTTTCTGGCTTTGCCTGCTTCTTCGGCTTCGCTGGCTCGACCGGAGCTTCAGCCTCCAGACGAGCGTCTACCTCAGACACCCCGGAATCCCGAGGTGCGTCGAACTCGAAGTGATCCTGCCTGCGGGAGTTCCCCTCGGTGATCGAGGTGAGAATCGCCCGCAGTTCCGTGGTCTCTTCCACGGTCACGAGGTCCAAACCGTGGGCCAACCGCCGCTCCAGCATCGCGGTGTTGACGCCGATGGCGTCGAACGCCAACGCCAGCCTACGGATCGCAGCCGCCCGGTCCTGCTTCAGTTCCCCCTGAGCAGCCTTGCGAACGGTCTCCGCAGCCTCGCGTTCCGCGTCCTCAGTCACATCGCTCGGAAGAACCTGGAGCAGCGCGTTCCTGACGCAGATCGCCCCCCGCCTGTTCACAAGCTCGCGGAGGTCTCTCTCGTCCGGGGACACCCAGATCGTCCGGTTCCCATCCTTCCGCTGCACCAGCCGTGCGAAGCGGTCCTCGAACTCCACGTAGGTGTTGGTCTCCAGATCGACCGCATACCCACGGATGTGGACCTGCTCGTCGTCCAGCGACACGACCCGCAGGCCATACCGCACATTCCCCCACGCCCGCGCCATCTCACGCGCCAGAGCCACGGACGGACCCGTGACCGTCTTGTTCCCGCGAGGGAAGGCGTACCTCGCCTTCTCAGCCATCCCCGGCCTCTTGCACGCCTTGATGATCGCCGTGTAGGCAGCGGCTTCGTCCCTCGGGAACCTCTTCGCCACCACGACCGCGCTCTTGTACTCCGTGTCCTCACGCTGGACGATGGCTTCGATTCCACCCTCGACAAGCTGGGCCTCCCCAAAGCCCGCCATTGCGGCGGGAGAAGGCAGTGCGAGTTCATCCCCCATTCGATCCTCCTAGTTTCTGGTCTAGCTGATGTGGTGCCCATGCGGGCAGGTCGATCATCTGGACGTGCTCGCTGTAGCCCGGCCACACGTCCCCTTCGATACACTGCCGGTAGAGATCCATCAAGGGCTCGATCTCCCGCTCCCCGTCCTTGATCGCTCCGTGCGACATCTCGTACAGGGCGACCCCATAGGGGGGATCCTTCTCGACCACCACGAAAGCGAAGCGGTCGTACTCCAGCCCGAGCGCCCTCGCGCCCTGTAGGTAGAACGCGGCCTGCATGTGGTAGCCGTAGCTCCAGATGTCCCGCGAGAACTTGTCCTTCGCGGCGCACCGCGAGGTCTTCAGATCCACGATGGTGCCAGTCCGCTCTCCTAGAAGATCGAACCGCCCCCGGCACAGAATCCCGGTTCTCGGGTCGTTCCAAACGGCTGACCTCTCGGCCTCGCCGTTCAGAAGCTGGCGAGCCTTCTTGTTCGCAGCGACAGCGTCCCTGACAGCCAAGCACGTCGCGTAGTCCTGTGTCGTCAGGAACACGGCGTAGGGGGCAGCAGCCGCTTCTGCAGCGCGCAACCCCCTCACCGTTTTCGTCCTACCGTCCCCCGCTGCCAGAGGTCGCCAGACGGTCTCGAAGTCGTCGGGGAGCAGGATCGCATCGTGGATTGCCGCCCCCAGCACCATCGCTGGGCTTGGCTCCGGTGGATGGTCCATCTGCCACCGCAAGTGCGCGGGTGACAGTTCCCTGAGCACCTTCAACTGCGACTGACTGACCCCCGGCATGCGGTGGTAGGTCGCCGCTGGAACCTTTTCGTACAGCCCCGGCTCCAGCGTTTCGCTCATCCGAACACCAGAGACTTCCACGTCCGCTTCGGCCGCTTGTGGCTGCGCTTCCTGCGACTCTGCCCGTAGTCCATCGGCCAGATCAGCCCCTCGCGGCACCCCCACTGCATGACTGGCCCCCAAGCCCGAGGCTCCGCTACAGCCTCAAGCTCGGGATAGTGCTCCAGCACGTCGTCAGTGGTCAGGGTGAAGTGCTGCCGTGCGGTCCACGCCAATGCCTCGCGGGCAGCGGCGTACCACTCTTCCTTGGAGGGAACCTGCTGGGGATCGCTCCCCAGCAGGGTCAACTGAGTCGCCTGTGTCATCGCTTGCTCCTTGAGTTGTTCCACACAGCCACTACGGCCAGACCGACCGCACCGACGAACATTCCGCCAACGAAGAACACCACACTCGCCGGGATGCACATGCTCACTCGCCCGCTTCCAGCATAGCAGCGATGGCTTCGGCTGCCTGCGCGCCGGTCTGATCGCAGTCGAACTTCATGACAGGCCGCATCTCCCCGGTCGGAACCGCTCTGCAGACCGTGTTCTCGTCCATCGAGAGAAAGACGTCGACGGTCACCCGGTCCCCGTAGTAGCACCGCTGGCGACACTCGGGGTAGTCGTAGTTGCGAGAGATCTTCAGCCCGCGACGGGCGAGTTCCAGCAGCAGGGGTGTCGTGTCCTGGAATGCCGCGACGCCCCCTATGGTGAAGTGGATCTTGCTCCCCGCCAGTGAGGGTTCCGTGATGTAGGGACGGGTATCCCGAACTTCGGTTCCGGGAAGGTAAACTGTCCCGGACTCCTTGTACGCCCCGGTCGCCAGGGCTGCCTCGAACGCCTCGCTTGCGGCGACCGCATACTCGTCCATGCCCGCGATCTTGAGCAGGAGCGCGGCCTGGTTCTTGACCGTCCTGTCGAACTCTTCCTTCAGCCATTCGGATTTCACGCGGCCACCTCTTCCGTTGCGATCTGCCGCCACTCTGAAGCGGGCAGGGTGATGATCTTGCCACCCAACGCTTCCAGTTCCGTCGCCCTGTCGTAGCTGTCGACGTCCTGAGCATAGCGTGTGACTGCGTTGGCCAGAGTCCAAGCCGTAGGCTCACCGCCTGCGGCGAGGTAGCCAAGGATGCTGCTCTTCTCGTGATCCGCCAGCGACTCGCGCTTCGCCAGCACTTCCACTGCGTGGATCGGATCCTCCACATGTCGCCCAGCGGCTGTCTGAGCGCGCTCCACGAGCAGGTCGAAGACCTTGTCGTCCTGCAGCACGCCCGCAACCACGTCCTGGATCTTGAGCCACAGAGCCCGGTCGTCCGCCTTCATGGTCTCGTCACGGAACAGAGCCATCAGGTCGTCCGACTCCACGCGACGCCCGAGGTGGTACTGCTTCATGGCGAGATCCTTGACGATCATGCCGTTGTAGCACGCCAGCCGGAACAGGAGAGGCTCGACCGCGACCGCACCCAGCCCGACCTCGCTGTTGCTGATGACGATGCCTGCCATCACGGGATCGTGAAGAGCGATGTCGACTGTCCTCCGCCGGGTCACTGCCTTGATGTACAGCCTGCGGTCGGTGATCTCACTGGACTCGACCGACAGCCCGGACGTCTTGAGCAGAACGGGCAGCACCGCCTCCGCCATGTCGCCGTTGTCCAGCCTTCGGTAGCGGTCGGAGAGGAACGCACGCGCCCGCCCGTCCAGCGTGCGGACCATGCGCCGCTTCGGCTGCGCCCGGAACCAGCCGTTCACGTTCGCGTCCAGAAGCGAGGGCACCTGCTGCTGCAGGCGATGGTAATACTGGCGGGGGATGCCGTACACGTCCGCGATCTGGTCGTGCGCGAGATCCTGCAACTCGAACTCGCGATTGCTGCCAGCACGCGAATCCTCCAGGGCCAGCATCGTCTTGCCATGCAGAGTCCCATCGTAGCTGTTGACCGCCATCACGACGGTGTCAGCCACCAAGTCTTCCTTCGCCTCCTGCTGCCGCGTGATCTCGCGGGCCAGATCTTCCAAACTGCGTCCTGCTTTCATCGCTTCACCCTCCTAAGGGCTTGTGGGCCCGCTCGACGCGAGCCAAGGGGAAGGGGCGGACCCGAAGCCCGCCCCGGCCTGCCACCTACTTGATCTTGTGGACGTACCTCGCCTGCACTCCGTAGTCCCCCGCGTCAGCACCGTCTTCGTCGAGGTGGACCCAGATCCATCCCCGCTCCACGGCTGTTACGACACCCGGCTTGCGCTGGTATCGCACCCGGTCCCCGACCCGAAGCCGGGGACTCCCGAGGTTGAGCATCGCCGCAAGGTCACGCGGCCCGTCGTTTTCAGCCATCACTTCACCCTCACGATTGCCCCGTCCCGCGCCACGCAGATCGCGTACCATCGGTGCGGCTCGGGATAGTGGGGCCCCTCGATGTCGAGCGTGCCATCCCGGAACGTGGTCTCGCTGTACCGTCCGGGCTGGTAGTAGTAGACCGGCTTCCCGGTCCCTGCCAGACTGGCCGCCACAGCCTCGCGCAGTTCCTTCTTGGTCCTGAAGTTCTGCTCGGTGTACATCGCTTCACCCTCCTAAGGGTGCGTGGGCTCACTGACGCGAGCCGGGGGGAGAGGGGCGGACCCTGAGGCCCGCCCCGATCTGCCACTGACTACTTCACCTCCATGATGATCCCGTTGACCGTCTTGCACTCGGCGTACCAGGTGTTCCAGGACGTGTGGGAAGCGTCCGGCTCGGGATGGTGCGGCCCGATCACGTAGACCGTGTGCGCCAGAGGGTAAGAGTGCTCCGGCCTCTTGTAGTAGAGGACGGGGTCACCACCACCCGCGAGGTAGGCCGCGACCGCTTCCCGCAGTTCTTCCTTCGTTTGGAAGTCCCGGATGGCATGCATCAGACCTGTTCCTCGCGCCGCGTGTACCAGTCCAGCCAGATCTGCGCCTTCTCCCGCGACCCAAACCCGACGAACTCCTTGGCGTCGACCACCTTGAACCGTCCGTGGTTGTCGCGCTTGATCCGAAGAGACCGAAGCTCCCAAGCGTAGACCGGGACTTCCCCTGCTGCCATTTGCATCGCTTCACCCCTCCCGAGGTGAGGGTCACCTGCGACCCTGTCGCCCGTGTGATTGTCGGGCGGACCTCTATTATACAGCACCTTGCCGCAAGATGCAAGCTGGGAGCTACTTCCGCGACCGATGACCGGCAGCCGAGGCGACCGCGTTGACCAGAACGGCAGTCCTCAGGTCGTAAAGCCCGGCCGGGGTATAGGTCACGCGGCAGGGGAGAGAACGGCCCACCTTTCGCACCTCGATCACGGCAAGGGTCACCGCAGCTTCATTTTGGATCGTGACCGTCAGAGGTTCCATGACCCTCTCCTTTGACCATGAGGTCCAGAATCATGTTCGCCACGTAGGCGTCGTGGTTCCGGCGCATTTGACGAACGGCATTCCTGACTGGGCGGTATCTCCGGCGTCCTTCAAGGATCTGCCTCCGAACATCGTCCCGGCCCGCCTCTCGCAGCCACCGTCGCTCCGCCCATGCAAGCTCGTCTATCGAAGCCCGGCCCGACACGAACTCCTGCATGACCCCCCGAAACTCCAACGCCTCGTTACCCATTGTCCCCCCTCGCCCGAAGATCTCGACCTGACATCTCTTTCACGAGACAAAGCCCCTGAATGCGACTCACGATTGCGGACCCACGGACGTCCCCGAAGTGCGCCACGAT
>Ga0316626_10000172_pt1 | contig 22862 bp, 15 predicted proteins | sample OWC_Aug_T1_C1_D5_FD_207656 | JGI IMG/M metagenome (GOLD analysis project Ga0316626, IMG submission 207656) | Wetland soil microbial communities from Old Woman Creek delta, Ohio, United States - OWC_Aug_T1_C1_D5_A | ecosystem: Environmental > Terrestrial > Soil > Wetlands | place: USA: Ohio...
GAATCTCCTCCTCCACATGTCGAACGGCGGGTTCGTCGGTGACTTCTTCGGCCGCTTCTGCGCTCGCCCTTCCGCTGAATGGCCTCCCGGCTCGAACGATGAGTACCTGTTCATGGCCGGGCTGTGGGTCGGCGCGGTGGATGCCGACGGCAACCCCCACGTGTCGACCGGGGCCTACGAGACCGAGTTCCTGCCGGACTTCGAGGACACCCGCGACCGCATCTACACGAGCTTCGAAGGGGAGCGCGGCGGAGCGCGCTTCTCGAGCTCGGGCGACGCGACGTCGGCCGACGACGACGGCGATGCGACGGGAGTCAACGACTTGCGGCATATCAACGAGGATTTCCGCAACGGCAAGGATGACGACGAAGACGGCTCGATCGACGAGGACTTCGAGGCCATCTCGCAGCAGATGTTCTCCTCCGAGTGCACCGACTACGGTGAGGTCTCGACCCAGTTCTTCAACGAGCACGTCCCGCTCAACCTGCGCGTCCAGCAGCGGAGCTTCTCCTGGTCCTCCGGCGGCGCCGAGAACATGGTCGGCATGGACTACAAGATCTGGAACGACGGTGCCCGGACCCTCCAGGACATCTACCTCGGGTTCTTCGTCGACTCGGACGTGGGACCGGCGGATAATGACGAGTACCCGAACATGTATCTCGACGACCTGGTCGGCTTCGCCGAGATCGATACCACGATCATCGACCCGCGCCCCTCGACCCCGGCGAACTGCCGGCGGACGCAGGTCAAGATCCAGCTCGGCTACATGCGCGACCTGCCCGACGCCTCGCACTCGGTCATCGACACCGGTGACGTGCCAGGCTGGTTCGGGGGCCTGTTCCTCGGTCACTCGACCGATCCAGTCGGACTGGTGGCGCCGAAGGAAGTCGGCATCCGGACCTTCGTCTGGTTCGCCCAGGGCGGCACGATCCGAGACCCGGAGAACGACTTCGAGCGCTATGAGCTTCTGTCACGGAGCGCGCGCACGGATGAAGGGAAATTCATCCAGGAGTCGCCGAGCGATCCGCGCGACTACCGCTATGTACTGGCGGTCGGTCCGTTCTCGCAACTCCTCCCGGACACCTTCCTCACTTTCCAGGTGGCATTCGTGATCGGGGACGGCTATGAGGGCCCGAACGGCCTCAAGGCCAACGCCGTGAACGCGCAGCGCATCTTCGACGGCGACTTCTTCAACCTCGACGGCGATGTGGCTACCGGCGTCAACGGCCGCGAGAAGTGCCTCTTCTGCGGCGGCAGCGGCGGCGCAGAAGCCACCATCGACCACGACTGCGATCCGCAGAACCCCAATGTGCAGTGCGAACGCTCGACTTGCACCTGGATCGACGGCGACTGCTCGAACCCGGCCCATGTCTGTACCGGCTCTGATGGTAAGGAATCGCGCGTCAACTGGATCGGCGTGTCGCCGCCGCCGGCGCCGCCGATCGCGGTGGCCACAGCCGGGCAGATCACCGGGTTCGAGTCCGACGACGAGGAGTGCCTCGGCGGTCCGCTCGCCAACGCCCAGTCGAACGAGATCATGGTCTACTGGGACAACCTCATCGACAAATCGGTCAACCCGATCACCGGTGCCAAGAACTTCAAGGGGTACCGGGTATGGAAGGCGGCTAATTGGGAACGCGAGTCATCGAGCGTACCGACCGAGAGCTTCCAGCTGCTCGGCGATTTCTCGGTGGTCGCCGATTCGAGCTGTGTCAAGCTCACCGCGCTCAATCCCACCGCCGTGGGTCCGCCCTTCGCGGATACCGATTACGTCACTTGGAACTTCTGCCTGCCGAGCCACGAGGCCTTCGAGTTCTACCTCGCGAGCCTCGACCGGCCGGAGGACAGCCCCTGTCCGATCTCGCTGATCGAGACCCGCAAGCAGAACGAGCCCTTTTTCCTCGCGGACGGACCTCGGCCCGACTTGGCGGTCGACTCGGCGCTCGTCTTCTCCCAGGACATCGGGTCCTGCCCGCTCGGGTATCTCGTCGACCGCTCGGGCGGCTACCAGCCGATTGAACCTACAACCTGCCGCGATCGCTATCTGCAGGTCGCCCGCCCGCGCGTCATCGCCGATTCGACCTTCTACTTCCAGGCGGACTCGTTGCTGAACGAGCAGGTGTGCGACACTCTCTGGTGCAAGGGCTACTACAGGTACAACGACCGGAGCGTGCTGCCCGGCTATCCTTACTTCTACGTGGTGACTGCATACTCGGAGACGGTCGAGGAGGTGCAGGGCGTGGAGCAGACGATCGAGCTGCAAACGCGGCCGGCGTCGAGCGAGGATTCCGCCGTTTTCCCCGGCTCGTCGCCGGCGGCCGGTTGCGACGCGATCAAGGTCGTGCCCAACCCGTATCTGGGTGGGGCGGGCTGGGATCTCAAGCCGAATCCGACCGACCCGACCGGGACCAAGATCGCGTTCAACCACCTGCCGCCAGGGTCCATGGTGCGCATCTTCACCCTGGCCGGCGATCTGGTGGAGTCGCTGCCTCCAGAAGAACAGGACGGCGGCACGAGCTACTGGAATCTCATCAGCCGCAACGGGCAGGACGTCGTGTCGGGGATCTACCTCTATTCGGTGGATTCGCCCTCGTGCAGCCAGATCGGAAAGCTCGTCGTGGTGCGATGATGAATCAGGCGACCACACGCAGTCGGCGGCGGCCGGCGACAGGAGCCTGGAGGTCCGCCGTGCGGGCGGCGGCCGGAATCACGGAGGTCAAGTCGTGAAGCGAATGAGCCTGCTGGCCCTCGTTCTCGTGCTCTGCGCCGGACAGGCCGGAGCGACCGAGATCTTCGAGAAGGTCGGCACCATCGGGGGGCAGTTCCTCAAGATCGGGATCGGCGCGCGAGCCACCGCGATGGGCGATGCCTACACCGCCATTGCCGACGACGCGACGGCCGTGTACTGGAACCCGGCGGGGATCGCCCGGGTGCAGGGGAATGTCGTCTCCTTCAGCCATGCCGCGTGGCCAGCGGAGCTCGACCTGAACCAGGGCGCATACATCTTCTCGGTCGGGTTCCTCCCCGGGATGCTCGCCGTGCATGCCCGTGCGCTGAGCATGGATCCGGTGTTGCGCACGGACACCACGCACCCCGAGGGTGACGGCACGTACTTCGATGCCGGCGACGTGGCTTTCGGGCTCACGTACGGGCGGTCGTTCACCGACAAGTTCTCGGCCGGGATCACCGTCAACTACGTCCAGGAGACCCTGGCCGACTACGACGCTTCAACCGCCACCTTCGACTTCGGCGTGCTGTACGATACCGGCTACCGGTCGCTCCGCATCGGAATGGCGATCGCCAACATGGGCGCCGAGATGAATTTCATCGAAGACTCGGTGAAGATGCCGATCATCTTCCGGCTGGGAAGCTCCATCATGCTTTACCAGAGCGGGCCGCATAACGTGCTCACGGCTGTCGAGTTCTCGCATCCGCCTGATAACGCGGAGCGCGGCAACTGGGGGGCGGAGTACGGCTTCCGTGACTTCCTGTTCCTGCGCGGGGGCTACAAGTTCAACTACGATACCGAGGGGCTGACGGCAGGGGCCGGCGTCAAGTTCCCGGTCTCGGACGCCGCGATGGCCAAGGTCGACTACGCGTTCAACGATTTCGAGACCCTGGGCAGCGTGCACCGCTTCTCCGTCGAGCTCGGATTCTAGACTGGCGTTCGATTTTCCGCTTGCGCCGCCCGCGAAGAAGCAGCACGGTGGACCCGGCTGCTTCTTCTCTTTGGGGGCCGGCATGAGGGTTCTGGTCGTCGCTCGCCAGGTGGTCTTCCCAGCGGCCCTTGCCACGGCCCTGACGGTGGCGCTGGCGGCGGTGGTGGCGGCAGCGCTGGCGGTGGCGCTGGCGGCGGCCCTCGCCGGGGAGTGCGCCGCCTTTCCGCTCGTCGGTGCGGGTGACATCCGCTTTCGCCTCGACCACGCCTCCTTCCGCTCGGGGGTCGGCACGACCGAGTCCGAGTTCTACCTCGAGGTCGATAACGTCGATCTCGGCTTCCGCGTGAAAGACGGCCGGCTGGTGGCCAACGCCGAGTTTCACCTCGAGTTTCACGGTGGCGGCAAGCACCTCGGCGGGCGCGAGTACCCCCTCGAGTTCGGGGAAGGAGCGCCGGCCGGATCCGACGGCGCGGTGCCGCCCGAGGTGGCGGCACGCCGCCAGGTTGTGCAGCTCAGGATCCCGCTGCCCGCGGGGACCGATTCGGTCGCGGCCGAGATTCAGGACCGGAACGCTCGCAAGCGCGGCATCGTCTATCTCTTCACGAAAACCCCCAAGAGCGGCTTCGCTGCGGCTCCGCTCGTCCTCCGCCGCTTCCCGGAAGGAGAGATCTCGGTCTCCGACATCGAGTTCGCCCGTCCCTTTGGCGGGCATGCTGTCGATCCGACGTTTGTCAAATCGGGTCTTGACGTCGAGCCCAACCCGGGCCGCGTCTACGGCGCCCCCGATCGCATCGCTGCCACGTATCTCGAGGCCTACGATCTCCACCCCTGGCAAGCCGGGGAGCGGCGCCAGTACGAGCTCACCTATGTCCTTCGCGATCAGGACGGGACGGAGCTCAGAACCTGGCAGCGCAAGCTCTCGAGCCAGGTCGAGACCTGGGCCGACACCACGAGCTTCGACGTCTCGACGCTTCCCGCAGGTACTTACGCGCTCGGTGTCATCGTCAAGGAAGCAGCAGGCGGGGGGCGCGCGCTCGTCGAGTCGTCGTTCGATGTCGTGTGGGCGTCGGCCAGCTGGACGCGCTGGCTCGCCGAGACCGAATCGGTCGTGCCGTTCCTCCTCGACGGGATCGAGCTCGACAACTTCCTCGCCCTGCGGCCGGGAGCGAAGGAGCGCTATCTGGACCAGTTCTGGGCGTCTCGCGACCCCACGCCCGGCCAGGGCAACGAGATCCGCGAGGAGTTCAACCGGCGGATCGCGTTCGCCAACTACAACTACACGACCACGCTCGAGCCGGGGATGCGCACCGACCGCGGGCGGATCTACATCAAGTACGGCGAGCCGGACGAGGTCCAGCGCGAGGTGATCCCGGTCCAGGGAAACGATATCAACGAAGCTCTCGAGGAGCTCGATCGGTCGACCGCCGGCGATCTCACCGGGAGTCGCACCATCGATCCCGAGGACTCGCGCTCATTCGAGATCTGGATCTACGACTACCGCGGGCAGGAGCTGTTTCCCAAGAAGCAGATGTCGACGAGCCTCGGCCTCCAGTTCGTGTTCGTGGACGATCTCGGGGTCGGCGACTTCCGGTTGATCCGCGCCAGCGATCAGAGCGATTACTAGAGTGGGTCGGGCTGCGCCGGCCTGGCCCGCCGCAGGCTCGGTCGCGCTCCCTGTCCCTCCGCGTCAAACGCTGTCGGGTCTTGTGAACTCGCTGCCGCACGGCCGACTGACCGCCGCTACCTCCTCCGCGTCAAACGCTGTCGGGTCTTGTGAACTCGTCGCTCTGCGGCCCCGCGGCCAGCGCTGACGCATCGTCGCATTCCGCTGCGCCGCGAACGTTAGGCAGTCTCCCCCTTCCTTCTTTCAGCCATCGCAGCCATTCTCCACTGTGGCTAGGTTCCACTAACTTGACTAGAGCAGGAATCATGCCGCTAATGGTCATGCGGCGGGGCAGACGTAATCCCCACTTGTTTCTCGATCGAAGTGCCAGTTCATGGTCTGCGGCCCATCCCGCCACGGCGCACAAAGCGTGAACAACGTTGTCGGAATTGCCAACCGGGCCGCCGCCCGCCGCCGCTGCGCCGCCAACACCGTCATCGCCGGAACGGCCAGCGAACCGCCCGTGCCGGGGGTTGACACTCCCGGGCCGCCCGCCTAGTCTCGCCCCTCCGGCTTCCGATCCCCGCCTGATCGCCGCATCGTTCCCGCCGCGCGCCGGCTGGATGGGCGCGCCGATGTCGTTTCCACGATGGGGGTGGCCATGACTCCTCAAGCCAAGACAGGCCTCGGCAAGCTGAGCGTCCGCGACCTCGATCTCCGCGGCCCGGACGGCCGCGGCGGAAAGCGCGTGCTCGTGCGCGTCGACTTCAACGTTCCGCTCGGTGAAGGCAAGGTGACCGACGACACGCGGATCCGCGCCACGTTGCCGACCATCCGGCTGCTCCGCGAGGCCGGTGCGCGGGTCATCCTCATGTCGCACCTCGGACGCCCGAAGAAGCCCGATCCCACCCAGTCCCTGGCTCCGGCGGCCGAGCGACTCGCCGATCTCCTCGGTGTGCCGGTCACCTTCGCTCCCGATTGCGTCGGACCCGACGTCGAGCGCATGGCCGCTGCCCTGGCGCCGGGCGGCGTGCTCGTGCTTGAGAACCTACGCTTCCACCCCGAGGAAGAGGCCAACGACCCCGCCTTTGCCGCCGCCCTCGCGCGGCTTGGCGAGGTCTACGTGAACGATGCCTTCGGGAGCGCCCACCGCGCGCACGCCTCGACCGCGGGCGTCACCGCACATCTCAAGCCAGCCGCGGCCGGACTCCTTCTCGCCCGCGAGATCGAGGTGCTAGGGCGCGCCCTCGAGTCGCCTGCGCGGCCCTTCGTCGCCATCCTCGGCGGCGCCAAGATCTCCGGAAAGATCGACGTCATCACCCATCTCCTGCCGCGCGTTGACCGCATGCTGATCGGCGGGGCGATGATGTTCACGTTCCTCAAGGCCAAGGGGCTCTCGATCGGACGCTCGCTGGTCGAGGACGACAAGCTCGACCTGGCGCGCGACATCATGAAGCAGGCGGGGCCGAAGCTCATCCTGCCGACCGACACGCGCGTGGCCGCCGACGCCGACGGGACCGGCGGCGCGGGCCACATCGTCCCGGTGACGGCGATTCCCGACGGTGTGCTGGGGGTCGACATCGGACCGGCGACGATGGCCCGCTTCGGCGCCGGGCTCGCCGACGCGCGCACGATTCTCTGGAACGGCCCCATGGGCATCTTCGAGGTGAAGCCGTTCGCCGACGGCACGCGCGCGGTCGCGGAGTTCCTGGCCCAGGCTACCGGCCGCGGGGCGACGACGATCGTGGGCGGCGGCGACTCGGTGGCCGCGGTCGAGAGCGCCGGTCTCGCCGAGCAGATCTCCCACATCTCAACCGGCGGCGGGGCATCCCTCGAGTTCCTCGAGGGGAAGGTGCTACCCGGAGTCGCTGCGCTCACCGACGCGCCTGCGGGCCGCTGACATCGGCACGGCCACTGACACGAGGGCTCGACATGCGGCAGAAACTGATCGCCGGCAACTGGAAGATGAACCTGGGGCCGCGCGCGGGCGCCGAGCTGGCGCGCGCGGTGGCGCGCGCGGTGAGCGGGATCGAGGGAGGAGCGCGCGGGGTGGGGACGCCGCCGCAGGTGATCGTATGTCCACCCTTCGTGACACTGGCCGCGGTGGCCGAGGCGTTGCGCGGCTCGAGCGTGGGGCTCGGCGCGCAGGACCTCCACTGGGAGAAGGCTGGCGCTTTCACCGGCGAGATCGCCGGCGAGATGCTCGTCGAGCTGGGATGTCGCCATGTGATCGTCGGCCATTCCGAGCGCCGCCACCTCTTCGGCGAGATGGATGACGCGATCGCGCGCAAGGCGCGGGCGGCGCTCGATGTGGGACTCAGGCCGATCGTCTGCGTCGGGGAGACGCTGGCCGAGCGCGAAGCCGGCGAGACGGCGGCTGTCGTCGAGCGACAGCTCGGGGCGGTCTACGGGACGCTCGATAGGGCGCAGGCCGCGGCGACGATCGTCGCCTATGAGCCGGTGTGGGCGATCGGGACCGGGCGGACCGCGACCCCGGCGCAGGTGGTCGAGGTGCATGCCCGCCTCCGGGCGGCGCTGGCCGGGCGCTTCGGGGACCAGGCGGCCGGCGAGCTCCGGATCCTCTATGGCGGGAGCGTCAACGCCGGGAACGCCCCCGAGCTCCTCCGGGAGCCCGAGATCGATGGGGCCCTGGTCGGCGGGGCGAGCCTCAAGCCGGAGGAGTTCGGGCGCCTGATCCAGATCGGCGCCGGGGCGGCCGGGTAGAGTCTGCCGGCCCCGGCCAGGCGGCGCCGGCCGGGGCTGCACCGCGTCCCCGGGGCGCCACGGCCCCGCCACCCCGCCGGCCGCTGGAAAAATGCAGGGTTGAGCCGGGGTCACAGCGCATGCTACCCTGCTTCGGCTCGTTTCACGCTTACGGAGAGTGTTGATCGGATGTACATCGTCCTTCTGGTCCTGCATATCCTCATCAGCCTCGCGCTCATGATCGCGGTGCTCCTCCAGTCGGGGCGCGGCGGCGGTCTGGCAGGGGCATTCGGTGGGGGCGGCGGCTCCCAGGCCATCTTCGGCGGGCGCGGTGCCGCCACGTTCCTGAGCAAGGCCACCACGGTCCTCGGCGCGAGCTTCATGGTGAGCTCGCTCCTCCTCGCGATTCTCTCGAGCAATCGCTTCGGCGGCGAGTCGAAGAGCGCGCTCGAGAAGGCGGCAGCGCAGGCGACCGAGGAGCCGGCGAGCTTGCCCGGGCCGGGCGAGTCGGGCTTCCCGGCGAGCGGCCAGCCGGCAGGTGCGGGTGGAGCCGCAGGGACCGCGCCGGCCGGTGCGGCGCCGGCCCCGCAGCCGGGTGCCCCTGGTGCTTCGGGCAGTGCGCCCATGACGGTGCCGGCCGCCGGGACGGCAGTTCCCGGGACGCCGTCGCCGGGTGCGACTGCGCCGGCGCCAGGTACGGCAGCGCCGGCGCCCGAGGCGCCGCCAACCGGGTCGGCGACGGGTGGTGGCCGCTAGGCGGGGTGGGGAGACCGACGAGCGAGAACGATCCCGCGGGATCGCATATCGTGAGGCCACGAGATTGGCCGAGCGCCCTCCCACGGGGCGCTTCTGACATTGCGGCGATTACGGTGCCGGGATGGTGGAACCTGGTAGACACGCACGTTTGAGGGGCGTGTGGGGCAACCCGTGCGGGTTCAAATCCCGCTCCCGGCACCAACTTTCCTGAGTCCTTGCTAATCCTCGCCTTCTAGCTCCGCCCTGCGCCCGTCTCCAAAATGTCTCCAAGACCGGGCGCAAGTCGTGGCCTCTCCAGCGCCCTGATCCCGTCCTCGATTGCACTTGGGCTCAGGTGCATGTACCGCTCCGTTCTCCATGAGGTCCGCATGCCCCGCCAGTTCCTGGATCGTCCGGGCCGGGACGCCCCGCATCGCCAGGAAGGTGTGGCGGAGGACATGGACCCCCTTTGCGGGGAGACCCGCCCGATGGGCCGCCTTCTCGACCCGTCGCTCCACCACGCGCTTCGTCAGGGGCTGACTGTCGTCCTCGCAGACGACGTGCGGTCTCCGCAGGTGTCGGTACTGGTCCAGGGCCGCAGCGAGCGCGGCGGTCATTGGCACCAGGCGTGTCCGGGCGGACTTGGGGGCTGTGAGATGCCCCCGCCATTCGGACCGCCGCACCTCAGCCTGCCCCCTCCGAAGATCGACATCGGTCCACGCCAGTGCTCGGATCTCTCCGACCCGGAGACCCGCCTGACCGCCAAGGAGGATGATCAGGTGGGTCTGCCAGTCGATGGCCGCGGCGGCCTCGACGCCGTTCGTAGTCGCCGAAATCGTAGAAGTCCGGACGACCACGTGACCGGCGTCCGCCCCCCGTGAATCTGCTTCACCGGGCACGGCATGGCGGCGAGTTCGCCGACCTCGATGGCCACGTGAAGCAGGCTCGACAGCACGGCGAAGACATTGTTCACGATCTTCGCCGAACGCCCGACGAGCCGGCCTTTGAGTCGAGCGATGTCCTGCGCCCTGATCTGGTCCCATCGCCGGTCACCGAGCACGGGAACCACATGCACCCGGAGCCGGGACTCGTAGTCGCAGAGCGTGCTCGGCTTCCGGTGCTCCGCCCGCAAGTGATCGAGGAACCGCGGGGTGAACTCGCGCAGCCTCGGAGCTTCCCGTCCTTTCTCCCGCGGACCGTGGCGGAGAATGTTGCGCTCGGTCTCTTCGCCCCATCGTTGGGCGATCGACCGCGTTGGTGCCCGCTTCCGGACTCGCTCCTCAGTACTGCAAGCCGGCCCTCCGGGGGGAGGTGGCGGTGGAAGTTCGAGACCTGATCCGGCAGATCTGCCGGGGTGGGGACATCGAGATCTTGGCAGGGCACGTGCGGCCGGATCACGTGCATCTTCTGCTGAGCGTGCCGCCGCACTTGGCGCCGAGCCCAGTGATGCAGGCGATCAAGGGCAAGACGTCAATTGCTGATGAATCGGCGCGGGCTGCGCAAGGAGTTCTGGGGCCGGCACCTGTTGTCGCGGCGAGCGGCCGTGGCGGCGGTGTGTATATGGCAGGCGGCACGGTGCAGTGCTGCCACTTCGAGGGCAACGGTTCCGGGGGGAGCGTTCCTGGTCTCGGGGGTGGCCTCTATGTCGATAACGCGACCATCGCCAACTGCGTGATCCGCGAGAACTGGGCGAGCGACTTCAGCGGAGTCCCGGGCGCGGGCGGTGGCGTCGCCACACCGGACGGCACCGTGACCCGCTGCCGGATCATCGGCAACAGGGCCGGTATCGGCGCCGGGGTGTACGCGGATTGCCCGCTCTTCAGCGTCTATCTCACGGCCTGCACCATCGCGGGCAACTTCGCCAGCATCACCGGCGGCGGCCTCGCCGTCGTCTGCGACAAGAGGCAGGCCGACGTGGTCGCTCATCTCTGCATCATCTGGAGCAACGGGGACTGCGGCATCCCCGATATCATGCTCGATGGCGCGGAGACGACCGTGCTCTTGATCTGCAGCCTCCTCGATCCGGAGAGCGTCGCCGGCACCGGTGCTCCTGACATCGGGCAGAACTGCATGTTCGAGGACCCGCAGTTCTGCGATCCCGAGTGCGCGGGAAATCCGCCCTTCTCCGACGGCTACGATCTGCATGCCACCTCCCCCGCGCGCGCCCAGAACAACTCGTGCGGACAGCACATGGGAGCGTCTCACGAGGTGTGTGAGGTGGCCTCTGCCGGCGAGGCAGCGGCCCCTCAGGCCAGGTCTCTCGGTCGGCCTGCGCCGAACCCCGCCGCGACGGCGACCCGCATGGTCCTCGCCGGAACGCTCCCCGAGGGAGCGCGGGTGCAAGTCTACGACGTGGGAGGGCGGCTCGTGCGGACGCTCCTCGATGCGAGCGACTATTCCGCGGCCGGCGGAGGAACCCGCTCGATCACCTGGGATCTCCGGGACGCATCCGGCACCCGCGTGCCGAACGGCGTTTACTTCGTGCGACTGCACTCTGCAGGCCGCGAGGAGAACCAGCCCCTCGTCGTCGCTCCGTAGAACCTTCTTGAGAGCAGAATGGCGCCTCGGTGGGGGCCGGCCGAGGAGCGCGACCTGCTGGCCGTGAGCGGTGAATCGGGAGCCGGGCGAGGGCCCAGTCCTCGACCGGCGGCCCCCGTTGGGGCAACCGGCAGGCTCGAATCAGCGCACGATGACGAGTCGGCGGACAGCGGTGTCGCCCATGCCACTGAGGCTCAGGAAGTACACGCCCGATCGGAGACGCCGTGGTCCCGTCGAGGCGTTCCAGGTCACGATATGCCGGCCACTCGCGCGGAATCCGTTGTCTATGATGGCAACTTCGCGCCCGACCACGTCGGTGACGGTGAGACGCACGCTCCCCGCGCGGGAGAGCGAGAAGGGAATCGTCGCCGATGATGCGATCGGATTGGGCCATGGCGCTTCGAGTCGGAGCTGGGAGAAGCGCGGCGCTTCCCCCAGGTGGATTCCGGTCGTGGCCACCGCGTGATAGATGGCAGCGAAGGCGGGGATGGGCCCGCAGGGCGGAAGGTCCGGGCAATGGGAGTAGGGCGCCCCGAGGATGACGTCGGGATGGCCGTCGCCGTTCACGTCCCCGGCCCCGGCCACTGCCTGTCCAAGGTGCGCTTCGGTGAGATCGAGCTCGCCGATCCAGTCCGGGTTCGCTGCCGGTCCTGCCAGCGATCCCCGGAAGAGGAGCGCTGCTCCCTCGTACGGCTGGTCGGACCGGAAGTGCGGGACTCCGACCAGAACGTCGGCGTAGCCGTCGCGATCAACGTCGCCCGCGCCGGCAACGCAGAAGCCGAGCTCCGAATGGTCGCCGTAAGTCGTCCACACGGGAGTCGGCGAGAGCCCGGCCGGCGAGCCCAGGAAGACCAGAGCCGCGCCATCGTCTGGGTTCACGCCCTGGCTCCACCAGGTCGCGCCCACGATCACATCGTGGTAGCCATCTCCGTTCACATCGCCGGCGCCCGCCGCCGAGAAGCCGAAGTAAGTGTCTGCCTGGTCGCTCTCGGCGGTCCAGGCTGGTGTCGTCTCGAGGCCGGACGGCGAACCGTGGAAGACGAAAGCGCGCCCTTCGTCGATCTCCCCGTGGTCGTAGTTCGGAGCGCCGATGATCACGTCGTCGAACCCGTCGCCGTTCACGTCGCCGGCCCCCGCCGCCGCGCAGCCGAAGAGACAGACCTCCTGGTTTCCTTCCATCACCCAGGCCGGCGCGGGCGCGAGGCCGCCGGGCGTGCCGAGGTAGAGGAAAACGCGGCCTTCCATCTGCAAATCCGAGCCGTCGAGCATCGCGCCGACCAGGACGTCGGCGAAGCCGTCGCCGTTGACGTCTCCCGCTGAGCCGGCTGCTCGGCCAAAGAACCCCCTGCCCGTGGCGATCCAGTCGGGTGTCGCCGGCAAGCCACCCACCGATCCCAGGTAAAGCCGGGCCTGAGCACGCCCGGGGAGTCCGATGACCACATCGTCGAAGCCATCCCGATTCACGTCCCCCGCAGCGGACACATCGAGACCCATGATGGCATTGTCCGCGTCCCCTTCCGCGTGCCACGCGGCGGTGGTGTCAGCGCCTGCAGGTGAGCCCAGGTAGAGCCAGGCGCCGCCTTCTTCGATCTCGCCGTTGGTGTGGTAGATGGCCCCAACGACGACATCATCGAAACCATCGTTGTTGACATCGCCGACGCCGCAGACGCTCTCGCCGAAGTGGGAGGCGATCGCGCCGTGCACGAGCCACGAGGGAAAGGGGCCGATCACATCGCCGGACGCGCCGGACGCGCCAACGACCAACAGAGCGAGCACAGTACCGAGCTGCGCAGACTGGGCAAAAGGGGGCGCGTGATACATCTCTTGGGCCTCCTGGGCTGCGGCCAGGTACGAGCCACTCCTGTGCTACCGCCGTCCCACGATCGAGTATACGCCCTCTTGGAGCACGGTGTGCTAGGCGTCGTTCTCCTCAGTCGTCGAGTCGCTCACCCTGTTCTTCATCGTGGGGTTGTCCTTCTGCGATCAGCGCCAGGATGCGACGCCCCCGCCGTTTCGGCGCCTACTTCCTCGAGGCGCTCGCTGCGCCCTTCCCCGAGCTCCGCCGGTCGAGGATCCAGGACGCCACCCTGTCCGGCGAGCTCCCCCTGGAGAGCGCGGCCGAAGAGCATCGTGGCGGTCGCTGCCGGCGCGCGGAGGAAGGTCAAGCTCATCATCAGCTCGCGCATCGCGCCGTCCTTCGGCATCCGGCGGCTCGAGGCGCGGGGGATCGCGGTGATCTGGCTCCCGACCCGGAGATCAGGCGCTCGTTCGGCGAGAGCGCGACGTGCGCGCTCCTGCTCTTGACGTCGGCCGTGGCCTCTTGAAGCGCACGCCGCGCTCGTCCGCGGGCACCTGCTCCTGGCCAGCTCGAGTCGCTCGAATCGCGTCCGCGGTGGACATGGGGCGGCGCTCCGGGTAGTCTTGTTGCTGTTCGCGCGGGACGCCGCCCCGATCCGGGGCGGCGTTTCCACGCCGGGTTGCGGCGATCGCCAGCGGCTCGCCCCCGGCAGTGAACGTGGTCCAGAGGATCCTCGCATGAAAACAGCGTTGGTCGCAGGCGCCGGCGGGTTCATCGGGAGCCACCTCGTAAAGGGGCTCCGGACCCGCGGCTACTGGGTGCGCGGCGTGGACTTGAAGCACCCCGAGTTCGCGCCGACCGCCGCCGACGAGTTCCTTCTCCTCGATCTCCGCGATGAGAACAACTGCGCGGCGGCGCTCGCCCGGGGCGGCGAGCCGTTCGACGAGGTGTACCAGCTCGCCGCCGACATGGGCGGAATGGGGTTCATCCACGCCGCCGAGTGCGAGATCATGCGCAACAACGTTTTCATCAATGTGAACATGACCGCAGCAGCCGCCGCCGCCCGCGTGCCGCGCTACTTCTTCTCGTCGTCGGTCTGCATCTATCGTGACATGGCGCCGGGCGAGCCCGAGATGGACGAGGCCGGCGCCTATCCGGCGCTTCCCGACAATGAATACGGCTGGGAGAAGCTCTACTCGGAGCGCGTGGCCATGGCCTTCGCCCGCAAGACCGGCATGCAGGTGCGCATCGCGCGCTTCCAGAACTGCTATGGCCCCGAGGGCACCTGGACCGGCGGCCGGGAGAAGGCGCCGGCGGCGATCTGCCGCAAGGTGGCGGCGGCCGAGGCCGGCGGTACGATCGAGGTGTGGGGGGACGGCAGCGCCATCCGCTCCTATACCTACGTCGACGACATGGTGGACGGGATCTATCGCCTCATGCACTCCGACCTCGACGGGCCGGCCAACATCGGCTGTCCCGAGTACGTGTCGGTGAACGAGCTCGTCACCACCGTGGCCGCGGTGGCGGGGAAGCGAGTCAACGTCCGGCACGTGGACGGTCCGGTCGGCGTCCGCTCGCGGAACTTCTCGAACGAGCGCATCTACTCGACCGGCTGGCGAGCGCGCTTCTTCCTCAAGGACGGGATCGCCCGCACCTATCCGTGGGTCGAGGCGCAGGTCATGGCTGCGCGGCGCGGGGCGGTGCCGGTGCCGCCGCCCGTTCGAGCGTGATGAGGAGCCGGAAGGCCATGAGCGGAGCGAGGGGGGTCGTCAGCCGCTCGAGCGTCCACACCGCGCTCGCCGCCCACGCCGGCACCCAGCTCGGCGCCGAGAACCCGCCGCTCACCGGGTAGGCGATCGTGCTCATGCGCCGCAAGGTGCGCAGCGCGAGCGCGGGGAAGCGGGCGGCGAAGCGGGCGCGATGGCGGAAAAAGAGAAGCGTCGGGATCGCCTGGTTAGCGGCGAAGGGCCCGCCGCCGGGGGCGAACACGGGGCGATCATCGTCGGGCATGGGATCGGCGGCGAGATCCACCGGCTCGGGATGCGCGAGCGCGAACGCGAGGCGGCTCACAGGCGAGATGTACGGTTCAATGAGCACGAGGCGCCCGCCCGGGCGGAGGACGCGGGTCGCTTCGGCGAAGAGCGTGCTCGGGTGCGGCAGGTGATGGAGGCAGTCGATCCCGATCAGGTTGTCGACGCTCGACGCGGCGAACGGCAACCGCGTGGCGTCGGCGACCACGTCCACGTGCGGGGTGGCCACGATATCGGTGACGAGGAGCTGCGGCAGGAACTCGCGGGCCATGCCGGAGCCGCCCCCGATCTCGACCGTACGCGGGCCGGGCGCGAGTTCGCGCTCGATCGCGGTGAGCGCGCGGCGGTATACCTCTCGGAGAAGCGGGCGCGCGGCCCACGCGGCACCGCGCGCGGCTATCACGTCCGCCGGCGTCTGATCGCCGACCGGCACCGTCGCCGACCGAGTCGCATCGCCACGGCGCGGGGGAGCTTGCATATGGGGAGGGAGTCTTGACCGGAGATCGCGCGGTGTCAACGCCGGGAGCGCCCGGCCCGGTGTCCCTCGGGCGCGGGCAATCGCCCTACGTGCGCGAGCTCGTGCGGCTCCTCGCGCTCCACGTCCCGCCGGGGGCGAGCGTCCTCGAGATAGGCACCATGCGGAACGGCGATGTCCTGGCGGCTCTTGCGCCCAGCCGTGGGGTCGGCGTGTGTGCCGACCCCGCTGTCGCCGCCACGGCGCGCGCCCGCCATCCGGAGCTCGAGTTCATTGTGGCGGAGCTCGAGTCCTTCCCCTGGACCGGCCCGCCCTTCGACTTCGTTGTCGTGTGGGCCGCGCTCGGCGAGGCGCGCGACGTCGAGGCGGTGCTCGCGCGCGCGCGGGCGGCGTGCCATCCGTCCACGCGCATCCTGCTTGCGCACCCCAACTCGGTCTGGGAGCTCTTGCTTCGCTTCATGGCCCGGTTCCAGGCCGGCCGGCCGCGCGGCGAGCTCAACTGGCTCTCGCTCCAGGATATCAAGAACCTGTGCCACCTCGCAGATATCGACGTGATCCGGGAGTCGAGCGAGGTGATCTTCCCGTTCCGCGTCCCTGGGCTCGCCTGGGTTCTGAATCATGTCGTCGGGCGCTTCTGGCCCTTCACCCACCTCGGCTTGATCCAGCTCGTGATCGCGCGCCCGGACGGGCCGCCCGCCGGCGCCGCGGCGTGGCGGGTGAGCGTCATCATCCCGGCGCGGAACGAACGGGGAAACATCGCGGAAGCAGTGCGCCGCACCCCGGAGATGGGCGCCGGCACCGAGATCGTCTTCGTCGAGGGCAACTCGAGCGATGGGACAGCGGAGGAAATAGAGCGTCAGATCGCGCTCCATCCCGCGCGCCCGATGCGTCTCGTCCGGCAAGGCGCCGGCGTCGGCAAGGGCGACGCCGTGCGGAAGGGGTTCGCCGCCGCGACCGGCGACGTGTTCATGATCCTCGATGCCGATCTGACCGTGCCGCCCGAGCTTCTGCCGCGCTTCTTCGCCGCGCTCGCGAGCGGCAAGGGTGAGCTCGTGAACGGCACCCGGCTCGTCTATCCGATGGAGGTCGAGGCGATGCGGTTCCTGAACAAGCTCGGGAACCGCTTCTTCAGCTTCCTCTACACCTGGCTCCTCGATCAACCGATCCGCGACACCCTGTGCGGTACCAAGGTGCTGTCGCGCGCTCATTACGAGCTCATCGCCCGCAACCGGTCCTACTTCGGGGATTTCGACCCGTTTGGCGACTTCGACCTCCTGCTCGGGGCGGCGAAGGCGAATCTGAAGATCGTCGAGATCCCGGTGCGCTACGCCGCCCGCACCTACGGCACGACCAACATCAGCCGCTTCAAGCACGGCTTCCTGCTCCTCCAGATGAGCTGGTTCGCGTGGTGGCGGCTGAAGCTGCGCTGAGACCCCGGCGCGGAGGTCAGCGCGGCGCGGATGGCGCGGAGGTCAGCGCGGCGCGGATGGCGCGGGCGCCGCGGCCGCTTCGGCCTTGAACTGGGCGAGCCAGCGCTGGGCCTCGGCGTGGGCGGGCTCGATCGAGAGCGTGCGCTCGAGCTCGGCGATTCCCTCCGGGAGGCGGCCCGCCGCGCGGAGCGTGATCGCCAGATTGACGCGGGCGATCGCGAGACGCGGGTCGAGCTCGAGGGCGCGGCGGTTCTCGCGCTCGGCGCCGGCCAGGTCCCCGATCTCATGGTAGGCCTTGGCCAGCGCGCCGTGATACGAGGCGACATCCGGGCGGAGACGGACGGCCTCCTCGTAGCTCCTGATCGCCGTGTCCACCTCGTTGCGGCGCACGAGGGCGTTCCCCAGGTTGAAGTGCGCATCGGAGAGCGTGGGCCGCAGCCGAATTGACTCGCGGTAGGCGGCGATGAGCGCCTCCTCGTCTCCGCTCCGGCGCAAGGCGCGCCACAGGTTCGCATGCGCCTTCTCGTTGCTCGGCTGGATGGCGACGGCCTGGCGGAGGTGGGGGATGGCCTCGGTGATTCGCCCCTGGCTGAGGAGCACGTACCCGTAGCCATTCCGCGCGATCGAGCTCCCGGGGGCGCGCGCCGCCGTGTAGGTCCAGAGCGACTCCGTCGAGCGCCAGACGAGGCACTGCCGCCAGGTGAGGACCGAGAGCCCGACGACCACGACGAGGGCGGCGGCGGCGAGCGGCCGGGCGAGTGGCGGGCGCCGGAGGGCGAGGGCGAGCGCGCCGCCGGCGGCAACCACGGCCCAGCCCAGACACGCGAGGTAGCTGTAGCGGTCGGCCACGATCTGCGAGCCGTTCTGCGCGATGCCGATCACCGGAGCGAGCACGACCGCGTAGACGAGGGCGGCCGCCACGAGCGAGGGGACGCGCCGGCGGTAGCGGACGAGGAGGAGCGCCGCCGCAAGGACAACCGCTGCCGCGGCGATGAAGCGCGGCTCGAACGGGTTCACCGGGAAGCGCATCTCGTAGATGGGGAGGAGGCCGACGGGGGCGATGGTCTTCATGATGTAGAAGACGAGCCCGTAGAAGGACTGCGCGATGCGGGCGGGGAGCGGATGCTCGGCCAGCGGATAGAGCCAGTGGTTGCGGGCCTGCCCGATCGCGGCGACCAGACCGAAGATGAGGGAGAGCGCGAGGAAGGGGATCTTCTCGTAGACGGCGCGCCGGATCGTGCGCGGGCGCATCCGGCCCAGCGGATACCAGTCGAGGACGAGGAGCGCGATCGGGAGGACAACGACGCTCACCTTGGACAGGAGCCCTAGCACGAAGGCGGCGAAGGTGAGCGCGAGCCAACGCCGATCGTGATGCCGTCCAGCCCCGGCGAAGCGGAGGTAGGCGAGCACCGCGGCGAGAAAGAAGAACGAGCTCAGGAGATCCCGGCGCTCGGTGACCCAGGCCACCGACTCGACGCGGAGCGGATGCACGCCGAAGAGCAAGCCGGCGAACGCGGCGGCGAGGACGAGCGGCGCAGGCCGCGCCGCTCGCGTGAGCGGCGCCAGCGCGAGGAGCCGCCGGGCGACGAAGACGAAGAGGAAGGCGTTCAGAGCGTGGAGAAGCGTGTTCGTGGCGTGATAGGCGCGCGCATCCATTCCGTCGCCGAGGAAGGCCTGCGCCCAGGTGTAGTCGAAGCCGAGCGTGAGCCAGGTCAGGGGCTGGAAGTGACCCATGTGGAAGGTCGTGAACATCCAGCGGATCTGGTCGGAGCCGAGCCCGCGGTAGTTTTGGTTGCGGACGAAGTTGTCGGTATCGTCCCAGTCCACGAACTCGTGGCGAAGGGTCGGCAGGAAGGCGAGGAAGACGATCGCGAGGACGGCGAGCGCGGCGCGCGCGGTGGGGGAACCGGACGCCGGGCGACCCGGCGGATGCGAAGTGCGTTTCCTGGTATTCACCGGCACAGGATCATAGCACGAGGAGCCGGGAGGCCGTTCCCCCCCGGGCCGGACCGCGCGCCATCCAGCGGATGAGTCCGCGATCGCGCGCCGCCTGGCCGGGGGGGCTTGGTGGCCGCCGCCGGAGGCAGTACGATGCGCTCGCCATGCGCAACGGGCGTGATGCCGGTCTGGACTCTCTCCTCGCGGCCTGGGACGGCGAGACCGTGATCGTCCATGCCGATCGTCCGGCGTGCGCCTGGATTGTGATCGCCATCCACTCGTCGCGCCTCGGCCCGGCGACGGGCGGCACCCGCATGCAGGCCTACCCCGACTTGACCCTGACGGTCACCGATGCGCTCCGCCTCGCCGAGGGGATGACGCTGAAGTATGCGGTCGCCGGATTCCCGCGCGGCGGTGGGAAGGCGGTGATCGCAACGGGCGCCCCGCTCGACCCCGCGGCCCGCACGGGCCTCCTCCGCCGCTACGGCGCGCTTCTCCAGTCGCTCCACGGCCTCTTCGCCACCGGCCCCGATGTGGGCACGAACGCCGAGGACATGGACGTGATCGCCGAGACCGGCGCGCCGTACGTGTTCTCGCGCACGCCCGCACGTGGCGGGGCGGGGGGTTCGGGGCCCGCCACCGCGCTCGGTGTCCTCGCCGGGATCGAGGCCACCTGCCGTTGGCTCTTCGGGACCACCGCGCTCGGCGGCCGGCACGTCGTCGTCCAAGGCGCCGGGCATGCGGGCGCTCCGCTCATCGATCTCCTGGTCGCGGCGGGGGCGACCGTCTCGGTGAGCGATGTCGATCCCGACCGCACGCGGCGCTTCCGGGACCAACGCGCGCTCCGGATCGTGCCGCCGGACGAGGTCTACGACACCCCCTGCGACATCTTCGCACCCTGCGCCATGGGCGGGGTGCTCGATGCGCACACGATCCCGCGCCTCCGCGCGCGGGCGGTCGTCGGCGCCGCGAACAACCAGCTCGCCACGATGGAAGACGCCGAGCGGCTCCGCGGCCGTGACATCCTCTACGCGCCGGACTACGCGGTGAACATCGGCGGGGCCATGGCCATCACGGGCATCGAGGCCATGGGCTGGTCGGCCGAGCAGGCCGCCGCCGAGGTGCGGAAGGTCGGCGCCACGCTCACGCGCATCTACGAGCTGGCGGCGGCGACGGGCGGGACGACCGAGGCGGCGGCGCGCCGCATCGCGGCAGAGCGGCTCGCGGGCGCATAGCGGCCGCCCAGATCACGGCGCCCCGGGGCGTAGCTGCTGCCGCCGGCGCTCCGGCTCTCCCTTCCTCTTCCGATAGCTCCTGGCGAGCTCGAGGAAGATCCCGAGGTCGCGCTCGAGGTGGGACTGCGTGCCATCGAAGTAGAAGGTCCGGATCGGGATCCCGTCGTGATCACGGGAGAGCTTCGGATAGACCGCCTCGGACACGATCCCGTTCATGCAGGTGAAGGGGCTCACATCGATGATGCCGTCACAGCCCTTGCTCCAGAGATAGATCGCCTTGCCGGTGTTCAGCACCATCTCGCCGTAGACTCCTTCGGCGGGAAGGTAGGGATCGGCGAGCGCCGTGATCTCGGCGATGCGCACCGGTTCCTCGCGGCCGCGGAAGAGCTCGTGGAACGGCGCGATGAGCGCGTGCTCGTCCTTCCGCTGGTAGAACTCCTTCAGGTAGGCGATGAGCATCTGCTTCGACCAGCGCGCGCCCGCGTAGGGAATCCACTTCCGCCGCTGTTCGAGGTTCGTGTAGTAGATCCATTCGGTGAGATCCGAGATCCACGCCTCACCGCCCTGCTCCTCGAGCCGGCGGACGAGGTCCTCGTTGCTGAAGGTGTTCAGGCGGCAGTAGATCTCGCCGACGACGCCGACAAGCAGCCGCTGCTCGGTCCGCCGGGGGATGGCCGCCAATCGCGCGGCGGCCTGGGCGAGCACTGGCTTCAGAGCAGCCATCGTTTCCGCGCCGGACTGGCCCGGGCGCTCGAGCACGGAGCACACAGCGGCGAGCGCGGCGCCATGCGCCGCGTCGGCCGCGCCACGCTCGGCTTCGTACGGGCGCACGCGGAGGAGCGCCTTGCGCAGGAGGTCGGCGACGACGAGCGCGCGCCAAGCGGCCCGTTGCAAGCCCTTCAACTCCGCTCCGAAAGCGCCGTAGCCGGCGGCGCTCGACGGCGAGACGATCATCGCGTCGGCCGCGCCCACCGAGTCGAGGACGCGGCGGAGGAAGGGCGCGTACTGCCCGAAGCGGCAGGGCCCGGGCGCGAGCGGCATGAAGAAGGCGACCCGCTCCGGGCGCGCGCCGGGGGCAAGCACGATCTTGAGCGCGTCGCCGAGCGTCAGGCGCTCGGGGAAGCACTCCTCGCCCGAGGTGTAGCGGCCGCCGAGGGCAAGGGTCTCAGCGTCCGATTCGGGGAAGGGGCGGGCGTCGAGGCCGGCGGCGCGGAGCGCCGCCGTGAAGCAGGCGGCCGAGCTTCCGCTCATCCGCGGCACGTAGAGCACGCGCTCCTGGAGCGAAGGGCCGCGCGCAGCGCGGTTGTTCGAGCGGGCCGGGCCCGCGACCGGGGCGCTCATCGGGTGTCGACCTCGCTCCGCTCCGGGGCGGGCAGGGGAGAGCCGGTGCGCGGCGGCGCGGGTCGATCGGGAGCTTCATCGCGGGTCGCGTCGGCCTCGAGCGCGGCGGTGGTCTCGTCGGAGAAGGTGGCTCCGGCCGCCCAGGGTGCCGGCACCGGGGCGTCTGCCGTGCTGACATCCGCCGCTGCCGTGGTGACATCCGCCGTCGTGACGCCGGCCGTGGCCGGCTTCGCCCGGCGGAGAAAACCCTGGCTGTCGAGATAGGCCTCGACCCGCGTCAGCATGCCGGCGTCGTTGGCGTGGCCGTCGAACTGCAGCGTCAGGAAGGCCCGCCCGAAGGCGTCTCGCACGAAGTGCTTGATGTAGGAATCGGGCCCGCACTTGAAGTTGGTGATGTAGATGAGATGGAGATCGGAGTGGCGCGCGGCCTCGCGACAGGCGGCGAGGATCCGCCGCCCGTAGCTCCAGAACATGTTGCTGTTGATCTCGTCGATGACCTGGTCGTCGGCGGCCAGGAACTCGAGCGGTACGACGTTCACTCCGTAGAGGTCGCGGAGCTTCCGCGGGACGTCCAGGTTGACGACCGGATCGAAGAGGTTGTAGGGACGCCCGACGAGGACCACGGCCGGCTCGCGTGTCGAGGCGAGGGCCCCGAGTGCGTCGGCGCCGGCCAGGCGGATCCGGCGGCGGAACTCGGCGAGTGCCGCCTCGCCGGCGGCGAGCGCAGGCGCGATCTCGCGCCGGGTGACGCCGTAGCGCCGGAGCGCGTCATGAAGCGGACCGACGAGGGCGCGCGGTCCGCCGCGGAAGCGGATGAGCGGGCGCATGATGCGCGCGGCCTCCGCCTCGAAGGCGGGCGCCGCCGACAAGACGAATGGCAGCGTCATCACCCACGGACAGAAGAAGCTCTGGATCGACTCACCGGCGGCCTCGGCGTTCACGTAGTTGGGGACGAAGACGAAGTCGGCATCCTCGATGGCGAGCGCCGCCTTGACGTGGCCGTGCGCGATCTGGATCGGGAAGCAGGGCTCGGCGACCGCCGCTTCGATGCCGTCATGGGCGAGCGCGCGGTTCGACTCGGGGCCGAGGCGGACGCCGAAGTCGAGCGCGCGGAAGAAGGCGTTCCAGTACGGGAAGCGATCGTGGAAGTAGAGGGCGCGCGGGAAGGCGACCGTCGCCCGGTGGCCGGTCGGCCCCGGCGCAGGGCCCGCGTCGTAGCCCGCGAGAAGCCATTCCTTCCTGAGCTTGAGGAGATCCGGAATGACCGGCTTGTGCTCGACCTTGGCCCGACGGCGATAGCGCTCGCCGCACTGGTCGCCCCAGTAGGTCTTCTCGCCTTCGACCCGGAACTCCTGCATGGCGCACAGGTTTTCGCAG
>Ga0316626_10000173_pt1 | contig 22778 bp, 20 predicted proteins | sample OWC_Aug_T1_C1_D5_FD_207656 | JGI IMG/M metagenome (GOLD analysis project Ga0316626, IMG submission 207656) | Wetland soil microbial communities from Old Woman Creek delta, Ohio, United States - OWC_Aug_T1_C1_D5_A | ecosystem: Environmental > Terrestrial > Soil > Wetlands | place: USA: Ohio...
CCCACCGACACCCCGACTTCAACGCCGACCGACACGGCAACGTTCCCCCCCACGGAGACGCCGACCGAGACCCCAACAGAAACGCCGACGGACACTCCAACGGAGACACCCACTCACACGCCAACCGACACCCCGACGGCGCCGCCGACGGACACCCCAACGGACACCCCGACCGAGACGCCAACGGAGACGCCGACCGAGACCCCAACGGAAACGCCGACGGACACTCCAACGGCGACCCCCAGTCAGACGCCAACGGGTACCCCGACCGAAACGCCAACCGAGACCCCGACCGAAACGCCCACAGCAACACACACGGCGACCCCCAGCCGCACCGCGACACCCACATCAACGCCGACCGTGACGCCGACCATCACTCCGACGGACACGCCGGTTCTCCCCACTCCCAGCCCGACGGCGACGCTGCCCCCCGTCGATCTCTCGGTCACCAAGGGCGCCGCCGGCCCCTTCTTCGTCGGCTATGCGGGGGGCACCTATGTGCTGACCGTCACGAACGTCGGCACGCTTGCGACGACCGGCCCGATCACCATCGTCGACGTGCTCCCCGACCAGCTGGCATACCTCTACAGCGAGGGAACAAACTGGACCTGCGGTGCCGCTGGCCAGACCGTGACGTGCACGAATCCCGGCCCGCTGCTGCCGGGCCAGCAGACGACGGTGAACCTGATCATGTTCGTCCTCGGTGAGGCCCGGCCATCCATCACCAACACCGCGACGGTCTCCACGCCGGGAGACAGCGACCCGAACAACAACTCCGACTCGGAGATCACGCCGGTCCAAGCGGGGAGACCTGCACCGGTGCCGGCGCTGTCGCCGCTCGGCTTGGCGGTCGCTCTGCTCCTGCTGGGTGCCATCGCCCGCGGCGCGTTGCGCCGCCGCCTCTGATACCCTGAGCCCGTCCCGCCGCCGCACCACGGTCGGGGCGTGTGTCGACTGCGGCGGAGTACTCGGCAAGGGGAGGTCGAGAGGGTTCGCAATCGCAGAGCACATGCTACTCTTCCCGCGACGGATGAGGAACCACGAAGGACACGAAGATCACGAAGGTGAAGGGCGTAGGATGTGGCGCGTCAACTTCCGGAAGTCTTCTTCTCTTCGTGACCTTCGTGTTCTCGTGGTTGTGCTTTTCTCGGCTCAAGTCAGAATCCCCGGGATCAGGCTGTTTAAGCCTGTAGGAGAACCGCCCGCTCATGCTTCGACGGGCTGAGCATGAGCGGGTTGGCCGGCACCGCGCGGGTTCGGAGGTCAGGAAAGATGAAACACGTTCAGTCTCAGCTGGGGCCGGAGCCGGCCGATGCGGCCGTTCGGGCCACCGACAGTATCCCGGTCTCAGTGATGACGCGCCCGCTGCGCTACGCGCTGCGCATGGTCGTGTTTCTCGCCGTGGTCGGAATCGTCGCGGCGTTGCTGCACGAGCACGCCGAACGTTTCTTTCTGCGCAACGTGCCGCTCAATACGCTGATCTTGTTGGTGCTGGTGCTGGGCATCGGCCTCTCGTTCCGCGCGGTGCTAAGCCTCGACCCCGAGGTGAGCTGGATCCAGCGCTTCCGCCAAGGCGATCCCGGCCTGTTCGTCGAGAAATCCCCGCCGCTGCTCGGCCCGCTGGCCGCCATGCTGCGGGATCCGAAGGCGCACCTGAGGTTGAGTGCCACCGGCATGCGCAGCGTGCTCGATGGCGTCGACAGCCGACTCGACGAGCGCCGCGACACCTCGCGCTACCTCATTGCGCTGCTGATCTTCCTCGGCTTGCTGGGCACGTTCTGGGGCCTGCTGCTGACCGCCAACTCGGTGGGCGAGACCATCCGCGGCCTCAACGTCGCCGGCTCGGATCCGGCGCAGATGTTCGAGACGCTGCGCGCCGGGCTCGAGGCGCCGCTCTCGGGGATGGGCACGGCTTTCTCGACCTCGCTGTTCGGGTTGGCCGGCTCGCTCGTGCTCGGCTTTCTCGATCTGCAGACCTCGCAGGCGCAGAACCGCTTTGCCAACGAGCTCGAGGCCTGGCTCACGAGCCTCACCCGGCTCGACGGCGGCGCGGCATGGGATGAGAGCGGGCCAGCTCCCTCTTACCTGAGTGCTCTCCTCGAACGGACCGTGGAGAACCTCGACGAGCTGCAGCGGCGGATGCTCCGCCTGACGGACGAGAGCGCAAGCGTCAACGGCGCCTTGCGCTCCCTCAGCGATCGCCTGGCGAGTTTCACCGAGGAAATGCGGTCGAGAAGCGGGACGGCCGAGCGCGCGGCCGCTGCGCAGGTCGAGACCAGGGAACTGCTGCAGCGCCTCGCCGGCGCGCTCGAGAGCCAGTCGGCCGGCCTCAATGACACGATGCGCTCACATCTCCAGAGCCTCGATCTCGGCGTCCGGCGCTTGGTCGAGGACGGCACGCGCGGACGCGATCGTGCCGTCGCGGAGATCCGCAACGAAATTCGCCTCCTCGCCCGCACCCTCTCCGTGATCGCCGACCGGGAGCGCTGAGTCATGGCGCGCGCGAGAGCCCGCTCGTACCGCAGCCCCGACGTGTGGCCCGGATACGTCGACGCGCTGACCACACTCTTGCTGGCGATCACCTTCCTGTTGACGGTGTATGTCCTCGCTCAGTTCTTCCTGAGCCAGGCGCTGAGCGGGCGCGAGGAAGCGCTCCGGCGCTTGAGCCAGGAGGTGACGGCGCTCAGCCAGCAGCTGGCCGGCGAGCGCACGGCGAAGCAAGCACTCGAAGGGGACACCGCGCGACTGACGGCCGCGCTCCACGCCGCCAGTGAGCGCCGCGATGTGGCGGAGCAGCGTGTCGTCTCGCTGCAGAGCGAGATCGAACGGCTGAGCGCCGCCGTCGTCTCGAGCAAGGCCGCCGGCGAGGGCCTTGCCGCCCAGCTCGCTGGCGAGAAGCAGGCATCGGCGGAGGCGCTGTCGAAGGTCGATCTCCTGAACCAGCAGATCGCCGACCTCCGCCAGCAACTCGCGCAGATCGCGGCCGCGCTCGAGGTCTCGGAAACGAAGCATCGCGAAGATCAGGTGGTGATCGCGGACCTGGGCCAGCGCCTCCAGACCGCGCTGGCTCAGAAGGTCGCCGAAATGGCGCGCTACCGCTCGGAGTTCTTCGGACGGCTGCGCGAGGTGCTCGGCGATCGGCCCGACGTGCGCGTCGTGGGCGACCGTTTCGTTTTTCAATCGGAGGTCCTGTTTCCTTCGGGTTCGGCCGTGCTGACGGCGGAGGGGCGGAACACGCTCAGCTCCTTTGCCCGGACCCTGCTCGAAATCGCGAAGAAGATCCCGGCCGACGTGCCGTGGGTGCTGCGCGTCGACGGGCACACTGACCGCGTGCCCATCTCGTCGGCGCGCTACCCGTCGAACTGGGAGTTGTCAGCGGATCGGGCGATGTCTGTCGTCAAGTACCTGATCGCGCAGGGCGTCGCGCCGAAGCGCCTCGCGGCCACCGGCTTCGGCGAGTTCCAGCCGCTAGACGACGGCAAGGGACCGGCGGCGAACGCCCGCAACCGGCGCATCGAGATGCGCTTGACCGACCGCTGAAGCGAGGGGCGCGGCCCCGACGCGGCACGACGCTCGTGCGCCGAAACGAGCGTTCAGGACAACCCGGAAGCGTGCGATCGGCCGCCCTGCGGACCCACGAGCAAGCCGTGCTCGCGTGCCCACGAGGCATCGATTCCGCTGAGGCAGGCCTGATTGCAGTCCTGACGTTCGGGCCAGCGCGTACAGCTCACCGCGCGAAGCCTGGGCGCGCAGACCGCGTACGTGACTGCCGCCCGCATCGCGTCGAGCTCGATACCGACGACTCCCCGTGTCTCCGGACAGCGGACCAGCCTCGGTCCCTCGAAGCGGCGGGCAGCCCGAACGAGGCTCGACGCGAGAGTGGCCAACGCCGAGACGATCAAGAACCCCACCGCGATCCAGAACAGCGGCCCAAAAGGGTGGGTTGCGTCAAGAACAGCCAGCGCCATCGCGGGTACCAATTGTGCCCTCATCATGAGCACGCTCCGATATTACAGCAGATCGCCCTAATCGATTTAGCAGATTCGCGCCCAACTCAACAGGGCAATTTGGACAATCTGCCAGAGTCAGAGACGCAACGACGGCCGCTCGAGACCGGGCTCACAACGGACTCGGTAGGGGCCAGGGCTGGCGCCCCTGCCGACTACTGCGTCTTGAGGCGCTTGCTGAGGAAATGCCCGACCAGGCGCGCCACCTCGGTCCCGGAGCAGGCGGCCTGGTGGGTCCCCATGCCGGCGCCACCGGCGTCGGCCCCGGCGTAATAGAGGCCGCGAATGGGCGCCGCGGGGTTGGGCTTCATCTTGCCGCACTGCCCCACGATCTGCCCCAGCCCCACACACTCGCCGCCCTGACCGGGGAGCACGCTGTCCCGCGTCAGCTTGCTGATCTCTCTTGGCCCGGCGTACTCCCGCCGTTCCGTTGCCTTCCAGATCTCGGGGAAGAATTTCACCATTTGCTCGTCCATCCGCTTCCACAACCCCTTGATCTCCTTCGCCTCGGGGTTGGGCGAACAGATCGTCCCGGACACCAGGACCTGTTTCCCCGGCGGTGCCGCCTCCTCATCGTAAAACGAATGGTTGCACATGAAGAGGATGACCTCGTCGGGAAGGTGGCCTTCCTTCACCCGCCGGAAGCGCTCCATGTTCCACCAGCTGTCGTCGGAGTACGCCACGTACATGGCCACGTCCATCACTGGCTTGTTCAGGAAGTACCGGATGCTGGTGAATCCCCAACCCGGCGCCAGTCCCTTGATGTAGTTCACATAGCTCCGGTCGAAGTGCTCCTTGCCCACCAGCTTGAGCACCGTCGGCTGGAGGCCTGCGCTGCTCACCACCACCGGGGCCTTGAAGGTGCCCTTCGCCGTCTTCACCCCGGTGACGGCGCCGTCCTTGATCAGGATCTTCTCGACCTTGTTGTTGCGGATGATCTTGCCGCCGTTCTTCTCGAACTCACGCATCATCACGTTCGTCAGCATCGCGAAGCCGCCCTTGTACTGGCCGCCGCCGCCTTGGAGCATGATGTGTTTGAGAATCTTGATCTGCTCCGAGGCCGCGACCAGATCGATGGGCTCGGCGAGCGACGCGTTGGAGTGGAAGGCCATGTAGCTGTAGAGCTCGTACGGAATGTCGTAGCGCGAGATGAACTCGTGCATGCTGACGTTGTCGAGCTCGTCGACCTGCTGGTCGGGCATCGTCGCGACTTCGGTCATGAACGCGATCGTCTTCTGCTGCGCCGTCTCGTCGATACCCCAGAGCCGGAAGAAGGGGGTGGCGTCCGCCATCGCCTGACGCTGGGACAGCAGCTTGTAGTCCTTCCAGTCTCGGCGGCGGTAGCAGATCTTGATCACGTCACGCGTGTCGTCGGGCTGCAGGGCGGGGCGAAACTCGTCGCCCACGCCGAGCTCGTTGAAGATCGGCTCGAAGGCGGGCTGGCGCATGGGAACCTGCCCGTGCGGGAAGAGATCGTACGCGTAGCCATCCTTCTCGATGCTCACCATCTTGCCGCCAAGAAAACTGTTCTTCTCGATGAGCAAGGTCTTGATGCCCCGTTTCTGCAGCAGCGTGGCGCAGGCGCCTCCCCCCGGTCCGCTGCCGATCACGATGACGTCGTAGCCGTCTTTGGCCATACACTCGCCTCCGTTTGAGTCGACTCAAATAGTAGTGGTGGGACGACAGAGAAACCGGAGCCGTCGCCTCCGTCACGCCTTCAGCATCTCCTCCACGGCCAGCAAGAGTCGATGGTGCTTCTCGCTGTCCAGGACCATCGCCTCGAGCAGGGTGCTGAGCAGATCGTTCTCGGAAAGCGCGGCTTTGAGGCTGTCGCTGGCATCGATGGTCTCCTGTTCGTGTCGGCGGAGTGTCTGCGTGAGTCGAAGCAGTTCAGCCCGATTCGCCTGCATTGGAATCGTCCCCCGTGGTTTCAACGAGCGCTCCCTCAACCACTTCGCCATGGTCCGCAACAAGAGGTGGTGCATCTCCTCTTCGGTGAGGATCTGATCCACGAGAAACCCGGCGTCGCTGTCGCCCAGCTTCTCCGCCAGCCTCCGGTACTCCGCGAGGATCTTCCCCTCTTCGTCCGCGTGGCGCTCAAACGTCGCGGCAAGAGATTCCAGCTTGGTATCAGTCGTCACCGTTGTCTCCTTCCGGGCATTCCGTCATTCCAAGTACGTCGCAACGTACTTCTCCATCTCGGGTGTAGGCTTCCACCACTTCTTCACGCCCATGTCCTCCGCCACCTTGTTGGCAGCCAGATAGCCCGGCCCGCCGAGCACCAGACCCCCAGGATACGTCGAGGCGCCGCATACGTACAGACCGTCAATAGGGGTCTTCGTATTGGAGCACTCCTGGTTGGGGCGGAAGCAGCCCAGCTGCACCGGACGGTAGTCGCCGTGCTTGATCGAACCGAAGCGCATGTTGGGCAGACGGATCTCGATGTCCTTGGGCGTCTCCATGCTGGTCGCGACGATGTTGTCCCTCGTCATGTTCGGAGCGGCCTTCTGCCACCGGGCCAGCATCGCGTCCTCGATGTCCTGCCGCTGGTCCCAGCCGCCCTTGATCCCATATGGGGCATGCGTCTGGAAGAAGGAGACCTGTCCCGGTTTGCGCGCCAGATGCGAATCGAAGAACGTCTCGCAGGTGGAATGGCCGCCGAGATTGTTGAGGTCGAGCTTACCCGCCGTCACGTTGTCCCAGTGCGCGAGAACCTGGGCGGTGCTCTCGAAGCCGAAGACGGTCATGAACGACTCGTTGACCCATGGATCCTCGCACGCATAGCGCGGAGCCTCACGCGAGGCGACGTGCAGGGTGTTGAAGCTCCACTTGTCGTACTTCCAGCCCTCCACCGAGCCCGCGAGCTCACCGGGCAGATTCTGCTTGCCGACGAGGTCGAGGAAGGTGCTGTGCGGGTCGAGGCTGGAGATCACGACATCGGCGTGCAGCGTGCGGCCCTCCCAGAGATCGACACCGACGGCGGCGCCGTTGCGCGTGAGGATCTTGTTGACCTGGGAGGAGTCCAGGATGGTCCCGCCGGCGCGAACGAACTCGCGGGCCAACGACGCGGCCAACTTGTGCGAGCCGCCCTGGCAGTAACACTTGTTCATCCCCCGCTCGATGAGCAGCGGCACGAAGAACCCCACGCCGGTCTCCCTGGGATCCAGCCCCCACATGCAGCAGGTGTAGAGCAGGAGCGCGCGAATGCGGTCGTTCTCGAACGAGTCCGTAATGATGTCCAGCGGGCTGCGCTCGGTGATCTCCATCATCTCTTTGCCGAGGTCGGTGCGCTGCATCGCCATGGAGATGTCCAGCGGTGACATGGGCGGCAGATAGGTGGCCGGCACCACGACTTCGCGCGCGATGCGGCGCCAGCGCCGCATGATCTTCCCGAAGGCGACGGCGTCCTTCTGCGAGAACTTGTGCATGGAGTCCGTCGTGTCTTCGATCATGCGCGTGAGCTGCAGCGACTGGCCGTCCTCGAAAACCATGGCCGTCTGCAGGTTCGGCTTGATCCAGACCAGGCCGTGGCGGCCGAGATCGAAGTCGCGCAGCACGGGCATGTAATCCACCATCATGTGGTAGATCGCGTGGATGTTGGAGTAGTAGCCTGGGTAGAGGATTTCTTCGGTCGCGAGCCCGCCGCCAATCTCGTAGCGCCGCTCCACGAGCGCCACCTTGAGGCCGGCTTTGGCCAGGTAGGCCGCGGTGATCAAGCCGTTCGGTCCGGCCCCGATGACGACGACGTCCCATTCGCTTTCCGCCGGGAACTCGGAGAAGAAGCTCTGGGGGTGGGGTTGGCCAACTAGTTCTTTCTTTGCCATGTACTCCTCCTGCTCGTCCGTCTCAGCCAAGTTTGGCGGAAATTTTCCCTTCTTCCGGGAGATACCACGGCGACGGGTACCACCACTTGCCAGGTTGGGCGACGCCGTCCTCGATGAGAATGTGCATCAGGTTGTAGCCGACGGCCATCAGGCACAGCCCACCGGGGTGGGCCGCTGATTGGTGCGCCAGGTAGAGGCCGTCGATGCCTGGGACGCGATAGCGTGCGAGCTCCGGCAGTGGCCGTTCGTTCCACCACTCGTCCCGGTCACAGCGGATGCCGTACCACGAACCGCCCATCATTCCCGTGTTGCGGAGCTCTTGCTCCCACGGGGTCTCCCCCAAGATCCGCACCAGGTTCGGTTCCTCGACGTTCTCGGCGACACAGGAAAGGGCCTGGCGCATGTACTCGTTCCACTTCGCCTTCTCCCGGTCCATCGCGTCGAGACCTTCGACCTGGTACTCGGGGGTGGGCACCATCATCCACAGCGGCCCGTTGATGACGTAGCCTTCGCGCGTGCACTGCGGGTTGGTGGGATCGTACAAATTACTGGAGACCATGCCCCACATCGCCTTATCCGGCGGCAACGTGAGGTTCGCTTGTTGTCCCAGCACGTTGCGAACGTTCTCGAAGTAGATCTCGCGGCTGTCAGAGGGAAAGAAGGGGCCCGTGAACGGGTACTTGTCCGCCGGCTGCCGCTGGTACTTGGGACGGTAACGCAGCTCTTCGCGGGTGAGGAAGTGGGTCATGTAGAGACTGCCGCCCTTGAGGCTGAGGTCCTTGATCCGCTGGATGAAGCCGGCGTCCAGATGCCGCGGACCGATCATGTTGAGAAAGGTCGGCTTGATGTGCGCTGCGCTGATCACCGCCTTGTCGGCCCAGATCTTCTTGGCACCCCAGGTCGCGTCGTCGCGCAAGCGCACGCCGGCGGCGCGCCCGTTCTCGATAATGATCTCTTCGACCGGGCAGCAGGCGCGGAACACCGCTCCGTTGGCGACCGCGCAGCGAAAGAGCGCGTGGTAGTAGCCATGCATGTTGCCGCGCGCGGCCACGGGTTTGGCCACCGCTGGCGGGAACACGGTAGCCACGCTGCACAGCGCCGGAATGGCTACTCCTTCCATGTGGCCGTGCGCGCCCGAGACCAGCGCCGTCCACGCCATGTTCACCTTGAACGGTTCCGTGTCGCAATGTTCGTCCATCAGGTCGAACATCGTCATTTCCATCAGTTCCTGGCTCCACACCTCCGGTAGGTGCTGCTTGTACACCTGCATGTAGGGGATGGTGTGCTCGTTCAACTCGACGCCGCGCGGATGCGGCGGGCACCAGAAGGTGGCGCGCATCAGATCTTTGTAGAAGGGAGGGTCGTTCAAGAGGCCGGTGATCTTGGCCCAGCCCATCTTGTCCTTCTCGGTGATCGGCGACATCCCGTCGCGGGTGAACAGGTAACGATCGAACTCCATCGGCAACGGCACACTCGGGTTCCAATCCATCCGGAAGCCGTAGCGCCACAACTCCAGCTGCTCCCAGCCGGGAGCGGAGCCGCCATAGTTGGCGATGGCATGGGGTTGGATGCGCACACCCGCAATCGGCTCGCAGGTCTCCTGCGCCCCGCCGCACTCCGGCCGCTCCTCGAGCACGCAGACACTGAGCCCGCACTTGGCCAGATACGCGGCGGTGGTGGTGCCGTTGTGACCGGCGCCGATGATGACCACGTCGTAGCGTTCTTCTTTGCCCATTGACCAACCTCTTCTTTCACATGAAACTCAACTAGGTGGCTCGCAGCCGGATTGCCGGCAGCAGCCATCGCTTGAGAAAGGCGCGGAGCTCCGATTCCGTACGCGGGCGTGTTCCCGGGTCGGTGAGAAAGGACTGCAACAACCTGAGGATCAGTTCCGCCAGCTCGTCCACCTCTCGGGAAGTCAGCGGCGCCCACTCCTCGTTCACCGCCCGCAGGGCGCTGTGACTCACCTCCATGGTCACCGCAGAAGACATGCTCCGGGCGGCGCGTCCACCGTTGCGGCCCTGGCCAAACAGTGGACCGAGTCGCGGGTCGGCCGGGATCTCACGCAACAGGAAGAGCATCGCTTCGATGATCCGCTCGCCGGGGTCCCGGCGCTTGCGGGCGTGCGCCAGCATCCGCTCCACGATGCCGCCCGCCGTCAGCGCAAAGGCCGCCCGCAGCAGCTCGTCGCTGCTGTCGAAGTAGCGGTACACGGTCCGCCGGGTGACGCCTGCCTCCGCCGCGACGTCCGCGATGCTGGTCTTCTCGATGCCGAAGCGTTCGAAGCAACGCCGGGCGGCATCGAGAAGCCGATTACGCGCCTCCGTGTCGCTCGCGGGTGATGGCAAGCCGGCCCAGGCAGCTGCACGCATCGTCTTCGGTCACTCCAACGGTTTGCTTCTTGCGTCGGGCCACCGTCCCGACCCCCATCCCCTTTACCCCGGGTCACAAGAGATACAAAGATGCGTGATTTGTATCTTCATGTCAAGACGCAAGATGGGGGGCGACTCGCGACGCTAACCGCCCGCTGAAAAAGGATTTCCGCTCCCCCTTCGAGAGCCTCAGGGTAAGCGGACAGATCGATGGCGAAGTCGCCCATCTTGGGAACTCACCCTCGCGGTCGGCGCGCCAGGTGACGATCTGATAGGTGGTGAGGGTCACCGGGCGGGTGCGCTTCTGCTCGCCGGGACCACGCCCGGTACGCGGTCCCGCTCACCGCGCAGGTCCGCCGAGCACGAAGCACCATCCGGTGAAGGAACGCCGCCTCGCCCAGAAACGATTGGCTGGGGTGGCGTGCTGGATGCTGTTGATTCGCGTCGAATGATACGGTAATGAACTATGTGTAGACGTGATGCCATGGCGCTGAACATTCGTAATCCGGAGACCGAAACACTGGCGGCTGCGCTGGCGAAGCTCACGGGAGAAACCAAGACCGAAGCGGTGACCCGGGCGCTACGCGAACGCATCGCGCGTGTGCGGCGAGAGCGGGGTGGCCGGCGGCTCGCCGACGAGCTCGACGAGATTGCCCGGCATTGCGCGGTCCTGCCCGTGCGCGACCGGCGGGATTCCGACGAGATCTTGGGCTACGATGACCGGGGCTTGCCCCGCTGATGGTCATCGACACGTCGGCGATACTGGCGATCCTGCAGGACGAACCGGAACGGCGCGCGTTTAACGAAGCGATCGAGGCAGCCGCATCACGCTCGATGTCGACGGCCACGTTCGTTGAGACCTCGATCGTGATCGAGGCGCGCTACGGGCAAGAAGGTGTGCGGAATTTCGACCTGCTCATCGCCAAGGCGGAGATCGAGGTGGTTCCCGTCGATTCCGAACAGGCCAACACCGCCCGCGGGGCGTACCGGCGTTTCGGTAAAGGACGGCACCGGGCGGGGCTCAACCTCGGTGACTGTTTCTCGTACGCCCTGGCGAAGGTCCTCGATGAGCCGTTGCTCTACAAGGGCGACGACTTCGCCCACACGGACGTGAGGAGCGTCGCACTCGAGCCCCCGGAGGCGTAACGGCAAGTGTAGCAGAGTGAGCTCGTAACTCCTCAGGCGTCGAAGAGGATTACACCTAGAGGAGGAAAGGCTGCCGCGAAGATGCGCAAAAGGCGCAAGAAGGACGGGCTTGGTAGCGCGCGCAGCGCCGTGCAGATGCGGCACGACCTGCCTCTTGCGTGTTTTGCGCCTCTTCGCGGCCAACGGGCGTGAGGCGCACGGCGAGGTCGCCTCAACAGCCGCCGACGACCACGACCTGGTACGAGTAGCCCTGCTCGGTGAGGGAGAGTTTGCGATGGTGGGCGCACTCTCCCCCGCGGGTGTCGCGGGAGACCAGCGTGAAGAAGTGCGCGGCGCGGCTGTCACTCTTGGGCCGCAGGATTGGTCCGAGCCGTCCGCTTTCAGTGGCCGAGATCCTCGTCCTCGTCATCCTCGTCATCTTCGTCGGACAGTCCTTCGGCCATGGTCATGGCCTCGTACCCCGCCTCGGCGATGTCCTCGTCGTCGGAATCGGCAAGGTCAGCGAGGATCTCGGCGGCTTCCTGCGGGCGGATGTAGGCCACAGCCTCGATCGCGGCCAACAGCAGGTGCTTGTCGGTTTCCCCTGACGTGACGAGTGCGGCGATGTGCGGCCAGGCGGCGTCCACTTCCCAGTTGCCTGCCGCACAGACTGCCTCGTAGTGAATGTCCGGGTTCTTGCTGCGCAACGCTTCGAGAATCTGCCGGTCGAATCCGCGCACGAAACGCATGCAGAAGACGGCGGTGAGTCTCCAGGCCTCGTCGTCGCTGGCGTAGGCGGCACGAACCGCCGCCGGGTGCCAGTCCTGCGGGGCGCGCACGGATGACTCCAGGATCCGCCGCCGCACTTCCTCCGGAACGGCGGCATCGGCGTAGAGCTTGCGCAGCGACTCCTGGATCCCGTTGAACGTCCGTTCGGTGATCGACACATCACCCGGATATTCGAATCCCTCCGTGTCCGCGTGCTCGAGGACCGGCCCCAAAGAGAGCGCCGCCTCGCCGCGGAGCTCCCCGGATGCATCGCCGCTGCGCAGGATGGACAGCAACGCATCAGCCAGCTCGTCGTTGATCACCGTAAAGTCCCCTGCCAGCTCCGCGGCGATGAGGCGATCGGATGCTCCGGCCTGGTCATTCTGAAGAATTTCCAGGAGGCTTTGGGCGGTACCTTCTGGCCACTCCCAAGGCGGGGTCTCTTTCAAGGTCTTCACGTCCACGTGTTGCTCACTTCAGGTACGTCTTGATGTAGCGTTCCATCTCGGGCGTCGGCTTCCACCATTTCTTGACCCCGAGATCCTCGGCCACCTTGTTCGCGCCCAGGTAGCCCGGACCACCGAGCACGAGTCCTCCCGGGTACACGGACACACCGCAGACGTAGAGCCCTTCAATCGGGGTGTTGGTGCTAGAGCATTCCTGATTGGGACGGTAACAGCCCATCTGCAGCGGCCGGTAATCACCGTGCTTGATCGAGCCGCGGCGCATGTTCGGGAACCGGATCTCGATTTCCTCGGGATCTTCCATGGCCGTGCTGATGATCTTGCCTGCCAGATTCGGCGCCGCTTTCTGCCATTTCGACAACATGGCCGCCTTGATCTCCTCGCGCCGCGTCACCCAGCCGCCCTCGATCCCGTACGGCGCATGGATCTGGAACATCGAGACGTACTTGCCGGGGCGATCGCTCAAGGTCGGATCGAACAAGCTCTCGCAGGTTGCATGGCCACCGAAACTGCTCAAATCAATCTTGCCCTTGGTCACGGTGTCCCAATGCGCCAGGAGTTGTTCGACGCTCTCGATGCCGATGACGGTGGCAAAGGCCTCGTTGATCCACGGGTCATCGGTGGTGTACTTGGGCGGCTCGTCAGCGGCGATGTGGAGGGTGTTAAAGCTCCACTTGTCCCAGACCCAGCCCTTCACCGACTCCTTGAGCGGCGCCGGCAGAGACGCCTCACCGATCATGTCGAGGAACGTCGTGTGCGGGTCCAAAGTGGACATCACCGCTTTGGCACGCAGCACGCGGTCCTCGTGCGTGATGTGCACGCCAACCGCGCGCCCATTTTCCATGATGATCTTGTCCACGGTCGCCGCTTCCAAGATCACCCCGCCGTTCTTGACGACTTGCCGCGCCAGGGCGCTGCCGAACTTGTGGGAGCCGCCGTAGCAGTAACACTTGTTCATCGCCCGATCGAGCATGAGGGGGACCATGAAGCCCAGCCCGGTCTCTCGCGGATCGAGCCCCCACATGCAGGTGGCGTACAGCAGCAGCGCGCGCACCTTGTCGTGCTCAAAGGTCTCGGTGATCAGCTGCAGCGGGCTCAGTTCGCCCATCTCCAGCATCGCCTGACCGACCTTGGTGCGCTGCATCGCCATGGTGATCTCGATGGGCGCCATGGGCGGGATGTACGTGGCGGGCGCGATGATGTCGTCGACGATTCTCCGCCACTCGCGAATCACCTTGCCGAAGGTCGCGGCGTCCTTGAACGAATACTTGCTGATGGAATCCTTGGTGTCCTGGACCATGCGAGTGAGCAGCACTGACGAACCGTCCTCGAACACCATCCCGGTCTGGAAATTCGGCTTGATCCAGGTCAAAGCCGGACCGTCCAGCTCGAAGTCCCGGATCGCCGGCATGTAGTCGACCATCATGTGGTAGAGGACGTGGGGGTTGGACGCGTAGCAGGGATACAGGTTCTCCTCCGTCGCCAGACCGCCGCCGGCCTCGAAGCGCCGTTCGCACACGGCGACGCTCAACCCCGCCTTGGCGAGATAGGCGCCAGCGATGAGCCCGTTGGGTCCGCCGCCGATGATCACCACGTCGAATTCGCTCTCCTTGGGGAACTCCTCCTGCATGTGTCCGAAGGGATTCGTGGGGTCGTACTGAAATTCCGACTTGTATCTGAAGTTCGACATTGTCTGCCCTCACCCCTTCGCGTTAGCCGCGCTTCGCGGAGATCTTGCCCGCCTGCGGGATGTAGTAAGGCGAGGCGTACCACCAGTCTCCGGGCTCGGCGATGCCGTCCTCGATGAGGATGTGCATGAGATTGTACGGAATCGCCATGAGGCACAGCCCGCCGGGATGCCCCGATGTTTGATGCGCGTGGTACAGCCCGTCGATGGGCGTGCGGTAGCGGGCCAGCTCCGGAATCGGCCGGTTGGTCCACAGCTGATCCTCGTCGTGGCGACTGCCGCACCAGGTGCCGCCAATCAGGCCGGTGTTACGGAACTCGACATCGCGACCGGTTGCGCTCCAGTGGTGGATGACGTTGTCGTCATCGAGGCCTTCCAGCATCTGGCTGTAAGCCTTGCGCATGTAGGCATCCATTTCCTTCTTGTACCGGTCGGGCGCGTCCTCGCCCTCCCGGTGATAGTCCGGCGAGGTCACTGCCATCTCGTACGCTTGCGAGATGTAGCCGCGCGGATAATTGGCCTGGCAATCGGTCGGGTCGAAGTTCTGCGGCGGGCACTGGAACCACATCGCCCGCTCCGGTGGCACGACGGGCTGGCCCTTGCGGGCATCCACGTCCGCAACGTTGTCGTAGTAGATGTCGCGCGAGTCACAGGGGTAGATGCCGAGACCTGGTTGTTTGTTGGGGCCCACGTATCTACCGCCAGCACGAAACCTCTCCTTGAGGTCGAGTTGGCGCTTGGTGTGGAAAACCGAGACGTAGAGGGTCTGGTTCTTGAGGCTGATGTCCTTGACCTTTCGAATGAAGCCCGGGTCCAGATGCTTGGGTCCGACCATCTTGAGGAATGCCTGGTGCACATCGCACGCGGCGATCACGGCCTTCTTGGCACGGATGACCCTGCCGCCCATGGCCGCGGTCTCGCGCAGGCGGACACCCACCGCACGGCCGTCGTCGATCAGGATTTCGTCCACCGGGCAACAGGTGCGGACCACGGCGCCCCTGTGCACGGCGGCGCGATGAATGGCATGAAAGTACCCATGAAGACCGCCCCGCGGAATGCTGTTCTGCCCGGTGTTGGGAAGAGTCAGGAGTTGGACGCAGAGCGTCGCCGGGATCGCCACGCCCTCCCAGTGACCGGCGGCGCCGGACGCCCAGGCGGCGAAGGCCATGCCGGCCTTGAAGTGTTCCGTCTCGCAGTGTTCGTCGAGGAGATCGAACATCGTCATCTCACGCAATTCATGCGTGTAGATGTCCGGCTGGTGTTGCTTGTACACCTGCATGTACGGCACGTTGTCGTCCGTGACCTCCACTCCGGGAGGATGCGGTGGGCACCAGAAAGTGGCACGCATCAGCTCTCTGGTGAACGGCGGCTGTCCGAGCATTCCTCCGAGCTTCGCCCAGCCCATCTTGTCTTGCATCGACATCGGCCGCCAGCCATCGGTGCACGCCAGCGCGGCATCATCGCCGCTGGTTACGAAGTTGGGATCCCAGGTCATGCGGAAGCCGTACTTGTGCAACTCCAGTTGCTCGAATCCCGGCGCCGGGGAGGCGTACATCAGCATCGCGTGCGGGTAGATGCGCACCCCCGGGATCGGTTCCTGGGTTTCGCAAGCGCCCCCGCACTCGGTGCGCTCTTCGAGCACGCAGACGCTCAGCCCGCACTTGGCCAGGTAGGCTGCGGTCGTCATTCCATTGGGTCCCGCCCCAATGATGACGATGTCAAACCTTTCGTCCTTGCTCATGCGTGCCTCCCAACCTCGCCTTCAAAATGGCCTGCGCCCTGACCACGGTTGTGGCCGACGCGGCGAGGAAAGGGGCGCTCTGGATTCACGTCGATCTCTTGCGCCGCGTCGCCGCGTCCCCGTGTCTCCCCGTCGGTTTGCCTTCGGATTCGGACTACACATACCCATTCTCCCGCGCCGCCGTGACGTAAGCCGGCTCCTTCCACCAGCGCTCGATTCCGAAGTCCTCGGCGATGGCATTGGCGCAGTTGTATCCGGGCCCAAACAGCACCATGCCGCCGGGGGCAACGCTCGCCCCGCCGAGGTACAGGTTCTTCACCGGCGTTCGGTACTGGGAGCAGTCCTGGTTCGGCCGGAGGTATCCCATCTGCAGCGGGTGATAGGCGCCCTGCTTGTAGCTCCCCTTGACCATGTTCGCGAACTTGTTCTGGATGTCCGCCGGCGTCGTCAGGTAGGTCCACAGCACCTTCTCCCGCGTGACGTTCGGCGCGTATCGTTGCAGAATCGCGAGCTGCCGTTCGACGGTTTCCTCGCGGTACGTGTGATTCAGCCACCGTTCGGATCCGCCGTCTTTCAGGTCGAACGGCGCCATCTGTGAAATCAGACCGGACGCTCTACCCGGCGGTGCCTGGTAGGGATCGTGAATGCTCGGGAAGCAGCAATTGTAGCCAGCGCCGGCCGGCATCTGCCCGTCACCCATCGCGTCCCAGTGGCCTTTCAGATCGGCAAGGCTCTCGTAGCCGAGAACGGAGATGAACGCGTGGTTGAGGTCGGGTTGGGACTCGGCGGCCTTGAAGCTGGGGGCTTCGGTCATGGCCAGATGAGAAACGCACAGACTCCATTTCTCCCAGTGCCAGATCTTGATCATGTCGACGAATTCCTGTTCCAACTTGTCTTCGCCGACGTACTGCAAGAACGTCTGATGGGTATCGATGGTGCTGACGACCGCCTTATCGGCCATGAAGCGGGTGCCGTCCTCGAGCTCCACCCCCTTGGCGGTCCCGTTTTCCACGATGATCTGTTTGATCCGAGCGCTTGTCCTGATCTGTCCTCCCTGTTCGAAAATGGACTTCAGCAGCGCGTTGGAAACCCGGTGCGAACCGCCAGCCACGAGTCGATAATTCGACATGCGGTTGAGATAAATTGGCACCATGTAGCTCACGCCGGACTGCGCGTAGTCGAGCCCCCAGTGGCAGGCCATGTACAGCATGAGGGTCCTGACGTGCTCGTTCTCGAAGAGCTCGCACACCATTTCCTCCGGCGTCTTCTCCGTGTACTCGGCCAGCGCCCGGCCGAGCTCGGTGAGCTCCGCCTTGGCCGCCATCAACGGAGCGGCCTCCATCGGGACATAGGTCTGCGGACCGAGGATGTGCTTCATCATCTCGTCGAAGCGGCGATGCATGTCGCGGTAGCTGTCGGCGTCCTTCTTCGAGAACTTCGCGATCGAGGCGCAGGACCGCTCGACGTCCCGGTAGACGCAGAGCGAGCGGCCGTCCGTGAGCGGCATGGCCACCTGCAGGTCCGGGTGCACGTGCCTGACGCCGTATCGTTCCTCGAACTGGAAATCCGAATACACCGGGGCGTAGTCCACCATCATCATGTAGACCGCGTGGGTGTTGTGATAGAAGTCGGGAATCGTCACCTGTTCGGTGCACAGCCCCCCACCGGCTTCGAAGCGCTTCTCCAGCAAGAGCACCTTTTGACCAGCCTTGCTCAGATACGCGCCAATAGCGAGACCGTTCGGGCCGCTACCGATGATGATCACGTCGTAGCTTTGTGCCATGTGCGTGTCCTCTAAACGATTTACCGGGGCTGTGCGCGCAGCGAATCCTGCACCCGCTTCTTGGTGATCTTGAGTTGCTCGACGAGGGAGTCGGGCTCTTCTTTGCCCGGTTCTTCCCAGGGTTTGCCGAGGCCGAGATCCTTGGCGATGATGCGATAGCAGTTGTACGCCTCGGTCGAGCCGGCGTTGGAGCCGACATGCCAGCAGCCCCCGGTGGCGTAGAGGTTCTTGATCGGCGTGCGGTGGTTGGCCAGTTCGGGTGTGGGGCGACCCTCCTCGATCTGGGACCGACAGCGGTCGATGCCCGCCATCGTGCCGTTCGGGCCGAGGTTACGCATGCGGCGGTGATCGTAGGCACTGTTCGTGTCCACGCCGATGACATTGTTCCACGTCATGTTCGGGGCGTAGTCCTGCCAGATCGTGATCAGCTCGTCTGCGTAACGCTTCTTGATTTCGAGCCACTGCTTCTCGGTGTACTTACTCGCCGCGGGCCCGAGCTGCTCGTTCTGCACGACGTGCTTGCCCGGCGGCGCGAAGCTCGGGTCGACGAGGCTGTGGCAGCCAACCGTCGGTGCGTAGTCCGCCATGTCTGGGAACCTGAACTGCTTCTGGGCCGCGCACTCGCGCGCCATGTGCATCGGGTTCGGGTCGGGCTGCATACCGAGCCACTGGCACTCGTGGATATCGGGGTTGAAGGCCTCGGCTTTGTATCTCGGCGCCTCGTGAACGGCAAAGCTGTACCACATCAGGCAACCGAAGGTGTCCTCCAGCGCCTTCACGCGTGCCTTGAGCACATCGTCGCAGTGCTCCCCGCCGATCAGGTCGAAGATCAGCTGATGGGGGTTGAGGGTGCTCACGACGATCTTGTTCGCTTTGACCTGGCTGCCGTCCGCGAGCTGGATGCCGGTGGCGGTGCCGTTCTCGATGGTCGCCTTCTTCACCTCGACGTTGGTGAAGAACCGGCAGCCACTCTGCACCAGGATCTGGTGTGCGGCGTGGGCGATCTGGTGCGTGCCCCCGCGGTTGAAGCCGATCGTCGGCAGGCTCAGTGCCATGCCGAGCGTGTAGTGGCCGAGATTCGGTTCGCTGATGTCGATGACCGAAGAGATCGCGAAGCGCAGGATGCAGGACTGCAGTTCGGGGCTTTCGATCCATTCGCGGCAGGCGTCCAAGCCGTTTCCCTGCATCCAGCGGGTCAGCGTGTCCATGTTCACGCCGGCTTCCTCGGCGAGCGGGAGAAAGGCCATCTGACGCATCATCGGCCCTTCGCCCATGCGATCCTCGATGGGGAGGAAGAGGGAGTCGATGATCATGCGCATGTACTCGTCGGTGCGAGAAACTTTGGCCAGCTTCAACCAGAGTTCGGCGTCCTTCTTAGAAAAGCGGGCGATCTCCTTGGCCGTGCGCTCCCAGGTCGGGTCGTGCTTCTCGCTGTAAATCGCCAGGCAGTTCTCCTTGTCTTTGAAGACGAAGCCGTCACTGCAAGTGTGCTGATCCCACTGAGCGCCGTAGTCCCAGAATTCCGGAAAGTCGCGCCACACGGGCGCGTAGTACCATGGAAGGATGATGTTCGCGTGGGTGTTGCCGCGAAAGCCGGGCGCAGAGATCTCCTCGGTGGCCAGACAGCCCCCGATCTCGTGCCGCCGTTCGAAGATGCCAACGCTCATGCCGCCGTACTTGATGAGATACAGGGCCAGGAGGAGCGCCTTGTTTCCTCCACCGACGATCACGGCATCGAACGTCTTGTCAGCCATCACCAACTCCTTCGCTGCTCTCGGTTCTGTGAACATCGCCCGCGGTCGACCGCGGCCCCCCCGCAGACCGATGTCGCGTCTCGGGCCGCCTGCCGGGCACCCGCGCCGAATCCCTCGCGGTTCAGAAGTCGCCGGGATGCGCCGGCTGCTTGAACCATCCCCGCAGGTTCAGCAGGAAGGGAAAGACGGAAGGCTTGAGCATCGCCTTCAAGAGCATGAGGAGATCCCGGTGGCTCAGTCCGCCGCGGATCTTCCAGCGGACCGGCTGGGTCGTCTGCATCTCCATGATGAGATAGTCTCCCTGGCGCTTGATGTCGACGATCTCCGCCACCAGCTCGGCTTTTCCCAACCCAGTCGATCTCATCAGCATCGTTGCCCTACTCCCCTGCGACTCTCGACCATTGCCGGGACCCGGAGCTTCCTGTTTGCTCGACAGTCGCTTTTCGCGTGTCGCGGACGCCTCTTCTTCCATGATGCCTTCGTCCTCCTCGCTCGCGATCGCTCACGGGGATGTCGAGAGAATCCGTTCCACGATGGAATGGAAGACCTCGGAGGTGAGCTCCCGCGACTTCTTGATCGCCGGGTTGGAATGCAAGACTATGAGGTCGTCGAGTTCCTCGTCGGTGAACATCTCAGAATACACCTGCTCGGTCAGTTTGACGGCCCGGTAGAAGTCCTCGTGATACGCCTCTTTTGCCCGGCGCAGATCAGCGGCAAAGCGGGTGTTCCCGTCCCGTTCTGCCTTGGCAACGAAGTAGGTGAGCGCATGCTCGACGATGCTGGAGTAGTGCCGGTGCGACTCTGATTCCTCCAGGAATCGTCTCACTTTCTCGATACTAGCCATTGCGGACCTTTCGGGTGATGCATCCCCTTGGGAAGAAGACCCTCCCAGTTCCAGGGGACGGTTGGACAACGACCATTGAGAGAATCTCGACGGCGAGGGACAAACAAACGTTTGTTTGCTACCCCCAAAGCGGGGCCTGTGTCAAGGGACGTTCTGGCGGAGCGCGCCTTCAGGGATTGTGCGCCCTGAGACGGCAAACCGCCGCCCCCGGGTGCCGCGCTGGCGCCGCGGGCGCCCAACAACTGGCCGCACCCGACCGGGATGGACAAGGCTTCCCCGGCCGTGCGCTGTCGCGCCGTCCTGCCGAAAGCGACCATAAGAAGAACTGGTCCAAAGCGTAAGTAATTTGCCGGTTGCGCTAATGACGCGGCGCGTTATCATTAACCATCGAGTCCAAAGGAGGCACGAGACATGATCCCGAATGTCGTCTACCCACTCCTCGCAGCGGCGGTGATCCCCACCGCGACCGTTCCGATGACCCTGCCCGTGACGCCCGGGGTGGCCATGCTGGTGCTCCTCGCGGTCCTCTTGGTTTCTGGGGCGTTGCTGTGGTTCGTCAGCGAGCCACAGGCCCCGGTCCGCAAACCGCGGCCGAAGCGGGCGCCGCGTCCCACGATCCATCCGCTGCCCCACCAGCCATAACCCAGCTCTCGGTTTCTCAAGGAAATACGCCTCGCCGGTATCGCCTCCGCTCCGATGGGCGCGCCAACGTGCGCGTGCCGTCGGCTGCCGCGCTCCACGCCCAAGGCCGCCCGGCGTTATGATCTATGTCATGTAACTTGACGCCGCTGGTCATTACCGAATAAGAGTTCGTTCGATTAGTTCTGCGGCCATGTTTCTCGGCGGTACGCTCTCACGGTCGAGCGCATCAGTTCTGTCGCGCGCAGCATCGCAGGCACGGGCGCCGGTGGCGCTTGGTGCGATGGTCAGGTCTGCGCCGCTCATGGCATTGGTGTTGCTGCTCGTCGCCGCAGCGGCCCCGGGGGCGACAGGCTCCGAAGTAGGCCCCCATCTGAAAACCGGCGACACGCTCGATCAGAGCAACTGGGAACTCGCGAAGGACCTGCTGCCACCGGAGGTTCTGCGACACTATCAGACGGGCGAGTACCGCAACCGCGTCGTCGACTATCCGACCGGCAACGCGCACTGGGAAGCGCCGTTCGAGCAAGCGACGCAGGACAACGCGATCCGCTTGGACGTGGACGATCAGGGGACGATCGTCGACAAGACCACCGGCAAACAGCCAGACTATTTCTATGGCATTCCCTTTCCCAAGATCGACCCCGCCGATCCCAAGGCCGCCGTGAAGATCGTGTGGAATCAGTTCCTCGCCTATTGGGCCGGGGGCAATTCCTACAACAAGACGCTGGTCGCCATGCTGAGCCCCAAGGGACTCGATCGGGCCGTCGTCGCCGACGGCTGGTTCAATTTTTTCGATGGGCAGAGCCTGAAATACCGCCAGCCCAACCCGCTCAACCTGCAGAGCCAGTTTCTCGGCGTGTCGGTTCAGCCAGCCGATCTGCAGGGTACGTCATCGCTCTCCTGGCGCTATCGTGATCCCGGCAAGCGCGACTCGGTCTGGGCCTTCGTGCCAGCGCTGCGGCGGGTGCGGGCGGTCAGCCCCGCCAACCGTTCCGACGGCTATCTCGGCTCCGACATCAGCGGCGATGACGGCTTCGCTTTCGACGGCAAGCCGGAAGACTTCAGCTGGAAGCTGATTGGACAGCGTGATGGCCTGCGCCTCGTCGACGCCAACACCGTCGCCGGTCCACTCCAGATCGACCCGGCGCCGGGCGGCGGCTGGATCACCCTGAGCACGGCAAACCCACCCAGCACCGGATTCCAGGACCCGAGCTGGACCGGTTTGCCGTGGGCGCCGTCCGGCCTCGCCCTCGCCCGGCGGCAGTTCTGGGTCGTTGAAGCCATTCCTCACGACAAGTACTACCTCTATGGTCGGATCGAACTCTGGGTCGACGCCGAGACCTGGGACGGCGCGTGGAACCGGAAGTTCAGCTGGAATGGCGAGCTCATCAACACGTACCAGCTGACCGCGCGCGTGAATCACCGAGCGGGGCCACCCGATCATCCCGAATGGTTGGCTGCTGGCACCATGGCATACGCGTGTGCAGAAAATGTCAAAGCGAATCGGGCCACCGCCAGCGGTCTCCGACCCGATCCGCAGGCCCCGTACTATCGGCGAGTGCCGATCGACCACAACCTGTTCGACGCGGCGGCGCTGACGCGGTTCGGGAAGTGACCGTGGCAGGGAGCTCCCACCACCGAGGAGGATGAGACATGCAATGTAAGAAGGTGAGCGCGACGCGGGAGCAGTTGTTGGATCCGCAGGGGGCGGTGTGGAACGAAGTGCCGGGGGAGGCGTTGAAGATGGACGCGACGCCGCTGGCGAAC
>Ga0316626_10000174_pt1 | contig 22694 bp, 17 predicted proteins | sample OWC_Aug_T1_C1_D5_FD_207656 | JGI IMG/M metagenome (GOLD analysis project Ga0316626, IMG submission 207656) | Wetland soil microbial communities from Old Woman Creek delta, Ohio, United States - OWC_Aug_T1_C1_D5_A | ecosystem: Environmental > Terrestrial > Soil > Wetlands | place: USA: Ohio...
CACGCCGTCGCAGGTGCAAACCAGGCCACGGCTGGATCGAGATGCCGCGGTGCGCATCGTCGGCGAGGCGCTGCGCGGGAAAGGCGCGACCTGCCGCAATTGCGAATCCGAGCTGGTGATTGCGCTGACACCGGAGGGGCGGCCGCGGCTGGCGTATCGAGTCGTGACGAAGCCCAGTTTGATCGAAGGGTGGGCGCTCATGATCGACGCGGAGACGGGTGCGATCATCGAGAAGGTTTCCACCGTTGTCAGCGGCGGAGTCGTGTCGCCACCACGGCCTGCTGGGCCCTAGTGTTGTCCCCACCCTCACCCGGGATCAAGGGAGGGGGCCAAACCGCTTGCCAAATCCCCGGCTTTGATGTCTCTACGTTCTTCTGGTCGACTGCTTTTCTTCGCTGATTTGACCGCAAGCTGAAATGAGGAGGAGCCGCCATGGCAAAGATTGATGGTGGGGAGATGCTGGTCCGCGTCCTCGAGCAAGAGGGCATTCGCGAGGTGTTCACGCTGCACGGCGGCCATTTGGACGCCATTTTCCAGGCGGCACGCAGCCGGCACCTGCGCTGGATCGACACGCGCCACGAGCAGGCCGCCGGCCACGCGGCCGACGGCTGGGCGCGCACGACCGGCCGTGTCGGCGTGTCGGTGGTGACCGCCGGTCCCGGCGTGACGGACGTCGTCACCGCGGTCACCAACGCGTATCTCGACTGCATCCCGACGCTCTTCATCGGCGGGGCCGCGCCGCTGCGGGACGCGGAGACGCTGCCGCTGCAGGGCGGTTTCGATCAGGTCGCCCTCATGCAGCCGATCACGAAGTGGGCCCATCGTGTCACGCACACGCACCGGATTCCCGACCTCGTCGCGCAGGCGCTGCGCACCGCCACGACCGGCCGGCCGGGCCCGGTCTTCCTCGAGATTCCGATCGACGTCCTCTTCGCCCGCGTCGACGAAAAAATGGCCATCTTCCCGCAGCGGGTTCGCCCGGAGGCGCGCCCGGCGCCAGCGCCCGACGCCGTCGAGCGCGCCATCGAGTGGCTCTTGCAAGCCGAGCGCCCGGCGATCCTGGCGGGCGGCGGTGCCTGGTTTTCAGGTGCCGCGACGGAGCTCGTCGCCTTCGCGGAGCGCACCGGCATCCCCGTGTTCTGCAACGGGAAGGCCCACGGGCTGGTGCCCGCGAATCACGCACTGTGCGGCCGCGGGGTGATGATGCTGGCGGCGCTGGCGCAGGCGGGCATGTCGCCCGATGTCGTACTGATTCTCGGGGCGCGACTCGGGCTCTTCACCGGCGGGCGCGGCGGGGGATTTCTGGCGCCGGCCAAGCGCCTCATCCAGGTCGACATCGCCGGCGAGGAGATCGGGCGCAATCGCGACATCGATCTGGGCATCGTGGCCGACTGCCGCGAGACGCTGCGCGCGCTCAACGCGGCGGCGGCCGAACGGCGCTGGCCGGACCGCTCGCCGTGGCAGGAGACTGTGCGCGGGATCACGCAGTTCCCGCGCAACATGTTCGCCGCGGCGCTGGAGCAGACCGCGCCGCCGATCCACCCGTTCCGCATGGCCTGCGAGGTGATCAAAGCGGCCGGACCCGAAGCGGTCATCGTCGCGGACGGCGGCGAGACCGCCTTCTGGGCGGAGATGGCCGCCGCGGTCCACGGGGGCGGCCGCTGGTTGTCGCACGGCTATCTCGGCTGTCTCGGCACCGGCATGCCCTTCGCGATCGCAGCCAAGGTCGCACATCCGGATCGCCCCGTCGTGTGTGTCGTCGGCGACGGCTCGGTGGGCCTCAACTTCTCCGAGTTCGACACCATGGTGCGCCACGACCTGCCGATCGTTACGGTGGTGAACAACGATCAGCAGTGGGGCATGTCGGCGCACGGCCAGGATCTGATCTACGGCGAGGGGCACCGGGTCGTCACCGACCTCGCGCCGACACGCTACGACCTGGCCGCCGCGGGCTTCGGCTGTCATGGCGAGCACGTCGAACGACCAGAGGATCTCGCGCCCGCGCTGCAGCGGGCGCTCGCCGCCGGCCGCCCCGCGTGTGTGAACGTGATGACCGATCCGCACGCAATCGCACCGATCACCATCGCCATGGTCGGCGGGGCGAAGGCGGACGAGCAGGGGGCAGAGGGCCAGAACGTGCGGATGCCGTACTACGACGATCTCAAGGAGTAGGCGAATATTCCTCTTTGAGTCTTCTTTGTCGGAAGCAGGCTTCCGTTCCTGACCGGAAGAATTTTCCGGTCCGGGGTGGCCGCCGTGGCACGCCTTCGCTACTTCGGGTGCTCAATGGCGTTGGTGATCAGGTACGCGTCACCCTCGATCTTGAAATAGAAGCGCCAGGCTTTCGTGATGCGGGCCTGCCAGATGTCCGAACCGCCCTCGGGGTATTTCTTGGCGTCGAGCGAGGGGTGGCGGAGATCGCGCAGAAGATGGGCGAGCTGCTTGAAGAAGGCCTTGGGGATGGGGTCCGGGGCCGCGGCGAGTTGCTCGGCGACGCGGTTACTGATGACGGCGCGCACGGGCCCGGCGCTTGCGCTTGAAGGCCTGGAATGCGCGGGCCGCCTCAGGGGCGTTGTCGAAGGACCCGAGGACCCTCCCTGCCCGCACGTCCGCCAACCCTGCCTCGATGTCTCGCCGCAGCTGCTCGTCGAACGCGTCCTTGACCACGACCACTTTGGGGCGCAGGAACACGCCGCGCTTGTAGGGCACGGCCTCGAGGACATCCCCCTGCTTCAGGCCGAGGGCCTTACGGACAGCGCGGGGGATGGTGACCTGGTAGTTGGTGGTGATCTTGGTCAGGGGTGCAGCCATATGAACCTAGTAGGTTATGAGGAGAATACACCCGGGTAGCGCTGCGGTCAATCGCAAGCAGACCAGCAACGAGCGAGCGTTCAAGGAAGCGAATGAAAAGGTAGCAGTCCGTTGAAAAAGGGCCCGCTCATGCTTCGAGAGCCTCAGCATGAGCGGGTCTTGATGTCCATGCCGGCGCCCGACATCGGCAGGAGGACGATCTTCTTGCCCTCCAGGGCCTCGGCGATCTTCAGCTTGACCATGACCTCGCCGCCGCTGCCGGCGAGCGCCTTGTTCAGTTCGGTGATGCCCTTGGCTTCGGCGATCCCCTCGGCCTCGATCGCGGCGGCGATGCGCCCTTGCTTCTCGTAATACGCAAGGCAGGAGAGGATCAGCAACTTGTACACGACGAAGGCGGCAATGAGCGCGACGAGCACGCCCAGCGCCCGCTCGCGGAGGAACGGCGGAAGCAGGGAGCGCCAGTCGCGGTTGCCCAGAAAATCCCTCAGCTCCGTCGGGTATCGATCCTCCCCCGATCCGTCTCCCCGAACCATGTGCACCTCCCGGCGGTCCGCATTGGCGGGACGACCCCTTCTCGGCGAGGGGTCGTCCCCTACCCGCGCCGGCATCCAAGCACAGCCCGGACGAACACGCCACCTCTTGTGGAATGCGTGGTGCTCATCAATGAGCTGGTCACGGCGGTCGACGCCGCGCTGCGCCGCTCTCGCGATCGGTAATCGTTCACCGGACGGATGCCGGAGGCACAGCCTCGCCAGCGGCATCCGTCCGCGCGTCACTCAGCGCTTCTCGGGAATCAGCCCGCGCACCGCGGCGGGCATGTCCTTGGCGACGCGGACGATCGGGATCCCAGTCTGCACGTTGCGGTGCATCTCGTGGACCGCGCGGGGCAGGTCCTCGAACGCGTACACCTCCTGGTGTACGGTCGGCTTGAACACGGCGCCGTAGAGCTCGGTGGCCGCGCCACAGCCGTCGATGGTTTCGTAGTGCAGGTGATCCACGGTGATCTGGCGCACGGACAGGTTGGCGGAGTTGTACTTCACCTGAGTGTCGAGCTGCCATCCGGCGCTGACGTTTACCCCCTCCCGCGCCAGGATCGTGATGCCGGCGTCCCATACCGGTCCGCGCAACATATCACACACGATGTGGATCTTGACGCCGTCGGTGCGGTCTTTGATCTCTTTGTCGAAGGCCTTCACGTCGTCACGGCCGGCAAAGCGGTTGAACTTCTTCTGATCGACGGACTCGATGCCGAGGCTTTCGAGGTGTTTGCGTCGCTCGGGGCTGCCGGAGCAGAAGAAGGCGCGATGTCCCTCTTGATGGGCCAGCATCAGAAACAGCTCCGACACCCCGCCGCCGAAGCCGAGCACGTTCAGCCGGGCGATCTTCTCGCGTGAGACCTTGATCCGGAAAATGCCCTCGGCGCGCCGCCACAGGTGATACGCCGTCGGCGCCCGCAGCGGTAGCGCGGCGATCTCCCAGAGATTCAGCCCGCAGCGCAGCGGTGCGGGGATGACCTGCCAGTCCCCGACCATGGCCTCTTCGCCGTACCAGCCGATCGACTCGGGCTGGTCGTACGCCCAGATGCGCATCGGGTACCCGTAGATGTCGGGCTCGCCGTTGCAGTGCGTGATCACGATGTCGCCCGGACGGAAGCGCTTGACGTCGCCGCCGACCGCGATCACCTCGCCGACCGCGCTGTTTCCCGGGTAGATCTTGCCGCCCCGGAGCTCGGTGATGTTCACGGTGTCCGCCAGCGCCGCGTGGGAGATGTTGTGCTCGACGGACACGCAGAGGATGCGCAGGTGGACGTCGCGCGGCCCCATTGGCCGGAGCGCCAGGTCGTCGATACGGACGACGCGGGAGATGTCGAACTGGTTCAAGTCGTTGCCGACACGTTTGCGCTCCTCGGCAATCGCCGCGGCGGTGATCGAGTAGGCTTGTGGCATACGTTCCTCCACTCCGTGGATGTCAGACGTCAACTGTCGGGGAGATATTCCTTAAACCCAGCCCGTCGGAGCGTGTCAAGCACGCATGACGTCGATTGCCCGTCGTTGACCGCCGGTCGCGGCCCCTCCTCAGTTCTCCCGCACACGCGGGAGGGGGGTCTGGGTCGCCGGGCGAGCGGGGAAGATGCTGGCGGTGCGAGCGACGATCGACGAGCTTGACTCCCTGTCACGTTTCGTAGTTCGTTTAACCCATGCCCAAGACCGCCAAGCAAGCACGGCCGAAGAAGCGTCGGACCCAGCCGGCGTTGAGCGAACAGGACTTCCGCGCCTACCTTCTGCACCAGGCCGCCCGCATTGCTCCCGAGGACGTCGAGTCGCTCGTGGCGCGCGAACAAGAAGCGCTGAAGAAGAGCGACCACGACTGGAACGGGCGGGAGCGCCCGCAGCGACAGCTCGAGCTGGCGATCGCGCTGCTGAAAGACCACGTCGCGCATCACAGCCCGCAAATCCCCTATTACACGGTGGCCCTGCTGGCGGCCGCGGTGCTGTATTTCCTCGATCCCTTCGACGCCGTCCCAGACTGGATTCAGGGATCCGGTACGAGTGACGACGCCATCGTGCTGGAGCTGGCCTGCGAGTTGGGAGCGGCCGGCATCCAGCGCTACTGCACCTCGAAGGGCCTCGCCACCAAGTCGTTCCTGGGTGCGCCCGTCCGCTCCCACCAGGCTCGCGCCACGACCCGCCGATCGCGATAGAATGTTCGACTGACGTTTCGCCGGATCGGTTGGCCTTTTCGATTTGGGTCGTGGGGCGATGGGCAAGAAGATTGCCACCGGGATCGTCGCGTTCATCGCGCTCGGACTGCTGCTGCTGGCGCTCGGCCTCGCGTGGGCGCACGTGTCCATTCGCCGCGAGCGCGCGCCGTTGCCGACCGCGCAGGCGATCGTGGCCGCCGCGACTGGCGAGCGGAACGAGGATGGGCCCATCCGGCTGTCCTTCATCAACACCGCCAGCCAGCCGATGCCGCGTTCGGCGGTGCTCGATCGCTCGCGCGACCCGCATCCGCAGAGTTCGTATGTGATGAGCCATCCGAGCTTCGTGCTGGAATGGGCCGATGGCCGCATCCTCCTCATCGACTTGGGGATGACCCGCGTGGGAGCGGCGGCCTTTGGAACGCCGCTCGAGACGCTCGGCGGCGCGGCGCCCATCGAGCCCCACTTCTCCGTTGCCGAACGTCTCGGTGCTGCGCGCAATCGCGTTCAGGCACTGATCTTCACCCATCTCCACATCGACCATGTCGGCGGCATTGAGGATCTGTGTGCGGCGCTGGACCACCCGGCGCGGCTGTTCATGACCGAGGCCCAGGAAGAGCGGCCGAACTACACCACGAAGACCGGACTGAACCTGCTGCGCCAGGCGCGATGCGTGCGTCGCGAAAGGCTCACGGGCGGCCCGCTGTTTCGTGTTCCCGGCTTTCCCGGTGTCGAGGTCATCGCTGCTGGCGGCCACACTTCGGGAAGTCAGATCATCGTGGCGCACCTGCAGGGTGACGGCGGCGGACGCAGCTACGTTTTCACCGGAGACATCGTCAACAACATCGACGGTATCAACCACGACATTCCCAAACCGCATCTCTACAGCCTCCTGATGGTCCCCGAGGCGCCGGGGCGGTTGGGCGAGCTCCGCCAGTTCCTCCGGCACCTGCGGGACGACAGTGGCCTGTCGCTGCTCGTCTCACACGACCAGCTTCAGCTGGAGCAGAGCGGAATTCCGGCGTGGTAGGAGGGGCCCTCGTCGCGGGCCCTGGTTCTGAAGCGTTCGAGGATATACATTAGCGCCGTTTCGGTTTGGGGAGATCACGGCTTGAATCCCCGTGGCTCCGCGTCCCTGCGTCCGTCACAACAGGAAGGGAAGACGCGCTGTTAGCTGAAGAGGAGAGTGTTCATGCGACTTGGCCTCATGCTGGGGTATTGGATGTTTGGTCCGGAAGACCCGATCGATCTGGTGCTGGAGGCGGAACGCCTCGGGTACGACTCGGTGTGGACGGCTGAAGCCTATGGGTCTGACGCCATCTCCACCCTGTGCTGGATGGGGGCCCGTACTTCGCGGATCAAATTGGGCACGAGCATCCTCCAAATCTCGGCGCGCACGCCCGCGTGTGTCGCCATGACCGCGGCCACCATCGACCACCTCTCGGGCGGGCGTCTTATTCTGGGCATCGGCGTGTCCGGACCGCAGGTGGTGGAGGGGTGGTACGGGCAGCCCTTTCCGAAACCGATGGGGCGCACGCGCGAGTTCGTCGAGCTCGTTCGTGCCATGCTGCGGCGCGAAGGGCCCGTGACCTATTCCGGCGAGCACTATCAGCTTCCGTATCGAGGCGGCGCGGGGTTGGGCAAGCCGCTCAAGTTGATCATGCACCCCCTGCGCACGCACATTCCCATTTATCTCGGCGCGGAGGGGCCAAAGAACGTCGCCTTGGCGGCGGAGATCTGCGACGGCTGGCTACCGATATTCTTCTCGCCGTTCCGGGCGCAGATGTACGAGGAGTCGCTGCGCCACGCGAAGCCGGACTTCGACATCGCGTGCCCGGTGACGATCAGCGTCAACTCCGACCTCGCGCTGGCGCTGCAGCCGGTGAAGTGGATGCTCGCGTTCTACATCGGGGGGATGGGTGCGGCGCAGAAGAACTTTCACCTCAACGTCATCACGCGGATGGGCTTTGGCGAAGAGGCCGCCCGGGTGCAGCAGCTCTTCCTCGCGGGCCGGCGCGAAGAAGCCGTTGCTGCGGTGCCGGATCAGCTTGCCGATGAGATCTCCCTCGCCGGTCCGCCCGAACGCATCCGCGAGCGGCTGGAGGTATGGAAGAAGAGCCCGGTGACGACGATCATTGCCGGCACGCGCGACCTCGCCGCCATTCGCCTGGTTGCGGAGGCGCTCCTGTGATGTGTCGCCTGTGCATCCTCGAGAATGGTGAGTCGTGATCACCCCAGGAACCTAACAACCAACAACCTAACAACATCAGCCAAGTGGGTTTGACTCCGAGGCCGGAAGTCCTGCAATTAGGAGTGAGGGGGAGAACGATCAAGGGTCAGCCAGCGCCTCGCGAGGAGAGCTCCATGAGAACAGAGCGATCGAGAGTGCGTTACTGGGTCATCGCCGTCGCCGTGATCATGGGGCTGGCGTTGGCGGCATGGCAAATGCGCGAGGTCTGGCAGTTGTCCCGGACTGACCCCCCGGCGGCCGCGGCGGTGCGACCCGCGTCCGGGACCGCCGTCGAGGCAGTCACCGCGCTGGGTCGACTGGAACCGAAGGACCGCGTCATGAAGATTGCCGGACCATCGCGGCCCGTGGTGGTCCTGTCCAGGCTGCTGGTCAAGGAGGGAGACATCGTCCAAGCAGGACAGGTCCTGGCCGTCCTGGACACCTACACGGCGCAGGAAGCGACCGTGGCGCGATTGAAGGCGGAGTTGGAGAACACCGAGGCCGAGTACCGCCGGAACGAAGATCTCTACAAGAAGAATATCGTCTCGGTCTCGGTCCGGGACACCTGGAAGACCCAGGTTCAGGTCGCGCGGGCCAGCCTCGCCCAAGCGCAGGCAGAACTCGAGTTGGACCTCGTGCGCGCACCCATCAACGGCCAGGTGCTCGAAATCTACACGTACCCGGGAGAGAAAGTCGGACCCGATGGCATCTGCGAGATTGGCAAGACGGATGAAATGTACGCGGTCGCAGAAGTCTACGAAACCGACATCGTCCAGGTTCGGGTCGGGCAGCGGGCATCGATCACCAGCCCCGCGTTCACTGAAAAGATCGAGGGAACCGTGGAACGCATCACCCCGAAGGTCGGCAAACGGGATGTCCTGGGCACCGATCCGGCCGCCGACACCAATGCGCGAGTCGTCCAGGTTCACATTCGGCTCGACGACAGCCGCCGGGCGGCCAGTCTCACCAACCTGCAAGTCGAAGTGCGCATCCAACAATAGGGCGCGACGGCCGTGCACCTCGGCGCCATCATCTGCAGTTAATCATGGGTACCGCGCTCGCCTGGCTCCAGCTTGCTCGCGAACGACTCCGCCTCCTGGTTGCCGTCGCGGGCGTCGCCTTCGCGGTCATTTTGATCTTCATGCAGCTTGGCTTTCAGGCGGCGCTGTTCGACAGCTCGGTGCGATTTCACAATCGACTGAACGGGGAAGTCTTTCTCATCAGCCCGCAGACGTCCTATCTCGTCAACATGACCAGTTTTCCCCGCCGTCGCCTGTACCAAGCGCTCGGTTTCCCCGGGGTCGAGTCGGTGAGTGCCGTGTACGCCAGTCTGGCGGCGTGGAAGAACCCAGACACCGGCGAGACCCGCCAGATCTTCGTTGCCGGCTTCGACCCGAGCAAGTCCGTCTTCGAGATGCCGGGGGTGAAGGCCAACTCGCGGGCGATTCGGTTTCCGGACGCCGTCCTGTACGATGAGGCGGCCCGACCCGAGTTCGGGCCGATCGCCGCCGAATTCAAGCAGGGCCGACGCATCGAGACCGAGGTGTCCAACCGTCACATCAACGTCGTCGGGTTGTTCGAGATGGGCACGTCGTTCGGCATCGACGGGATGTTGATCACCAGCGATTTGAACTTCTTGCGCATCTTTCGGAACCGTAATCCCGGCCTGATTGATATCGGAGTCGTGCGCCTCACGCCCGGCGCGGATCCCGTCGCGATCCGCGATGCGCTCGCCGCCCGTATGCCCAACGACGTGAACGTGTTAACCAAGCCGGACTTCATCGCGCACGAGCAAAAATATTGGGGCTCGACCACGCCGATCGGCTACGTGTTCACCTTCGGCGTCATCATGGGCCTGATCGTTGGCACGATCATCGTCTATCAGATTCTCTTCGCCAACGTCGCCGACCACTTGGCCGAGTACGCCACGCTCAAGGCGATGGGCTACACGAACGCGTACCTGTTCGGCGTCGTGATCCAGCAGGCGCTGATCTTGGAGGTTCTTGGATTCGTGCCTGGCGTGTTCATCAGCTGGTACCTGTACCGGTTAACCGCCGACGCCACGCACCTGCCGATGCAGATCACCCTGAACATGACGCTGTTCGTGTTCGGTCTCACGGTGGTGATGTGCTGCGTCTCGGGTGCGATTGCCCTGCGCAAGATCCGCTCCGCCGACCCAGCGGAGATCTTTTGAGGCGCGACACATGTGTGCGGCAACGAATTGGGCCCCCACCCTGCCCCTCCCCCGTTGCCAGAAATGGCAACGGGGGAGGGCTGGCAGCGGGGGCACGCGTCGCCGTGTCGGCCACGGTCGCGACGCGAACCCCTGGGACGTTCCGATGCCCCCGCGTCTCCAAGAGGTTGGGGGCGGATAATGGACGCGGCGATCAGCATCGAGCACGTGAGTCACTATTACGGCAGCGGATCGACGCGGAAGCAGATCCTGTTCGACGTCACCGCGCAGATCGACGCGGGGGAGATCGTCATCCTCACTGGTCCGTCGGGGTCCGGCAAGACCACCCTGCTCACGCTGATCGGGGCGTTGCGGTCGGCACAGGAGGGAAGCCTGTGCGTACTCGGTCACGAACTCTGCGGCGCCTCCGAAGAGACCCTGGTTCGCGTGCGCAAGCAGATCGGCTACATCTTCCAGGCACACAACCTCCTCGACTCGCTCACCGCCAAGCAGAACGTGCAGCTGTCGCTGCGACTCCATCCCGACCTGCCCCGCGAGGCGATGCAGGAGAAGCCGTTGACGATGCTGGAGGCCGTCGGGCTCGGGGACCGGATCCAGCATCATCCGGATCAGCTGTCCGGCGGTCAAAAGCAGCGGGTCGCCATCGCCCGCGCGCTGGCAAGCGATCCCAAGATCATCCTCGCCGATGAGCCGACGGCGTCGCTGGACAAGAAGTCGGGCCGTGACGTCGTCGAGATCATGCAGCGCCTGGCGAAGCAGCAGGGCTGTACCGTGCTCCTGGTGACACACGACAACCGCATTCTCGACATCGCCGACCGCATCATCAGCCTCGAGGACGGGCGCCTGTCGTCGTTCACCAACGCCGTGATATCGAGCACGCAGCAGATGCTGGAGATGCTGGCCCTCAGCAACCGCAAGGGTGAGCTGACGCGGAAGGTGAGGGGCCTGGCCGTGCCGCAGTTCCTCGGCCTCCTCGATCAGGTCACTGGCGAGTCGCAGCAGCTCCTGCGTGTCATCGACCTCTGCGAGAACGATGCCTTCGAGAGCATGCTGGACCAGGTCCTCGAGGCGTTCACCCTCAAGGTGGGGCAACTGCTCGAAGCCGAGCGCGCCACGCTCTTTCTCGTCGACCACGACCGCGGCGAGCTGTGGTCGAAGGTGGCGCAGAGCGAAGGCGAGCGGCCACTGGAGATCCGCACGTCGCTCGCTGCGGGGATCGTCGGCCACGTGGCGACGACGGGGAAGTCCCTCAACGTCCCCGATGCCTACAACGAACCGCTGTTCAACCGGGAAGTCGATCAGCGGACCGGCTACCATACCCGCAGCATTCTGGCGCTGCCGCTGCTGAACCGGCGTGATGAAGTGTTCGCCGTGGTGCAGCTGCTCAACAAGGCCGACGGCGAAGCGTTCAGCGCCGCCGACGAGCACCGGCTGACGGAGTTCGCGGCCTCGATCGGGGTGATCCTCGAGAGCTGGTGGCGGCTGAGCCACCGACGACGGGCGTGAAGTCATTGAGTCATTGAGTGATTTGCGATTGGTGATTGAGTGATTGGGTAGTCGACTCCTTTGAAATCACTCAATCGCCAATCGCGCAATCACCAATCAATCATGAATCGGTCGTCCGCTTCGACGCTGAGGACCGCGAGCGGGACGGCCGTTGTCGTGGTGCTGTCGGCCGCGGTTCACGCGCTCGCCTTTCCCCCATACGGGTACGCGAGCCTCGCGTTCGTGGCGGTCGCCCCGTTCCTCGTCGTCATCCGCCGGCTGCGGCCGCGCGCGGCGGCGCTGGTGGGGTATCTGTGGGGCAGCGCGGCAATCTGGGGCGTCGGCTACTGGGTGGCTGACGCGCTCACGTTCTACTATCAGCAGCCGCGCTGGTTCGGCATCGTCTTCTGCCTGGTTGGCTGCCAGATACTGTGGGGCTTCTACTACGCGTTCTTCGCCGCCTGTGTCGCTGGCCTCGTGCCGCGGCTTCCGGCGCCGGTCCGTCCGCTGCTGGTGTCGGTCTTCTGGGTTACCTGCGAGCTTGGCCGCGCCCGCCTGCTGACCGGGGAACCCTGGATGCTGCTCGGCTACGCGCTCGTGCCCTACACGCGGATGATCCAAGTCGCCGACCTCGGCGGCGTCTACCCGCTGTCCTTCCTGGCAATCCTGGTCAACGCGTCGATTGCCGAGATCCTGCTTGCCGACGGCAACCGGCTTCGCCTGGCGCTGCGGGTGCTGGTCACGCCAGCGCTGGTGCTGGTCGCCGCGGCCTCGTATGGCGCGTACCGGGTGACGCTACCCCCACCATCCGAACCGGCGCTCGGGGTCACGGTTGTCCAGGGAAACAACGATCTCGGCACCCAGTGGCGGCAGGAGTTCTATGGGCAAGGGCTCGATCGCTATCTGCGCATGTCGTTCGCGGCGGCGCAGCAGACCCATCCGCAGCTCCTCGTCTGGCCGGAGAGCGCCATCACTTTCTTTCTCGCCCACGAGCCCGCGTACCGAGACACCATCGCCCGGCTGTTGCAGGCCACCGGCGCCGACCTGATCGTCGGCGGGCCGCATCACGAGGACAACGGGGCGCGGTACTTCAACTCGGCCTTCTATGTCAGCGGCGGCGGGCGGATCACCAGCCGATACGACAAGGTGCACCTGCTGCCGTTCGCCGAGTACTTCCCGCTCCGGTTCATCGAGCTGCTCCGTCGCAAGTTCGAACGCGTGCGCTACTTCACGCCCGGTGATGCGGAGACGCTTCTTGCCACCCGGGCAGGTCCGGCGGCGGTGGTGATCTGCCTGGAGGCGATCTTTCCGGAGCTCGTTCGCGAGCGCATGCGCGCCGGCGCCACCATGCTCATCAACTTGTCGAACGACGTGTGGCTCGGCCGCGGCGTGGGGCAGCAGCAACATCTGGCGATGGTCGTTCTGCGCGCGGTGGAGAACCGCACGTGGGTGATCCGCGCGACCACCACGGGGATCTCCGCCATCATCGATCCGCTCGGACGCATTCAGCGGCAGAGCGGGATTTTCGAACAGGCCGTGCTCGACGGCGTGGTGACACCGATGCGGATGGACACCGTCTACAAGCGCGTCGGCGACGTGTTCGCCTACGGGTGCGTGGCGGCGTCGCTGTTCGCCGTGGCGCTCATCACTCGTCGAGCGATCAGCGGCGGGCGATGAGGCGAGGATTGAGGCGGGGGCCGGATTCCGATATCTCCCCTCCCATGCGCTGGAGCCCGGCACGCGGCGCGCGCGGCTTTGCCCGGCCGATCCTCCACGAACAGCGACCGGACCATGGGCTGCCAGCAAGGCGCCGGGATCGGCAGACCCTGCGCGTCTATTTCATCAAGCCGTCACGCTACGACGACGACGGCTCCGTGCTTCGGTTCCGTTGGGGTGTCATTCCGAACAACACGCTGATTGCGCTCGCCGGGTTGAACGAGGCGTACGCCCAGGCTCGCCCGGAGGTCGACGTGCAGACGGTGCTCTGGGACGAGATGGTCGACGGGCTCATCTCGCCGCAGGTGGTGCGATCGATCCACGCGCGCGGCGAAGCGGATGGTGTCGAGGTGATCGTCGGGCTCGCCGGTGTGCAGACGAACCAGTATCCGCGAGCGCGGGACGTCGGATTGCAGTTCAAGCAGCTCGGCTTGCCGGTCGTCATGGGCGGCTTCCACGTCAGCAGCCACGAGCCGACGCGGGAGTTCCTCCGGTCGGTGGGCATCGTCTCGGTGATCGGCGAGGCGGACGACACCTGGGCGGCGCTGCTGGACGACCACCGGCGCGGCGCGCTGCAGGAGTCGTATCGCGTCACCGACGGCGTTCGCGTAAAGACGGGCGCGGCGGACATCACGGTGCCGCTGATCCAACACGCGCCGTTGCCGGCCATCGATGATCGGTACGCCACCCGCTTCTTCAACCCGACCTTCTCGACCATCGACACCTCTCGCGGATGCCCGTTCACCTGCTCCTACTGCTCGGTGAAGAACGTGATGGGCCGAACCATGCGTTCTCGCGATCCCATCCGGGTGATCGCGTGGATGCGGGACGCGTACGATCAGCACGGTATTCGCAACCTGCTCGTGGTGGACGACGATTTCTTTCGTAACCCGGAGTGGGATTCGATTCTGCGCGGCATGGTGCAGCTGCGCACAACGCGGCCCGATCTCGCCTTCGTGATACAGACCGATATCGAAGCCGCCGCCGACGCCGGGCTGGAGGCGCGGGAGCCGGGAACGCGGCGGCAGCAACACGGCCGGCGGTTCGTCGAGCTGGCCGCCGCCGCGGGCTGCTTCGAGGTCTTCATGGGGTTCGAATCGTTCAACCCGGCGGCGCTCGAGTACACGCAGAAATTTCACAACGAGGAGCCGCAGGATCGACGCAAGAGTGCCAGGGAGCCGGACGCGGCCGTGGCGCGCCTGAAAGCCCGTTACCGGCGCGTCGTCGACGTCTGGCACGGAGCCGGGGTTGGGGTCCACTGCGGGTACATGATCGGCTTCCCTTTCGACGGCGAGGGGTGCGGGAAGGAAGCGGCGCTGAACCTGACCGAGATTGGCGTCGACATCGCCACGTTCTTCATCCATACCCCGTTCCCCGGAACCGACGATCACGAGCGCGCCGTCGCCCGGGGCCTCGTTGTCAACCACGACTTCAACGACTTCGACTCGACCCACATGGTTTTGCAGCATCCGCAGCTGAACCCAGCCGAGATCGAGCGCGAGTATCTCGACGCCTATCGCCATTTCTACACCTGGCGGCGCCTCGCCTGGTCGCTCGCGACCTTTCACCGTGTTCCCGGGCTCACGACGACGTCGCGCGCCGGCATGATGAGCCAGCAGGTGTACTTCACGTATGCCACGCGCCGTGGTTGGCACCCGATGATGGGTGGGATCTGGCGGGTCCGCGATCCCCAGGTCCGTCGGCGTGCGGTCTCGGACCGCGAGGCCGCCGAACTCTATCTCGGCGCGCGTCCGGCGTCGGTGACGCCCGCCGCGGCTGCGTAAGACGCTATGCCGCTCGGCGGCTCTGCGCTTCCACCTGGGTCATATCCCAGGCCAGGCCGAGGTCGACGAACAGCCGCTGCGCTCGCGCCACATACTCGCGGGCATCGACGCCGGCCAGATCACGTTCTCGCGACTCGGCCATCAAGCTGAGGCCGATGTCGGCGTAGGTTCTGGCGAGCTCCGGCTTCGCCCCCAGTTGCTCGCACTCGGCGATGCTTCGCAGCCACCAACGCCTGGCGCGCTTCGCATTGCCGAGGAGCCAGTGCATACGGGCGGTCAAGCGGTAGACCTCCCCTCGTTGCACGGCCACGCGGGCGGCGACCCGGCGTGCGAAGGCGGCGCTGCGGCGCGCCCGGCGTGCCAGCGCCCGCCCCGCGGACCTCTGCTGCGCCGGTCGTCCGCTCGCCAGCGCCGCGACATCGTACAGCAATCGGCTCACGGCGTAAGCACTGAGATGCCACGGCGGAATGATCGACGACCGCTTGACGATCTGCTCGGCTCTGCCCAGGGTCGCTGCTGCGCCGGCACGGTCGCCAAGGAGGACCTGCGCCTTGGCCTTGGACCCCAGGGCCAGCACGCACAGCGTGTCGTCGTGCACGCTCGCGCAGTAGCGATCGGCGGCCGCCAACGCCGCCTCGACCTGCCGTTCCTCCAACAGCAGCAACGTCGTCTGAGCGTCGTGGTTCGTGTTGGCAAACTCGAAGCCGTAGGCGTCGCTGAGTTTGGCGAGTTCGGCCAGGCGCTGACGCGCCGCATCGAAATCGCCCCGCCGCAACCGCCGGTCGCAATCGAGCCCGAGGTAGGTGTTCACCTCCCACAGCCCGCCGTGCCGCAACGCCCCCTCGACCACCACGGGATCGACCACGCCGTCGGCGTCGTCCCACTTCCCTTCCAGGTAGTTGCAGATGCACGTCAGAGATTGATGGTCGAAGCGATCCTTGACGTGCCCCGGGCGCAGAAGCCGCTCGGAGATGTCCAGGTAGCGTCGGCCGACCCGGAACGACACACCGGAGTACGCAAACATCGCCGCAAACCCGCTGTAGAGACCGATGACCTGATCGGGCACCGCGGCGGGATCGGTGCGGTTCATCCAGTGGATGGCGCGGAAATAGTCGAAGACCAGCCGCGTCGGATTGCTCGTCGACTGCGCCTTGATCCGGGGGTAGCGGATCTCGAGGTTGTCTCGATAGCGAGTCTGTCCGCGAACGGGCCGGTAGACGGAGGCGGGGAGGTAGAGGCGGAGGGAGACGGCGACGAAGTCCGCCAGAAATTGGGTGACCGCGGCCCAGGTCCCGCTCGGAATCGGATCACCGAGGAACGCGAGCGATCCGTCGAAATGCTCCATGGATTCCGTCAGGTTCCCGGTGTTCATCAGCGCGAGGCCAATGTTTCTCTCGAGGATCGCCTTCTTGTACGGATCGCCGCCGTCCCCGTGGATCCGCAGGTACAGACGCGAAGCCTCGCGGAAAAACGTCAGCGCCTCGTTCGATGCCGCCGACCGGGCGGCCTCCTCGCCGGCCTTGAACAGGTACTCCTCGGCCTTCTCCAGCTCATCGGCACGGCTGTAGTGATACGCCAGCATGCCGTAGAAATCGGGCAAGCGGTCGGCGAACGCCGTCTCGATCGCCTGCGCGACGCGCGCGTGCAAGCCCCTGCGCCTCTGCAACAAGATCGATTCGTAGATCGTTTCCTGAACCAAGGCGTGCTGGAAGACGTACTCCAGTTCCTCCGCGAACGTCCGCCGGGTCATCACCGCGGTCCGCCGGGTCCTTCGCTCCAGCAACAGCTGTCGTTCCTTCAGATACGTCAACTTGGCGTCCAGCTCACGGTCCTCCGGCATCACGTCGGCAAGGATGCGGTGGTAGAAACTCCGCCCGATGACCGACGCGACCTGCAGGACGTGGCGGGTCGGCGCGTCCAGCCGATCCACACGGGACATGATCACTTCCTGGATCGTCCCCGGGATCACCACGGACTCGATCTTCTCCGTCACGCGTAGGCGGCCGGCTTTCGCCTCCACGGCGCCGGCGTCGATGAGGGAGCGCACCACCTCCTCGATAAAGAAGGGACTGCCCTCCGCCTTCTGCGCGATCAGGGCGCGGGTGGCGTGCGGCAGGTCCTCGCTCTGCAGCAGATTCTGAATGAGCTGGTCGCAGTGCCGCTCGTCCAATGGTCGCAGATGGATCTCGCGATGCTGCAACGCATGTTGCGCGCACGCGGCATCGAGAATCCGCTGGCTCGTCTCCGGGTAGTCCGGCCGGAACACCAGGACGAAGAGAATCCGGCTGTCGACGACCAGCCGCAGCAGCGATTCGAGCAACTGGATCGACGATTGGTCGGCCCAGTGCAGGTCCTCGAATACGAGCACCAGCGGTCGGAGCCGCGCCATCCGGCGCAGCAAGTCACGGGTGCTCTTGAAGATGAGCTTCTCCATGGCCTCGCCCGCGATGCCGCGAATGCGCTCGGCATGCGCACCGCTCACTCGCATCCCCATGAGGGTGGCAATGAAAGGGAAGATCTCACCGGCCTGATCGGCACAGAGCTCCCCCACCGCTTCCTCGAGCCGCTTCAGGGCCTCCTCCTCGCCGGCGGATTCCGTGATTCCTGCCCAATGCCTGAGGAGATCGACGAACGGGTGAAAGCTCAGCGTCTGGCCAATCGACAGCGACCGGCCTTGCAGAGCGGTGATTTGTCGGGCCTCTTCCGCGGCGGCCACCTCGGCTATCAGCCGCGATTTTCCAATCCCGGCTTCGCCGCTCAGGCTGACGATCAGGCCGTCGCCCTTGACCACCCGCGCCAGCAGTTCTCGGAACTCCCGCAGCTCGGCGTCGCGACCGACCATGTCCGAGAAGATCATCCGGTCGGACCGGATGATCTGCGGCCGGTACCGGTGCTCCTCGGTTGACAGGAGCTCGTAGGCGTCGACCGGCCGCTCCTTTCCCTTGAGGCTGAGTGGCCCGAGCTTACGGTAGGCGAACTCGTCGCGCGTGTACCGGTGCGTCTCCGGGCCGACGAAGATCTGCCCGTCGGCGGAGGCGTCCTTGAGGCGCGACGCCAGGTTGACCGTGTCTCCCATCACGGTGAAGTCGCGTTTGTGCCTGCCACCGATCTCCCCGGCGATGACGAGCCCGGTGTTGATTCCGATGTGGATGCCCAGCGGCGTATGCAGCTCTCGCTCCCGATTGAACTCGTCGATGCGGTGGCGCATCTCGATTGCCGCGTTGAGGGCCTGCTTCGGGGCGTTCTCGATGGCGTTCGGCACCCCGAAAATGGCCATGATGCAGTCGCCGATGTACTTGTCGACGACACCGCCGTGTCTGCGAACCGCCTCCTCCAGACGCGGAAAACAGCAATTCATCACCGCGGTGACGTCCTCCGGGTCCATCTTCTCGGACATCTGCGTGAAGCAGGAGATGTCGGCGAACAGGACGGTCGCCTGCCGCCGCTCGCTGTCGCGGATCTCTTCCGAGCGTTCCATTCCAGGGTACCGTGCGGCCACCCGAGCCCCGTTGCGTCTTAGCAGGTTGTCGCGAAAAAGGGCAGGGCATCGTCATTCGCAGAAGCGCTCGGGTTCGTCCAGCGTCACCGATTGATGGGCCGTGGCCTCGGCTGGGTCGAGGTCCATCTCCTCGGCTCGACGTGTTGAGTCGCGTCTCACTGTGGACGCTGGACCGACGACTCGCGGAAACCGCGGCGCGCCTGGGTTCGGTTCACTGACCCGTGCCGCTCACCCCGCCTCGTTCGCAACGCCGGCCCTGCGAATCTCGCACGACACCGAGCGCCACGAGGCGTGGAGGAAGCATCCCGCCCCTCAAGCGGACAGGACGGCGAATCCCTCCTTCTCGGCCGCTTCGGCGAGGCGACCGTCGAAGGTCACGAACTCGGTGCCGGCAGTGCGTTCTTCGAACGCCACGAGCGCCGCCGCGAGGTGCAGGGCATCGGCAGCCCGCAATGGGTGGGTCTCTAGCAACCGCCGCGCCCTGGCCCGCACGGCGTCATACTGGATGACCTCGCTCCAGGCGCTTTCGAGCTTGAGCAAGCGCTGTTTGGCTTGTGCGAGCACGGCGCGCTTGAGCCCTCCTTCACGCTGCTTTCTCGCCAGCGCCGAGATGACTTCGGTCGCGGCCAGTGCCCAGACGATGATCACCGCAGGCGTGTCCTTGGCCTTGAACTGACCCGTCTGGCCACCGGTGGCCGGCGTGTCCCGGATCACCGCCGGAGGGCTGAACACCAGGCAATATCCGACACCATCCGTGCCGCCCCCGCCGACAAAGGCCGCCGCCAGGCTGCCCTGCGCCGGTTCGTCGAGTGAGTATGTTTCTCAGGGATTCCCTCAAAATCCCGGAGCACCCACGAATTTGACGCACCCCCCTTTCTGGCGCGCAGCAGGGACGAAGTGGCCACCTATCAATTGCGGTGCGGGTGGTGTAGGAACCCAACTAGGTCCGCCGAGGCCCGCGTACCCCATCACAACCGGAGGAGCAACCGTGAAACGTCCCTTGCTTTCGATCGCCGTTGGTATGGCAGCCATGGCGCTGGTCATCTGCAGGACCAACGCCGAGGAGTCCGCAGCCCAGGCCCCTGCCCCGCCCGCCGGTGCCGTTCCCGGCGCCGGTAGCCCGGGGCGCATCACCGGAAAAGTCGTGGAGACCATGAATGCCGGCACCTACACGTACGTGCAGGTCGATGACGGCTCGAAGAAGATCTGGGCGGCGGCGCCGCGGTTCGACGTCGCCGTCGGGGACGAGGTGGTCGTGCCCGAAGGGGCGCCGATGCCGAACTTCGAGAGCAAGACGCTGGGGCGGACCTTCGACCTCGTGTATTTCGTCCCCGGGGTACAGGTCACCAGCGGCCGCGCGGTCAAGGATCCGGTCGCCGCGGCCCACGGTGCTGGCGCGATGACGGCCCCGGCGGTCGCGCTCGATGTCTCGAACATCAAGAAGGCAGATGGCGGCCACACGGTGGCAGAGCTGTTCGCCAACAAGACGACCATGGTCGGCAAAGAGGTCGTGGTCCGCGGCAAGGTCGCCAAGTTCACCGCCGACATCATGGGGAAGAACTGGATTCACGTGCAGGACGGCACTGGCAGCGCCGGCACGAACGACCTGACCGTGACAACGAACACCAGCACCGCCGTTGGCAGCACGGTGCTCGTGCGTGGAAAGCTGGGCACCGACAAGGACTTCGGCTTCGGCTATAAATACGATGTGATCATCGAGGACGCGGCCGTCACCGTGGAATGACCCCGGCCCCCGTCGTCGATGCGGGCCACGGGTGATCCGCCGCTTGAGCGGTGAGCGGCGTCGGCCCTGTCGGACCGATTGCAAGTCGCGTGGCGCCGTGCGCACTCTGTGGGAAGGAGGCGGAGATGACTGCGCCCGACATCGTGCCGACGAATGATACGCCCCAGGTCTTCGCCGAGGAGCAGCACGGCTTCGTTTTCTTCTCGACACTGCTCAACAAGCCGGTGTTCGATGCCCACGGCGCATGGGTGGGCGAACTCGCCGACCTGGCGGTATCGGTGGCGCACACCTTCCCGCCGGTCGTCGGCTTCGTCGTGCAGCGGGGCCGCTGGGAGCGGTTCGCGCTCACCGGCCGCTGGAGCGATGTCGCGGACATCGAGGGGCCGACGATCCAGCTCGGAGTCCCGATCCAGGCGCTGACCCCTTCGAAGCTCGACACCACGGGCGAAATCCTCGTTCGCGAGGCATTGCTGGATAAACAGATCGTCGATACCAGCGGCGCCAAGGTCGTTCGGGTCAACGATCTCCACTTCCTCAAGCTCGGGCGGTGCGAATTGCGTCTGGTCCACGTCGATGTCGGCACCCGTGGCCTGGTGCGGCGAATGGGGTGGGAGCCCATCCTCGACCGGTTGTTGCGCCGCGTCCTGCCTCACGCGCACTATCTGAGCGCCGAACGGCTCATTCGTTGGCAATATGTCCACCCGCCGTCGCTCGATCCAGGAGCCCACAGTATTCGGCTCAGCGTGCTGCAGCGGCAACTGAAGGATCTGCACCCCGCGGACATCGCTGAGATCCTCACCGATCTGGACACGCACGAGCGCGCCAAGATGTTCCGTTCCTTGGATCCGGAGACGGCCGCCGACGCGCTGGCCGAGGTCGAGGATCCGCGCATCCAGACCCAGCTGCTCGAAACGGTATCGCAAGAGCAAGCGGCGGACATCCTGGAAGAGATGCCGCCCGACGAGGCCGCCGACTTGCTCGGCGAGCTTCCACACGAGACCACAACGGCCCTCTTGCACAAGATGGAGGTGGACGAGGCGCAGGATGTCCGTGAGCTGCTGACGTACGCGGCCGACACTGCGGGGGGCATGATGACGACCGAATTCATCGCACTGCCTGCCGACATCACGGTTGACGAGACGTTTGCCCGCCTCCGATCGGCCGCACCCGATGTCGAAAACATCTACTACCTGTTTGTGGTGGATGCGGAGGGGCGACTGGTCGGCGTCTTGAACCTTCGCCAGCTCATCATGGCGCCGACGAACGCGCGGCTGAACGACATCATGATTCAAGAACCAGCGCGCGTGCACCACACCGACAGCCGCGACACGGTGGCCGAGATCGTGGAGAAGTACGATCTCCTGGCCTTGCCCGTCGTGGATGATGAGAACGCCATCGTGGGAATGATCACCGTGGACGACGTGCTCAGCCACATCACCAAACAGGCATGGAAGCGCAAGCTGGCGCGTTGAGAAAGCTGGTGCCGCGGGGCTTGCGCGCCCGGCTGCGTGGACGCCTGAGCGCCGCCCTGCCAGCGCGCCTCGCCATGATCATGGCGGTGGTCGGTCCCGGCATCATCACCGCCAACGTCGACAACGACGCGGGCGGGATTGCCACGTATTCGCTCGCCGGCGCGCACTTCGGCTATCACCTGCTGTGGGCGTTGATCCCCATCACCGTGGCGCTCATCGTGGTGCAGGAGATGTGCGCCCGCATGGGGGTGGTGACGGGAAAGGGCCTCGCCGACCTGATCCGCGAGCAGTTCGGCGTGCAGGTAACCTTTTACGTCATGGTTGCGTTGCTGTTCGCCAACCTGGCCAACACGGTTGCCGAGTTTGCCGGCGTGGCCGCGGCCCTGGAGATCTTCGGCGTCAGCAAGTACCTCTCGATACCCGTGGCGGCCCTGTTCGTCTGGTGGCTGATCGTCTACGGCACCTACCGGCGCGTGGAGAACGTCTTCCTGATCGCGTGTCTGTTCTACGTGGCCTATCTGATTTCCGGATTCCTGGCGCGGCCGTCCTGGACTGCCGTGCTCACGCACGTGGTCGTGCCCGAGTTCAGTTGGCGCAGCGGCTACCTCGTCATGCTCATCGGCGTGGTCGGCACGACGATCGCCCCGTGGATGCAATTCTACTTGCAGGCGGCGGTCGTGGAAAAAGGAATCAAGCCCGAGGACTATCGCTACTCGCGCTACGATGTCATCGTCGGATGCGTCATCGCCGTGGTCGTGGCGATGTTCATCATGGTGGCGTGTGCCGCGACCCTCTACCAGCAACAGATCTCAATCCAGACCGCGCAGGATGCCGCCCTGGCCCTTGCGCCGCTGGCCGGCAAGTATTGCGCCGGTCTGTTTGCGTTTGGGCTGTTCAACGCCTCGCTGTTCGCGGCTTCCGTGCTGCCCCTGTCCACCGCCTACTATGTGTGCGAGGGATTCGGTTGGGAAACCGGAATTGACAACCGCTTTCGCGAAGCGCCCCAGTTCTTCACGTTGTACACGGCGCTGATCGTCCTCGGATCGGCGGTCATACTGATC
>Ga0316626_10000176_pt1 | contig 22463 bp, 17 predicted proteins | sample OWC_Aug_T1_C1_D5_FD_207656 | JGI IMG/M metagenome (GOLD analysis project Ga0316626, IMG submission 207656) | Wetland soil microbial communities from Old Woman Creek delta, Ohio, United States - OWC_Aug_T1_C1_D5_A | ecosystem: Environmental > Terrestrial > Soil > Wetlands | place: USA: Ohio...
GCCGACAGGTAACTGAATTTCGAAATAATAAGATTCTCATGTGCCTGGGTCATTGCCGTTCTTGCATCAATAAACTCAATCATGCTGGCCTGTCCTTCTGAATATTTCTTTTCTGTCAGTCTGAAGCTTTCCCCGGCATTTTTCAACCGGCTTTCAGCAGCTGCAATACCTTTTTCTGCTGCCGCCAGTTCGTGGAGGGCTTCCATTACCTGCATCTCAATTTGCTTCTTTGCTTCCCTGAGCTTGTTTTCCGTAATCTCTTTCTGCAGCAATGCCTGCCGTATCTTTGATCTGTTACGGAACCCTTCAAACAGGTTCCAGGTCAGAACAGCGGATGCCTGCATATAATCCTGGTCGCTGTTAAAAACATATTTTTCCCCCTGGAATCCGTAATCAGCAACTACGAAAAGCTCAGGGAGCCTTTCTGCCTGATTCATTTTTACCTGAAGCTCCGATATATTTTCATAGTTCTCCAGTTTCCTGATCTCCTCCCTGTTTTCAAGGGCGGAACGTGTATATATGTCTGTCAACTGAGAGAGTACCGGGAATGAAGCCGGCTGCTGTATTATAATGCTGTCAGTAAGAGGTTTGTTTAACAGAAAATTAAAATATGCACAGGCTATTTTATTGTTCTTTACCGCATTCAGCAGATCCTGGTCAAATTTGTCAAGCTCAGCTTCGGAACGATACAGGTAATCGGGAGTAATCTTATTATTGGCAATAAGTTTCCTGTTGACCCTGATGTTTTCCACCAGGAGCTTCCTGATATCATTAAGCATTGACAGAAGGGCTTCCGTCATAGCCGCATCATAATAAGCCTTCCTGATTTCCGCAACAAGCTCGCGCCTGTATTGTTCCATATCCATTTCTTCAACAACTGTCAGCTCCTTTTTTATCCTTGTATTGTAATAGATATCAGTATTAAACAGAGGCTGTGCGATCCGGATCTTAGTTTCATGCTCCCGGGGTCGCAGGAACCTGACCTGCTGATTTTCAATCATCGGGAACAGATCGGATGAAGTCAGGCTGTTCAGGGTTGCATAAACAGGATTCAGGAGATCTCCGACGGGAAAATCAATTACTCTTCCTCCTTCCGACCTTGTATAGCGGGCATTAAAACTTATGCTCGGGTAAAACAGGCCACGTGCTTCACGCAATGCCTCGATACTGCTCTGATAGTCCGATTGTTTCTGCTTCAGGGCGAGGTTGTTCTCAAGTCCGTATTTTATGTATTCATCCAGGATAATCTGACCCAGCAGAGACTGAGGGACCAGAAAGAATATAATAATGCGACTAATTTTCATATATCCGGCTTTTACCTGCTGATTCCAGAACTTTAATGCGCATCTGCATATTTGCACTGATTTCAATGAATAAACGCCTGACAAGATCCCTCTGCTCAGGTGTGCCTCTATTATAAAGGGCTGAAGCAAACGTAAAAATCTCCTTTTGCATGGATTTCTGACCTTTAAATGCCTGGCGGCCTTTTTCTGATAAAGTAAGGTTGATCTCCTTCCTGTTGTGAAGATTTGTTTTTATAATAAGATTCTTGCTGACCAGCTTTTTTATGGTTTGCGAAATAGCACCTTTTGATACTCCCATCATCCCGGCCAGGCTGGTCATATTAATTTTCCTGTTCTTCCCAACCATTGTGATGGTATGGATCTCGGTAAAATAGAGAAGGTCTCCCGTTCCATAATCCTTTGGTTTTTTGCTGATCAGAGAATACAGGTGAAGTATCTTAAGGAATAAGTCGATCAGAGTCTGAAGCTCGTTGTTCATTGTTGAATTGTTTAGATTCTAAACAAAATTACGAATAGTTCAGATACTGGACAAATATTTCTATTTACCGGGATTGCCGGGAGATTCCGTTTAATTTGCCAGCGCCGGAATCAGCCCCGAAGGATCTTTTTGAACTGATGCAGCAGTTTTTCCTCGTCCTCACCTTTCCTTACGCCTTCCAGCAGAAGGTCTAGCAGCTTGTCGATAACATCATCCCTGAAGCCTGCCTCAATAGCAAACCGCCTGATCATCTTTAGCTCCTTCTGATCGGCCACGTCATCGGCGAGGATCATCCCTGCAACATTATAAAGGTGCTCGAATTTTTCATCCAGTGAATACGGGGGATGATAGGAATGATGCCTTTCCGAATGAATCAGCTTGTCTATCTCAGGATCAGTCAGCCCGAATTTCCTGCCCTCCTTATGGAGAAGTTCCATTTCTTCCTTATTTATTTTCCCGTCGGTTTTAGATACCTGGACAAGATTTACAAATGCCTCCTTGTTTACCCGTTTACCGTGATGGGTTATAAAGTCCGAAAAATTCATATGCTTATATTTTGAACAACCAGTTTCTACATCCAGAAAAAATCAACTACAGGTATAACCAAAATTAAACAAAATTGTTAATGTGCTGTCAAGATTTTATATGTAATAAATTCACTGAGAATGTTATTATTTGAGCCTGACCTTCATCCTTACCGGATTATGGTCTGAATTCCTGAAGTCGAGGTTGACGCAATCCACTGAAATACATTCAACATTGGGAGAAATCAGGAAGAAATCAATGACAGTTGTGGTTGTCGTTTCACGGTCATATGGTGCAATAACCGACCTGTTTGACGGTTCAGTGTTATCATACACCCATTTCCATCCGGAAGGAAGGTAATCAGAATTAAGCATCATCTGATCATTATTTACGTGGTGACCGGTAAATTCAGGTTTAAAATCGGGAGGAGACTGATTCCAGTCACCTCCTGCAATTATATAATTACCTTTTTGATATTCAGCAAGAAGTAAATCTTTGAGATATGCCATCTGTGCCCTGCGGATCTGACCGGGATCGAAGGCCTCATTGTGAGTATTGATCACCAGCAGTTCTCCCCCGTTTTCCAACAGATAACGGCTCATCACAAAACATCTGTCGAGCATGAAAAGCTGCTTTGGAAAACCATATTTTCCGGGGAATGAGAACCTTGTCACTGAAGCCGGCAGAAACCTGCTGAACACAGCTATCCCCGATAACACCTTTCCCATAGGAGATGACGGCGGAACCGGAACAAAGAAGACATCATAATTCACTGCAAAAAAAGGTATGTATTCCGTAAGTGACTCACTGAAAGTTTCAAACTCATTAACTCTATAGCTCCGTTTGCTTTTTAAATCGATCTCCTGAAGCAAAATGAAATCGATTGTATCATTCTGCATAAGAAACTTCTTCACAGTATCAATATTCTCATAACACTTTTCCTCCGGAGTCCTTACTCTGGTACCTCCATCATAAAAGAAATCCATTTCCCTGTCAAGTCCGCAATATCCGATATTCCATGTAAGCAACGAGATTTCAACCGTATCGCTTATCCTTTCGGTCTTGTCTGAAGTATAAACTATTTCCTTTTCTTCCGGCTTGTAGTCGGATATCAGAGCGTAAACAATGATTGCGAGAAACGTTAATATTAAAAACGCTATCAGTGCAGCAATGATTCTGAGGATGCTTCCAGGGATTTTCATAGATACAGTATATTATCAGGGAAACAGAACAAAGATAAAGTGTGTTGCAGATTGTACCCGCCATACCTGCATAATCAGAACCTGCATTTTGTTGATAGCTTTTAGAGATCAGATAAAAACGGAATCAATCATCCAAACTCTTAATTCTTACCACCCAGAATTTGTTAAAGCTTGCGACCGGATCACGGCACAGATAAACTCCTGTACCGTACTCCCTGGCATCGGGATCCGATATACTTCCCACCCTGGTGATATTACTGAACAGCATCTGCACGTCTTCTCCCAGCTCATCATTAATGTAAATAAATGAAGTTATATCCGGGTCAAATTCTGATGGTATCCAGTACCTGAAACTTTCATGAAAGGAAACAGCCTCCGGAAGCCCGTATTTCTTTCCTATTACAGTTATAGCTCCCGCCTGTCCGTAATTCTCACAATAAATAAATGATGATTTCGTATCCGGGACCATATCCCATGCCTTTTCGGTAATCCTGGCCAGCTCCTCCCATCCAATCATATCTGCATAATCCTGTGGCAGTGAATGCTTCGATCCATCCTCAAATGTTCTGCCGATGTCAATACCGTATTTTGTTTCAAGTATATCGAAATATTTTATCAGACCTGCAGTTTTATAAACCGGCAAGCCAAACGGCAGAAGCAAGTATGAAATAAATATCAAAATCAAAGGTAATGCCAGTCTTAGGTACCATCTTTTCAGGGTTATTTCAAAAAAGACTGCACCGGCGGCAATCAGGAAAGGGAAGATGCCGATGGTGTAGTAGCTTTTACCTCGCATAATCATAAGTGAAACAATCACCGCGATGGCAACAAATCCAAGGATTCTATACTTCCGGTTCTTCTTATTAAATACAAGACCAAGCAATCCTGCTATTGTAAGTATCGAGGAACCTCCTGGCATTATCAGCTGCTCGGTAAGGAATGATTCCCTGTTAACATTCACCAGTTGTGTCCTTGCAAGCTCCGACAAATGTTCTATAACGGGCAAACCGTTGAGGAGCTGCCAGATGAGGTTTGGGAGAAATACAATAAAACCTGCCGATATTCCAATCCAGAACATTTTTTTTCTGAAGATGTTCCGGTGTCTGGTGAAAGGGAGCAATACGAGGATAATCAGGTATAACAGACCGATAAGGTATTTATTAAGCAGGGATAAGCCTGCCACAATCCCAAAAACCAGCAGGTATCTATCTGATTCTGTGTTAATATACTTAATGATCAGGTATATTGCAAGTGTCCAGAACAGGACATCGATATGAACAGGCTGAAAGAGAAAGAATGTGCGTTGTGCAAAAGTTGCTGTAATTAATCCCAGTGCTGCCAGCAGACGGGCATAGTGATTTCCTCCAAGCTCTCTGGCAATACCAGCGACCAGAAACACCATTACTCCGCTTATCAGGGCAGGAAACAGCCTTACTGCAAATACGGAATATCCAACGGTATTCTGCATTAGCCAGGCAATCCATCCTATCAGAGGCGGAACAGTAGCAAATCCAACATCAGGATGCTGCCCAAGGGAGAAATAGAGCAGCTCATCACGGTGATATTCAAGGTTATTGATAAAGAGTAAATGCAGGACCACATTAAAAATGGCCAGGAGGACAATCAATATTATGTGCCGCTTATCGTTTCTTTTTAAAATGGCCATGTCGTCCAGTAATAAGTGAATGAATTCGGTGGAACAAGCTCCTTTTCATACCTGTATTCATTCGGCAGAAAAAATGAATTGACATTTTCATAGCTGAATGTTTGCGGGAAAGAGGTACCATTAAGCCTGATGTATTCTTTATTATTTACTGCAATACAGAAAGGCATTGAGAAGTCCGGACCAACCCTGGTCCACCGGTAATTAAAGGTAAGGTTGTTTTTCCTGTCAATTGAATAGCTGCATGAAAGCACAGGCGGATCAGTTTCATACAGGAATTTATTAAAGAAGCCGGTATAATCTGTATTTGTATAATCCCTTACGTGACGGATGAAGTCATCAGTAGTAACAATCCTGTATATATTTTTCAGGTAAAAGTCTTTAATGATTCTTTTAAACAACGAATCATTGTTTATAATACACCTGAGGTTATTGAGCATTGCAGCTCCCTTATTGTAGATATCTCCACCCAGGAATGTATTGCTGTTAATATTACGTTCGCCAACAATTGGCCAGATATTCAGAATTGATGAAAAGTTGGATGCTGCTACCCTTATATATTCAGGATATCCGAATTTTTCTTCTGCAAAAAGGAATTCGGAATATGTTCCGAATCCTTCATTGATCCAGGCATCAGCCATATCACCAATTGCCACAGCATTGCCCCACCATTCGTGAGCCAGTTCGTGTATTACGAGATAATCATAATCTTTGGTCCAGTAATCCCTTCGATTATTGCTCTTACCGTATTCCCCTCCGATAGCAATTGCCCCCTGATGCTCCATTCCCTCAAAAGGTGCCTCTACCAGGCCTACTCCATCTGTACGGAACGGATATTCCCCGAACGCCTTTTCAAATATACCGATCACATCTTTTGTCTGAGTATAGTATTCCCTGGCTTTCTTAAGGTTCTTCGGAAGGACATAATAATCGATCCTGTACTTACCCGAATTGTTTGTGAACTCCTCGCTGAAGTTCACAAAATCTCCCATATAAATTGTAACGTTATAATTATTAATGGGATAGCTGACAAACCATTCGAAGTTGTTATAGCCGCTTCCCACATCGGTCTGCGACCTCAGATTACCGTTTGAAATCCCCTGATATCCATAAGGCACCTGGAGATTGATTATCATTGAATCGGGTTTATCCGACAGATGGTCTTTATTAGGCCACCACGAGCTTGCGCCAAGATGTTCGCATGCTACTCCGACATTATACCTCTTCTTCTCCTGTTCCCAAACAAAACCTCCATTCCACGGCGGTTTCGGAGCAACTATAGGGATCCCTGAATATTCAATTGTTATTTCCTCCATTTTACCTGCCGGGATTATCTCACCAAAATCGATAAAGATTCCACCATAATTTCTTGTATAGATAAGATCTTTCCCATCCCGTTTCAACGAAGTGATAGTATACCGGGGAAACAGGTCGATCTGAATAATCCTTGTATCAGCAGTCGTCCTGAAAAATATCGTGTTACTACCCTGTATGCTTTTTGATTCCGGAAGGATTTTAACTGTCAGGTTGTAGAAATAAACATCGAAACAGGTCCTTTCAGGTCTTAAAGCTCCCTGAATAGTATCACGGGACTCTATTACAGGACGGTACTCTCTGAGAGAGTCCAGCTTTATTTCCATTTTAAGATCTTTAAGCAGCCTGCCGACAAGATATTCCTTTGAAATAAAAAAGTTGATATTCTCTTCCTTATACCCTGAAGCTTTTGCAAGGATAAAGTCTTTTCTTGCTCCCTCAACATCATTAAGCTGCATCCTTGCCACTCCTCTTATAAAATACAGGTCACCATATGAAGAGTAACCGGGGATAAAGCTGTTAAGCCCGATAATCGCTTCAATGAAATCTTTTCTCTGTAACGCTGACATGATTTCATTATATGCAGAACGGTCGCCTGCCATCAGCAACGATTCAATATTCTGGGCAGAAACCGATCCGGCAAGTATCAAATAACAAAACAAGACTCGAACTCCCCTCATTATAATCACTTTTTCGCCTTCACATAAGTAAATTTAAATACTTTTACCAGATTTTTGAAATAAAATGAAGGATTAGAAGGTCTGATAGATAAGGATTTTAAACTTTGGTGACATGAAAAAGAAATTGTTACAAATAATATTTTTCTCGGTCATTATCTCATTTCTGCCGGATAATGTTCTAAAAGCACAATCAAACAGGGATAACACATCACTGGATGAAAAGGTCAAAAAGTTCCTTTCTGAACATTCCCGTCAATGGTATGATATGAATGTACCGTCAGTAGATGGCCAGCTTTTATATGACATCATTATAAAGAATAACTATAAAAGTGCTCTTGAAATAGGGACTTCAACAGGTCATTCAGGAATCTGGATAGCCTGGGCATTGAGTAAAACAGGCGGTAAGCTGATTACAATTGAAATTGATGAAGGACGGCACAGGGAGGCGCTTGAAAATTTTAAAGAAGCCGGTCTTTCACAATATATTGATGCAAGACTTGCCAACGCCCATGATCTGGTAAAAACGCTGAAGGGGCCGTTCGATTTCGTTTTCAGTGATGCGGATAAAGATTGGTATAAAAACTACTTCATTGATATTGATCCCAAACTTAAAGCAGGCGGGTGTTTCACTGCCCATAATGTATCAGACAGAGGCCGCGGGGGATATGGCGGTTATGGCGGGCAGGGATCTTTCCTTTCATACGTCAGAAGCCTGCCTAACTATGAGACTACTGTCAGCAATATTGGCGGGGGAGTCTCCATCAGTTACAAAAAGTCTGAAAAATAACAGATCTGATTATGGCTGAAGAAAAACTACAGAGAAAGCTGGGACTGTTCCCTGCTACCAATATTGTTATTGCCAATATGATCGGTGCGGGGATATTTACCACCTCAGGATTATTGATGACAGGACTGAATGATCCTGTCTTAATGCTTGTCTTATGGGCTGTGGGTGGTGTAATAGCCATTTGCGGCGCATTTTCCTATGGTGAGTTGGGAGCAGCGATGCCGGGAGCCGGTGGAGAATACCTTTTCCTTTCACGATTATACCATCCTCTATTCGGATTTCTGAGCGGCTGGGTTTCGTTCATGGTGGGCTTTTCTGCACCCATTGCAGCGTCAGCGCTGGGCTTCAGCGAATATTTCACAAGAGCGGTTCCCGGATTTCCCGCCTGGCTTGAGAACTCCGGCATAATGGGACCAGACCTTACAAAAAAAATCATTGCGATCAGCATTATAATCATATTTACATTCATACATTACCGGGGAATCAAATACGGAGCAAAAATTCAGAATGTACTTACATTGCTAAAAGTTCTGCTTATAATAATACTTCTGGCTGCCGGTTTCTCTTCAGGTAACGGAAGCTTTATTAATTTCAGCGAGGGAGGAAAGGTAATGTCAGGATTTGGGGGGTGGAAAACCATAGGCCTTTCACTTATGTGGATCATGTTTGCATATAGCGGGTGGAATGCTTCTACCTATCTGGGTGCTGAAATAAAAAATCCGATAAAAATCCTTCCGGCATCACTTATCTATGGTACCGTTATTGTAATAGTTCTGTATCTCGGCATCAATATCCTTTATGTTTACAGCATCAATCCAAATGATATGAAGGATGTTATATCGGTTGGAGGCCTTGCCATGGGTAATCTGTTTGGTAAACCGGCGGAAATTCTGTTCTCGCTTCTTATTGCATTCGCCCTTTTTTCCTCGCTGAGCGCTTTTATTATAATTGGTCCGAGGGTTTACTACTCGATGGCAAAAGACGGACTATTTTTCAGGTCTGTTGCCAAAATCCACGACAGGTTCCACGTCCCTTCAAACTCAATACTCCTTCAATGCCTTATTGCCGTTATCCTTGCACTTTCGGGAACATTCGAACAGGTTCTCACCTATATGGGCTTTGCACTCGGAATCTTTCCGGTACTGGCTGTTGCAGGCGTTTTCAAACTCCGTAAGAATAACCCGGGGGCCATGAAATTACCGGGTTATCCGTTCACACAAATAATTTACCTCTTTGTGGGAATTATGATCCTGGTCCTCTCATTTATGGAACGCCCGGCAGAATCATCTATAGCATCATTAACTGTAATTATCGGAATCCCTGCATATTATATCTTCAAAAAGACAGTCCAGGACCGGACAGGGAAAGTTTAAAAGCCAGGATTTGCCGGGGTTATCTCGGAATACCTGCCAGGTCGCGGATAACAACTGAAGCACATGCCAGTCCGAAGGCGGCAGGCATATATGAAATTGTACCGACAATGGATGCTTTATTCTGTTCCGGAGGGATTGGAATCACCTTTGTCTTGTCAATTGACTCAGGTGAATAAACTGCTGTTACTCCTTCTATAACATTTAACCGGTGAAGCCTTTTCCGGATCACCCGTGCGAGGCTGCAATCCGTTGTCTCCGAAATATCTGCAATATTTATTTTCAAAGGATCAACTTTTCCGCCTGAACCCATAGAGCTTACTATCCGAACCTGCTTCCGGATGGAATGATAGATAAGGAAAACTTTTGGAGAGAGTGTATCAATTGCGTCCACAACATAATCAAATCCGTCGTCAATTATCTCGCCGATTCTGTTATCGCGTATAAACTCATTGATCACCTTCAGCTTCAGGCCCGGATTTATGTCGAGAAGCCGTGAAGCCATAACAGCAGTTTTCGAATGGCCTTCAGTGCTGGTAAGTGCAATCAACTGGCGGTTCCTGTTTGAATTTTGAATGCTATCTCCATCTACGATAGTCATTGAGCCAATGCCTGCCCTGCAGATCATCTCAGCGGCATAGGATCCCACTCCCCCCAGTCCTGCCACCAGCACTTTTGCCGCTTTTATCCTGTTCAACGATTCAACCCCCAGAAGGAGTTCGGTCCGTGAAAGCCAGTCGGTCATAATTATCTCAATTCAGTTTTTTCCGCTACCTGTAATACCGGTTAATCCTAAGAATTATATGGACCCCTCTTTACTGTTAGCAGTAATTATTCATTACAAGTTAAAGTATTTTTTAAAATTCTTAAACAAAACTGATTTCAAAATATCAACAGAAATACCAAGATCAGATGACACCTTTGCATAAACCTCACTGATTCTGATATCTGCACCATCAGTTTCAAGGAAAATTCTTTCCCGGGGCAGGTTTCTTATCAGATCAGCAGATTCAGGCCTGATCACAAATTCGTACCAGAATGAAATAAACATACCTTTCGAAATAAGCTGCAGGGCAAGTTCCCTCTTTCCCCGGAAACCGTGGATAAGCCAGGGCATTTTTGGCCTGAGTTTCTTGTGTTCTGAAAGAAGCTCATCCCAAGCCCTTACACTGTGAATAACAACCGGTATTTCGTGCTCCTCAGCAATGGATATCTGTTGTTCAAATACCTTCCTTTGCAATTCAAGTGAAGGACCACGGAGCTTATCTATCCCTGCCTCTCCGACAGCAATTACAGATGGATGTTCAATATTTTTCCGTACAATATCAACCAGCTGATACTGATTATTTTCATTCAGGTACCACGGATGTATGCCGCTGGTAAAAGCAATTCCCTGAATATCGGCTGGAGATATGTCCTCATGTGCCATCAGGTTTTCCAGTGAAAAAACACCTGAAACAGGTCCGGAGCCATGTGTATGAATATCAATATAATCGGTTGGACCTGGTAAGTTCATCTGACCTGTCCGCCTATCTCATCTACTCCCCTCTCTATCCGCTTCAGAGTCTCTTCTTTGCCTATCCACGAAATAATATCATACATATGAGGACCGCGGGAAGCACCAACGATAACCAGCCTGAATGCATTCATAATTGCACCGGTGTTATACCCTTTATCTTCAATCCATGATTTCACAGCCTGTTCGATTGATGCTGTTGTGAATACATCGAGTTTCTCAAGCAGGTCTTTGAGTTCGAGAAGCTGCCCGGCCGTTTCAGGTGTCCATCGTTTTTTTATCACCTCACTGTCGTAAGTGTCAGGGGCTTTAAAAAAGAAATCTGTTTCCTGCCAGAACTCCCTGACAAAGCTCACTCTCTCCTTTACAAGGGCGATTACATCCTCCAGCTCAACAATATCCATATGATAACCCTTTGCCCTCAGGATCTCCCTGAATTCCATGGCAAGCTCGTTATCAGTCCTTAACTGAAGATAGTGATGATTAAACCAGCTTGCCTTCTCGGGATCAAAGCGAGATCCGGATTTATGTACTCTCTCAAGAGAGAATAAATCAATAAGCTCGTCCATGCTGAGGATCTCCTGTTCAGTTCCCGGATTCCAGCCGAGAAGTGCCAGCATGTTGACGAACGCTTCAGGGTAATACCCCTCTTCACGATAGCCTCTTGCTGTTTCACCATAAGGCCAGAAAAGAGGGAAAACAGGGAATCCCATCCTGTCACCGTCGCGTTTGCTCAATTTTCCCTTTCCATCCGGTTTAAGGAGAAGAGGAAGGTGTGCAAAGAGGGGAGCATCCCATCCGAATGAACGATATAACATAATATGAAGCGGTAAGGACGGGAGCCATTCCTCGCCGCGAATGACATGGCTTATTTCCATAAGGTGATCATCAACAATATTTGCCAGGTGATATGTCGGCATCCCGTCGGACTTGTACAGGACTTTATCATCAAGTGTGTTTGTGTTAACAACAATATGCCCGCGGATAATGTCATCAAAATGAATATCCTCATTAAATGGCATCCTGTAACGGATAACAAATGATTCTCCCTTTTCAAGCAGTGCTTTCCAGTCTGACTCAGGCAGTGAAAGTGAGTTTTTTAGTTTACCGCGGACAGAGGCGTTATAAATAAAAGTGTCTCCGCCCTTTTCCGACTCTGTTCTTAACGATTCAAGTTCTTCCTGCGTATCAAAGGCATAATATACATCACCTTTTGCTACAAGCATATCGGCATATTGCCTGTACAGATGAATTCTTTCACTCTGCCTGTAAGGTCCGTATTTCCCTCCTTCATTTATTCCTTCATCAGGAACTATCCCGCACCAACGCAGTGACTCTATTATATATTCCTCAGCGCCATCAACCAGCCTTGCCTGATCGGTGTCTTCAATTCTGAGGATAAATACACCTTTGTTCTTCCTGGCAAAGAGGTAATTGTAAAGAGCTGTCCGCACTCCTCCTATATGGAGAGGACCTGTTGGGCTCGGAGCAAAACGTACCCGTACCATATTGTTTTATGTATTTAAAAATCAATGTAAAGATAACTAAAGCGGGTAACATATAATACTATCGGCCATCCCTCATTTGAACTTCAGATTTATATTAAATTTGCGATACATCATGAATTCAATATTTCCCTAAAAATGCCTGTATGAAAAAGATGAAAGCTTTGGTAAAAGCCAAACCGGAAAAGGGTTTGTGGATGGAAGAAGTCCCTGTACCCGAACCTGGTCTGAATGATGTTATAATAAAAGTTATAAAATCAGCTATTTGCGGTACAGATCTTCATATTTATGAATGGGATGTATGGTCGCAGAAAACCATCAAAACACCTATGATAATAGGGCATGAATATATGGGTTATATTGAAAAGGCAGGAAAGGGTGTTACGAATCTCAAGGAAGGAGACAGAGTTACAGGAGAGGGACATATTGCCTGCGGTCATTGCCGTAATTGCCGGCGTGGTAAGGAACATGTCTGTGAAAATACTCTGGGGATTGGCGTGCACCTCGACGGGTCGTTTGCCGAATATGTAAAAATACCTGCCACAAATGTTGTGCTGCTCGACCACAGGATACCTGATGAATGGGCAGCAATCATGGATCCGTTCGGAAATGCCACACATACTGCACTTTCATTTCCCCTTTTGGGGGAAGATGTGCTTATTACAGGAGCCGGTCTAATAGGAAGTATGGCAGTTTCAATAGCAAAATATGCCGGAGCAAGGTTTATTGTTGCCAGTGATCTGAGCGATTACCGGCTCGACATTGCAAGAAAGATGGGAGCGACTTTAACTGTCAATCCTTCAAAAGGAGAAAAGATATCTGATGCAGTAAGGAAACTGGGTATGAGGGGATTTGATATCGGTCTGGAGATGTCGGGTTCGCCGAAAGCTTTTGTCGAGATGATCAGTAACATGTATAACGGATCAAGCATTGCATTGCTCGGCATACTGCCGTCAAATTTCGAAATTCCGTGGAGCGATATAATTTTCAAGGCTATAACCCTTAAAGGTATCTATGGCAGGGAGATGTGGGAAACATGGTATAAGATGGAGATGATGATAATCGGAGGAATTGACCTTAATCCGGTAATAACACATCGTTTTGGTATTGATGATTTCCAGAAGGGATTCGATATTATGGAACAGGGAAATTGCGGAAAGGTGATCCTGAATTGGGAATGATTATAAGTCCAAAAGTTCAACTTTTAGGTCCTTTATTTGTCAATATCTATATCCCAGAGATACGTTTAATCATTTAAAAATTGCATATCTTGGATACGTGGGAAATTAATTAATACGGTATTTCATGTCAAATATTGGTAGTTATGAAGACAGGACGAAGAATTTCGACTGGAAAATTGCTGAAAAAGAGTTAGAATTTAAAGAAGGTCATACAATTAATATAGGATGGTATTGTTCTGACCGGATCTGCCTGAAGGGGAAGGCTGACAGAATAGCATTATTCTATGAGGGATTTGGAGGAATCAAAAAACAATTTACTTTCAATGATATTAGATTAGCAAGTAACACAATCGGTAAATTTTTACAAACTATCGGCATTAAAAGTGAAGACAGAGTATGTCTTTTTATGGACAGGATTCCAGAGCTATATCTCTCATTTCTTGGCGTTCTCAAGATTGGTGCAATTGTCCAGCCACTATTTTCCGCATTTGGAGATGAAGCTTTATATGTAAGACTCGAAAATGCACAGACCAGAGCCATAATAACCCAGAAAAAACATTTGCCAAAAGTAAGGAAAGTATTGGATCGGCTTCCATATCTTGAATTTGTTATTGTTGTTGATCACAGTAAATCAAGAGTTTTGGAACCAAAGGTGATCTCATTCGACCTGCAGGAATCTAAACCGGTTGAAGAATTCGAAACCTATCCCACTAAAGCTGAATCACCTTCGGTTCTCCACTATACATCCGGGACAACAGGACAACCAAAAGGTGTTAAACATGTACACTATTCATTGATTTCACAATATCTTACTGCCAAATGGGTGCTTGATCTGCAGGATAACGATATTTACTGGTGCACTGCAGACCCGGGGTGGGTTACCGGTACATCTTATGGAATTATTGGACCCTGGAGCCTTGGGATCACTCAGTGTATTCTTGATGCCGGTTTTTCAGCCCAGAACTGGTATAAATTTATAGAAGATTACAAGATCACAATGTGGTATTCCGCTCCAACAGCTATCAGATCTTTAATGAAAGCAGGTGAAAAAATTATCAGCAACTTTAATCTATCGAGCCTTCGACATCTTGCAAGCGTCGGGGAACCATTGAATCCTGAAGCTGTAATCTGGTCGCAAAAAGTATTCGGGAAGCCATTTCATGATACTTTCTGGCAGACAGAGACGGGGTCAATAATGATAACTAATTTCCCGGGGATGAAAGTAAAAGCCGGGTCAATGGGTAAACCTTTTCCCGGAATAAAGGGAGTTGTACTTAATCCCAAGACCTTTGACCCCATAACTGAGCCAGAACAGGTTGGACTTATTGCCTTTCAACCCGGATGGCCTGCAATGATGAGAGCATACTGGAATAATGAAGAAAAATACCGGGAAAAATTTGTTAAAGGTTGGTACCTGACGGGAGACAGAGCAACCATTGATAATGAAGGATATTTCTGGTTTGTGGGCAGAGATGATGATGTAATAAATACTGGAGGACATCTTGTCAGTCCTTTTGAAGTAGAATCTGCACTGCTCGAACATCCTGCAGTTGGAGAATCAGCTGTAGTCGCAAAACCCGATGAAATAAACATGGAAGTAGTTAAAGCATTTATTACTCTAAAGCCCGGATTCATTCCCGGACCTGATCTCGAGCTTGAAATTATGAACTTCATTAGAAGAAAACTATCTCCGATTGCAATGCCCCAGGCAATTGAATATATGGAAAAACTTCCTAAAACCCGCAGTGGGAAAATTATGAGAAGAGTCCTACATGCCAGAGAGTGGGGTGAAGATATTGGGGATATTTCAACACTCGAGAATGATTAACAGCTCCACAAACTTTATATATATAATTTTATAGTTACTAACATTTTTAATACCTGTAAACATGGAAGAAGATATTAAAGACCTTATCCTCAATTATGTCATCAACGAATATATAGAAGATGAAGATGAAGTAATAACTTATGATACTCCATTGATTTCCAGTGGGTATGTGGATTCTTTCTCAATGGTTTCGCTGCTCGTTTTCCTTGAGAATAAATTCAAGATTAAGATACCGCCTGCAAAAGCAACTCCTGAAGCATTCGACACGGTGAACAATATTGTGGCACTTGTAAATCAATACATTAAAAAAGAATAGTAATCATCATGAGCTATAGTAATAAAATCAAGGATATCTACCTGCATCAGCTGGAAGAAATCAGGAATGCCGGGATATACAAAGAAGAAAGATTTATTCATTCTTCACAGGCCGCTGATATTGAGGTAGAATTTCCTGAGGGAGCCGGTTTAAAAAATGTCATTAATATGTGCTCCAATAATTATCTCGGATTATCGAGCCACCCGGATGTACTGAATGCTGCGCATGAAGGCCTTGAAAAAAGAGGTTATGGTATGTCCTCCGTACGTTTTATATGCGGTACACAGGATATTCACCGGGAACTTGAAAACAGGGTTACGGAGTTTCTTGGTACTGAAGACACTATACTATTTCCTTCGTGTATGGATGCCAATGCAGGTGTTTTTGAAGCAATACTGACAAGTGAAGATATAATGATCTCTGACAGGCTGGTTCATGCTTCAATAATTGACGGTATGAGATTATGCAGTGCACAGCACGATACATTCAAGCATTCAAATATAGAACACCTTGAAGAAAAACTCCAGCTCCATGCCGACAAGAGAATCAAACTTGTAATTACTGATGGAGTTTTTTCAATGGATGGTGATCTGGCAAAGCTTGATGAAATGGTGAACCTTTGTGAAAAATATGATGCAATGATACTTGTGGATGATTCACACTCATCAGGATTCATAGGCAGAACAGGACGCGGGACACATGAACATTTTAATGTTATAGGAAAAATCGATATTATCACAACAACATTCGGTAAGGCGCTCGGCGGAGCTTCCGGAGGATGTGTGTCAGGAAGGAAAGAAATAATCCAAATGTGCAGACAAAGAGCACGCCCATACCTTTTTTCCAACACTATATCTCCTGTAATTATATCAGGTGTTTTGAAAGTGTTTGACATACTTTCATCCAGCACCGAACGGCGCGACAAGCTTGAAAAAAATGCAGCATGGTGGAGAAAAGGATTGACAGATGCGGGATTTATAGTGAAGGAGGGTAATAGTCCAATTGTACCTGTTATGCTGTTTAATGCAAAACTTTCACAGGATTTCTCGAAAGACCTTTATAATGAGGGAATATATGCAATCGGGTTCTTCTTCCCAGTTGTTCCGAACGGCCAGGCAAGGATAAGAACCCAAATTTCTGCCGGACATGAGATACATCACCTCGAAAAAGCATTGACTGCATTCATTAAAGTTGGGGAAAAATATGGTATCCTTGGACTTACAAAAGAAAAAATTGTGGAGAAATATGGTCCTTGATCAGTAATAATTTTCGTCAAACAGATGATTATCATCATATTTTGATAGTTTAAGAACCTTCTATTTTGCATTTTCTTTTAATGCAAAGACATCTTTATGTATACAACCTTTAAGGAATATCTTGCAAACCAGATTAAAGAGATAAAGGAAGCAGGACTATACAAATCAGAAAGAATAATTGTATCACCGCAGGGCGCTGAAATTGTTCTCGATACAGGTCAGAAAGTGCTGAATTTCTGCGCCAATAATTATCTTGGTCTATCAAACAATCCTGAACTGATTGAAGCTGCAAAAGCTTCTCTCAATGATCACGGTTACGGGATGTCGTCGGTCCGGTTTATATGCGGGACAACCGATCTTCATAAAAAACTTGAAAGAAAAATTGCAGGATTCTTCCGTACTGAAGATACCATACTGTACGCTGCATGCTTCGATGCCAACGGCGGAGTTTTCGAGCCTTTACTGACAAGCGAAGACGCAATAATCTCCGATGCACTGAACCATGCATCAATTATCGACGGAGTGAGGTTGTGCAAAGCCCAGCGGTACAGGTACGAAAATGCTGATATGGAAGACCTCGAGAATCAGCTTCAGCTTGCACAGGAACAGCGCTTCCGTTTAATCGTCACCGACGGGGTCTTCTCCATGGATGGGAATGTCGCACCTCTTCATAAAATTGTGGAGCTGGCAAACCAGTACAATGCTATGGTGATGGTAGATGAATCACATTCCGCCGGTGTAGTGGGTGAAACCGGAAGAGGAGTTACCGAACTTTTTAACCTCATGGGCCAGGTTGAAATAATAACAGGCACACTTGGAAAAGCATTTGGCGGAGCAATAGGCGGTTTTACTACAGGGAAGAAGGAAATCATCGATCTGCTGCGTCAGCGATCAAGGCCGTACCTCTTTTCGAATTCAATACCTCCGCTGGTTGCCGCTGCAGGAATAAAAATGCTGGATATGATGACTGAAAACAATGTGCTGCAGGACAAGCTTCACAGAAATGCCGAGTACTTTATAAGCCGTATGACCAACCTGGGATTTGACATAAAGCCGACAAAATCTGCTATATGTGCCGTAATGTTATACGATGCCAAACTCTCCCAGGAGTTTGCTGCCAGGTTGCTGAAAGAAGGTATTTATGTCATAGGGTTTTATTATCCGGTTGTCCCGAAAGACCTTGCAAGAATCCGTGTCCAACTTTCAGCCGCTCACGAAAAAGAGCATCTTGACAGAGCAATCATTGCTTTCGGGAAGATTGGGAAAGAACTGGGTGTTATCAAATAAAACAGCAGTTAATATTGAACCTGCCAAAGCTATCTGTCCAGGTATGAACAAGTTGATATTCAATCTATACACCATTGGTGTTCCGAAACCGATAAGGACTGCTGTTCTGAAAAAAAATCTGCGCAGAAAAATACTTGAGTATTATTCTGCACTTCCTGAAGAAGAGATTAATTATGAACAGAGAGAATTGCTTGAATTTCTTGGTAATAACCCTCTTACAATTTTCCCGTATCATTTTCATTACAAATATGATCCTGGGAAAATCGAGGTTCTCCATGATCCGTTGACAGGACTATATTATGTTTTTCAGGATGGCAAAAAGCTCTTTTTCAAAAAGCAATGGTCAAAAAAAAGGATCAGAAAAGCATACGCAGAACTTTCGAGGGAACAGGATCCGGAAAGTCCGCACAGATATCTTTCAGAAACATTCAGTACCGGACAATATGATGTAATTGCAGATATTGGTGCCGCTGAGGGAAATTTCCCATTATCGGTAATTGAAAACATCCGGAAACTTTATCTGGTGGAATACAACAGCGATTGGAACAGGGCCCTTGAGGCTACTTATGCACCATGGAAAGATAAAGTGGAAATAATAAACAAGATTGTCTCGGATATTGATGATGATAATCATATAAGTCTCGATACGTTAATAAAGACCAGGCCGGATATCACATTCCTGAAGATAGATGTGGACGGGAATGAAAGCAAGGTTCTTGAAGGAGCCAAAAAGCTTCTTTCAGGCAGTTCGCGGTTAAAAATAGTATTGTGCACATACCATAAAGGAGATGATGAAGAGGAATTCACTTCACTGCTGGTAAGTAACGGCTTCAGCGTTTCTCCATCAAAAGGGTATATGATTCACTACTATGACAAAATGATTAAAGTACCCTGGCTGAGAAGAGGACTTATCAGGGCATCTCGATGAAATAAAAAGGGTACTGAAACAGTACCCTCCCGATTAATGATGACCACACAATGCGGAGACCCGCTCCGGAAAACCTATCCGCATTTTGATGATCCACAATCCTTACAGATAAGACAGCCCTCCTCGTAAACAAGGTTTTCAGACCCGCATTCAGTGCATCTTCCTTTAGCCTTGGTACCATTGGGGATGTATTTTTTCAATGCCCTTTCCACACCATTCTTCCAGTTGTTGATCGACTCACTGTTGAGGTTAAGTGATGACACAAGATTAACAACATCCGCAATCGGCATTTCATACCTCAGCACACCTGAGATCAGCTTTGCATAATTCCAGAATTCGGGCTTGAACATATGGGAGAGGCCTCCTATGGTCTTCTTGTAACCATATTTGTCGGTATATTGAAAATCATACCGTGTCTTCCCGTCTTCTTCCTTTACCTTGATTATCTTCCCTTTGACAATGCTTTTCGGTATGGGAAATATCTCTTCATCAGCCAAACCGGTAAATATTTCATATGGTCTGCTCTCTTTCAGTCCAACGAATGCCACCCATTTTTCTTCATTAATATTAAATTTGATGACATCACAGTCGAGAACCTTTGGCCGTTTTGGACGTTCAGAACGTATCTCCTGCTTTCCCGAAATAAGTACTCCGTTCCTTGATCCGTCGCGATAGACTGTTGCTCCTTTGCATCCCGATTTCCATGCGGTAAGATAAAGTTCACTCACAAGGTCTTCCTTTACATCAGCCGGAAGGTTTATGGTAACGCTTATTGAATGGTCAACCCATTTCTGAATTGCGCCCTGCATCCTGACCTTGGCGATCCAGTCGACATCGTTGGCTGTTGCTTTATAATATGGTGATTTTGCTACTATCGTTTCAATCTCTTCATCCCTCATCCTTGTGACCTCATCAGGATCATACCCGTTAAGCTTAAGCCAGTCGACGAACTTATGATGAAATACATTAAATTCTTCCCATGAATCTCCCACTTCATCCTGGAAGGTAACCCTGACATCTTTATCATTGGGATTGACTTTTCGCCGGCGTTTGTAAAATGCAGAAAAGATTGGTTCTATTCCTGAAGTTGTCTGGGTCATAAGGCTGGTTGTACCTGTTGGTGCAATTGTAAGCAGGGCAATATTTCTCCTTCCGAATTTCACCATGTTGTTATACATAACTGGGTCGGCTTCCTTCATTCTCAGGATGAACGGATTATCCTTTTCGCGGTCAGCATCATAGATCACAAAAGGTCCTCTTTCCTTCGCCAGATATGTTGATGACTTATAAGCCTCGAGAGCAAGAGTCTTATGAACTTCGACTGAAAAATCAATAGCATTATCGCTTCCGTATCTCAGGCCAAGAGCTGCAAGCATATCTCCTTCCGCCGTAATGCCTATTCCTGTCCTCCTTCCCTCCTCTGATTTTTTCCTTATGTTCTTCCACAGATTCCTTTCAACTCTCTTTAGTTCGTCATTTTCGGGATCGTTATCAATTTTGGACAGGATCACATCTATCTTTTCAAGCTCCAGGTCAATTATATCATCCATCATTCTCTGGGCAAGTCCGACATGTTCCTTGAAGAGCTCAAAATCAAATCTGGCTTTTTCTGTAAACGGATCCCTGACATAGCTGTAAAGATTTATTGCCAGAAGCCTGCAACTGTCGTAAGGGCAAAGCGGGATCTCACCGCACGGATTTGTTGAGATAGTGGTAAAACCCAAGTCTGCATAGCAGTCGGGAACACTCTCCTTTATTATTGTATCCCAGAAAAGCACTCCGGGTTCAGCTGATTTCCAAGCATTATGGACTATCTTGCTCCACAGCTGGATGGCGTCGATATCATTAACAAATTGCGGATTATCGGAGCTGATCGGATACTGCTGGCGGAAGGTTGTTTTCTCCTCAACAGCCTTCATGAATTCATCTGTGATCTTCACAGAGACATTAGCTCCGGTCACCTTTCCGGATTCAAGTTTTGCATCGATGAATTTTCCGGAATCGGGATGTTTGATTGAGATTGAAAGCATCAGTGCTCCCCGCCTGCCATCCTGTGCAACTTCACGTGTTGAATTCGAATACCTTTCCATGAACGGGACCACTCCGGTAGAGGTAAGAGCACTGTTCAGCACGGGTGTTCCCTGGGGCCGGATATGTGACAGATCGTGTCCGACTCCGCCACGGCGTTTCATCAACTGGACCTGCTCCTGGTCAATCTTCATTATCCCGCCATATGAATCGGATGACCCGTCATTACCAATGACAAAACAATTGGACAATGAGGCTATCTGGTAGTCATTTCCAATGCCTGTCATCGGTCCACCCTGAGGAACGATATACCTGAAATCCTTAAGCACGTTGTATATCAGTGCTTCGGGGAGGGGATTTTTATATCTGATCTCAACCCTGTGAATCTCTCTGGCCAGCCTGCGGTGCATATCATCAGGTGCCTTCTCATACAGATTACCGAATGAATCCTTCAGTGCATACTTATTTGCCCATACCCTCGCAGCCAGCTCATCTCCCTTGAAATATTGGATGCTGGCCTCCACCGCTTCGTCATGAGAATAAACAGTCCTGATGTTTTCCTTACCGGCACCTTTTTTCTGAACGTCGTGAGTTAATTGTTCATCTGCTTTTTTCTCAGATGCAATAGCTGATTCCCGGACAAAAAGCTCTCCCATGATTAATAGATAATTCTGTTATTCCCTGATTTAATTGAGATTATACGGCCACCGATATGTAAAGCGGGTAGATGCTAAATTATGCAAGCAAATTTCTCAATGCAAGACAATATTTTTAAGTTTATTAACATTTGCCAATAGAGTTATTAACCGCGTGTTTTGCCTTGATTCCCTGCTTATTACAAGTTTGACCGAATATTGCTTGTTATGAAAGAAGAGCAAAGTGTTTAATATCTAGAGTATTAATGCTGTTAACATACTTACTTCAAAAAAATGTTTAACCAGAATAAAAAAGGGTACAGTTCCCTGCACCCTTTAATTTTTGGAAGCTGACTTTTTCAGAAAATAAGCCTGACACCAAGAAGGCATCCCCATGTGCTTGAAGTGCTGATGCTTTTTGAAAGTTTTGTTTTTGATTCAAAATCAGCTAGTGAAGTGGCATTCAGCCTGTATACCGGTTCGGCATTGGCTGTACCTCTGGTAACAACAGTAAGCGGGCGGACATTCTCATAGCTGGCGAGCGGATTATAGGTATATGTACCCCATGAATCGTTGAGCAGGTTCCCGATATTCAGGAAATCGAGACTGAACTGTAGCGTATATCTCCGTTCAGAGCCGAAGTTCGAAAATACATCCTGA
>Ga0316626_10000177_pt1 | contig 22325 bp, 15 predicted proteins | sample OWC_Aug_T1_C1_D5_FD_207656 | JGI IMG/M metagenome (GOLD analysis project Ga0316626, IMG submission 207656) | Wetland soil microbial communities from Old Woman Creek delta, Ohio, United States - OWC_Aug_T1_C1_D5_A | ecosystem: Environmental > Terrestrial > Soil > Wetlands | place: USA: Ohio...
TTCTTCCCTATCCGTTGCAGGATTGTAGACCTTGACAGTCCTTGCTGGTTTATCACTGGGCAATCTGTTCTCAAGACTGACACCCATGAGCATCTTGTCGAGCATAGAGCCGCCCAGTGTGGTGTCAAATATGTCATACTTGTTTCCAGTCTGCTGCTCATAGTATTCAGAGTACCCACCAGGACCAGTAAGTGTTCGTTCAACTGCTCTCTCTGGATTCAGTCCATATAGTTCATTGAAGCGGTTCTCTACCCAAGGTATGTCTTCTGCACGAGAAGCAAATAGACTACCAATAAAGCCTTTTGCTGGCGCCTGACCTATTAGCGGTACTCCCTTATCATCCGCAAGATTTATGTAATTCTCGTAGTCTTGCTGAGCACGAGTAGCAAGTTCTTTAGTTAGATAGTCTGTTGGCATACCCTCTGTCCAATATGTCTGGAACCTACCCTTGGCTGATGGCTTTGCCAAGATAGAGAGTGTGCTTCCCAATTTATCAGAACCAAACACGGATGACTCAATAAAGGACGAGAGTACGGACTGACCGCCTAGGGCGCGGGGCACCTTCCACATAAAGTCAAGTGGAACCTGATAATGAATACCCGATGATGTGCTTACACGTGCCTCTCCTGTAGGTCCAAACCCCATTCCGATGGCTTGTGCAAGCATTCTGCGCTGTAGTGTATTCTCGATACCCATACCGCCCTTACCACCCTGGATATACTGATGTGCTTTTCTACCAGCCTCTTCCGCAGTTTGTCTTGTACGTCCAGTAATCTTTCCAGCCTGAGCTGCTATCTCTTCAGGTGGTAGTGGTGTATAAGTTGAATACTCTGACTCGTCATGGAGTTCTTGTCCACCAGTATGTGCACCGCTCTTCTCTAGCCAGGATATTTGCTCTAGGGTTTTGCGCCCCTGCATCGCAATCATGTTGAAGATGCCGCCTTCTATACCAGCTCTAGAACCAACAATACCGCCTAGTGCTCCTCTAGTATCTGCCCTGCGTTGAGTTTCTGTTAACTTGAGTGCCTCGCGCATGGCACGAGGAATAATAAACGGCTCTCTATTCTCTAGCGCTCGCGCTTCCTCTAACTTATTCTGGGCATAGGCTTTCATCTCTTCAGTAATAGGAATGGGTGTGTTTGCTTCTATCTGCTCTGCTTTTCTATAGCCAGCAAATGCTGGTGAAGCACCAGCTGCTTGAGCAAACGTAACCGCCCGGAACTCGCGCTGAAGAACTGTATCAAATTCTTTTGTACCCACTTGTGTATTTGATAATCTTGCAACCCATTCATAGTCTAGCCAGTCTTCTGGATTAAGCCCAGACTTATTAACAAGTTCTCCCCAATCATCACCCATCTGATGACCAACCTCATGTGCTAATTCTGAAAAAGTTATATCCTCTTGAGATAGGCCAAGCTTCTTTTGCCAATATTCCCTAGCCCTAACTTTTTCTGGCTCTAGATCTCGTTCTTTTATCTCAATACGACCAGGATAGCCAGGAGCGCCATGATGTATCATTGCTGAGTTAGGTTGATCTGGGTGGGCCTTGGCCCATTCATCACGACTAAGGTACGATATACCAGATAGACCTAGTTTTTCCTGACCTTCTTTTGAGAATATGCCAAGTCTTTTAGTTGCATTGATAACATCAATTGGTGCATCTGCACCAACGTTTTTGAGATTAGATACCAATGGTGTTCCAAATAATTCATTGAGTGTTAGTATGCCAGCCTTGGTAGCAAGGTCGGCATCCCAGTCTCCAGACATCCTTATTGAGCCAAGACCTTCTCTTGAAACCATGCCTGTCTGCCATGGACTACCAGGTTTAACATATTGGCCTATAAACTGTGTTGCTTCTCTGTAGCCAATACCTGTTTGTTTAGAAAGCATTTCTGGAGTAACAAAAGAGCTAAACATCCAACCGGCTTCACGAGACTGGAACGGATAACGTGTTGTCAGACCAGGTAATCCGCCAAGACCCTCTATCTGCTTCATAGCAGCTTGTCGCCATTGCTCATACTGTGGACCTGTTTGTCCAGCTCGTCCACCAACAGCCCTTAATATACGGTTTAGCTCACCCTGAGAAACAACAGATGTTCCAAAGCCAATACCAGTAGCAGCACCATAGCGTCCACCAATTATCTGCTTAGACTGATATGCCTGAATATTCTTGATGGTGTCAGTAGCGCCAGCAAATATATTTCTCATCTCTTGCTGGAAATATGCTTCCCTGTTTCCGCGCTTTGCCCCAGTAATTTCCCTCAACCACTCAAAGAGACTGGGTACATAGTTCTTGGTTAGTCTATCGACAGGCTCATAATATTCTGACTCCCAATCAAATGGTGAGTACGTAAGGCTCTTGACAGCACTTGGAGCTAGCATGGCAGACCCTGGCCTTGGTGTGCCAGCACCTGCAACAAGTGGTTGATCGCCAAGCAACTTTGTTAGTGCATTGAGATCACCAGAGTCCTCAAGAGCGTTCATTTGAACAAGTAGATTCTCGGCCTCTTCTTTGCCAATTACACGTCCTGCCAGTGTTACCTTATCTGTACCATACCGAACAATATCGCCCATCTGCTTGTAGGCTTCAATACGCTTGGTACGAAAGCCTGTGCCAGCCTCTACTGGTCCATAGGGACCAGCCTTGGTTGTGAACCCCATGAATTGTGCAACTTCTGACCATTGAGTTTCCAAACCAATGAGTTCGCTAATACCAATGTGTGGTGTCTTTGCCATAAATTCTGGCGCAAGCGCTGATGGGTAGTCAGCTAATATGGCAGGCGATCTCTGCTGCATTATCCAGGGTGCATCACGATTACCGCTTGGCCTAAAGTTGATAAGGTCTCGTAATCCACCAGGAACTATCTGCTGTAATGCACGCATGCCTCTCTTGGATATACCGCCCTCTGCGTTGAGCGGTAATGGCATACCAGCTTTTTCGTCCCACAGATTGGCAGCCTGAAGATTCTGCATTAGCTTGCGATGGGCAGGAGAAAGATCTTTACCCCTTAACATTACCTTGTTTAGATCCTCCATATACATGGAGGCACCACCAAGATATGAATACCTAAACTCTCTACGCTCTGATTCGGTGACAGGGAATAGGTCGCGCATCTCCTCGCCAACCTTAGCCCAGCCATATTTCTGATAAGCCTTGGTTGGTTCAAGGACTTCTTCTGTGACAAAGCGTAGCTTTGCCATCAGCTCGTTGTAGTATAGGCGCTGTATTTGAGTCTCGTCTTGTCCCTTAAGGGGCAGACCTTCTGGATATGCACCACGCGCATATATCATGGCAAGCTCACCAACATCAGCAGTTGATGCTTTGCCCTGAACATTAGCTCTAAGGTATTCCTGGAGGTTAGCTGCCGTTGCCTCTAGTCCAGGTATCCTGGCTAGCTCACCAACCCATTGTATCTGCTGTTCTGGTGTGCGGTAGCGAAATGCTGCACCAAACTTCGCTGTCAGGTCTTTTACTTCCCCAGTCATTCCCGATATAACGCGAGACTCATTTCCTTTTGCGCCTTCCAGTGTAACCCTAGGACGTACTTGCAATCTTCGGTATTGTTCTGTTTCTAGAGTTGGTGGCTCAAAGAGAGTCTCTTTAGAACCAAGACCTTTAGAAGTAACACCCGTGTGTAAGCCAACACCAAGTATTAGCTCCGCCTCTCTTTTTCCACCAGATGCACGTACAGGTATGCCGAGCATCTCTTGAAGCTGGCTTGCGATTAGAGCAGATGATGTTGGTGTTTTACCACCAGCAGGCTCGATACCAGAGCTTGGCTCATACTCCTCTTTATAATGGGATGGTATGACAAGTCCCTGAATATCATTGATGGTCCATCTTGAACCACCTGTAGTAACATCAAGACCAGTCTTAGGACCCTGTCCAAATTGATACCAGCCAATAGTGTAGGTCTTATCTTCTCTAAGAGTGGCACCCTTAAGATCCTCGATCTTCTTGTAGTCAATGATTTTGCCTTCGTCATCTCTAACAGCTTCCATAAGACCAAGCTCCATCTTGAGATCGGAGAGTTGGTTTATGGCAACAGGAGGTAAGGGCAAGCGCTCATTCTTTTGATAATAGCCAGAAACAATTGGGTCTTTCCTATGGCGCAATGGATCGTCATACATTATCATGGCGCCAGACAAGGGTGTTGATGGCACAATAGCAACACCTTTTGTTATAACCGCCTTGTCTCTTTCAGCGGTTTCAAAGTCAGCTATTGTAGCATAGCGATAACCTTCCATCTGGCGCTTACTTGTACCTTGAATATATTCAGGAGTAGCTGTACGCAATTTGCCTTCGTGTAGTTCGTATAGCTCAGCAACATCCCGACCAGATAGAAGTGTGCGCCGCTTGATTGCATCTATCTCTTTCTCGCCCAGGCCGTATGCCTGAAGCACACCTTCTTCAACTTGAGCATGATACAAGGGAGACAGTCTATCTATATCCTTGTCTTCTTTTGTTGGAACGTAGCCTGCAAATGAAGCCCATTCCAGAGTTTGTCTCTCAGCCTCTGTTAGTTCAGATGCTCTCTTTTGATATAGTCCCTGTCTCTCAGCTTGCTGGGTTTCAAATGCAATCTTCTTCAAAAGGTTCTCGCGTGCTTTACCAGTATCCTTGACATCCATTCCGTAACCAATAGATAGTCTGGACACAGCCTGCTGCAAAGCCAGCGGTGGGGTCATCGGTCCCTGCATCTGATGACGACCAACCAATCTTTCTTCTGGTAGTCCCTCAAACCTGAGTGTGTTGAATCTCTTCTGTGGACTTTCTGGGTAAGCAACCCTCATAATATCTGAGTTGAAAGCAGTAGTTACATACCTCTGGATTGATTTGAAACCAGTTGCTGTAAGATCAAACTCACCTTCTGATTTTGCAAATACCTCAGGCTCCCAGTCTCCTACCCACTCACCTTCGTGATAAGACACGACCGTTGGTCGCCCACGCACATCACGTGGTCCAGGTTTCAGGTCTAATGTAATAGGGTTCTTCTCGGTAGGTGAGTAAACACCAAAGCGTACAAAGCCCTCGTTCTCAAAGGGAATGACCTCAACTCTATTCTGCACACCCTGTCTATTAGCTGAAGACAACAAGGGTACCATGTGAGCGGCAAAGGACTGAAGAGGCTGCTCATCGCTTTCCCAGCTAGACCTGTACCAGTTATTGCCTGATGGTCTTCCTGGTGGTTCCTGTGGTGGTGGTGGTGGAGGTGGTCGTCTGGGTGGTTCCTGCGGAGGCGGCATATCTGCTCCTGTTGTTTTTACACCGGGTGTAATTGGTGGAGGTGTACCAAAATAGTATCTATTAGCAACCTGGGCTGATGTCATTGCATCATAGGATGAGGTATGTACATTGGTATAGGGGATACCCAGATACTTGGCAATAGCAGGTAGGTTCTTTCTATTTGTATTGTTGAGTTCCCCGCGTATCTGCTCTGTGCTTTTGTACCTGCTGTATATATCCGAAGCTAGCTCGTAGGTATCAATCTTCTGAACACCACGTTCACCAAGTCCCTTATAGCCTCCACGTTTTAGTACACCACCAATAACACGGGCATCAAACTGCTGTATATTATGACCAACTAGAGTAGTGCCAGGAGTTATTATTTGATTGACCCGCGAGGCAAATTCTTCCTGAGTTATGGGTGGTATAAAATCATTTTCCCAGTCCTCTACCTTGAGATTTGTAAGCTTACCAAGAGTGGTCTTTTCACCACCTCTCTCGATAGGCTGATTGAGTATGCCTCTTAGCTTGCGTCTATAGTTTCTCTTGTTTGTTCCAGGTGGATAGATTAGCTGGTTCTGCATAACTGGAGCATCAGCATCAAACTCTAGACCACCAGCTGTTTTCTTGTAGGGCAGGAACGATGCTTGCAGCGGGAACTCATAGGAGCCAGGATCATTGGGATCGACAAAAGCATTAGTCTCTAAGTCAAACCCATAGATAGGACTCCGTTTCCGTCCGCGTGGATTGAATGGCTTGAGCTGGTCAGGCAATGGATTATATTGATTGGGATCTTTTTCAGCCATTGTTGCCTCGCGCCGCTGCGTTTGCAATCTCAAAAAGCTGTTCTTCCTCACGGATGACAGCTATCTCTAGTATCCAGATATGTGGTTGGTCCATAAGGCCTCCCGCTACCAGGGGCAGATGGAGCGCCTCGCATTGTTGCCACAGCAATAAAGCCTCGGGCTTCTCTGGGACTGGTGTATTCAGTCCCTCCCTCAGCTCATTGAGTACCCCGTAGTAATTACGGAGTTCTGCTCTCAGCTTTTCAAGCTCCCCCTCTACAAATCTTCCCCCTCCGCACCCCGCCATAGTGGGTTGATGTCCAGCACTTTGGAGTGTATCTCGGCGGCAATGTCGGGAAACAACTTGCCCCAAGCCTGCACAAACTGGCGCTTGGTCAGAGCCAACTCGGGATGACCGCTGTTCTGGCGAGATGGGAACAGGATAGATTTACCATCTTCATCAAGCAGATTGCACTCAACTAAGCAGAGCCATACTTCCAGCTCTTTCAGCGATTCAAAAGAAAGTGTCTGAATTAGTGACACTTCACCAGGCGTATCGTCTCTGAACTTACGCTCTAGGGTGGCGAACAAGTCTTGACGCTCACGATGTTGCGCCTGAGTTGCCTGTCTTACAGTTACGGTTGTTGGTTCACCAGCGTTACCGTAGGTCTCATCTGTCTTTTCAAGAATATAAGTCTTGTACTGTGGTGCTACTAAGGTTAGTGGCATATTACATTTCCTCTTTCTCGTTGAATATGATGTTGACGTAGCGTAAAGGTATGCGTAAAACGAGAGTGTCAAGCTCAGACGCCTTGAAATCCATCGAGATTTCAGTACATCTGACCTCGTTATTGCCCGCCAAGATCTTTGCGACTCTATCTGCCGATGGATTTTCAGGATCATACGGCTTCATCACTACTGTGAATATTGCGACAGCCATTGGATTATCCTGGGTGGGGAGTGCTGGACTCCCCACCCGTTCAAAACTAAGTGGGCCAGCTATAAGCGGTGGCAACTGCTGTGTTGCCCAGATGGAAGCTGAAGTAATCGCCCGTTGATGGAGCAATTGCTGTCCCCTGGACACGCATCATTAGAGCACCGTTACCAGCTAACCGGATACCGCCAACCACCTGGTACATCACTTCCTCGGCCTGTACACGGAACTGCCAAGGATAAGAGCTAACAGCCATACCAGTAGACAGGGAGTAAATATCAAGGTCCTGTACAAAGGGAGCTGCTGTCCAGTTTGTGCCAGTTGTTGATCCAGTGAGAACTTTCAGATAGAACTCAGGATCAGTCCACTTTACAATCATGTCAACAGTGAGTTGGCGACCGATGATGGTCACGTCTTCTAGGTAAGGACTACCAAAGACCTTTTCCTGTCGGATGTCCAACGGTTGATTTGCAAGAGTAACAGTGGCTTGTGTGATTGGTAATGCATCTGCGCTAAAGTCCGGGATCTTTATGTAGCCATTCACAACACTGGCAACGGGAATACTTTGATAGTCTTCAAACTCTGTATTCCCGTAAGTCCAGGATGGATTGTCATCAAACGATGAAGTACGACCAAGCACATCTACACGGGCGGTGATTGGACCATCATTGGGCATAGCAAGTGCCATGCTGACAATTTTGCAGTCCACGAACGACTCGCCCAGGTATTCAGTAGAAACTGCACCGGGGATGTACTTGCGGAATGACATCCATGGAACAAACCCAGCTACAGTTGAGAACTTAAAAGTGTGGTGGTTGAAACCAGTTGAAGTAGTATCAAACACATTTTTGTCGGTTGCACAAGAAGCGGCACCAGCAGCACCGTGAAGCAACCAGCCAAACGTGTTTTCAAGACGAGGGTTGATGGTAGCACCACCAGCCGACATAACGCCTGCGCGGTATGGGAAGGTTGGTGTTGGGATACCACCTACTTCTGGTGGACCAAGACGGTCATCAGAAACGGTGCCAAGGTCAATATCAGCGGCTCGGTGTTGATAGAATGTTGAGCTGATAGTACCTTTAGCGGCCTGTGCACCCCAAGAAAAAATTCCTGCTTGAGCAGTAACAGCCATAATATACCTCCGTTATGGACGCCAAGTTAAGACTCGCCAAAGTAGCTTTCCACGCCAGATGTACTGGTTGTTGCCTCCGCTCTCAAAGAAAGAGACTCCTTCCACACGTACAGGCGCGTAAGCCCGCTCTCCATAGTCATCTACCAATACATTTATAGGGGTGTTTTCTATTGCGTCTATTAGGCGTCCTTGAAAGTCATAGGCATACTGCAAGGCAGCTTCCTCTGTCAATCTGGAGCGCACAAAAAAGGCTTGATAGTTCACTGTACCTCTGCGCCACCAGTACATGCCACCACCAATTTCACTGACAGGCAACCCGGGTATTTGAATGTCATCAAACTTTGGGTTGTCTATTCGCCCATCCAGATACCCTGGATCTTCATAATCACCACCAGATATAGATACAGACACGGACTTATCTAGTGGATTCTCGTTGAACCTGCCAACCTTCACGAGCAATGCCCTTGTAGGATTGGTCTCTGGAACCTCGATAACCAGGGCAGTTTCCAAATGATTCTTTATCTTGTAAAGGATCATGGGTACGATGGCATTTGGTATATTGTCGTTCTGCAAAGGAAACGTCATACCTGTGCCCTCTGGTGTTTGGGATGGCGGTTCATTTCTTGATTAAAAAGATTCATTAGGAAGGTGATAGCTTTCTCCACTGGATTGTGTTCTGGATTACCGCTGTCAACGCGGGTCTTGTATGAGCCTATTCCTGCAATACCCATTGCATCAGGCATTAGTAGATAAGCCGCCGCATAAAGAGCGAGTGCATAATCGTAGTAAGTTGGTGGTTCAAGCGCATCACCTTCCCGAACAGTTGATATTGGTTTAGGCCATGTGGCACAGTAGTACAGGTCGATAATCTCAGCGGTAGCAGGCACCTTGGCAAACGAAATCTGGTTGGTTGGCAGTAGAATCCATCTATTAGTTTCGGCTATGTATATTCCCCAATAAGACATCGGGGAGAAAATAGCCTGACCAATAATTTCACCAGTCACATTCATAACAACTGCTTCTACTGCATAGAAATCATCTGGCAAATCAAAGACACTAGTAGTACCATCGCCCGTGATACTGGTTGACTTCATCTTAGGCAACCAGGGGAGTATTGCATCATGGGCAGCTCTAATAGCATCCAGGATCAAACCAGAATCAATCCCTTCACCTTCAGGGTTTCCGATAATCCTTAGCGCACTATCGCGAAGATCACCATATGTAGTCATGTTTACTGAACACCCGCAGCACCCTTGATACGAGTTGTACCGGCCGAGAAGATAACTTCAAAGACGTTGGGATCGTAAGTCTGGTAGCCCAGATAACCATCCCACGAGAAACGCTGAACCATCTCAAAGTCATCAACCGGAGCAGGAGCATGGAAACGTGGAGGTAGAGCAACGCCACTCACAATGCCATTGGACCCACCAACAAAGATAGAGCCATGAACATTGCGTGCTTTCGTTACGTAAGCGTACACACCACCACCAAGATCGGTATTCATATCGACCAGGATTGGTTTGTCAAGAACGAGTTGATCTGGGGAACTATCAACCTTGGCAACCACACGCCGATTGGTCAAAGTACCTTCCTGGAAATCAACACCATTCGTGATACCAAACGAGCTAGTGCGACTTGTATGGATCGAGATAACATCACCAACGTTAATGTTGGATAATGCACCAGTTGTCCAGGAGCCTACAGCAATGTAGTTCTTGACACCACCAGTAGTCTGCCCAACCATATAGGTTGCGTCAACTTTGGTAGTACCAGGATTGGGAGCACCATCGCCAGCGTTGATAGCAGCTGAGATAGTACCCTGAGCAATCAAAGCACCAGTGTTCCATAGAACCAACTTTGGAGATTGAACAAAGCGTACATTCTTGTATGCACCAACTTCATTCCGAAGTAGTGCGCCGGGGTTAGCGTATTGATTAACGGCAACCCATCCATCTTTGCCATCAGTACCTTTCTGGATGTCGTAGATCACGCCAGGTGTGGTGTAGCAGATGATTGAGCCACCATTAGCCCCACTGATGGGGTTAATAGCATTGGCACTATCACGACCAGCCATACCAAGCCAGATGTCCAGGGCAAGATTGATGTCAAAGGTATCGGTTGTTCCAAGATCGTTGAACGAAGTCCCGCCACCTTGATACAGGATGTAACCGGAGTCCAACGCGCCCTTAAGGTAAGCGTTACGTGCAAGCATGTCGAGAACATCAATCATATGCTGGCCCAGTGCGCCACGCATAATCTGTCGGATGCCCTCTTGATTGTTCTGACGCCAGTAAGTTACCAAATCATCATAGATGGTGTAAGCTACTTTGCCACCGTAGCGGGAGAAGGTAATCTCAACCGCACGAGAGTCAATATGGCTTGCAGGCATCCAGATCTGACGAACAGCCATTGCTGTAAAGTCAGGGTGAGGATCCATCAACTGGGTCATCACCATTTTGGTGGCGCGCACGTCACCAAGATTTTTCACAAACTGGATGGTAGGAGTAAACAACGCACCGCGACGGTAGATCGAGATCAACTCGGGGTCATACCAAGTGCGTTGGTTTTTGTCAATAACCGTCCAGGGGTTATCGCTATAATAGATGTCAAAATCACCAACGGTCATAATACACCTCGTTACTCAGGATTAAGTGCTTTTTGTAACTTGGAATTTGCTTCCCGATATTCATCTTCTTTGCCAGGTATGCCAGCATACCTATAAACTGCTTCCCATAGCTCATCAAGTACCGCAGTATCGTTAGAGCCATTGCCAGACGCGATTGGCGGTCCAGCACCCTCAAAGTTTCCTTTGATTGACATCTGTAGATATTGCTTTAGAGCACTTTGAAATGCCTGAGCGTTGGCCTTAAAAGACTCTTCATCTTCTGCGACCGGGATATAAGCGGCAAGAGGAGCTAATTCAGGATACTCTGCCAAGACAATTTTTTGTTGATTAAGTTGGCGTGCGAGTCGGTCACGCTCTGCCTGCAAGGTCTGAATACTGGTAGTGAGTTCATTCTGCGCGGACTCGAGTTTGGCTTTCTCCGCAGCTGCCAACTTAGCTTCTTCAAGCTCCATTGCCTGCTGCTCGAGTTTTTGACGCATCTGATTAAGCTCAGTTTCCATCTTCGTTTTTTGCTTTTCAGCAACCCTTTGCAAACCTTTGTAGCTCTCCTCTGTAACGTAGCCCGATGGGGTTCCGCTGACAGTTGTACTACCAGCAAATGTTTGGTTAGCCGTATTCGTAGACGCGAATGTCACGTTTTCCGAGGTAGTCTCACCATCTTTTTGCTCATTTTCCTCACTCATTAGTTAGATCCTCCGATCTCTTAGAGATCAAAATGGAACCCATTGCTGGCCATATCGCCCAGCTCAAAGTAACTGATTAGAACCTCAACTTCTCCGGCTGCGGGAGTACCACCAATAGCTAAACGCAAAGTATCACCATCTTTCAGATACAGACCAGTGGTGAAGTGGCAGCTATTACCAAGTGTTTCTACACTAAACGCAGTCGTTGAGAAGATTGCCTCAGCCGAACCATCAGTACCAAGAGATACTTCAGTGTTGGCATCACAGGCATTTGTTACAACAGCAATAGCCTCGTTGATATACGTGCCAGCAGGAACGGATATAAAATCCTCGTTTTCCGTTGTCGTAATTGCTTTCCGAAGAAAGATATATTTCGGCTCGTAGGAAACGCCCTGCAAAGCAAAAGGCCCAGCAGCATTAAAACGAATTGATGGCTGCCCTTGAACAACAGACATAGTACACCTCCGCGTGTCTAGTTAATTACCAATGCGACATGTGGGATGAATGTCTATATTCAGTTACATATACATGTTGGAGTGGAGATACCTACAAATGCCCCTCGAGCTCATGTTCCAGAGTCAAATCTCCAGCTAGATTGTACACTATATTTAGATTACCTTCAAGTGTAGCTATACCATCAACTTTGCCTTCCAGGGTGTACTCTACAAAATTACCTGTAAATTCAAAATCCGTTACCAAACTACCAAGTAGATGATAATCTGGTTGCCTAGAGCAGCGCATGAACGCATGAGCAGACGATCTTTCCTGTACACGGTCCGAGTATGTATAGGCAGGTATTGATGTTGATGTACCTAAGCCACCGCGTGTATAGGCATGCTGAACTGCTACATTTGTAGATAGTCCAACTAGGAAGGATGCTTGTGATGATGTGCTCTGTACTTGTCCTGTGGCAAAGGCTGTTTGCGTATCTTCTGCTGTAGCCTTGCCATGAGTGTATGCATCCTGATGAGACTGAACATCTTGCTGACCTGCGATGTAGCCACTGACTGACGATAGGACATATATCTGACCTCGTAAGTAAGATGGTGTTGATGAAGTTGTTTCAAGAGAACCGTCTAGGTAGGCATGCTGGGATGTGGTTGTGTTGCAATTTCCAGTAAGGTATGCTGGCGAAGAACTACTGACAGACACAGGTATTGCGCCGTTAGTATATGCCTGCGTGGTATCAGAAGTTTCTGAAGAACCAATAGTGTATGCTGGTACATTAGATGTCTCGGTAGATATACCAGAAGTAAGGGCAGGTATCGAGACATTAACATCTATAGACCCATTTAGATAAGCAGATGTTTCAGATAATGTGTCACTGCTACCAGATAGATATACTTTCTGAGATGCTGATACATGGCTCTGTCCTGTAGTATAGGCATCTATGTTTGATAGTGTATTGCTCGATCCAGATAGGCAAGCACTCTTGGTAGAACTAATAACATTCCAGGCTTCAGGTACAACAACCGAGATCCACTCTATCTCTGGGATATAGGTGACAAGGACATAGCCCTCTGTGTAAGCTGGTGCACTATCATATGTCTGGGTAGAGCCTAGGGTATATGCTGGGGTATCACCTAGGGTATCTTCGCTACCTAATATATATCCCGGTAAAACTGAACTTTCACTGGTTGCCCCATGTGCATAAACTGTGGTAGAGCTACTTGCTATATCTTGACCAGAGACAAATGCAGGTAAGTTGAGATAAGTAGAGCTATTACCACTTAAGTATGCAGTTAACTGAGTTAACTCAGATAAGCAACCAGTTAAGTTAGATGGCTTATTGTCTTTCGCGTCATCTTGCCCAGCTGAAAATGCGGAAATTTCGGAAATTTCGGAAATTTCCCCTTTTGCATATGCTGATGTGTTATCGTATAAGGTTTCGCTACCGACAAGATATGACCCTACACTAGCCTTGTCATTAGCATCAACTGCTATAAATGCAGGTGTCTGAGCCTTTACTTCTACAAGCGATAAGCCCTCAGTATATGATGGAGACGAGTCATTGACTTCTATTCCACCTTTAGTATAAGCATCTGTATGGTCACGCAATATACCCGATGTGAAGGCATCAGTGCTTCCACTAACAGCAACATTAGCTGTAGTAAATGCGTCAGTATCAGCCTTAGCAACGTCTTTCCCTTTAACATAGGCAGATACCTTAGATGTAAGATCAAACGATACTGTCCTGGATAGCTCTACCCATGAACATAAGTCAGTAGTTAGTGCTGCCGTAAGAGCAAAGTCTTCAGTAGCAGTTGGATCACCAACCCGCATCTGGATTAGCTCAAGAGCTGGACTAAAGCCATGCAAGCCAATCTCGATGATGATGCGATCACCAGCCTGAGACGAGAAGTTAGTTGCTCCACCAGTTCTGGCACTATGAATACGAGTAGCGGCACTCGCCATTAATGGAAACTCTGTACTGGTGGCGTGGTATAGACCTATTACTCCTCTAATAGTAGAGCCGTCACCACTGACCACTCTAACAACATATGCCAAATGTGAATCGCCCGAGTTGGTTGTCTCAGCACATTTGCCAATAACCATCGAGACAGTATCAGATGTAGTCCAGCTGTAGCCAGCAGCTAAGCGTGGTGACTGGAATTGATACCAGCACCATTGCTGTGTCGTTGTACTTCCCCATGTAAGCTGTGTTGTAGAGAGAGACGAGTTAGTCTTGTATACATAGCATGGTCGTCTAACCATAGCCGTGGATAGTTCCCAGTTGCTATCTACTGCAAGAGAACCAAGTGGGCCCGAGCCTGAAGAGGGAAGGTATAGTTTAGTAGCCATTACGCTGTCTCTACCTTCACCCGTATACGCAGGTCAGTCCAGTCTGTTATCTGCGCTTTTTGCTCTGTCGTCAGAGTAAAGCTATAAGTGGTTGCATTAGCAGATAGCACCTGGACTTGCGAGGCTATTATGTTTGTGCCCTGTCTAAGTTCAACAGTAGCCTGACAGTCACCAGTATTGTTTTGGTCTCTTCCTCTCCATCTTATAGTAACGTTTCCAGCACCTGGTGTACCAACTGGGTTGCTTAGAGATACTTCAAAGTAGTCATTCTCCTCGGGCGAGCCATGATAGACATAATCACTGTCTATTGGGTCTTGCTCATCAAGGCTAGGATATAGGTCTGTTCCATCAAGCTCATTGAGCCATGCACCAACTTTGGATATATCTCCATCTGGGACTATAAGTTGTCCAATACCTGAAGTATGTGCAGGAATACTTGATGCACCCGCTATATAGCCCTCGGTGTAAGCGAGTATGGCATTAGTAGCATTTACCTGGGATGCAATAAAAGCAGGGCTTGATGAAGTGCCTACAACACCACCAGATATATATGCAGTTGTTGAACCAGAGTGTATATCCGAGCCAAGTAGATAGGAGTGTGTACTTGATGGTGCAGTATCACTACCAGATAAATACACTTCCTGTGAAATTTTCACATTATCTGCACCAATAACGTAGGAAACCACGCTATTTGTTGCAGTTAGTTGCCCAACAAGGTGGCTCGATGCACTTGACTTGCTAGTATCTTGTCCTGCTATATAAGCTGGTAGAGAAATTGTTTCTGAAGCAGCTCCCCATGTAAACGCTGAGATATTGCTCGTGGCAATATCACCACCAAGTACATAGGCGTATGTAGAACTGAATGCTGTGTCTAAACCAGCAAGATAAGCGTCTGTAGTTATTGATGCTGTGCTAAGGCTAGTGGTAAATGCCGACAAGCTAGATGCAGCTATGGCATCTACGCCAATGTAAGCAGGAGAACTATCAGTTACATCCTGAGAGCCTATAGTATAGGCTGGTGTGTTTGATAGTAAATCTGAGGATCCCCCTAGATATACAGTTGTGCTACTTAGGCTTGTGTCTTGGCTGCATGCGTATGCTGATATGCCATCTTCAGCATCGACACCACCAAGAGTGTAAGCAAGGCTAGAACTTGTGCCATCTTGACATCCTTGTGTGAAAGCAGATTGACTTTCTGCTTCCACAATACCACCCGCAACAAAGGATGACAATACGGATGTTGCAGTATCTTGACCCCAAATAAATGCTGACTGAGCTGAGCTGGTGTCAGATTTACCTATGGTGTATGCAGTAGAAGAACTCTTCTCAGAAGAAGTACCAGCAAGATAGCTGGCTTGACTAGTTATCCCAATTTGGGAACCTGCAAGATAAGCTATCCCATTTTGGGATATTGTGCTGCTGCCCACGCTATAGGCAGGTTGGTTGGAAACAGTAGTTAAACTACCAAATGTAAAAGCTGATGTACTGGATTGCTCAACTATCCCACCACACACAAATGCATGAGCTGATGTTGTAATCTGACCTATAATGTAAGCAGGTATAGAATCTGTACAGATGTCCTGTCCAGCTACAAAGGCATGAACAACATCTTTTCCAGTGGTTTCACTTGTGATGTAAGCAGGAACACTAGAGCTGGTATCCTCGGCCCCATGTGTATATGCGTCCGAGTGACTAATTGTCTGACCAATGGTATAAGCAGAAACCGATGACTTTGTAGTATCTTGACCAACAGTGTGAGCAGGAATAGAACTTACACCAGGTGTAAGACCACTGGTAAACGCCGTACAAGACGACCAATCATTAACTTGAGAAGCAACAAAAGCTGGAATATTAGAGGTAGTGCTCTGTAAGCCAACTGTGTATGCGTAAGTCACTGAATTTAGTGACTGTTGCCCTACAATATAAACAGGTATACTAGAACTACCTATAGCATCGGGAGATATATATGAAGGAACAGATGACTGAAGAGACGACTGCCCAGCAAGATAAGCAACCACCGATGATGTGGGAGATTCCTGACCCCACACCAGAGCAGGAATACTGCTTAGAGAACTGTCCTGCCCTGAAAGGTAAGCACTATTGGCACTGCTGGATGTGCCCTGTCCAAACAGATAGGCAGAGATTGCTGTTGCCTGAACAGCATCAGGAGAAATAAATGCAGATGCAGAACTCGTTGTATGAAGACAACCAGTGGTGGATCCACTTACTTGCGCCGAACCGATTTCTTGCCCCCACACCAGCGCCGCTTGTGTGCTTGAGCCACTGTCCTCTCCTGGGACATATCCGCTCGTGGAAGATGACGCAGTGGCCTGACCCAGGAGGTAAGCATGGGCTATATCTGTTTGAGTTGAATGTCCCGAAAGATAAGCTGGCGTTTGACTAAGACTTACATCTTGCCCAACTGTGTAAGCTGAAATATCACCACTAGATGTGCCTTGACCAGCTAGATAAGCGTGTGCCGGAAATACAAGCAGCTCAAAATTAGCTAGCCCAGTATAGATAGAACCCCTGTTTCTGCTAAAGCCTACTCTCGTTGCAGTTGTAAACTTATTTATTGTGCCGCTAAGTGTTTCTGTGCCATCAACATATACAATAACACTCGTACCACTAACAATTACTTTGATCTCGTATGTCGTGCCATACGCCCACGACATAGAAGAAAAGTCTACTATATTTTCATAACCACCTTCGTTATACAACAAATAAAAATCATCGTTGCCTGCGCCGCGGCGCATCCGAACGTGTAATTTGTTTTCCCAGTCTTGATTTCTAAAGATAAGACTGGTTTTGTTCTCCCCCAAAGCCGATGGTGTCCAATCTAGCTTTATCGTATAGTTGTCATATACATTAGAGTCAACAATATAACATTGACCATCTTCCGTTAGAACAACAACATCATCTTCAATATAGGCAGTGTCAGATGGATCAGAGAAAGTGTAATCTAGCTTCTCCATTACATAAGGGGTGTTGTTATAGCGTATCTCTGATAGATGATTATTCATCATCTCGCTAACAGCTATAAATCTATCTCTTATTACATAGGAAGAAGCTGTATCTCTTTGACCTGCTAGATATACGGATCGATAATCGGTGGTCCCTTGTGCTCCTTGAGCAAATGCCGCTTGAGCAGACTTATCTTCAATGCCTCCTTGAGAGTACGCGGACGTTTGTACAGAAGTATCAGAACTGCCCCGTGTGAAGGATAATCGGCTATCTTTACCGCTATCTTGTCCTGCTGTGTGGGCTTGTTGGTTTGCTGTTCCATAGTATTCTCCTATTACAAAAGCAGGAATGGTACTACTGGTAGTATCAAGACCAGCAAGATAGGCAGGCACATTGCCAGTCTCGCTCAGCATGGATGATGGTATTTCCAGCTCTGCCCAAGAGATAGCTGGGCTTGCTGTATCACCATCTATGTATGCAGGAATATCAGATAAGGTATTGTCTTGTCCCCAGGTGAACGCTGAAGTATTATCACTTACAGGGGTTTCAGAAGCCTTACCCTCGGTGTAAACGTGAGCTACACCAGGTGTTGGAATTAGTCCACCCACCGTATATGCGTCTTGATGTGACCTAACAATACCAGTTGTGTAAGCATGTAGTGGTGTTGGGTCGCCCCTGAAGTCCACCACACGACCCTTCGTATATACGTGCAGTGGAGTTGGATCACCCCTAAAGTCTACAACTCTACCTTTAGTGTAACCATCAATATGTGAGCTGGCAGGTGTTGTTGTTATTTCCTTGAACGATATACCTATAATGCCCCAGTCATCACTCCTGGCTATTGCAAAATTGACTACAATATTTCCAGCCGCCCCCGTATCCAAGTCGTATTCATCAGCCCAAGTTTGATTGCCAGCGTCATAATAGTTTAGCAATGTGTAGGCACCTTGGGCAGAAGGTGTATCTCTATCACCACTGCCTATTGCCCCAATCATTAAACAGTTAGCCGATACACTGTTTACCGTAACAGTAGGATACTGATCCAAGCCAGTTGCTGAGTTAGACTTATCAACCGCGCATCCACCTGCACTGGGTATCCACGAGGATGCACTAATCTGCATATTCGCAGCGCCAGTGTTCGGAACATTGATGGTATAAGATGATCCCGTATCTGGATTAACTAAATACCAGACCTCAACACCACATTCACCACCGCTATAATAGACAAAACCACGACCACTGCCAGTCATAGTTTTACTGTTATAGTCGGGATCGCCACCAGTTCTAGCAGTCGTACCATTGATAAACAGTACCACCACTAGCAATTTGGCATTTGACGCGCAGGTATAGCTCAGCGTATGCGGACTTGTAACTCCGTAAGTATCTTGATTATCAGTATCTTTAGTCCAGCTCATACTATACTCACTACCGTAAAGCGCAGTCTCAGGTCATCATAGTCAGTGATATTGTCCATCTCGCCCTGAGTTAATGAATACTCAAACGTCTGGTAGCTTGATGTAAGCTCATGCTGGTCAGTAGCGATTACTGTGTCTCCTTGTTTCAGCTCGCACTTCATGGTTATGGTCAGTCCACCAGCTATCTTGGCGCCTCGCCATCTAAGAGTGTGTGCCCCCTCAACAGGGATATAGCCAGGATTAGATAGCCCCACTTCAAAGTAATCTCCTACTGTTGGATACTCATTCCAAACATAGGTGCTGTCTATCCATGACTCTTCATTGATGGCAGCATAGAGACTTGATCCTCCATCCTGGTCTTTCCAGACACCAGTTGAGTTACCCTCTTCTGTGCCAAGTGTGATAGTTGGTTCGTTATGGGTGTAGGGACTGTAAGCTACCCAATCTATATATAATGGATTAATAGTTGAGTCATTCCATATACTAATATACATAGTCTGTCCAGATACGCCAACAGTTTTGGTGCTGCTACCCTTAAGTGTTGTATCTTGATAGACCTTATTCTGACCATTTCCCCACTGCATCTTATAGATGTTGTAAGCGTTTGTGGGTGTCCAGCCTGTTCCTATATCTGGACTAGCTGGTTGAGACTGGTTATCTATATCACTCTTTATAGTTGATGTACTAGTACCTGTTGATATAGTTATAAAGTGCTTGGGATTGCCAGTACCACCGCAGCAGTTTACTGGACAATACCACGCGGTAACTGGGGATTGCTGTAAACCAAAAAACTGAGAACGAGTACCATCCCAACTAGATGGTGCACAATTTGCATATACTTTAAGTTGCTTGTACCTAGTAGCGCCATCGGTACCCATACTTCTCCATCCCCACCCATTCGCGGAACCACCGACCTGCAAGATACTACTAGAAGCTGTAAATGTACCGTGGTCTACAGTCCATCCTGTTACATCATCAAAGTCACTCCAATAGTCGTAGATATTAGCCTTGTTAGATGGAGGACTGGTGGCACCTGAGTACCCATAGTACATGTAATAGTTGTTGTCTGTGCCTGACCCCGCTATGGAAGCCTGTGTCTTGAACGTGACGATGGTTGCGGAAGTATTGACGTTTACAACATGGCGGTCTAGCTCATTCCAAGAGTCGCCATCCCAGTACACAATACGCAGGTCATCACCATCATCCTGCATCTTGCTAGGAGTGAGCGCATCCATGTCAAAGGTGAACTCAACAGCATAGCCAGCCGCAAGAGAGGATGTCTCGTTATTGACAACAGGTACAGGCTTCCTGTATAGGTAGTTAGCGTTCCACCAGGTCATGGGCTGTACTCCCTGTAATCCACACCATTAGCTTCACAGAAAGCAATGGCTAAATTCTTAGCCTCACGTATCATGGCTGTACGTACACTCGGATTCCCCCAGTCAGCAACAGCAGCTCGGCTGTTGTACTCAGCAAAGTATTCCTCAGCGTCATAGCGAAGACCGCACGGCTTTATCCAATCCGTGACCACGCCTACCCCATCCTCAAGGTAGCCAACCCGTACTCCTTCTTTATCAGCAACATCAGCCAGAATAGCCATCTATTTAACTTCCTCCAATATCACTATCTGGTCTAAGAGCGTAGGGTGTCTTGCCAGCCGTAAATACGGATTGAGATGCCGCATTAAGAGTACCGCTGTAGATATAAGCAGGCTTAGAAGAAGTGGTTGCAACACCACCACGAATATAGGATGACTGCGAATCCAGTGCCGTGTCCTTACCACTAGTATATGAAGGGCTATCGGCTAGAGTATCTGTAGAACCCCTTGTGTATGAGCTGGTGCTATCAGTGGCTACAACTCCACCAGCCAACCAAGCATCTATGTGGGATAAATCGTTTATGCCACCAGCTAGATATGCATCAGTATGACTACTGATATTCGTTCCAGTAGAACCCTCGGTATAAGAGGGTGTACTATCACTAGTTGCTACTCCTCCAGCAGTAAACGCATCTTGCGAAGAAGAATAGTGTTCTGTTACTTCTACATAAGCACCTACCTGTGAGGCAGCTACTATTACCTGTTCAGCCTCAACATATGCACCAGCCTGAGATGTATAGGTAAGTCCTCTTCCAGAAAGATAAGCATCTGTATGGGACTTTGTAATGACACCATTACTCCACGCGCAACTCCAAAAGAACTGCTGATATTGGTCAGCATCATCCATAATGAAGGTAGCTTTTGTGGATGTGTGGCTATCTAAATCCATTAATCCACTAATCTCATTAGTGGCAGGAGTAATATTTATATAAACCGAATCGTATTCAACTGCTTGAGCTATATTTGTATCAGCTACTGCACTCTCATCTTTTATTGCAGCAGCCTCACGAGTATCGCCACCAGAAACCCCCACCTTAAATCCACCGATAGATAACTTTGCAGTAGCATGGGTAGCATTTTGAGCATCTTCCCCACCCGCACCCGAGGGAGTAGCAACTACTAGCCCTGCGTCTGGATGAAATCCATAAGTCTGATCTATAGTTGTGCTGGTGTCTGTTTGTGTTAGCCCAGACTTAACACTAAATCTTCCACCCTTCCAGACTATATAGCGAAAGTAGGCCTGGGCAGAAACTTCATCTACATTAACCCGAAAGCCATTAGCTAACCAGCTAGAAAAACTAACTCTAGTAGTTAGATTGGTGTAGCCCGAAGCAACTACTTCAATAAGAGAGGCATCGTTAGAACTTCCTAACGTGCTAGAAGTTGCTACAGAATCCCTACTATAAACTTCACTAAAAGCATGTTCAGTAGCAGAAGCCATTGCCCCTATTGCTATACTAGAATTACTGGTTACCCCACTTACCCCAATGTTCATTCCATCAGCTATTATCAATCCACCCGTAGGCTCAAATCCCGGCCCAGTTACATCAAGCGATCCAGTGGCAGTTACTTGAAAGCTACCTATACTTACATCAGTAATATCAGTCCCAGCTATAGCTAAGTAATGTACTCTTACACCAATTGTAAAAACATCATCAATAATTAATTGAAATCCACCAGTAATAGTCCCGTTGTAATCGGCACGTCCATACCAGTCACTACCTGATGGAGCTATTAGTCCTATGCAAGCATCAATTCTATGACCAGATGATGATTCTGAAGCTGCTGCTGCATGTGTACTATGACCAGAAATAAACATTCTCGATGAAGTTGAGGATGCAAAGCTAAAACCCGCATCATAATCACCCGCAGCTATAGCATCAGTAGAACTGGTTTGTCCATTCCACCAGAAGATCACAAAAGTTGGCTCAAACCCTGGATCAGTAATATCCTGGGTGGTGTTTACAGCACCCGTAGTGATATTAAAACTTCCAAGGTAGGTACTAATGCCCATTAAGCTATCCCGTTATCTGTAAGTCTTCATAGACCTTAGTCTTATTAGTAACACCGCCTGTATGGTAAAAAGGATCGCCACGATCCTCTATGCACAAACAAACAGACTCCACTCTGGCTATGTAGAGTAGCTTATTAGCAGCTCCTGTTTGTGCATCAATCTTGTCAGCAAGCTGAGTTGCTTGAGTTGCCTCATCCCCTTGCAAGTCAAGCGCAGTTGCAATTTCAGCCCGTGTCCACTCGCCCATGGCATACAGCCTCTCATAGCCCATAAAGAGATGGATATTTATCTTGGGTCGAGCTGTGGCCTCACCTGATATTCTGTCAATTAAGTCGCTCATGTTATCTCCTAGTACGTACCTCTAG
>Ga0316626_10000179_pt1 | contig 22262 bp, 16 predicted proteins | sample OWC_Aug_T1_C1_D5_FD_207656 | JGI IMG/M metagenome (GOLD analysis project Ga0316626, IMG submission 207656) | Wetland soil microbial communities from Old Woman Creek delta, Ohio, United States - OWC_Aug_T1_C1_D5_A | ecosystem: Environmental > Terrestrial > Soil > Wetlands | place: USA: Ohio...
AGGCCGCGATGCGCCGTAATGTTTCCCATCGTCGAAAGGGCATCCGGGAACAGGGCCGGGCCGTTGGTTATACCAGATACGTTCAGCGTCATTACCGCATTGTTGCTTAGGGTATTAAAGGTCATGTCAGTGCCGATGTAGCCCTGATTTGTGCACACGATGGTCGCCGCAAGATTTTCAACACGCCAATAACCAGAAGGGTCCTCGTAGATGAAAAGGTTTTCGAGGTTATTGACATAACCCATCGTTGTCGGAGCATTGGCGGTATAGGTTTTGATGTTATGAACCAGATTCCATGTGTGCGAGTCAATCCCAACGTCGGCGCTTGAGAATTTCGCGGTTGCCCCGAGTGTCGCGTAGAGCTTGCCGTTCACAAACCAGAAAGGAATGTCCCCGCCCGAATCGGTCAAAATATGATTATACAAATCAATCTGATCGTAGCTGTTCCCGGTCCAATCCTTGATAACATCGGCTTGAAAAATATCGCCGCTTACAGCTACCAGCCCAGTGTCAGCGTCCGCGACCATGTAGGCGCTTCCGCTGGAGCCGAGAACAGCGATTCGCCCGTTGCTGTCGGTGCTGACCTGAATTCCGCCATCGTCAACTTTTGTTCTGGCATACGTTCCCTGCACGTCAATCATTTCTGTTGGACTAGCGGTGTTCACCCCGATGTAACCGTTATTCACGTACATGGATGGTGGGAAATTCAAAGCCGTTACGGCGGGTGTATCATTCTCATCTCCTGAGATGAACGTGTACGATCCACTACTGATAACGTAGGTAGGATTTATCTCGTCTGTGTTCCGGTAAAACCCTTCCCATCCACCTGCCGGGTGCGCTATCCTGATTTCCCAATAGGTTGTTTTGAACGTGGCACTGCCAAAGTCATTACCAATCCGGTTGGTATAACACTGGTTCTCAATGTGCCAGTACCAGTTCCCATTCAGTTCTTCTTTATTAACTCCCGCAGGACAGCCCGTGACCGTAATGTACGAGTTCTCCCGAGCGTAAACGCTGCCGCGCGCCGTGAGGTTTGAGGTAAGAACCGTCGAGTTTGTCAGCCCCACGCGCCCCACCGTCGCATTACCGGCTAACAGGTTCGAGACGACGTTTATATTCAGGGCTACGATGTTGCTGCCGACATTGAGCTTTGTTCCGTTGATCGTGCTGCCACTGTCGGCGAGGACGTTGGTATCCCCGGTCGCCCCGAACCTGATGTCACCGCCGACACGGAGTTTTTCGCCGAATCGAGTGAATAGCTCCATGTAGTTTGGCGAGCCAGCCGGATTTGAAATGTCCCAGTTTCCAACCGTCCAAAAAAACCGGTTGTCATTCGTTGCCAGAAGGTTGCCGACATCCCTCCAAAAGTAAGTTGAACCGGCGTTGGTTGTAACACGCAGGAGATAGCCGTTCGCCAACGGCGTCGCAGGCCACGAAAGGTCAACGGTGTAGGGGTCCTCGCCGCCCGGAGCAACCGTAACCGTCGGTTGGGTTGCGGCATAGTGGCGGGAGCCATCTTGCATGAGCCGATAGGGGCACAGATCGTACACGCCGGTTTTGTTCGTGTAAGCACCACCGGCACGCAAAATGTTCGTCACGCCAACGAGCGGGCCAGCAGCGGTAAAACTCGTGTCATAGTTGGTTGTGAATCGCCCGATCACAACGGCGGTTTCACCGAGGACGTTTGTGCCATACCACGTTGCCCCGGCTAAGTTGTTTGTGTAAATTCGCGACGTGTTGCCATCGCGGTAAATGACGGTCGGAACTCCATTTGAAACGCACCAGAGGACGTCGCCGTAGGTCAAAGTGGCTACGTTACTGCAAGCCGCACGCCATGAGTTGCTGTTCATGTACGTGAAGCCGTGCAGAAACAGGTTTTCCCATCGTTGCTGTGTTTTATTTCTACCGAGATTCTGGACTCCATCGCTCCATGCAACCGTGTCAGCGCCCATCTTTATTTCGGCGTTTACACCGAGTTGAATGTAACTTGAACCGTTGTAGGTTATCAAACCGCCATACGCGCCAGCCGCAACAAAGTTCAATATGGCGTAATACGACGACGGTTGATTGTAAGGAGGGTGAATGTTCAGCGAATTTGAAAGCACGACGGACGATTTATTGTTCTGCGTGATTACATTGTTAGGCATTCCGGAAAATGTGCCGAACAGGTTAAGGTTATGCGCGAAAATGTTGCTTTGCCCGGTGAACTGCACACCGTTGATGGTGCTGCCCGCGTCACTCAGGATGTTGCTGGAGCTGACGCCGTTGCCACCGAAGGTGAAATTGTTGGACGCGAACATATTGTCAGCGTGCAACACCGTCTTGTTGCCATCCCAGTGCATACTCGCCCGGGATTTGTCCTTGCCCAAAGCGTGAAGGTGCAAGCCGTCATTGGCAACCAGCAAAACATTCGTGCCCGTCACAATTTGCAGCGGACCTCGCGGACCATTCGTGCCAATGCCGATGCGCCCGATGCCAAACAAATTTGTGTCCCCAGTCAGTTCCTCTGACACATAAGGGTCGTCAACGCAGTTCCCTGTGGTGCAGACATACGTGCCATACGGAAACAGGGAATTCAGCACCCACCCGCGCGCATTCACGGTGTTGGTCATAACCCAACGCCCGCCGTCCATGTAGATGTAGTTCGTTCCAGAGTACCAGTTTTCGTAACGTCCGTTTAGGGTGTTGTAGAAATATGGCCCCCATTGATCTGTGTCCGCACTGCTCAACCAGAGATACGGCACGTTTGTCTTGCCTGTGACGTTCACGCGGTACTCGTTGATGTTAGTTGCCGTGAGAGGCCCAAACACCCGGAGCGGGAAACGAATATCAGCACGAACCAGATCAACGATTTTCACGCAGTTGGTCCGGTCAGGATTTTTGCGCCAGTGCGTGAAATCAGCGGTGTTCGTCACAATCCAGTTGTTCGTGAAATAGTGTTCAACGTAGGGACCGCTCACAAGATGGTTTGGGCCGAGGCACGGATTCATCATTACCCACGGATGCCCGGTCGTTGCCACCAGATCGCGGCAACCTTCAAACTGATCGTTGTACGAAATGCGCGGATATTTGACAGGCCCATCCCCGGCGAAGTAACAGAGATCGCAGGAGATGAATGTATTGTTGATGATCGAATAAGCCTCATTCCCGTTCAGGCCGTACATCGTCACAGCGGCGCCCATGTACTGCCGGGAGGTCACGGGCCAATCGTTCACCGGCTGGTACTGGTTATTTCCAGCCGCGCCGAAGAAGTTGTCCCGGATGATCGCATGATCTGATTTGAGGGCGATGCCCATGACGCTTTGGAGCCAGCACCGTTCCACGGTTGTCCAGCCGTTCCAATTAGCGTCAATGTTAATCCCGATCAGATTGACCTTCTTATAGTAAGAAGGGTTTTGGACCAGCGTGAAAAGCGTTGAAAAGAGGTTATTCGTCATCATCCAGTAGCTACAAACATTGACGTTGCGAATTGCAACCTCGTCAATGCCGCCGAGATTGGTGATGCCAGTATATGTCTGTTCGTTGTCGTACGTGCCGCTGGCGTTGATGTAAATGATGTTCGTCAGGGCGTTCGTGTTCGACGCGACGAACATATCCTCAATGTAGAAGATGGACGTATTTTTTGAGTAGGGGACGCCGATCTTGATTACGTCACGAGGCAAGCCTTCGCCAACGTACGCGATGCCGCCCGCCGTCACGCCCGGGCCGCGAATCTTGAGACAAAAGACGTTCGTATTGTTGGGCGTGCGAATTGTGTCGTAAGTGAAGAATGTCCCCGGCCCGAGCTGCACAATCCCGCCGCCGGTATTGGTCAGCGTCGGGTTGGGGTAATAGTAACCGTACGTGCCGGGGCCGAGCGGGAGCGAATTGATGGCCTCCTGAATCCCGCACGTCAGCGTGCCCGGTGTATCCGGCCCAAACTGCATCCCATCGTTGAAGATGGTGCTCAGGCCGTTGGCGATGCCTCTGGACGACACGTGGCGTATCGGCGTGCTGTTGGAAACCACGGTGGTCGCGGCGTTCGTGATCGTCGTCAAACCGCCCGGCGCAACGGTCGGGTTTTGGTTCGTTGTGTAGTAGTTCTTGAGAAACGGTTGGCCGTACGCAGACGCGGCCAGCCCCAGTAGCGGGATGATCTTCCAGAGTTTCATTGTGTTATTGCCACGCACTACCGACCCACTGCCAGATAGCGCCAGTGCCGGTGTCGTATGCAAGCGCAGCGGTCGCCGTCGGTACGTCCGTCGGAGTACCTCCGCCGTAATTCCCGCTAAAGACCTGTGGTGGAGTTCCGCCCCCGATGCTGAGGATGGTCCAGAGTCCGGAGACTTTGGAATACAGGTCGCCGGTTGAGATGTTGACCCAAAGGTCGCCGTTCTCTCCATCCGAGTTATCTGGCAGGCCGATGCCTGACAGAAGTTCGGAATAGTGCAGGGCCGGAGGCGGGTCCGGCAAGGTAGGATACCAGTTGATTGAGCCGCTCATAAATCGTCAGGTCCAGAAAAGCCACACATCGCCTGCCTTCGAGTAGATGTCCCCGTTGTCGAGGTCCACGGCAATGTCGCCGTTCTCGCCGACTTCGTTGTCGGGGATGCCATGAACCTTGCGCACCACGCCAAACGCTTGCGTCGGGTCAACGGCTGGCGGGTCGGGCAACGTGGGTTGCCAGTTCAATGTCGCGCTCATGTTGAAGGCGGTTCGTTCGTCACGGCCACGGTACCACTGCGCGCGTCCACGAGCACGTTGGTTTGCGTAAAAACGTCCGGGGGCCGGTTGCGCGGTTTTTCCGGCTTCTGCACTTTCATCAAGCCGACTTCGCGGGCCATATCCTGCATCTTTTCGAGCACGACGGACATTCCCACCACGGCGTTATTGTAATGCTTGAAGAGCTCCATCCGGGACGGGTCGCGTTCATCCTTTTCGCCTGATTTTGCGGGCCAGTCGCGAAGTTCCTGTTGACAGAAGCGCACGGCGTCTTGCGCGGCGGCGACATTCTGATACCACCACGCGAGGATGAGCGGCTGAAACTGAATTTTCCGCATCAGCCACGTGCCGAAGATCATTTGCGCGTTCAACGGCTTGACATTGACGGTCTCGCCGAAGTTGGCGTCCATCAGCGCTTTCATCGCCGCTTCATCCGTAACCGCCTCCAGCTCTTTGCGGGTATCTTCGGCAAGTTCAACGCCCGCGTAAGCCATGAGTTTCGCGACCGCCTCGCCTTCGGTCGCGCCGCTGAATCCCGTTGGTATCCGGTTGGAACCAACTGCTTCCTGCGTTTCTGGTTCAGCCATAGTTTTTTCCACTTCACCACCGGCCAGCCGCAACGCAAGTCCGTATTATCGTTAATCCAACAGGTCGCGTCTGGCAATGACGCTTTTTTTTCCATGTTGCACGCGCACCCTAAATCCTCGTGTCCAGCCATTAACGGCGAGCCGCACGTCCGGAGTGGCCCGTAGAAGATCGAGCACCGGAAACAATGGCGCAGCCGACGGAAGTAAAGCCGCCGGTGCACGCGACGATGCGGCAGAAACGCGCGCACCACGCCGCGCACCGTCTTGAAAACCTCGCTCGCCGTCAGTTTCCCGGCCCGGTAGAGCGCCGCGATCAGGAGCGCCGCCAGCAGCCGGCGGTTGCGCTCCAAACGTCGCCGGGTCCGGGTCATAGCGGTATCGAGATGAGTTTCGGCACGGGATTTTTGAGCGTCCGGAGCGCCATGATGCCCTCTTGAAGCTCGTCATAACATTCGCGCGAGACGAGGTAGGACGCGGCGTCGAAGGGATGTTTGTGCTCCGAGTTCTTCGCGATGCTGTACTGCGTGCTGCCCCGTTGTATCGCCTGATTCATCTCCACCAGCTTTGGGCACTCTGTTTTGCAGAAGATCAGCCGTTGCTGGTAGAGCAGCTTGCGCCAGAGCCGAATGCGTTGCGCCACGCTGCCGGGCCTGCGGTCCACGGCGTCGAGGCGAATGCGGCCTTCGCTCGCCGCAAACACTTCTTCGTACTGGTACCGGTTGGAAATCGGTTCGAGCATGTCAAACGCGCTGCGATCAGACCAGTGATGCCACATGATCTTGCGCCCGAGAAACCCTTCCCACTTGTCAATTTTCTCCAGCATCGCCTCTGTGAAATCCGCCACGGTGACTTCCCCCTTGAGGAAGCAGAGTTCATCGAAGAACTTGAACACGGCCATTTCCTTTTGAAACTGGGGCACGTAGCGGAACACCTTTTCCGCAAACACCGCCGCCGGGTTGGCCCAGCCGAAATCCCATCCGGTGGACAGTTCAATGCAATCTTCTTCCGGAACGATGATCTCCGGGTCCGGGCCGTCGCCGCCGATCACGTGAATCGAATGCTTGAACACGTCCGCGAAGAGCGAATTGCCAGCCGCTTTGGTCCACTTGCCTTCGGCCATGCGCGCGTAAAGGTCCGGGTCGTACCGGAACGAATCGCGAATCTCCTGCTTGCGCCGGTCGCTTAGGTAGGTGTTGTCGTCGAGCGTGAATTCGATCAGGTGCAGCGTTTTCCGGAACGCTTCGGGCTCGTTTTCTTTCAGGTAAAACAGCTTGTAAATCCAACTGTCCTCGCCTTCATCCGCCGGATTGGTGTCGCAGATCATCAGGTGTTCATCTTCCGGAACCCCCATCATGCGCAGGCCGTGAATTAGGGTGTCGAAGGTCTTGCGATACTTGTAGTTCGACAATTCCGACCAGTAGATGCCCGAGAAATAGCGGTTTTTGAAATCATCCTCTACCCGGCGCTCGTCCTTGAGCGAATTGACTTCAAACCGGCTCGTGCCGCCGAACTTGTTCTTTATCAGGCAATAGAATTTCTTCGTGACGCCATGCTGGCGCGGCGTGCCGCGTGTCGCCCATTCGAGGCCGAAATCGCCCTCAATCCACTGCGGGATGATCTTGTCCGTGAGGATGGTCCAGACGCCCGAATCCGTTCCCGCCGTGATGGTTGGCACGAGGATATTGACGCAAGCCCCCTTTGTATTCCACGCGTGGTCCACGAACGCGTTCAGCGCCCCGATGGTTTTTGAGCTGTACCGAGGCCCGTTCAGCAGGATGATTTTGCGGAGACCGTCGCGCTTCCGGCAGTGGCGCAGAAGCTCCAACTGCCGTTGATTGAGGTCAAGTTGGAACGTGCCGTCGAGAATTGCCATACCAGCGATTGTGGAAGATTGAACTTTACATACAAGAACTTGCACACCAATTTTGCATGAACGGTAGTTTTTGAAAGAAAAAAGACGTTATGGACTCAATTACAGTCAACGTGCCAACCGACGACATGAAAGTTGCGATTGACTCATGGGAGGACGGAGCCGAGTACGAGTTGCGTGTGAGACAGACTGCCCCCGGCGTGTTTGAAATGATTAGCGGGGAAGCAGCCGAGCCGGAGGCGCCCGAGATGGCCGAGGAAGCAGCCGAGGCGCCCACGCCACCGAAAGCTCCGATGGGCCGCAAAATGGGCGGCGAGAATCCCGCAATCGCACTTGTGATCGCCGCCGGCAAAAAGCAGCCACGCGCGGCAGCGTAACCCGTGCTTAGCCCCACACAGTTTGAGAAGTATGGGCTCGACGAGGCTTCTCTTAAGAAGCTGTTTACCGCCGAAGAGAAGTCCGAAAAGCTCAAGAAGTTCATCTGCCTGACTCGCGACCGCATCAAGGATGGCCGCGACCGTTCGTTGAAGGATTATCGCCACTGGGCGGCAGTGGACCTCGCCTACGACGCGCCGTTCTATCAGGAGACGCCCACGCTCATCCGGCACGTGCTCAACACGTGCAACACGGCAAAGGACGTGATGAAGGCCGTCCAACAGTGGGGCCTGCGCATTGAGGATTTGTTTTGCAAATGCCAGAACAACGAAGGTGCGGATACATGGGAGCTCAACGCGCCGGTGTTCTTCGAGACGCTGGTGCCGATCGTACGCGCGTACGTCAGCGTTCGCGTCGCGAAGATTTTCAACGACCGCAATCTTCTGCCCCTGTTCAAGTATGAGCCGCTGAAGTACACGGCGGCGAACCGGGTCCGGTGCGAGATCATCACCGACATCGTGCAGGCCATGACCGCGCAGTTCAACTATGCCGCCACGATGCGCCAGTTGATATTTCAAACCTTGCTCTATTCGGTCTGCCTGAAATTCCCGTTGGAACCGTGGTACACGGAAAAAGGCATCACCGCCGACGGCTCTGTCATTACCGAGAAGGAAGGGTTGCGCTACATCACGCCGCATATCACCCGCCTGATCTATGACAGTCAGTATCCGCTTTCCACGTTCAACACCGATTCAGGCTGTTCGTTCGCCGGTTACTGGACCATCAATCGTTGGGGTGACATTGATCGCAACGACAACTATTGGAATAAGGACAAGGTATCCTACGGCTTCGATTGGTTGGGCAAAACCCAGCCGTGGGTGAACTACTTTGAGCAGGCTTACCCGTGCACGCTGGAGCTTCCCTCGACGGCGCCCGCCAACTCCAAAATGACCGACCGGGAGGAAATCGCGAACCGTTATTCGACGACCGATTACGACAAGGCCGTTTTCGTTACGCCGATTTTCCAGAAGATCATTCCGAAGGAGTGGGGAATCGGCGATTACGAATACAACGTCTGGCTGAGAACGATCATCGCCGCCGACGACACCGTGATTCACGCCGAGTGTTTCCCATACAACCCGGTTGTCTATTCCGGTTACGACGCCGATCTCGGGCGCGGCCTTAACGCCTCGCTCGCCCTTGAGCTCGTGCCGTATCAGGACCATTTCGCGAACCTCGTCACGCAGATGCTCCTGACCATCAAACGCAACCTCGCGAACATCACGTTCTACGACACGAACGTCGTGAATGACGAGCAGGTTGACGCGCTCCGCGTTCACACGAACTGGCAGTATCAGCGCATCAATCTCATCGGGTACGATTCGTTCAAGGGCCGTCTCGCCAATGCCGACCCGCGCGCCGCGTTCCACGAGGTCAAATTCCAATATGCGGACATCTCGCAGATGATGACAGCATTTACGATGATGATGAGCATCGTTGAACGCTTGCTCGGATTTTCCGCGCAGGAATTGGGCGGGCAGGCGACGCACCAGCAATCGAAAGCCGAAGTGGTTTTGATTGCCGGGAGCACTTCAACCCGCGTCACCTACACCGGCTCATTCATTGACGAGGCGGTTGACGCGTGGAAAAAGCAACTGTACGACGCGTGCATTGCCTATCTGGACTCCGATGTTGTCAGTCAGGTTTCCGTGGACATTCCCGAACTCGACGCCCGGCTCAAGGAACTGGGTTTCCGGCCAGAGCCGACCGCGCAGGAATCCCGGAAAGTTGTTGTGAAGGGCAAGAAGGAAAATCTCAAGCTCGAAGGCTTTGCCTCCACCCGCGAAGGCCCCGAACGCGGCAACGACCGCGAAACGGCCCAGTCCATCCTAATGACGCTGCAAGCGATCAGCAACAATCCGCGCCTGTCCACAATCATTGACCCCAACTCAATCCTCGAATATCTGGAGCTCGCGGCAAAAATGATGGGCGCCGACCGGGACTTCAAACTCCGCATCAATCCCGACGCGATGAAGTCGCAGCAGTTGGCGGACGCGATTCAGCAGATCGCGCAGATGATTGAGCAGCAGTTGGGCGAAAAGTTTGGCAAACCGGTCGCGCAGGCGTTGCAGAAGCAGGACCAGCACAACCAGATGCAGGACCAGAAAATCGGCCAGCAGGACCAGCAGCTTGCGCAGCAAGATCAGCAGATGCAGGAAATGACAAAGGCCCTGTTGAATTTGCAGAAGCTTATCGAGGCGGCACTGCAAGCCCCGCCCGCTCCAGCCCCCGGCGCCATGGACATGACCGGCCCGCCGCCCGGCCCGCCGCCCGGCGCAATGCCGCCTCCAGAAATGCTGCCACCGCAACCACCACCGATGCCACCTAATGCAATCGAAACTCTCCCCCCTGCCCCCGCTCCGGCAGAAGCCGCTCCGGGAATTGCTTGATAGCGACGCGTTCCTGACATTAATCGAGGTCCTTGAGTCAAGCGCCTACGATCAGGAGGTCGAGTGCGTCAACAGCCGTATCACCGCGCTGGACAATCCAAACTATGAGATCAAGGCGAAGGAAGCCGCGCAGCGGGCGAGCGAGTTCCATCGCACGGTCAAACTACTCCGGTCGCTCCGGGAGGACCGGAAGCCGAACATGATTTTCAGTTCAACGCCAACCCCAACCGCAACCGCTCCACAACCGAAAGGATAACCCATGCCAGCCACCGAAGCCCCGCCCGCCCCGCCGCCCCCTGCTCCACCCGCAGCACCCCCGGCACCGCCCGCGCCAGCCCCCGCAGCCCCGGCGGCACCTGCCGGTGCGGAAAAGAAAGAGCCCGGAGAAGTCGGCGTCAGCGTATTTGCCGAACGCTTCACCGGGAAACGCAAAGCTGCCGCGCCGCCGGCGGAGCCAACCCCGGCACCTGCAGGAGCCGCATCACCCGCCGAGCCGCCGAAGCCAGCGAAGCCATCGGTAAAACCGAAGGCCGCGCCCGCGCCCGCGCCGGTAATTCCGGCGTTGGACAATCTTGAAGATAAAATCGCCGAGGGCATCGCGAAGGGAATCGCCGCGACGCAACCAAAAGCGCCGCCGCCGAAGGATGAATTCACGCCGGAACAGCAGGAGACCATTGAAGTCCTGAAAGCAATGGAGAAGGACTACCCGGACGAAGCGGGCAAAGCCGAGGCGTTTGCCGAGGCAACCCGCAAGGCGAACACCTATCGCGAGCAATGGGAGAAGGAACACCCGGACCAGACGTTTGACCCAGAGGACGATGAACATAACGAGTTCTTCGAGAATAATGCCGTGGACTGGGACGACCATCGGTATAACCGCGTACTGGCGCACATGGAGGCCGAGCGCATCATTGCGAAGCGCGACGACAAGACCAGCAGGAAGCTGGCGGAGATCGAGCAGCGCGAGCGCTTGCGCGAGAGTGCGCCGATCATCGAAGCGAAACAGGCGCAATCCGCAAAGGCATTTTTCAAGGAGCTCGGCGACGAGTACAAGGAAGTGCTGGACGAACGCGGCGCCATCAATCACGCCGAGGTCAAACGGCTCTACGAGTCCGACCCGGTGAAAGGCATCGCGTTTCAGGCGGCTCAAAGCGTGGAGGTTTTTACCGGCGAGCTCCATCGGCTTGTTGACAAGCTGGTGGACTTTCAACAGGGAAACCCGCTGCACGAAGCGATCTGGAATTTTGTGCGCGAGGAAGAAAACCTCATGCGCTCGCTGCCGTCGGAACAGACGGTCTTTCAGGGTCGTCAATTTGTCACGGCGGATGAGTATGAGAAACTGCCGCCTGAAAAGCGGTCGCGCTACTGGCATTACACGGTGAACGATCTCGCGCGAATTCGCGCCGAACGCGAGGCCGAAAACGTCCGGCTTGCCATCGCCGCCGAGGAAGAACGGCTTGCAAATATCGCAAAAGCGCGCGGCTGGACGGGCGTTGTTCCGAAAAGTTCCGCATCAGCACCGACCGTTCAGGCAGCGCCGCCGTCGTCTCCGCCAGCGCCAAAGCCGAATTCTCCCGCCGTCACAATGGCTCCGCGTTCTGCACCACAGGGGGCTGGGGGTGCGGCAGGTGCGAATTCTGGAACTTCCTCTTTTCTGACTCGATTCCGTGGTTGACGCTTTGTTCACGACGCGGGCGCGTTGCCTGCGGTGAACAGAAAGTCAACTTATGGCAATCGAAACAGCAGACATCTTCAAACACTGCGCTCCGGCCATCCGGAGCAACATTGAAACGTGTGGCACGGTGACTTTGTGCGGCAGCACGAAGCCCGCAACCGTGGACGAATTGGACACCATCTACAAGGCCGACGGGGATTACCGCATCCTCGAAGCCATGTTTATGACGCAGATGGAGACCAAAATGTGCGGCGCGGTCCAGAACTCGTGGGAAGACTTCTTCCTCGCCAATATGAAGGTGAAGCGGAAGAACATCCAGATCGAGTCACAGACCCGGTCCCTCATCAAGATTCGCCCGTTTCTGCTCGCGAAGCAACGCACCCCGATCAACAACGTTTATTGGCGCGTCAATACCGGCGTGGCCGATGGCGACAACTACGCCGTCAACGTGGAAAGCAAGTCTGGCATTCCCGCTGACGTGCGCAGTTTCACCGCCGGAGAACGCGTTTACATCGAGACGGCCACAGGTGGCGGAGGCAAAAGCTTCTGGCAGGGTGTGGTTGTCAGTTCGACGCTCAACGGCGATACGGTTGACCTCGTGCTCGAACCGCAGAACGACGGCACGGCGTTTGATACCGTCGAGCCCCCGCTGACGGCGGTTCTGCCCGGCATCCTACGGCGCGGGTCGGCCAACGTTGGCAAGTCCGAGAAGTATTGCGACAACGAGCCCGGGTACATTGACACCCGGCTGCATGAGTTCTGGCTTGAGCACACGAAGTTCACGCTCTGCTCATCCGACGAGTACAACGAGTTCCGAACGTTTGTGCTCCAGAATAACCCCATGTATCGCGAGCTGTACGATCTGCCGGAAGTGGAGGAAAACCGGCAGCGTACGCAGGCGTTCTGGTCGAAGTGGTTCAACAACCTCATGTTTGGCCGGCCCATCAGCTCGAAGCAGAACCTCAATGAGTACAACGAGCTTCCCGAAATCGAGAACTTCGCCAGTGCGACCGGGCTCGGATTCGGCGGCGGACGTTGCTCAGGTCGGAAAGCCAACACGATTGGCTGGCTGGAGCAGTTGCGCCGGTGCGGTCGCATTTACGACGCGCAGGGCGCCCAGCTTGACCTCTGGAGTTTGATGGACGCGATCTATCTGATGATGCGCGTGCGCATGGGAGTGGGCTCCGCAGCGGCAACGTCGTTCGACCTGTTCACCGATTCGACGACCGCCGAGGTCATTGACCGCGCCTTCATCCTGTTGTTCAAGGACGTTTCGGCTGACACGCTGGCCTTGAATCAGGACATCACGCGGGGCCGCAACGAAGCGTTCGGCTTCCAGTTCAGTTCGTACCGGCTGCGCGGGAAATGCAGCGGGATTACGTTGAACGTGATTACGCATTTCGGCCTCGACGACTATCTGGCCGAATGGACAGACGCCGGAAACTCAGATCAGGGCCGGGCCATCTGGCTGCTCGATATGACGACCTTCTATCCCGCCGTGATCGAAACATCGCGGAAGAGTCTCACAACCGGTCGCTTGCAGGACCTCGCGGCGGTTGACGCGGATTACACGTGCGTTGAGGAAACGGTCACAAAGACGGTCACTCAGGTTGGCGTCACCTACGCCGCCGTGGTGGAGTGTCCGGCCTCAAGCCTGTTGATCTACAACTTTTCGAGCGACGTGCCCGAGCACGAAATCAGCGACGACCGACCGGTTTACACGCCAACCGCCGAGGAAGAGTACTACTACTAGACCGGGCGGGGCGCTGGCGATTGATTGTTGGTGAAAAGGTGAACTGGGTTAGTGGTGAGGGGCGGCGCAAGAAAAACTTGCGTCGCCCTTTTTGTTAGCGTAAAGAACGTGTGAAGATGAAAACCGACTGACAACTTCTGGCCTCTCACCAAAGGCAACTTATGGCACGATTCTTCAAGAAGGAACTGGTTAGCAACCCCATCCGTTTCAACGGCGAAAAGGTCAAGTGGGAGCTCGTCGGCGGCAATACCGGCATCCGCCAGTTGGACGAGGAACATGACAAGGCTTTGATCGCCGAACTGGACCGGCTCGCCGACGCCCGGAAGATGGGTGTAGTCCGCATTAACGCCGACATCGCCGCCGAGCTTAAAAAAAAAGCGCGCGAGATGAAATCGCCGCCGCCGCTCGCCGATCTGCAAAGAGTCCGAATCGCCAATCGCGATCTATTTCCAACCAAACCAAAATCCGTCGCCCCGCTGTTGGCTGCAAAGGCTGCGGGCACTAATTCACCGGCAGTTCAACCGCCGCCACCACCGGCTGAGAACCCCACCGCGCAACCTGAGCCACCCCGACCGGTACGTAGAGCGAACCGTTCCGCCGTGACCCGGGGGCCTGCGCCTCTACTCAGCGTCACGTTGTCGGACGGTAAAACTGCCAAATGAACTTTGCCGAACTAAGGACCAAAGTCCTGTCCCAGTTGTTCCCGGAAGGAGCACCTGAAAACCTGATGGATTCGTATTCCGGCACGGAGACCGTGCCCGGGGTGTTCACCGGGTTTATGACCGAGGCCCTGTACGACTTGCAGCGCTACGTTCCGTGCTACCAGTTCAACAACACGGACGTTTATCCCCAATGTTCGACGTACTTCAACTGCGGCATGACCGTCCTACCGGCGCCGCGCGGCCATATCCTTGACGTTTACGTGCTGGGCGCCGAGGAAGCGGAATCGGAGGACCCGACGCAGGTTACTCAGAAGATGATCTCGCCAGCCATCGAGTTTGAGGAAAAGCAGGATGGGAGCACGTTGGGCACAACCGTCGTCAAGGCATACACGATCTATCCCGCGCCCGGCACACAAATCATAGTTTGGGGAGGCGGGAGGGGAGTGGGGACCGCCTCTACCGGCATCGCCACCGTTCGGGCAACGCCCACGGACGGCAGTGCGGCGACCGTGGAGCAGGAATTCGAGTGGACGGACAGCTATCTCAATACGGGCAACGTTGCGATCATTGATTCAGCGGTCGCGGAGTCCTACAAGATCGAGTTTGAAATCACGATCACCAGTTACAGCGGAAACCAGTCGCAATGGGTCCACAACGACGAGTGGACCGAAATGACGCTCATCTATTACAAGACGGCCGCGACGCCCGTGCCCGAAGCCGATTGGTGCACGAAGGTCCACTATCAGCAGGTTGATTATTGCTATCTCAAGAAGTACGCCCGGCTCTGTGAACAGAACACCACGAGTGATACGATTGCTGTCGCTGACGCGTTCCTCGCCTCCATCTTCGGTTCGTGGCGGGTGAAACACGCCTATCCACCCCCGACCGACGCGGGATTCGAGGCGTTACCGAAACTGCCGCAGGGCTACCATTATCCGCAGGAGTCAACCGATGCAACGGGGCGCGCTCCGTCCGGCGTGTGGGCGCTTTACCGGGGCAAGATTTACATCGCACCGTGGATTCAATCGGACGAAACGGTTGTGATCGAGTGGAACGGCATCAAACGGAAGTTCAATGATGCGGACTTGATCGAGGACGACCCGAAGTTCACGCAGGCAGTTCGCTTTCACGTTGGAATGCAGCACGCATTCGCCTTCGACAACGACCCCAACCGGTATCAGACGTTCAAGGACCAATTCTACGGCAATCCGGCACTGCGCATTCCGGGCTCGTTGCCCGAACTGATGCACGAATGCCACGAGGAAACCCGGCTGCGAAGGTGTTCCGAGGCCGGGATTGGCAGCACGGCGGCTTCTGCCCGGGGCGGCATCGGCGGCGCGGAGACTGTCACGAACCTTTTCTATAACGACCGTCAGGAATACACCGCAACGTGCCCGCCCGGAATGACGGGGACGGCGGTTACAGCGGTCGTCAACGCCGGGGAGGTCAGCAGCGCCCTGTCCGTTGCGGACGCCAACGCCCGCGCTAAGTCGCTCGCAGTGCAGCGAGCCAGCGATCAGTTGGATTGCTCGGAAGAAGTCATCAAGTACTACAACGTGCCGCAAAGTTACACGGCTTATTGTCCCGGGGCGGTTGGCGACACCCCCGCTGCCGAGGGCGAACCTAACACGGTTATCATCGAGGCGGGGAAGTATTGGTCAACCGACTCTCAGAAGGCAGCGGACGACGCGGCTCTCGCCGCAGCTACGGCGCAGGCTGTCGCAGGTCTTAAATGCACCTTCTGGAACGCACCGCAGACCTATACGGCAAGATGCACTCCACCGTCAACACTTACGGACAAAACGGTGACGATTGGTGCGAAGAATTATAGCGGCAGCACACAGACGGAAGCGGATAAAAAGGCGAAGGACGCGGCGAAACTCGCGGCAGAGTCGCAGCGTGTATGTAGCACAGTAGTATGGAACACTCAGCAAATGGCTTATAGCTTTCAGCATTGCCCTACTTGTCAGGGTCCGCTTAGTCTCGGCACGGGCTTGATAAGAGTAACAGCTTACGCCCATGCTGGAGGTTGGTCGGACGTTGACGAATTCCTTGCAAACCAGCAGGCGTATCAGGCAGCGGCGGCGGCGGCTGCGGCGGAAGCAGCACGCCTCTGCAATTTCAGGGCCTGTTCGCCAAACAAGACTACGTTCGTAACTATCACAATCTAACTCGTCATGCAATTTGACCGATTAAGAACCGAGCCTTGCATTGTGCAAGAGCCACCGCCGCCGGACCCGCGTTGTGATAACGCGGATTTTGCGCTCGCCAATCCCGACATTTGCGGAAACACGGCGGTTCTTATCCTCAAACCTGCCGTAGCGATTCTGTGCCTGTACGAGAGCGTTCAATTCCGGGTGTTCAATTACTATCGTGGGATTGAAACCGAACTGACGGATGCGACATTCACCAGTTCTAACCCTACTGTCCTTGCGGTTGGCGTGAACTCCGGGCTCGGAACAGCGGTAGCGGGCGGAACGGTCACAGTGACGGTCACGCATTCAGGACTCACGGCGACGGCGACCATTCAGACGATTGGTAGCACGGATTGCTGTGATGAAATCACCGTGGCGACGGGCATTGTAATTGACACGTCCAGTTCTTCCGCACAGGCATTCGGTGGCGCCTATAATACCCGTCTCGATTTTGCGAAGTACATCGCCGAACAGTACACCTCTGAAATCGCCGAAGCGGGCGGCGCTCCAAAGGATGCAATCAAGGTCTGGACGCTGGACACTAACCTTGAATCTTTGATTGACGATTTTAGTTTTCACACCGGGCTTTTGGCCGTTGCGATTGGAAACGCAAATCAATCCGCAAACAAAACCGACCTCCTGCTCGCGTTCACTACCGCGACAGACGAGTTGATGGAGGTGCCTTTAATCGCAGAGGGCGACATCGCACTTTCGCCAGATCGCCGCGTGTTAATTGTAATTTCCGACGGGGAACATTCGATCAATCAGGACCGGCAGGCCATCTTTGACGCGGCCACCGCGTTCAAACAGGCTGGCGGGATTGTAATTGGCATCGGGTTGCGGGCAAGCGGACTGGGCTACGAACTCATGCAGCGGGTCTGCACCCCGGGCTATTTCCTCAACGCCCTGCCGAGTAATGTTGAGGACATCGTTGAAAGCCTTAATTATCTCAAGAGTCTGTTTTGCGGTGCGACTTGCATCCCGGTTGGCGACGAATACGTGCACACTCCGGAGGCGAACTATTCATCATTCAATGAATTTGAGGTAACAGCAGGCATCGTAAATCTACTCGGCCCCGGCTACCTCGATTTGCTGCCCGACAACGGCCTTTACGTGGAGATGAACGGCGGCACGCCGGCCACGATTCGCACGATTGATTCATTCCCACTCACGGGCGGAAATACCTATCTGATAAGTTTCAAAGCGGCTGGAAACCAACGCGAGTCCATCTCCGGCCAGACCTTGAAGGTTTATCTGCGCGAAGCCGGCGCCAACGATACCGACGCCAACATTTTTGAAGGCGTGGCGGCGCCTGCGTGGAATCAGGGTTTTCAAACATTCAACTTTGCCTTTGTCGCTCCCTATGACGTGACGGTGAAACTGTACTTCAAGCAGCTTTACGCCGCCGACACAGCGCCGGTCATTGGAAACCTACTTGACGAAATAAAAATTCAGGACGTAAGCACGCTGAATATCATCTTTGCGGATGATTTCGACGAGGAAAACCCGGTGTACGTCAACCCGGATTGTGGCCCGAGCGCAGCGCGGCAGGCGATTGCTGACCCCGACGAACCCACAGTTGAACTGCTCCGGGACACCGGCACCGCACTCGCCACCGACGAGGTGTACCAGTATGCGATCTCGTTCGTGACGCATGAGGGTGAAACCGCTGCCAGCGTTCAAACCATCAATTTCCCAATAGTCACAACGGACAACGGGGTCGTCATTGTGCGCATTCCGTCCGTGCCGACAGCCGACGCCGACCGCGTGACTCGCATCCGACTCTGGCGCAATCTGGGTGACGACGCCTCGATGGGAGCACCGACCGGCGACCTCTATTTGCTCACCGAACTCGACATCGTGCAGACCGCTTATCTCGACGAAGAGCGGCGAGCCGATTTTCTCGCACGGTACGACAACTCAGTTCTTGCGCCGACCGTCAATACGACTGCGGTCGCCGAGGGAGCGCTGGGCTTTGGTTACGCGGATTGCTGCGATTACTACGGTTACACGTATGGCGGCTACGGCGATGGAAATGGAGGCACTGGCACTCCTACCGGACCAACAGTTATCCCGACAGCCGGTACGACGCCAACTCCGACACCCAGTCCGACAGGGCCGACAGCACCGCCGACAACGCCACCGCCAACCCCACCGCCGACAGCACCGCCGACAACGCCACCGCCAACCCCACCGCCACCGGACACCACGGCGCCGCCAACGACGCCGCCGCCGACGCCGCCGCCACCGACGGAGCCACCGCCGACGCCAACACCAACTTTGCCGCCGGGGTGTGACTGCTGCACGTGCGGTTTTGTTGACCCGGAGCAAGAGATGGACAACTGTAACGGTTCAACTTTGCTAGTTGGGGAATGTCAGGCTCTATGCAGAGAATTATTCAACAATGGTACCGTAGTTGTGCCAGCATGGGCTACTGATTGCATGGTATGTTTAGGCGAGGACCTTGATGGCTGTTGGCAGGACCCAGATTGTGGCGATTTCACCTACTGTATATTCCTTTACACATGGGACAGTGGGGTCGGCTGCGATCAACAAATAACCATAGAACTAAGCTGCACGTGAAGAAGTTCAGGCGCATATTCGTCGAGAAGCAGTTGGAGGCCCTTCCTGATTGTACATTCTTGAAGTCCGGGACGTGCGAACAGTTAAGGCTACCGGCGACAATCCCGATTTGCTCTCTCTGCAATGTATGCGGGCCGTTCTGCGGTAGGAGCATCCCGCCTGACGATCTTGTAATCTTCAAACGATTGGCAACGCGACCGAAAAGACCAATTCATCGTAACTCTAATCTTCGCCGAGAAGCCTCAGTGTGGACGGCGGTAAAGACCACATGGAAGAACGCGGATAGTTTTTTAACGGCTGTACAGAGTCGCGGCTACGCCGCTGCCGCAGCAGATTATATCGGGTTAAACAAAACCTCTGGAAAGCGGGTTGACGATTTGACGTTCGCTCTCCGTCGCCGGTCCTGTTTCGGCGACGGTCTGACGCCCGGCTGCGAAATGATGATACAGACTCAAAATGGAAGATTTTGCAGCGCGTGCGCGTGCAAAGAAAACAAGCTTGCTCGGCTCGACGAGGCAGTTGAGGGGGGCTACACCAAATTGCATTATCCGGAGTTGCAGTGTCCGCTTGCCCGCGAGGGATTTTCTAACCACAAACGATCCGAATTATCGGTAGTCATACCGACATTGAACGAGGACGGAGAACTTTGGGCAACCGTTGAATCGGTGCGCAAGACCGCCCCGCACGACGTTGAAATCATCGTGATTGACGACGGTTCGACGACACCAGTAAAGCTGCCGGACCCGTCCGTCCGAGTAATTCGCAATTCCATTCGCGCCGGGTGCAGCGGCTCGCGTCATATTGGACTGATGCGAAGCACGCGGAAGTACACTCTTTTCCTTGATGCGCACATGAGATGCGTTCCCGGCTGGTACGAAAAGGCCATCGAGCGCCTTGAAAAGTCTCCACACACCATCTGGTGCGGCCTGTGTTGGATGCTGGACGAAAAAAATACCGACTTAAAAAAGGCCACTGCGGCTTGCCACGGTGGTAAACTGGCCCTGATAGATAGTCCAGACCCGTTCACAACCAGTTGGGCTGATAACAAAACCGACGCCGACGACTATGAACTTTCGTGCTTGCTGGGCGCCTGCTACTTTGCACCCCGTCAATGGCTTCTCCATCTTCGCGGATTTCACAACATGACGTACTGGGGCAGCGACGAGCAGGCGCTTTCAATCAAATCATGGCTGGCGGGTGGAGATGTGCGGCTCGCAAAAAGCGTCCAGTTCGGACACCGATTTAGGAAGTCGTTTCCCTATCCAATGACGTATGAGGACGTTTATTATGACCGGTTGCGTGCGTTAAAAACTTTGACCGATGAAAAGACCTACGAACTTGTTTCCGCCCGATTTCCGAATAACCCAGCACTGACGGTCGCCTTGAAACGCCTTGAACTTCACAAATCGGTAATTGAACGCGAGCGGGACTATTATAGAAAGATTTTTGTCCGGAGCTTTGATTGGCTCTGTGATAAGTTCAATATCAAGCAGCCGATGCCTGTATGAGTACGATTTGGACAGTCACAAACCGATGCCGACCCTGCGTGTCTGTTCCGCCGGGAGCGCAGAACTCCGACCCGACTCCGTTGCCGGATTACGAGAACTCAAGCAACCCGCCACCGTTTTTCGCCAGCACGAAAAAGAAGTGCGCCTATTGTCCAACTGGATTTGTAAGGCCCGGTCCAGAAACCGACGTGGAGATTGCGCAAGTCAACTGGAGCATTGATTACGTCGTCAGTTCCCTCTGGGTCAATATCGCTCCGGGTCCAGCGGCGTACAATTTTTACCGTTTTGAGGGCACACTCGACGGCGTGACATGGTTCGTAATCTATGACAACTGGTACACTCCGACGGTAGATGACATCACGCTAGATTTCGACCCGCCAGTCTCATTCATTGACGTTCGGGTTTGGGGTTACACCCCAACCGTTCCGCACGTATGGGAACTGATCTCGTTCGTCGAAATGAAAATCACGTCGCTCTTTACCGAGGCGACGCAGCAGTTTGTTTGTGCGGAGCGAAGCGCGACAAGCACCAAAAGTCAGATTGAAGCGGATACCGAAGCGGAAAAGCTCGCCCTTGAGGCGGCGCAGGCGCAACTAACCTGTGTCGTAAAATACACTACGACGATGGAGTACACCGCGAAGTGTCCGGCGGAAACATTCGGGGCTGACGTAAAGGCCAGCGCAACCGGAGCGAGCTATGTCAGTATGTATTTCGCCGAGAAAATTGCTCTGGAGAAGGCAAAGGCCACGGCGACCGGCCAGTTAGCCTGCGTAAGCTCGAATAATACGCAACAAATTACGATCAACGACAGCGCGTCTCCACCCACGAAAGCGACACCCTATCCGAGCGTCAAGTACGTTTCCGGTGTTTCTGGAACGATAGCAAAAGTTGTAGTTAATCTCTATAAATTTTATCATACGCGATACTCGGAAGTTCACATTCTTTTGGTCTCGCCAGAAGGCACGTGCGTTTACCTGATGGGCGGCTGTTTGAGCCAATACAATCCCGATGGAATTGAGCGCAATTTTACGATCAGGGATGGCAACGACATAGGTTACATGCCAGCCACCGGCAGGCCCGTTGGGGTGAATCACACGTATCGCCCAACGCGTTACAGCCAGATCGTGTTTCCATCTCCGGCACCACCGAAACCACCGGCGCTTTACAAAACAACGATGGCCGACTTGAACGGTGAGGACCCGAATGGACACTGGCAGCTTTACGTCATGGACAACACAACCCTTGAAGCGGGTTACATTAAGGGCGGTTGGGATATAACGATCACCACTGCAATTTAGAATTATGGCGAAAAAATACTGGGTACAAGAGGCGTTCGCGAAGCACAAAGGCGCGCTGCATAAGGCGCTCGGCGTTCCGGCAGGCAAGAATATTCCCGTGAGCCGGCTGCGCAAGGCGGCGAGCGGCAAGGGTGGAAGCGCGAAGGCTCGGAAGCTCCGAAAGCGGGCGCAGCTTGCGCTGACGGCGCGGAAGTTCAAACATTAAGCGATGGCAAGCGCCACGACATTCAAATCGGCAACGCTCCGACCGTTGACGGGGCCGCTGGACGTGGGGAGCTCGATTGACGAACTCGCAGCGGGCGCGTTCCGCTGGAAACAGAACCTTGAGATTGACGGCAACGGCAAGTTGTCGCGGTCGCGCGGCTTCGCGCAACCGTTCTCCGTCGAAGGCTGCGACTACACCACCAACCACGATTTTCACGATCAGGGGTTAGGCGTGAGCACCGAGACCCGCGAGCCGGTGACGCTGCTCTTTTCCTCAGTGGACAACGGGGGAGTGCGCCGCTTATTTCTGGGCACCAAAACGCGATTAGGCGTGCTGGACGAGACGACCGGCGTCTGGAATATGTTCGCCACAATCACGAACAACTTCGGCAACGACGGGA
>Ga0316626_10000180_pt1 | contig 22249 bp, 13 predicted proteins | sample OWC_Aug_T1_C1_D5_FD_207656 | JGI IMG/M metagenome (GOLD analysis project Ga0316626, IMG submission 207656) | Wetland soil microbial communities from Old Woman Creek delta, Ohio, United States - OWC_Aug_T1_C1_D5_A | ecosystem: Environmental > Terrestrial > Soil > Wetlands | place: USA: Ohio...
TAAGGGATGTATCCGGAAAGCTACAGCAGCGAGCCCACAAGAAGGACACCATGGATAATACTTGAGCCTGGAATGATCTTCATTATGGGAAGATCAATCATCGACAATCCAGGATCGATTTACGAACCGGTGCATAAATGGTTGTCGGGATATATTCACAACCATACAGATAATACCCGGATAGAGCTTGGTTTTGAATTTATAAATACAGGGTCAATAAAATGGCTCTATATTATGCTCAGGGAGCTGGCAGAAATGGAGGGTCTGAAGGAAAAGGCCAGGATCACATGGCATTACGAACATGGAGATGAAGATATGCAGGAGCTGGGGCACACAATAGAGTCACTCTTTCAATGTCCGTTCAGACTTGTCGAGGAGGAGGATATGGATGATGAATGTTATGGCAGAATACTCGACGGGCTGCTGCCTTAAGGCAGGAATAGCAATAGCTTCACAGGATATCCCCGATAAAAAATTTTACTAATTTTGCAGCACCCTTTCAGGGTATATTGACCCATGGTGTAATTGGCAACACGTCGGATTTTGGTTCCGCAGAGTCCTGGTTCGAGCCCAGGTGGGTCAACAAAAAGAGTGAGTGCGTGAGCGGGAGCGAGTGCCTCACTCTTTTTGTTCTCACTCTCACACTCACACTAAAAATGCAACATTTATACATAATTTCTTTAACTGTAAAAAAGAACTGAGGGGCAGGCAAACTGGGCGAGAAGTTGACTATCGGAGGGAGGAAATCCCGATAGCCGGAATGAAATGCAGGCTTATCGGGAAGCCCGGGTGGGTCAACAAAAAGAGTGAATGCCAGCCTCCGCTACCTCAAATATGTATGTCCCGCATAACAACCAGAGTTTTAGTTATTCTTCCCACTCCTTTAATTTTAATAACCTGGCATTTGTGTCAATAATATCCGGCAAATCTTTATCCCCATCCTTCCAGATATTTAAAAACTCCTTATAGTATTTTACAGCTTGTTCATATTCAGCCTTTTTTTCATATAGTCTGCCTAAATAATAATGAGCCTTAATCCAGTATTCCTGTGCTTCCAAACCGTAGAAATCTTTTATTTCGAGGATTTCTTTATAGCTTGAAATTGCCTTATCCAGGTCACCAGTGGTATAATAAAAATTTGCTATTGATTCCAATGTATAGCTATTTCGAAGTAATTTAATCCCATTAATAATAAGTTCAAGACTCTCAGTTGTATTCTCTTTAGCAAATTCTATCTCACCTTTAAGAATATCGAAAGCAGCCTGATCAGATCTATTTCCTTCATTTATCCTTACAGACAACTCATTTAATATTCTTTCTGTCTTTTGGATTTTTCCATCCCTGATAAGAAATTTTCCATAAATGCAGTACCACCATGGTTCCGTGATTTCACCTTTCGGTAATTCATTTACTTTATTCAATTCCTCATAAAATTCCGGTATTATTCCTTTGGTTTTGTAAGCCGTTGCCAAAAATAGCCGGTCTCTGAATTCACTTAATCCCCACCCATTGGTTTTGTTAATTAGAATTGACTCATTGAGGTGGTCTATAGCCTCAGAAATTTTACCTCTGTACATCGCCAATAACGCCAACGACCGATATCCACTTGGTTTAAGATTATCCGGACCATTTGTCATCTTTTCGAACACTTCCCGTGCTTTCTCAAATTCTCCCATCTCGACATAGGTAAATCCAAATTCATGATTTATATTAGTTATAGTGAGTAATATAGGATTAAGAGCAAAGGCTTTTAAGTAATATTCGATTGATTTTTGATATTCTCCCATAGCGCCGTGGGATGTAGCAATATTAATATAAGTATTAGCATCCTTGTCATTATGTATTTCAAGTGATTTGTTATATGCAACTATTGCTGCTTCGAAACGTTGCAGCCTCATATAACAATAACCCAAACTGAACCAGGCCGCAGAGTTGCTTGGATATCTCCTCAGGTAGATGTTATATTTCAGAATTGCATCTTCATAGTTACCACGGAATCTTTCCACTCTTGCATCTATCCATAGCTTTTCTTTTTCTGTTAGCCTGTCAGAAAGGCTAAGTGCCTTACTAAAATATTCTTCCCCTTTGGTGCGGTTGTTATTCCAATAATGGAGAGATCCAAGTGAAGAGTATGCCATTGCAAATTCAGGATCCAGCTCTATTGCTTTCAGGTATAATAGTTCTGCCTCATCCAGTTTCCCATCCCTTCTCCATGCATCATCCCCTTTAACAAGGCATTTTAAAGCCTCAAGCGAAGAAGTTGTAGCTTCTGGTAATGGAACAATTTTATAATTGATTTCTTTTAAAGATTCGCCGAGGTCTTTTCTTGTTTTCCTTACCAAATTATCAAGACTTGTCAATACCTCATTTTTCCCGTCTGCCTGGAAGGTTTCCGTTCTAAATATTTTTCTTGTATTTACTTCAACTATTTTTGAGGTCAACAAATAAATATTCCCGATCTGACTTATAGAGCATACTAGCATTAATGCAATCCCTTCACGTTGAGCAATCTCAACTCCTATGTCTTCATTGATTATTTCTATGCTCTCTTTTCCCATCCTTTTAAGTGTTTCATTGATCCTTTCACGTGGAAAAACATTAACATATGAAGACTGCTGGATTGAAACTTCCAGTGCAGTATTCAGAGACTGGTCGAAAACACTGTCTCTGGTCAGGTTCTCAAAATCAGTAATTAGTATCCAATCCTTTTCGGAAAACGGTATTGATCTTGAAGCTATTATTGATAATAAGATGATTGTTGCGATTGCGATCAATGATACAAATGGGACGATTGTTTTAATGTTTTTAAGTTTGAAATTTCTCCCCTTAATAATTACAACACCTTTTAATGCCTCCTTTTTCCCTTCTGCAATTGGAGCGACTGGTCTTGTAATCCCTTTATATTTTAGATACCATTTAGTAATTACTGATAAATTGCTCAGAACAGGCTTCAACTGCTCAGGTTCAAAGTCTTTCGGATGGGTGCCATAGGTCGATAGATCATTCAAACCGTGCATTGAAGTTATTATATGTGAAGGGATTTTTTTGTCCTTATTGAGCTTATCAATTATGCCTTTTAAAGGCTCAGTCCCTCTTGGTCTGTTAAGCTCACACTCACACAAGTCTGTTACAATAACTTCCAGGCATCTCCTTGAATACAGGAGAACTATGTTCTCATCCTCAGCTTTAATCAACCGCCCCAGTTCTTTATCCAGATTAGGAAATTGACCTTTAAAGGACTTATGAAGCTTCTCAAGCTCTTTTATTTCGGTCGACCAGATTGCCATTAGTAAAGTTCTATCGTTTTAGATACACGCTCAAGTAAAGTTACATTTTCCTGATGGTAAAGTCAAGTGCAATTCAGATGAAAGGTTTTTCAATGTTTGCATAATCAGTTTATAATTAGTTTTATACCATAAATATCTCAACTGATTATTTCGAACAATTTGAACCACTGTTCCCGCCTGAATAGAACCTCCTTCTTTGAGAATGGATTTGTTACACCAATATATTCTTTTTTTTGACTAATCTTTTTATTCTTTGTTGAGAAAATCCGCTTAAAAGATTAATTTGGAGTAACTTCCTAATATGGTTATTTTTGACCATGTTTAAGAAACCGGAAAATATAGTTAGAAGTTCATTATTCATAATAACCTTTAGTATTTTTTCACTCATTTACATGTCTGTTGATGTGAGAAAGATAGTTTTAATCCTGGGAATAATGGCGGTCGTTCATACAGTTTTGTATGAATAAACTGAAAGTGATACAAAATGGGAGGTTCTGACTGCCAATCCTGCTTAAGAAAGCTGACACTATCAGCAGACAACTCTAAATACCTTTCAAACAGACCCGGCTTTCAAAACATCTTAAAATAAATTTGACTTGTATTGCATTTGTATCTTAACTTTGATATAACCAGGTTCTGTTTTGATTTTTGCTTACTTCTCAAAATAATCTTTCAGGCTTAATTAAACAGGCATAATCCCACCATAATTTTGATTCAATGAAAAAATACCGGAAAAGGATTAAACAACCATATGCAGTTATTCTTCTCAGGTTAACATTTCTGTTTACGTGTTCAGGTTTGTTCAGCCTGAGTCAAACAACCGAAGCACAGACAAGAAGGGTAATCCCTTTTATGACCGGCGGAATAAATCTCGACGGCATACCCGATGAGGAGATATGGACAAAGGTGGAAAATTTTCCTCTTGTGATGCATTCCCCGAACAGCGGAAAAATCCCTGAACAAAATACAGATGTCAGGCTGTTTTATGATGACATGTACCTTTATATGGGAGTATCAGCATACTACAACGACCCCGGTACGATTACCAGGATCGGGAAGGTCAGGGATTATACCGGGTGGGATACCGACTGGGTAGGTGTTTCCCTTGATACTTATAATGATAAGCAGAACATTATTTTGTTTGGCGTGAATACGAACGGGATCCGGACTGATGGTACAACAAAGAATGATCTGATAAATGGTTTCAATGACATCAATTTTAACTTTAATACATTCTGGGATGCTGAGGTCAAGATCATCGGGAATATATGGTATACCGAAATCAGGATCCCTTTATCAAGCCTGAGATTCCAGGGAAATGCCGATAAAGTGATAATGGGGATGACAATCTTAAGAGCCATTGCCAACTCCAATAATCCCGATTATGGTCATATTACCTGGCCTGAGATACCGCAAGTAAAAGGATTGATGTTATTCTGGAAGGCTTCAATGGCAGAGGAAGTTGAATTCACAGGCATGAAATCGAGAAAGCCGGCCTATCTTACTCCTTATGTAATCGGAGGCCTGAACAGGTTCTATGATACTGATGCCTCGGCTGCAAAGACCGATTATAAAATCGAAGCCGGAGCGGATTTTAAATACGGGATCACAAACAATCTGACTCTTGACGTTACGGCAAACACCGACTTCGCCCAGGTGGAAGCCGATCAGGAACAGTTCAATCTTACCAGGTTCAGTCTTTTCTTCCCGGAAAAACGTCCTTTCTTCCAGGAAAAATCCGATGTCTTTGATTTTTCTTTTAATTCTTATGACAACCTGTTTTACAGCAGAAATATAGGACTATACAGCGGTAATCCGGTAAGGATCTACGGAGGACTGCGACTGACAGGAAGGGTAGGCGAATGGGATCTTGGTCTGCTCGATATGCAGACCGCAAAGTTTGAAGAACTGTCAGGCCAGAATTTTGGAATTCTCAGGACCAAAAGAACATTCGGAAAATCATATCTGGGAGGAATGGTCACGTCAAGGATCGGATCAGAAGGGAACTACAACATCGCTTATGGTATTGACACCAAGCTGAATCTGTTCGGCGATGACTATCTTCATGTAAAATGGGCTCAGACATTTGATGACGGAGCAGATAACAAAATATTCTCTGTTAATCCATCGCAGATTTTAGTAAAATGGGAGAATACAAGAATCAAGGGTTTCAACTACGAATTCCTGCTGGACTGGTCCGGAGATTCTTTTAATCCAGCTATCGGGCTGGAAACGAGAAATGATTTTTTCCTGAAAAGCGCCACTCTACGGTATGGATGGATTCCCGGGAAAGAATCCTGGCTTAATGCCCACTATATTTTTGCTGAAACAAATGTTTTTAACAGTTCGGTTGATGGTTCGCTTGAATCCGTCGCAACCGCTGCAGGATGGAGCTTCATGTCGAAGAAGACAACTGAAGGGCTTTTTTATCTTGGCTGGGAGGTCGAAGATCTTAAGGATACTATGTTCCTTGTATATCCCGATGTTTTTATCCCGCAGGGAAGGTATAATTTCTTCTCATTCTTTGGGAACTTGTACACTACCTCTCCCGACAATTTCTTAACCCTGACCCTGACACCTGAAGCAGGCACATATTATGATGGATACAGGCTTTCAGCATCACTACTGCCAGGTCTGAATATAGGTTCAGGTTTAAAGATCAGTGGAAGCTACCGGATCGACAGAGTAGTCTTTAATGAAAGGTCGCAACAGTATACCAATAATATTTTCGGGTTAAGGGCCATAATGATGTTTACAACAAAACTCTCCTTTACAACCTATGTTCAGTATAACACCTTTTCGCACAGGATAATCACAAATGCCAGGGTCCGTTATAATGCACAGGAAGGCAGTGATTTCTATATTGTTTATAATGAAGGGATAGACTCATCAGACCGGGTTAATTTCCGTACTGACCACGGGAATGAGAACAGAACCATTCTGCTTAAATATACCTATACATTCGCTTTTTAGCCAGATATTTAGTGGCGGTCTGTAAGTATATTTGGCTCTTGTCACTCTCTTTTATAACTTTATATCACTGAATTCCTCCTCATATGCCCATCTGGACCACCGAAATCAGAGAAATAGAAAAGCTTGCTGAATCTCTCAAAGATCAGTTTCCTGATCTGGGTAAGGAGCTGGAGCAGCTTCTTGAGACGGGCGATGCAAATGTTGTAATGCTTTATTCAAGGAGATGCCTTGAAGTTATTGTCTCTGACCTGTGTGAATGTGAGCTCAAAAGGCCGAGGAAAACCGAACCTCTTAAAGGGATCATCGATAAGCTGGGCAAGGAAGAAAAGGTCCCCCAGCACATTATTACCTCGATGGATCACCTTAACAGCCTTTCAGCTTATGGTACCCACCCCCGGGATTTCGATCCGGAACAGGTGAAGCCGGTACTGGTTAATCTTGCTGTAGTATTAAGGTGGTACATAAAATATAAAACACAGGTTCCGGCTGAACCGGCCACTGGCAATGCAGGAATTTCAACCACACGACGGATTCTAAGAAAATTAAGAATGAGGTTTGTTTTACCTGCAGGGCTGATTCTTGTGCTTGTATTATTCTATCTGTTTTCCAGCGGAAGTACATTACCCTTCTCAGAACGCGACCGGATACTGATAACCGATTTTGAAAACCAGACTGAAAATCCTGTATTTGACCGGTCGCTTTATACCGCATTCACACTCAGTACCAGTCAGTCGAGGTATATAAATGTTTTTCCCCGATCGAGAATGCTCGAGCTCCTTGGCATGATGGAAATGAAGGATCTGGAATTTATTGATGAGAAAACAGGAAAAGAGATGGCAACACGGGAAGGTATCAACCTGTACATAGTACCAAGTATCAGCGAAATCGGAAACAGGTATGCTTTGGCTGTAAAGATCCTTGAGACAAAATCAGGTAATCTTTTGAGATCAGTGATTTTATACGCTGAAACACAGGAGCAGATCCTGCCTGCTCTCGATCAGCTGAGTAAAAAAATCCGCCGCGATCTGGGTGAATCAAGATATAATATCTCGGGACAGGATAAACCGCTGGTCCCGGCGACAACATCATCACTGGAAGCGCTGAAACTATATTCCGAGGGTACAGACAAGCTGACAATGACAGATTTTAAAAGTGCGAAAGACTATTTTGAAAGAGCTTTACAGGTCGATTCAGGTTTTATAGCAGCGAAAGCCTCTCTCGGGATAGTTAATATTGAGAAATTTGATCCGGTCGTGGGACGGAAGCAGCTGAGCCAGGCGGCCAGGAAAACAGATAATCTCACTGAAAGAGAAAGACTCTCGATACTTGCTTTTCATGCTACATGGGTCGAGAATGACCTTCCTAAAGCCATTGAATATGTTAAAACCAGAATAGATCTGTACCCTGATGATCCTGCTGCCCATAATAACCTCGGCTGGTTTTACTGGAACACAGGCGATCTGGGAAAAGCTGCTGAAGCTTATAAGGAAGCTATCCGTTGTGACCGGCACCTGGTATTGCCTTACGGATCATTGTTATGGATGTACCTCGAATATATTGGCAATGCCGATTCTGCCCTTGTGTGGGCTCAGAAAATGGTAGCCGATAATCCGCAAAGCCCATGGAGCTATGCCAATCTGGGATCTGCCTGGTTATGTCTTGGAGATCTGTCAAAAGCAGAAGAAGCTTATTCCAGAGCACATGATATTGATCCGGCACTGATAGCCAATCTGTATAACCTTGCTAACGTATATCGTCTACTGAAACATTATAACAAAGCTATTGAAACGCTTAAACATATACTTGAGATAAACCAGAGTGAGTTACTGGCTTATTATACTTTAGGTGTAAATTATCAGTACATCGAAAACCCGGGAGAAGCAACAAAATATTTTAACGATTGTAAAGTAAAAACAACGGAACGACTTAGTAAACAAGCTAATGTCACTGTTGGTGATTATATCGATTTGGCATGTGTATCAGCCAGGTTAGGGGATATGGATTCTTCAGGGCGGATGTTTAAGAAAGCTCTTGAAACAGATTCCACAGCGCATATTAATCTTGCCCGGGTCTATTGTTTACATGGGAAGACCCCGGAAACTCTTGACCAGCTGGAACTGGCATTTAAAAGCGGATACCGGAACCTTTACTGGTTAAAAACATTTCCGGACGTGGATGTACTGCAATATGATACCCGGTTTCTGAACCTGCTCGATAAGTACTTCAGGTAACAGCATAAAAGAATTAAATAATAATTTATTAATCTGAGACTTTGAACTTTTGATGACACTCTGGGCTGCAGAAAAAAAAGAGATCGAAAAGCTCAATGAATTGCTGAAAGGTCACCTTCCTGAGCTGGAAAAAGAACTGGAACAGCTAATCCGGTCAAGTGATCCCAATGTCCTGATGCTTTATTCAAGGAGATGCCTCGAGGTGATAATAACCGACCTCTGCGAAAGTGAGCTGAAAAGACCGAGGAGGACAGAACCTCTGAAAGGCATTATCGATAAGCTGAACAAAGAAGAAAAGGTCCCGTCACATATTATCACCTCAATGCATGGGCTGAATGATCTCTCAACCTATGGCGCCCATCCGAAGGATTTTGATCCCGAACAGGTAAAGCCGGTTCTGAATAATCTTCTAATAGTTATAAAATGGTTTTTGATATACAGGGATCCTGTCACCTTCAGCAATATTTTGACAAGGGATGAAAAGGATGAGGCAATAGCGGTAACTGTTAAAGAAACTGACATAAAGCCAGTCCGGAAAAGAATATTCTCTATGGTCTTTGTAATTTTAATAGCTGGCATTGTTACTTTAATAACACTGTTGATATTTGATGTCATTAACCTGAACAATCTGTCTGGAAAAAACAACACCATTGCCGTATTGCCATTCAAGAATCTCAGTAACGATGCCGACCAGGAACATATCAGTTACGGTCTTGTGGAGGAGATACTCGACCGTCTTTGCAAATTAAGCAACCTGAAAGTGATATCACACACATCATCTGAAAGGTTCAGGGGAAGTGACCTGTTGCTGAAAGAGATTGCACGGCAGTTAAAAGTTTCGGCAGTACTTGATGGGAGTGTTCAGAAACTGGGAGATAACATAAGAATAACTGTTCAGCTTATTGATGCCAGGACCGATACTCATATATGGTCCAGGAAATTTGACAACGACTTCTCTGATATTTTTTCAATATACAGTGAAGTAGCCCGGGAAGTAGCCAGAGGGATGAATGCTGTGCTTACTAAAGAGGACAAGCGGCTTTTGGAAAAGGTTCCGACCGATGATATGGGAGCTTATGATGCTTACCTCAACGGACGCTTACATATAAATATGATCACTGAAAAGGATTATGAAACTGCTTTCCAATACTTTACGCTGGCGATAGAAAGGGATCCGGATTTTGCTCTTGCATATGCAGGAATCAGCAGGGTCTGGACCGGACGGCAGCAGTTGGGAATTACCAGGGTGTCAGATGCAGCTCCCAGGGCTGAAGCAGCTATCAGGAAGGCACTTGCACTCGACAGCACAGCCGCATTTGTTCAGCGTGCACTTGCCGGTCTGAAGACTTGGACCAAATGGGACTGGAAAGGAGGTGAGGAAGCATTCAGGAAAACTATCAGACTGGCACCCAACGATGCCGATGCACATGCCGCCTATTCGCATCTGCTGAATATACTTGGCAGGGAGGGCGAGGCTATGAGACACATTGAAACTGCAGTTGAGCTGGATCCTTTTAATCCCAGGATAAAATCATTTTATGGAATTGATCTGACCTTCGTAAGAAGGTTCGATGATGCTGTCAGAGCATTCCGGGAAGCTCTGGAACTAAATCCTGGCGACAGGCTGGCCAATGGGAATCTCCACGGAGCACTTTATCAGGCAGGAAGAGAGAAAGAAGCATTGGAGGCCCTGAGGAAATATTACCTGAAAGATTCCGAATATTTAAAAGCAATAGATGACGGGTCTGCCGAAGCTGGTTACCAGGGTGCAATGAAAAAACTGGCCGATGTCAATGCAGAACGATCAAAAACCAGCTATGTCAATCCGATGGAACCAGCAGTGCAGTATGCCATGGCTGGGGATATTGACAAATCAATTTACTGGCTTGAAAAAGCTTACGAGGAACATGAACCAAATTTACCTTATCTGCTGGGTCCCAGGTATGATAAAATAAGGGACGATCCCCGCTTTCAGGAGTTGGCTCGTAAGATGAACCTGCCGTTTAAATAATGTCCGATTATCTTACAGCGGCTAGCTTAGAAGTATTTTGATTTGTTTTTCTTCCTTTGTGTTCTTCGTGTGCACTTTGCGTCCTTAGTGGTTAAACAGAATATACTTGATTTACAAACTTTCTTTCCTAACTTTATATCAATTAATTCCTGATCAGATTCAGATCCGGGATTAAGTAAAAAATGATCAACGTATAATTATACGTTTTCTTATACGTTGATGACAATTTATTCCACACAAGTGAAAAACTATTTCTAATGACAACAGGATTCATAACTAATTGATATAACCATCATTAAATATGAAAAGCTTATTCTTAAATCTGGCCGTGGTGATCCTTATGGGATTCCCGGCAGCAAAGGTAAGTAATGGCCAGAATATCGGTCTTGTTGATATAAAACGCGCTGAGCAGGTGATAACTGTCGGCGGACCCGGAGCTGATATCCCTGGTTTCACCTCAGGGGCTATCCAGATCGCCCTCGACGCAGTCGGAGCGCGCGATGGAGGAGTAGTAAAGCTGAATCCCGGTGTTTACGATATTATAGGTCCGGTTCGTGTCCCTTCCAACACTTCACTGATCGGATCGGGCGGAAAAACCATTTTAAGAAAGTGCGATGGCTTTAAGACAAGCTTTATAATTGACGCCGACTGGGGTATGCTTAAAGCTGTTGTGAAGGATGTAAGCGGCTTTAAAAAGGGGATGGGCATTCAGCTGTATGATGATGAACGTAATTCAGGCTGGGATGTCACCACTGCAATAATTACCGATATTCTGGATAACACAATCTATTTTGACAACAGAACAGTAAATGACTACGTGGCTTCAAAAAACGGAATAGTGTCAAACGGGTGTTCGGTAATCGAGGCTGTTGATGTTGAGAATGTCAGAATAGCAGATATTGTAATTGAGGGGAATAAGGCAACAAACGATTATATAAACGGGTGCCGGGGTGGAGGTGTCTATATCCATATGTCGAAGAACTGTCTTGTGGAGAATGTAAGGATCAATGAATTCAACGGCGACACATTCAGCTGGCAGATCACAGAGAACATTACCATCAGGGGATGCGAGGCCTCAAACGGGAACGGACTGGGTTTTCACCCCGGAACCGGATCGGACCATTCCACGGTAGAGAATTGTATTTCCCACCACAACAGGGGCGACGGATTCTTCCTGTGCTGGAGGGTCCAGAACGGGATATTCAGAAATAATGAATCGTATGCAAATGGAGATAACGGCATCTCGATAGGCCACAAGGATACCGACAATGTTTTCGAAAACAACCATGTATATGAGAACGGGAACCATGGCGTGCTTTTCAGGAATGAGAATGAGCAGAACAGCGGTCACAGAAACACTTTCAGGAACAATATCATTGAAAACAACGGTACCCGGAAAGAATCCGCCGGATTCTATGTCGGTGGCGAAACGCACGATATTAATATCATAAACAATACCATCCGTTCAACAGGCAGGGGCAACCAGTCAGCAGCAATAGTCGTCGGCAAAAAATCATCAAATGTGACTGCAACAGGAAATACGATCTCGGGATCGAAGGAAATTGTTTTTGAGAAATGAGGATCGGAATGCCGGGGCTGACTGCCGGAATTTAATGTACAATCACAACTCTGCCTGAACAGTATGGAGTATTATCAATAAGCAGCCGGATATGATATAATCCTGCAGCAAAACCTGAAGCCGGAATTTTATACCTCAATTCTTCTGATTCCTTTACTGTCCGCCAGGATGATTTTCTGCTCCCATTGATATCGGTCAGTATTATTTCAACATCTCCGGTTCTCTGATCACTAAGCCTTATTTCAAATTCGTCGTTAGCCGGATTAGGGAACATAATTAAATTCTTGCTGAAATTCATCTGTGGCGATTGTGTAGGGATCATGACCACGATTTTCAACCACTTGCTTGTATCTGACAGCAGGGTGGCATTATCAGTTACTATTCTCCTGAACCAGACAGTGGTCGTTTCAGGATCTGTCGGGGTATAACTGGATGTATTTACACCTGATATAGTGAAAGGTGCATCCGGATTGATATAGCTTTTCTGCCATACATATGTATATGAACCCGAACCACCTGCAGGATATGTGCCGCTCAATGTGCGGGGGATCTCATTTGAGATTATTGTATCGACCTGTTTCCCGTTAACTGATGAACTGACTGAATTGAACAGAAAACCATTTAGCACCGGAACAAATGTAGTGAGGTTTTCACCTGCTGTGCCGCTTCCGCCCGTTGATGCTCCTGTCCGTGTACCTACTGCACCTCCGGAATAGTTCTTAATAATGCCTGTCGGAGTGGTTATGTTGCTGGTATTAATTAACCCACCGCCTCCTCCTCCTCCTTCACCATGGGTGCTCAGGCTGTTTCCACCCTTGCCGCCATTTACCGATATTGTCAGTCCGGAAGTCGTAAAGCTCCTGAGATGCAATGCTACTGATCCTCCGCCGCCTCCGCCTCCGGCGCCGCCAGTCTTGTCTGTCGCATCAGATGCATCGGCTCCGTCAGCAACAATTCGGTAACCGTTGCCTGTAATGGTATCACAAAGAATTATTACTATGCCACCTCCGTTTCCTCCTGGAGAAGCAGAAATGTCTGTCAGACCTGTTGATGATCCGCCTCCTCCGCCGAGGAACAATCCTCCTGCAAGGGGTGTTGTTCTTATCTGAAGCCCGCCCGTACCGCCATCTACGGGCTTCCCTGTACAGTTAATCACCTCTCGGCCACCCTTTCCTCCGGAACCATAATTTCCGCCGCCGCCGCCGCCGGAATACTTGCCGTTACCTCCGCCGCCACCGGTTGAGCTGGGGCCTTTACCCTTTGCATATTTCGGATAAATAGCAGGGTAATCAGATACGGCGAGCCAGCCTCTTATAACGAGACTTTCTCCCTTAAAACCGGAATTAAGTGAATCGCGATGAAATGCGTACTTGTCGAACCTGGTGGGATTTGTACCAACGCAGATCGATGTGCCCATGCAGGATGTACCTCCTCTGAATCCTTTACCCGTAACATCTATGTCGGCATTGAGCGATAGTGTATTTCCTGCAATAATTGAAAGCACTCCGCCTGTTTTGGTGGTGCTGTCCCACGGCTGGGAGCTAAGTGTACCTTCCACAACAGCGTTATTATACAATGGCACTTTTATAATCTGCACATCGCCTTCTGTATTAAATGTCGGATTAACAATATTATTCCTGAATACAATTTTGCCGGATGAGCTCTCTGTGGATTTTATCCTGATAAATTCGTACTTTCCGGTAGGACCGTTCGAAGATTCAGGAGTTCCGTAAATTGCATCCTCAAAAGAATAGATCCTTACGCCTTTCATCTGCATGAGGAGTACGGTATCACCTGGTGAGAATTGGGCAAACTGAGCAGGATCGCCAACAATTACATAATCGGCTCCGATCTCCGTCACCCTTCCATATTTGTTAATAACACCGCTGATCCTGGTCTGTGAGTAGATCACGCAACCGGCTCCGGATAACATAACCAGACTTATTAATAGGATTCTTATTTTTGTGTACAGTCTTGCTGTCATATCCCCTCCCTGGTTAGCCCAATTTATTAATAGTCTAAGTTTTACGGTAAATGGTTTAACTGTTTTACGCTAAATGATTGAAATTGGTTACGTTCCGGTTAGACAAAACCTGTTTTTTTACATAAACGAGGGTAAATTTGATGTGAAATCATGGATAATTATCTTGAATGTATTCATTTACACAGCATTCATGATGATGAATGGAAAGGAGACAAAAGCAGGATCGGGTAAGGAAAGAATGCCGCGAGGTTAATGGAAATATTTTTTAATTTTAAAGCTTGTAAAATAATTAATATGAAGTATGAAACAAACGCAAACCAACATAATTCACCCTGCTGCCTACTTCATGTTAATCTTGTTTCTCACTGCTTTAAGTTGCAGCAGTACTACCAGTAAGAACAACCCGGATTCATCAGGTGATACCGGGAACAAAAGTTTTTTCGGTTATAATCTGACTTCTCCTGATAAAACTATCATCCTTCCTGCAGTTCTTCAGGAGATCTCGGGTGTCACTATAATTGACACATCATTAGTTGCATGTGTGCAGGATGAGCATGGGATAATCTTCATTTACGATATTCACAGGAATGAGTTATCAGGGCAGATCTCTTTCCATGGAAATGGGGATTATGAAGACATAGCCAGGACCAGTGAAGCCATATTCATACTGAGAAGCGACGGGAAGCTCTATGAAGTAACAAATCTCAAATCATCTGAGATAGCGAAGGAAATGACCCTCGAAAGACTGAAGGAAAATGATAATGAGGGATTATGCTTCGACCGGAAAAACAACAGGCTTCTGGTCGCACATAAGGATAAGCCCAAAAAGGACACAGGAATTGAGGATATGGGGGTGGTATATGGTTTTGACCTTGAGAAAAGGGAGCTCCTGAAAAACCCGGTAATAAGCTTCAACCTGTCAGGGCTTCAGAAATTTGCAGCTGATAACAAAGTCTTTCCCGAAGAAAAAGATAAAAAGGGAGATGGCGATAAACATGAGGTCAGATTCAGCCCTTCAGCTTTGGCTGTTCATCCTGTAACGGGCAGGTTATTTGTCCTTTCGGCTGATGAATATCTCTTATACGTTTTTAATATCAACGGGACAATAGAACACATGGTCAGGCTCAATCATAAAATATTCAATATGGCCGAAGGGATCGCCTTTTTTGAGAACGGTGATATGCTGATTTCAAATGAAGGGAAGAATAAAGTGCCTACCCTGCTGCGGTTTAACTACAGCCCTGATTAACAGAATACAACACTGATAAAAATCGGAAAAATCAAAGTGGAGGTCGCGGATTCTCCCGCTATCCTTGTATTTAAAAAAGTACATTTACCTGATCCTGGTATCATTCTTTATAATAAATATCAAGAAGGGCGATTTTTTCCTTAAAGTCGATCCTCCTTATCTTAACCCTCATAATTTCCTTTCCGGTAAGATCTGAAACATCCTTCAACAGCTTCTGTTTTTTCCCATTTGTCAGCAATTCGATGTTCTCATAGACAATTGTGTGGGTTGTTGTATTGTATTTGGTGGAGAATTTCTCCAGGATAATCACTGAAAGGATAATAATTATATTGAAGATGATCACTCCCAGAACGGGAAATCCCACCAGCTTTAATGAATTGATAAGCGATACGCCAATAACGGTGAAGATATACGACATGTCCTTCAGGCTGAAATTTCTTGTTCTGAACCTCAGTATGGCAAATATGGCAAACAAACCGAAACCGAAGGAGAACTGCATCAATACATTGGTGTTCAACATTGAAGTTAGAAAGAATACCATAATACCCATCAGGAAAAAAGTAAAGGCGAATTTCTCCTTTTTGGTGTACTTGAAATAAATACCCCGGATAAGGATGATCAGAAATATCGTGTTTATCACGAACCGCAGAATCGTTCCATAGAAATCGGGGTTGTTCAGGTTGAAAAAGTTGTCAGACATATATTTTGATTTTATGGTTAAAGCTTTTTACAGTTCTCCAGGAAAATGTCAAGTATGCGCTTTTTCCCGGCTGTATCATTATAAAATTCGTCAAGATAGAGTGTCATATCCCTCTTCTCCCGTTTGTTTAAATACGGGAATTCGTCGATAAGATTGTAAAATTCATTCTTCTTACCGATAAATATCTCAAGAGCCTTCTCATAAGTTTCCCTTGTTCGGCAGATTCCGACAAACAGTCTTTCGCGGATGGATTCTATTCCGACATTTTCGGCAGGAATGGCATACTCGGCATTTACAAAACCTGTCCAGTCAAAATCATACGGAACTGCAATGGCGAGCACTGAAGGGTCCACAATAAGCGGTTTAATTACTTTCACATTATGCTGGCCAGGGAGAGAATAGTCATAATTTCCTATCATATAGTTGAATATGGCAAGCCTGTCCATAACAAACGGAACAACATTCCTCTGCGTCAGGGCGGGTGATTTTATGGCAACGGAATTTGTACGGGTTGTCAGCAAATCGAGCGGTTCAATGAGAAAGCCATACTGGCTGATCGGCCTTCTTTTCTTCTCGGTATCGATATAATTTATTCTCAGCAGTCTGACCCTGAAGCTCGTATCGGTCAGGAGGTTAAAAAGTTTGTATATCAGATATTCCCTTAAAACATAGTTGCTGTTCAGGCCTCCTCCTGCCTGGCACTCGGGAACCAGTTTCAGTTTTCCTATACTGTCGAGATCTGTATACCCGAAGTCCACCTTCTTGAGATTCAGTTCAATAGGTGCAAAATAGCAGTTCTGGTTGCGGAATTCACCGCGGGTTTTCAGCCTGATATCCCTGCTTAAGGAATCGGTCTCGCTCAGGTGGAATGTAATATTAGCCTTAAGATATTCGGTTTTGGGTTTGGTCCTGAAATATGTTGAGAGGTCAAAACGCAGGGTGATTTCCAGAAGCTCCTCATCCTCAAAGATTCCGAAACTTTCGGCGGAGGAATCCGGCTTTGAAACCTGTACATTCAAACTGTCGTTCTGTCCGGCGACATTTGTAGCAAGATGAGTGATCAGGCATATCTGGATCAGTACCCTTTTGTTCATGTTAATGAAACATGAAGAAAGAAATGTAAATTTCTGTTATGCAATAATATCAAAATTAATAGAATATTGCGATCCGGTATTAATATTTATGCAATTAATTAAAGGCGGTTATATATAAATGTTATCTTTAGAAATGGCCGGGATGAAATAAGGCATAACAAAGAAGGGGAATATATGGCTGAAGTCGTTGCTGAACAGGATTCTGTGCTTGGAATTGATATCGGCTCCGTTTCACTTTCTGCCGTACAGCTTGGCATGGATGGCAGCATCATCCGCAGGTTCTACCGGTTTCATAAGGGAAATATCCGCAATACAATAGAAGCAGCGGGCAGGTTCTTTGATCTTACCCAGATCAGGGCAATCGCGTGTACATCCTCCTCTGCCTGTCTGAACAGGAAACTTGTAAAGAGCTATAACACACAGGTGGCAATAATGGCTGCTGCAAAACGTCGCTGCAGCAATGCCAGATCAGTTTTGCATATAGGTGCCGAGAAGTTCATGCTCATCAGGTTTGATGACAAAGGCCGCTACCAGTCTACAAAAACCAATACCTCATGTGCTGCCGGTACAGGAAGCTTCCTTGACCAGCAGGCAGGCAGGCTAAACCTTTCGGGAATTGAAGAGTTGTGTGATAAAGCGCTGACGAGCAAAGGTGAAATTCCCTCAATTGCTTCAAGATGTGCAGTGTTTGCCAACACCGATATCATACATGCCCAGCAGCGAGGATTTTCCGTAGGGGCGATCTGCGACAGCCTCTGCAAAGGTCTCGCGGAAAACATCATAAATACGGTCTTTAACAGGGAACCGCCGGTGACGCCTGTCCTGCTAACCGGAGGTGTCTCAAAAAATCCTGTGGTAAGAAGATATCTCGCAAACTTGTTAAAAGCAACACTTCTTACTGACGACGATTCCCATCTCTTCGGTGCAATAGGTGCTGGACTTTTACTCCTTAAAGATAATGCCGGTGCTGTACCTCTGACCTTGAGCTCATTGAGGGATATTCTTGTCCGGGTCCCGACCGAAAAGAACTATTTTCATAACCCGCTTTCATTATCCTTAAGCAGCTATCCTCAGTTCTCCAGTCAGGAGTCATTCAGGTTCACACCCGCAGTATCAAAACATACGGCTGATGTTGAGGTTGATATTTATCAAAAACTGTCAGCTGATTCGGATATTAATATCTACATGGGGATTGACATCGGATCAACAAGTACCAAGGCCGTTTTTATTGATGAGAAGAACGATCCGGTCTGTGGTTTTTACACATATACTGCAGGTAAACCGATAACAGCAGTCAAATCGATATTTGAAACGATAGAGAATGTGCTCAGCCGGAGGGGAGTCAGAACTAAGATCAAAGGTGTCGGTACAACAGGTTCGGGCAGGAAGTTCATTGGAAAGATTATTAATGCAGATCTGATAATTGATGAGATCACTTCACATGCCAGGGCGGCTTATGAACTGAATCCGCTGACAGATACAATAATTGAGATAGGCGGACAGGATGCCAAGTTTACCCTGATGCGTAATGGCAATGTTACATTTTCGCAGATGAATACGGTGTGTGCTGCCGGTACCGGAAGCTTCCTGCAGGAACAGGCTAACAAGCTTAGCTGTTCGTTAACAGACTATTCGGGGATGGCAGAAGATGTCAGCGCCCCGCTGGCCAGCGACCGATGCGCGGTTTTCATGGAAAGGGATATCAGCCAGCTGGTGAATCACGGATATACACCGGGTGAGATCCTGGCAACAGCCCTTCATTCGGTTACTGAGAATTATCTCAAAAAGGTCGCGGCGGAAGCTTCAATAGGGCGGAACATTTGTTTTCAGGGAGCAACAGCCAGAAACAAATCGCTAGTTGCAGCTTTTGAACAACGTCTGCAGAAGCCCATATTTGTTTCTAAATTCTGTCACCTGACCGGTGCACTTGGAACAGCGCTGATGCTCAGGGAACAAGGTATTGAGAAATCGCAGTTCCGTGGAACCGGGCTTTATCAACATGAAATTACACTGGAGACGGAGGTATGCACGCTTTGCGCGAATAATTGCTGCATAAGCCATACGACAGTCGGAGGAGAGAAGGTTGCATTTGGCTTTATGTGCGGTCGCGATTATGACACTCACCGTTATATTTCAGCGAACAGAAGCGGATTTGACCTTCTGGAATTAAGGAAGAAGATTTTTACATTTACCCCTGAACCTGGTAATAGGCAGAAGATAACCATTGGAATACCTGCAACCCTTCATTTATTCGAAGAATTACCGCTATGGAAGAGGTTCTTCAATAATCTTTCCGTAAAGACTGTTACCAGTGAAAACTACCGCGATCCGCTGAAAACAGGGAAATGCCTTGCAGGCGCTGAGTTTTGTTCACCTGTTAATTCAATCTTCGGCCATGTCGTTTATCTCTCCGAAAAGACGGATTATATCTTTTTGCCTGTGCTCCTGGAGACCCGCGAAAAGCAAAAAGATGCTGAGGGGCAGTATTGTTACTATACACAGTTCAGCTCATCGTTAGTCTACACTCTGAAAATCAACGATATCCCGAACAAATGCCTGACACCATTGCTGAGCCTGACGAAAGGGAAGTATCATGTTGCACAGAGACTGTATCAGTGTCTTAAGCCTGTGCTGAATTACAGTATAAGTTATTTTTCAGTCCTGAATGCGTTCAGCGAAGCCTTGTCTTTTTATTCTGATAAGAAGAAGAGACTTCCTGAGGTGTTCAGGACAGAATTCCGGTCAGGTAAAGATATCTCCGTCGTACTCATGGGCAGACCCTACGTGGTGCTTTCATCTATCCTTAATAAGGGGATTCCTGAGATTTTTAACAGCCTGGGGATTAAATCGTTCTATCAGGACATGATTTCTCCTGATGATATTGATCAGGAAGACATAAATGTATTGCTGAGAAAAGTGCCATGGTATTTTGGTGCCAGGATACTCAGCTCGGCAAGAATAATAGCAAATACCATAAACCTGTACCCTGTGCTGATAACGGCATTTAAATGTGCTCCGGATTCTTTCATCATTGAATACTTCAGGAAACTGTTTGACAGTTACCATAAACCCTATCTGATCCTCCAGATTGATGAACATGACTCGAACCTGGGATACGAAACACGGATCGAAGCCGCTGTCCGCTCATTCAGGAATCATGCCTCTTTGACTGATGTTAAGACTGAATCCGGATTGAAGGACATTTTTCCGGAAATCTCAAAAGAAATCGCCGGCAAGACGCTGCTGTTCCCGAAGTGGGATCCGGTTGTATCACCTCTCCTGGTAGCTAACATGAAAAGGATTGGTATTGATGCCCGTCTCATGAAATCGAGCGATTTAATAATAAAGAAAAGCATGGCGCTAAATACAGGGCAATGCCTGCCGATAAATATCATTGCACAGGAATTCATCGATTACATAGAAGATCAGAAGCTTAAACCTGAAAACACGATGCTCTGGATGATGGACACAAAGTTATCGTGTAACATCAGATTGTATCCCCAGTATGTTAAAAGCATTCTCGAAAATCATGGCCAGGGAATGGAAAAGGCGCATGTTTATTGTGGTTTGTTAACGCACCTTGAGATTTCGCTCAGCGCCTGCTACTACGCCTATTTTGCTTACCTGCTTGGCGGACTTATAAGGATGACAGGTTGCAGAATCAGGCCTTATGAATTGAATAATGGTGAAACTGACAGGGTAATTGCTGAGAATACTTCACTCCTAGAAGGTGCATTTCTTGGCAGCAAATCAATGGAAAAAGCTGTTTCTGAGGTTGTGGACAGCTTTGACCGGATTCCGCGCAGGGAAGGAGACAGACCAAAGGTTGCCCTTTTTGGTGATTTTTATGTGTGCGATAATGACGTAATGAACCAGAAGCTGAATCAGACTATCGAAAAAGCCGGAGGCGAGGTAATAACAACGACATATTCAGATTTCGTTAAGATGTCGCTCGATAATATTATACGACGAACGATCAGCAGGGGGGAGTACCTGAAAGCAGCACAGCAGAGACTTATCAGTTCGTGCCTGAAACTGCTGGAAGATAAATATTGCAGATATTTTGAAAAATATCTGGGACACAGAAAAGCTATCAATCCGAAAAAGCTTGAGAAAAACCTTGCCAGGTTCAATATTAATCCATATCATTCGGGCGAGTCTTACGATAACATCCTGAAAATATTTTATATTCTTGAAAATTACCCTGATGTGGCGCTTTTTGTCCAGGCAAATCCTGCATTCTGCTGTCCGTCGCTGGTAACAGAAGCCATGACCAGCGAGATCAAACAGATTACGGGAGTTCCCGTTGTCACCCTGACATATGACGGAACCAGTGATTATAAAAATGACGTGATAATTCCTTATCTGCAGACCAGCAAGGTAATTTAACCAAACCAGGTATTCTATATGAAAGCAATGGTCTTACATTCCATAACTGATGTCGGACTGAACAGTCAGCCTCTTGAATTAAGAAATGTCCCTGAACCGGTACCGGCGGGTGATGAAGTGCTTGTTAAAGTTTCAGTATGTGGTGTCTGTCACACCGAACTTGATGAGATCGAAGGCAGGACTCCGCCTCCCGTGCTCCCGGTAATCCCCGGACATCAGATAATCGGTAAGGTTGTCGCAACAGGCAGGAACGTCAGAGAATTAAAGACGGGCGACAGGGTCGGTGTAGCCTGGATCTGGTCATCATGCGGAAAGTGCGGATATTGTCTTGCCGGGCTCGAGAACCTTTGTGCTGAATTTAAGGCTACCGGCAGGGATGCTGACGGAGGATATGCTGAATATATGACTGTTCCTGAGTCTTATGCGTATAAGATCCCGGGATCATTCACTGATGCTCAGGCAGCGCCACTTTTGTGCGCCGGGGCAGTCGGCTACAGGTCTATCAGGCTTGCAGAGATCAGTGATGGCTGGAATATAGGTCTGACAGGATTCGGAGCTGCGGGACATCTCGTTCTTAAGGTGATCAGGTACAAATATCCCGGTGCCGGCATATTCGTTTTCGCAAGAAGCAGGAACGAAAGGGAATTTGCAATGGAGCTGGGAGCATCATGGTCAGGTGATACTACAGATAACATTCCCGTACAGCTTGATGCTGTGATCGATACAACTCCTGTCTGGAAACCGGTAGTTGA
>Ga0316626_10000181_pt1 | contig 22215 bp, 13 predicted proteins | sample OWC_Aug_T1_C1_D5_FD_207656 | JGI IMG/M metagenome (GOLD analysis project Ga0316626, IMG submission 207656) | Wetland soil microbial communities from Old Woman Creek delta, Ohio, United States - OWC_Aug_T1_C1_D5_A | ecosystem: Environmental > Terrestrial > Soil > Wetlands | place: USA: Ohio...
AGTCCGTCAAGGCTGTCAGGATCCGATTTTGTCATCGATGCGACTCCATGGACTTCCCCCGGCACGGCGGTACGCAGAAGGTCGGGGGGATATACGTTCTCGCGCTGGTATTATAGTAACTTGGAGGTTAGGGCGCGGAATACGAACCGGAAAGGACTTGCTTCCCTCGCCGCGGCATTCCTGCTTCTGTGCGGCCCTCTTCCCGCCGCGGGCGGAGGGAACGACCCCATTCCCCCACCGGGCCAGGTGGCGGAGAGGGCGCCGGCAATCGTACTGGGAGCGGAGCGCTTCTCCGAGCGACTCTTCGGTCTCCCGGGGCTCACCGTTGTCGGCCGCGTGGCACCCGGAATCCTCCGGGGCGCCCAGCCGGAACCCGAGGGATACACCACCCCAAGGCGATGGGCGTCAAGACGGTGATCAACCTCCGCACGCGTCACGGGGAGAGAGAGGCGGTCGAGGCGGCGGGGATGCGGTATGTCGAGATCCCGATGGCTTTCTGGAAGGATGTCGACCCGGCGGCGGTGCGGAAGGCGCTGTCGGTGATGACCGACCCGGCGAGCCAGCCCGTGTTCGTCCACTGCTCCCGCGGGGTGGACCGCACGGGAGTGGTGGCGGCGGTCTACCGGATGGAGGTCGACGGGTGGAGCAAGGCGGAGGACGAGGCGGAGATGGAGGCGTTCGGCTCCCACGGGATCTGGTCCCGGTTCAAAGAGTACGTTCGCAGGTACCCGGGGGATCCCAAGGAGGTCCGGGCCGTGGACGGGCCGTGAATCCACAGGGGATGGAGGTGCCGTGGGAGCCCTCCGGCGTCATCGGGTCCAAAGGCAAGGGGCCGGATCCACGCAATTCGTCTTTCCGGCCCCTCGCCTCCGTGCCCCTATTTCACGATCAGGTTGTTTTTCACCGATTTGACACCACCAACGCCGCGGGCGACCTCTCCTGCCTTTTGTTTGGCCGCTGCCGAATCGACAAAGCCGCTCAACTGGACTTCCCCTTTGAACGTCTCGACGTTGATCTGGAACACTTTCAGGGCGGAATCACCCAATATTGCGGATTTTACCTTGGTCGTGATCGCCGAGTCATCGATGTACTCGCCGGTGCCCTCTTTTTTCGGCGTGGACGCGCACCCAACGAATACCGCGATCAGCCCGATGCAGATCAGAATGCTCAAAATGCGATGTCTCTTAACCATGACGCTCTCTCCTTTCGTCCGCCTGGAGTTGAGGGGGGCAAATCTCCGCCCCCCTGCCGGGATTACGGAAGATCCTGGAACTTGTGCCGAGCCCTTTACTCCTTACCGTGCCTGTCATCCTTTCCAATTTCATCAACTTTTCGTGCGTGCAAGAAGCAACGCCGCGCCGGCCGCGATCGCCGCCACGCCTGCCCAGGCGGGAACGTTGACCGTCTGTTTTTCCTTGAACGACAGCTCGAGCGAGCCCACCTTGGCATCGTGGGTCTCCTTGGTGTAGCTGAACTTCCCGTACATCACCCCCAGGAGGCCGGCCACGATCAGTACGATAGCCAATATCCTGATTCCGCTCATCTCGTCTCCTTCCCTCCAGTGAACCTGCCGCGGAGATGCAATCGAACGCCGCTACAGTGCCTTTCGTCCCTGAATGACATTGATCAGCACCACCACGATCGCGATGACCAGGAGAAGGTGAATGAATCCTCCCATCGTGTACGAGGTGACCAAACCAAGCGCCCAGAGGACAAGCAAAATGACGGCTACGGTCCAGAGCATTTTTCGTAACCTCCTTTCGTGAACCGGCGATGTTCATTCACCGCAGGTAACTTCATGCTGATCCTTTCCGCCGGCCTTCGGTATCGGCATCTGTCCGAAACGCGAGCCGCTGTTTGTCTGATTCCCGGCACGGTGTTTGTCCTAATCGGCCGGCAGTCCCCCCTCGATCTTCGGCGCCTTCACCTCCACCACATTGGAGGGCGACGAGCCCCCGGAGGCGTTCCATGCACGAACCCGGTAGCGGTAGGTCTTGCAAGGATCGACGGACCCGTCGCGGAAGGCCGCGACATGCGGCCCCACCTTGCCGATCTCTGCAAACTGCGTGCAAGGGCTGTGACAGTCCGATCGCTCGATGCGGAACCCGAGTCCGCCGGGCCCGGTCCCGCATTCGGTCCACGCCAGAATCACCTGGGAGCCGCCTACGGTGACCGCCACCAGATCGAAAGGTGCGGAAGGAAGTGCCCGAAACGAAGATCGATTGGCCATTCTTCCTCCTCTCTGCTCCGGCGAGTAAATCGTGAAAACCCGGCCCGTCGGGCAAGGGAATGATCCTGTGGGTAGCATCTCCTGGAAAGCATGCGGGAGGGAATAGGGATCCGTCCGAAACGCGAACCGAGGTTTGTCTGATTTTTCGCCCGGTGTTTGTCCTATGGCGGGAAGAGGCGCCGGAGGGTTCGGATCAATCCACCAGGTTGTTCTGAATGGCGTAATGGGTTAATTCCGAGTTGTTCTTCATCCTCGTCTTCAGCAGGATGTTGGTCCGATAGCTGCTGATCGTCTTCACGCTCAGGCACAACTCCTTGGCGATCGCACCGACGGGTTTCCCGGAGGCGATCAGCAGCATCACCTGGTATTCGCGGTCCGACAGAATTTCGTGGAGGGGTTTTCCCGAGTCGATGTTTAATTCACCCGCCAGGATCTCGGCGAGCGTGCCGCTGATGTATCTCTCGCCTTTCACTGCTTTCCGGATCGCAAGGACCAGCTCGTCACCCGCGCAATCCTTCGTGAGGTATCCGGAGGCGCCTGCGCGCATGGCGCGTACCGCAAACTGTTCCTCCGGGTGCATGCTTAGGATCAGGACGGGCAAGTTCGGCTTGTGCTGTTTGATCTCCTTCAATACGTCCAATCCGCTCTTCCCGGGCATCTTGATGTCCAGCACGACCAGGTCGTACTCACTCTTCAAGACCTTGCTCACCGCTTCCTGTCCGTTTTTCGCCTCGTCGATCTTGATGGGCTGGAGGTACTCCGCAAGCACCTTCACCAATCCTTTTCGTACGATTTCATGGTCGTCGGCGACCAGTAATCTAAGCATTCGCGCTCGCCCCTTCTCCATCGGGAAGTGTCACTCTTACAATGGTCCCCTCGCCTGGTTTCCCGCGGATTACGGCTTCACCTCCGAGTAGCCGGACGCGCTCCCGAATCCCGATGAGGCCAAGCGACTTGGAACCGGTACTCCGTCCTTCGGTGATCCCGATCCCGTTGTCTCTCACCTCTACAACGAAGGTATCGTCCTTCTTCTTCAAGCTCATGTTCACCCGCGACGCCGCGGCATGCCGCATGACATTTGTCAGGGCCTCCTGAACGATGCGGAAGATCGCCGTGGCGAGGGCGTTGTCGGAGATCTTATCCACTCCCTGTATGGAAACTTTGCAGCCTATCCCTGTCCGGTTCCGGAAATCCTTCGCCATCCATTCGAGCGCGGCGGCAACGCCGAGCTCATCCAGGACTCCGGGCCTCAGATCGGTCGCAATCTTTCGCACCGTCCGGATGATCCGGTTTACAGCGCGTTCGATTTCGTGAATTTTCGCGGACTGATTGGCATGTCCGCCGGCGACCAGGCTTCTTCTTGTCAACGAGAGGTCGATTTTCAAGGCCGTCAACGCCTGTCCCAGTTCGTCGTGGATTTCGCGCGAGATTCGCGTCCTCTCTTCCTCAAGCAGGGATTGCAGGCGCTCCGAGAGGTTGCGCAACCGCTCGCGGGATTTCCTGACCTCCTCTTCTGCGCGCTTCCCCTCGTCGAGCATCTTCTTCATGAGCCTGTTCGCCGTCAGCAGCTCGGCTGTCCGCTCCTCGACGCGTCTTTCCATCTCCTTGCTGGCGTTGGCCAAGGCCTCCTCTACATTATGGCGTGGGGTGATGTCGCGAATGTTGCATTGAATCACTCTCGTGCCGTTCTCCTGGTAGACATTGCTGACAAACTCCACATGCTTACGCTGGTGCCCTTTGGTTTCCAGCGGCAGGTTGTCGTAACGGATATACTCCTTCCTCTGCAATCTCCTGAAAGCGCCGCGGCTGGCGGCGATATCCTTGAAAGGTCCGATTTCCCAGAGCATCTTGCCGAGCAACTCTGCGAGGGAATACCCCAGCAGTTTCTGGAGGTAGGGGTTTGCGTCGGTGATCCGCCCTGTGTCCGCGTCCAGGATGAGGATGCCGTCTTTTGCCGTCTCGAAGAGTCGCCGGTAGCGAATTTCGGAAACTGTCAGCGCCACCTGGATCCGCTTGCGGTCGGCGATGTCACTCTCCGACAGATCCCCCCCCCCGTTGACGGAGGGCGATTTGGCCAACCTTTTCTCCGGTTCGGCCAAGCGCGCCCGCAAGGTGGCGTTCTCTTCCATGAGGTGGAATTTCGTTTTGGATGGCATCTGCACCCCCCAAGTAGAGGTGTGTCCCTTCGCTATTTGCCGATCATGGGTACGTCATATTATTATCCGCATAACTATTATTCTGGCAATACCTATCCGCATGACGCTGCGCACGGGCTGGCGGACGGAAACCGTCCCGATCGAGGATTTTCTGCCGCGGGTTGTTCCTTCTTCATTTCGGCGACGCCACCGACCCTGCGTAGAAGACTTCGCAACGCCCCCCCAAGAGTTTTCTCCCCTGCTTTAACAGATTGAGCATCGGCCCCGCGACCGATTGGAGGACGTTCGCATTCTCCACGACCGGATCCCCGAACGGGCCGCGGATCTTCTGGCGCACCTTGGCGCACCCCTTCTCGTCGACCACCGCCACGGTGACATCGTTGAACCGTTCGTTGACGAAATCGAGACTTCCCTTGAGCGCGATCCGGTTTTCGTTCGTCGCCAACGCCACGTCCTTCGCCTGCGCAACGCCGCGTTCCAGCTTCCAGTCGGAGACAAGCGTTCGGATCCTGCTGCTGCCCCCCGTTTCCCGGTAAATGCTCGCGAAGTTGTACGCCTTCGTGACCAGCGGGGCGAAGGGGCCGACGAAGAAGAAGGCGCTCACGTCGACAAGGTTGAAGTTCTGGCTGGCCTCATATCGGGAGAACACCCGGTCGAGGTCGACGCCGTCGAGGGCCAGGTTCTCGCCCCGAAGGGAGATCTCTCCGGCCGCGGTCCGCTTCATCTCGTCCACGGTCTTTCCCCGCATCGACAGGGTCGAGGAGATGTCCATCGACCCTTCCGCGGTCTTCTTCGGCGACAGGGTCTTGAGGAACTCCTCGACGCGGAACCGCGATAGGGAATAGTTGACATGGTACTGGGGGACGGATCCCGAGAGGTCCGCCCGGAGGCGCCCCGCCCCTTGCCCCCCGAAGAGACGCATCGTAACCGGATTGAGATCGAGGATGCCGTCCTTCCCCTCGATCCGGAGTTTCAGGTTCGATACCGCCAGGTTCCTCTTGCGGAACTCCTTGCAGGAGAACTCCGCCGCAAAGGAAAGGTTCTTCAGGGGGGCCGGCGTCTTCCCTCCGGTGAACCGAAGGCGGCTCACGTCCAGGGTGAAATCCCCGGCCTCGAGCGCTTCCCCGGTTTTTTTGTCCGCGTAGAAGAGGGCGCCGTCCGAGAGGGAGATTCTCGTCACGTCCAGGGTGAACCGCGTCCCTTTGGCCTCCACGGTCGTCTTCTTCCCGGCTTCCTCCTCCGGTGTTTCGAAGTTGAATTTCCCGTCTCGGTCCTGCTCGATCGAAATCCGGGGGCGCTTCATGCCGATCTTTACGATCCGGACTTCCTTGTGGAGGAGGGGGAGAAGTTCGATCCCGAGGATGGTCTCCTTCGCGGAGGCGACGTCCGCCCCCCGGTTCCGGATGCGCACATCCTCCAGCGTGACATGGAAGCCGGGGAAGAGGCCGATCCCCAGCCTGCCGCCGATACGGACTTCCATCCCCAGGGCGTCGGAGGCGGTCGCCTCGAGCAGGGGTTTGTGCGCGTTCACATCCACGAAGAGAACAACCGCGACCATCCCCAGAATGAGGAGCGCAACGATCCCCCCGGCCGCGAAGAGAGCGATTTTCCGCTTGTTGGCCATCCGTATACCCTTTACCCCGGACAATCTCCGGCAGAGAGGCTTCATCTACATTCGTCGGCGATCTCTTACAACCAACGTTCAAATTGATGCGCAAACCACTCCTGGATTCTGTTGAGCCAAGGTCTGTTTCCCCACTCTTCCAGTCGAACCTCGTGGGACGCCGCGATATCCCCGGCAAACATCTTCTCCATTTCCGAAGCGAATTCCTTGTTCAGGATCACCGCGTTCACCTCGTCATTGCTGGAAAAACTCCAGAAGTCCATATTGGTGGAGCCGACGGTAGACCAGACGTTGTCGATTACCGCGGTTTTCGCATGCAGCAGGACATCGCGGCGTTCGTATAACTTCACCCCGGAATTCAAAAGCTCGGAATAGTGATACCGTCCTGCATTCAAGGTCAGGGAAGTATCCGTGTTCCCGGGAAGAACAAGCTTCACGTCGACCCCGCGCCTGGCGGCAGCGATGAGAGCTTTCACCGTCTCGTCGTCGGGGACAAAATATGCATTCGTGAGGTGAAGCGATCGTTCCGAAAACGTGATGGCGGACACATACAAGACGAACGTGAGTCGGTTGGTCTCTCCCGGGGAACTGCCGACCGCCCGCACCAGGGCATTCCCCGCCGCTTTCAGATCCGGGAAATAGTTCCGCTCGGAAAGGTTCGGGCCCTGCTGCTGCTGCCACGTGTCGAGAAACAGTTTCTGGAATTCGGCGACCACCGGGCCTTCGATCTGAACGTCCGTGTCACGCCAGGGGATCGGCGCCTTTTTCCCCGGTTTCACGCCGGATAGCCCGCTCGCCCCGGAAGGCTGGCTCGCGTAAACCGCGCTGATGTTGATGCCCCCCGTAAAGACGACTTTGCCGTCGACGATCAGGATCTTCCGGTGATCCGGATGCGCCACGCTCCATGAACCGCGGGTTTCCAGCGGATTGACCGGGTTGAATGCGAGTACCTGAACCCCCGCGTCGCGCAGGCGCTGAAAAAACGGGGCGGGAGTGCGGAAACCGCCCCTGCTGTCATAAATGAGATTTACCTGGACGCCTTCCGCCTGCTTCTTCAACAACAGATCGGAAAATCGGCGACCCGTTTCATCGTCATCGATGATAAAGGTTTCCAGGTTGATATGGTCCCTGGCGTTCTCCATCGCCGAGAACATGGCGGCATAGGTCGCTGGACCATCGATGAGCAAGGTGACTTTGTTCCCGCTGGTCAACGGGCTTCCGCTCACCGATTCGATGACGGCACTGTGGCGTTGCAGCATGTCCGTCGGGGCGACGGATTGCTTCAGCCGTTCCATCAGAGCCTTGCTTTTTTCGGGAGACAACAGGCCTTTCGCCGACAGGATTTGAGGGGGTTCCTGGGTGGGCGCCTCATCGATCACATCGGAAACTTTCGGCAAGGTCGCACATCCGTCGCCGAGGCCCAGCATGGCGACCGACAGGAAGAACAAAAGGAAATGCTTGATGATCGTCATCGATCATTCCCTATGAACCGCATGGCTCCAAAGCGCCGTTCCCCGACATTCCAATGGAATAATAACATGATGATCCTTCCAGGCGGCCTTCGGTATCGGCCTCTGTCCGAAATGGGAGGCGCTGTTTGTCTGATTCCCGGACCGGTGTTTGTCAAATGGCTCAGAGCGTGCTGCGCAACGGCTCGCAACCAGCAGGTTTCCCGTGAAGGGTTGTGGCGGGTCAGTCGAAACCCGGCACGGTGAAACGCCGGATGGCGCCGAGCGCCCTGGCAAGTTCGGCGCGGAAATCGGGGTGTGCGATGGAAATCAGCGCATTGCCCCGTTCGCGGAGCGTCATTCCGTGCAGATTGACCGCGCCGTATTCCGTGATCACCCAGTGGACGTGTCCGCGGGTGGTGACCACTCCTCCGCCGGGACTCAGCTCGGGAACGATCCGGGATATCTTTCCGCCGGATGCGGTGGAACGAAGCGCCAGGATCGGCTTGCCGCCTCGGGACAGCGCCGCCCCGCGGATGAAATCCATCTGTCCGCCAATCCCCGAATAGATGCGGTGACCGATCGAGTCCGCGCATACCTGCCCCGACAGGTCCACCTGAAGGCACGAGTTGATCGCCACGACCTTGTCGTTCCGCCGGATCAGCGTAGTGTTGTTCGTACGGTCGCAAGGATGGAATTCGACCAACGGGTTGTCGTGAACGAAACGGAAAAGCTTCTTCGTGCCGCTCACGAAACTCGTGACGATGCGATGCGGATGGACGCTCTTGAACCGGTTGGTGATCGCGCCGGCTTCAAACAGTTCCACCACGCGATCAGAGAACATCTCGGTGTGAATCCCCAGATCCCGCTTCTCGCGCAGGCGGAGTAGCGCCGCGTCCGGTATCGCTCCGATGCCCATCTGCAACGTCGAACCGTCCTCGACCAGCCCTGCGACGATCTCGCCGATGCGCGCTTCCACCTCCGTCTCCGGCTCGGGATGCTGTTCGATCAGGGAGCGATCCGTGTGGATGAAGGCGGCGATCCGATCGAACGGCACCACCGTGTTTCCGTGGGAACGTGGCATCTGCTCGTTGATTTCGGCGATGATGACGCGGGCGGAATCGGCCGCCGCCTTTGCCGTATCGACGGAGGTTCCCAGCGTGCAGAACCCGTGCAGGTCGGGCGGGGAGAGCTGCAGGAGCGCGACATCCAGACGGATTCTTCCGGACTGGAAAAGAGCCGGGATATCCGAAAGAAAGATGGGCATGAAATCCGCGCGTCCCTCCTCGATCGGCTTTCGAAGAGCAGCGCCGGTGAAAAGCGAAACGGAGAAGAAACGACCCTCGCAGCCAGGCTCGACGAACGGCGTCTCCCCGGCGGTGTGGATATGATAAAGGCGCACGCCTTCCAACGCATTCCGCCCGACCATCGCCTTGAGAAGCGGGGTCGGGGTGGCGGCGGCTCCGTGCACGAAGACGTTCATCCCGTCTTGAATCAAACCGACGGCTTCTTCCGCGGAAACGGCTTTTTTTGTCCAACCCCTCTCCATCGCGTCTCGCCTCCTTTTTCAAAAGCCTATCATCCGCCTCATCTTTGGGAAATGTCCAGGTCCGGGGGGGCCCTCAATACGATCTCGACCGAATGGTCCCTGCGATCGTCAACAAGGGGAATCGCCTCGTCCTGTTGTTCCATCCCGTCAACGGTCACGATCGTCCGGCTTTCCCCCCCGGGTTGTTGCCGGACGTCGATTTCATAGACCGTCTCGCGATATCGGTAGTACATCTTGAACCCTTTCCAATCCGCGGGGAGGCATGGAGCAAACCGCAGCTTGTCCACTTCCAGCCGGAGACCCAGGAGGGATTCCACGATCAGGCGGTACATCCAACCGGCCGAGCCCGTGTACCAGGTCCATCCTCCGCGCCCGGTGTGCGGCGGGAGTGCATAGACGTCGGCCGCGACCACGTACGGCTCCACCTTGTAGATCGCGATCCCTTCCGGAGATTTCGAGTGGGTCACCGGGTTGATCATCCCCATCAGCTCCCACGCCCGCCGGCCGTCCCCCAATGCTGCGAACGCCATCGCCGCCCAGATCGCCCCATGCGTGTACTGACCGCCGTTTTCCCTCACGCCCGGGACGTACCCTTTTATGTAGCCGGGATTCAGGGCCGATTTGTCGAACGGCGGATCCAGAAGCTGGATCAACGCAGGATCCCGGCGAACGAGGCGCTGATCCACTGCCTCCATCGCCATGCGGGATCGCCCGGCTTCGCCGGCCCCCGAGAGAACCGACCAGCTTTGCGCGATCGAATCGATCCGGCACTCGGCATTGCTCGCCGACCCGAGCGGCGAGCCGTCGTCGAAGTACGCGCGGCGGTACCACTCGCCGTCCCAGCCGTTCTGCTCGATATTCCGGCGCATTTGCGCCGCCTCCGTCCGACAACGTTCGGTGAAGGTCACGTCACCGGCGTTGCGCGAGACCTCGGTGAACCGCGTGAGGACTTCATAAAGGAAGAACCCCAGCCAGACGCTTTCCCCTTTGCCGCGCTCTCCCACAAGGTTCATCCCGTCGTTCCAGTCGCCGGACCCCATGAGCGGCAGGCCGTGCTCGCCGGTCCGGAGGCCTCTCAGGATGGCTCGCCTGCAATGTTCGTACAGGCTGGCCGCTTCGTCCGACCGGACGGGAAGATCGTAGTAGGAATCCTCCTCCGCGTTCACGGGGCGCCCTTCGATGAAGTGGACGTGCTCGTCCAGCACCCCGGTATCCCCCGTGCCGAGAACGTAACGGCACGTCGCCAGGGGCAACCAGAGGAAATCATCGGAACATTTCGTGCGCACGCCTCGGCCCGAGGGGGGATGCCACCAGTGCTGGACGTCTCCCTCCCGGAACTGACGGGCCGCGCATCGCAGCAGGTGCTCGCGCAGAAGGTGCGGCTCGGAGTGCACCAGCGCCATGGCGTCCTGCAACTGGTCGCGGAACCCGAAGGCGCCCCCCGACTGGTAGTATCCGCTCCGGGCCCAGACGCGGCACGCCAGGGCCTGGTACAGGAGCCAACCGTTGGCCAGGACGTTGACGGCCGGGTCGGGGGTTTCCACCTGCACGGTCCCGAGAGTCCGCTTCCAGTGCTGCCAGACCGATTCAAGCACCTCACGCGCCGCCGCGGATCCGCGGAAGCGATTCACCAGTTCCCTGGCGTCGTCCGCGTTTTTCCCCGCGCCGAGCCGGAAGACGATCTCGCGCTCCTGCCCGTCGGCAAGCTCGAACGGCACCTGGATCGCGGCGCAGGGATCCAGGGCGGCCCCCACTTTGCCCGAAAGCCGCGCACGGGACATGGCGGCCGGGCTCCGAAGCGAGCCGTTGCGTCCGAGGAATTCCACCCGGTCCCCGCTTACGGTCCGGGCCGCATCGTCCACGTCGAAGAACGCGACCCGGTCGGTGAATTCCGTATTGTAGGAGTTCCGCGCAAGGAGCGCTCCGCTGCCGGGCTCGATCCGGGTGACCACGTGCATCGCCGATTTCGGCCGCAGATCTCCCAGCACCCATTCCGCGTATCCCGTCGCGGAGAGCTTGCGCGATCGGCCGGACTCGTTTCGCACTTTCAATACCGAGAACTTGACCGGTGCGTCCATGGCCACGTAAACCCACAACTCCGAGCGGATGCCGCCCTCCGCATGCTCGAAGACGCTGTAGCCGAATCCGTGCCTGCTGACGTACGTTTGCCGGCCGCGACAGGGCTGCGGCGTGGGGGACCAGAAGCGGCCGCTCTCCTCGTCACGGATGTAAAATGCTTCCCCGCATGAATCGGTCACGGGGTCGTTGTTCCAGGGAGTGAGGCGGAATTCGTGCGCATTCTCGCTCCAGGTGAAGGCCTGGCCGCTTTCCGAGATGATGGATCCGAAGCCCGGGTTTGCCAGCACGTTCACCCACGGCGCCGGCGTTTCCCGCCCGTGCGCGGTCGAAATCACGTATTCCCGCCCATCCGGCGTGAATCCTCCCAACCCGTTGAAAAAGATCAGGCCGCGCGGGGGCGGCTCGGCCTCCGCCGGGATTTCGTCCCGGCGGTTTCGGGCCGGGCGGATGCGCGGAACGGGCACTTCCGCGACCCGGCGACGGTGGATCTGGTCCCACAGGCTCCCCCGGCTGTCGGTGAGGATGGCGCGAGCGATCGTCTGGAACAGAATCCGGTCCTCGCTCGATATCTGCTCGCCGAGCCGCAGGAAGATGCCGCCTGGCCGATCCGTGAACTTCGCTTCCAGGCCCGCGGCGATCAGCCCCTGGATCTGCTCCTGGAGCTGTTGCCGGTAACCGGCGTGATCTTCGTTCCAGATCACCAGGTCCACCGCCAGGCCTTTCAACCGCCAGTACGCGTGGGCCTCCACGAGCTGGCGCACCAGCTCGATGTTGGACGGGTCTCCGATCTGCAGCAGCACGATCGGAAAATCGCCGGAGATGGAGTAGCCCCACAGGCCGGATTGCCCGCGGCGGTTCTTGGCGAGAAGGCTCGCGTCGGCGCGCAGCAACGAATTGGCATAGATGACGGAGCTGGCAAGGTGGCCGTACAGTTGCGCGTCCGCCTCCGTGGCGTTTAGCTGCTGCAGCAGCACCTGGCTGTGAGTCCACGCCAGATCGAAGACGCGGTCCGCGAGACGCCGATCCTGGTGCTTCTCGATGAGAGCCATGCAAACGCCGCGGGATTCCCCGACTCCGGAGACGATATTGACGGTCGACGACTCATCGGGGTCGAGCGTGATCCGATGCCGGATCGCGACGATCGGATCGAGCACGGACCCCTGGCTGTCCGATAGCTCCGTTGAGCCGCTGATCGCCTGCGGATCCGCGACGGTGTGTCCCCGGCCGATGAACCGCGTGCGGTCGGTCTCGTAGGAAACTTCCGCGACGTCCCCCCCGTGCACGGACATCAGGTGAAACATCCACGGCGCCGGCTCATCGGAGGAGCGGGGCCGGCGGGTGCAGAGGATCGCCTGCCGCTCAGGCACGATTTCGGTCTGGACGAAGAGGTTCCCGAACGCCGGATGCAGCGCGTCCGCGGCGGGCGATGCAAGCACCACTTCCGCATAACTCGTGATTTCAATCGTCCTGCGCGTCTGGGAGCGGTTGACGATGCGGATCCGGCGGACTTCGGCGTCGTCCTCGGGCGAAACGGCGATCTCCGTGTGCGTCTCGAATTCGTGGTCGCGGCGGCGGAACTCCACCCGCGCCTCCGAGAAAATCGCCTCGTACTTCTCCGGGTGCTTGAGCGTCGGCTGGTAGGAAGTGGACCAGAACTCCCCGCTTGCCGTATCCCGGATGTAGCAGAACGTGCCCCAGTTGTCGCAGGTGCCGTCTTCACGCCAGCGCGTCACCGCGATATCCTTCCAGCGGCTGTACCCGCCGCCCGAATTCGTGATCATCACGTGGTAACTGCCGTTCGACAGCAGCTGCACCTCCGGTACGGGAGTGTCCGGGGTGCCGAAAGAGCGCACCGGCATCTCGGCAACGGCGGAAGTCGTGGGGAGGCCGGAGAGCTCGGCGGCGCGCGTGTAGGACGCCGTGGCCTTCGGAACCCGTTCCTGGAGCAGGAGCGTGGTCGCCTGGAACAGCGGATCCGACTCGAACCGCCTCTGCATCGGACGGTCCAGGAGCAGGGACTCCAGGGAAAGGAGGCTCATGCCCTGGTGATGGGCCATGAAGGACCGGACGACCGCGCTCGATTGCCCGCGCCGCTGCCGTGAAGGGGTGTAGTCGATGGCCTCGAAAAAGCCGTATTTCCCGATAAACTGTCTGTCCCCGAGCCGCTGCAGATTCCGGCACGCCTCCTCGGGGGCCACCATCAGCGCGAGAACGGACGCATACGGCGCTATGACCAGATCCGACCCCAGACCGCGCTTGAGCCCGAGGCCGGGCACTCCGAACGCGCGGTACTGGTAGTTGAGACGAACGTCGACCATGTTGTAGCCGGATTCCGACATCCCCCACGGCACGCCGCGCTGCTTCCCGTACTCGATCTGCCGCCTCACAGCCGCCTTGCAGGTCCGGTCGAGCAGCGTGTTTTCGTACGTCGGCATCACCAGGAGCGGCATGATGTACTCGAACATCGAACCGCTCCACGAAAGGAGAATCGGTTCCCCTCCGGAGGCGGTGAGCAGGCGCCCAAGGGCGAACCAGGACTCCTGCGGCAATTGCCCCTGCGCGATCGCCACGAACGTGCAAAGCCTCGCTTCCGAAGCCAGCAAATCGTAGTATCCCGAGTCCAGCCGCCGCTCGCTGACGTTGTAACCGATCGCCAGGAGATGACGCCCCTTGTCGTAGAGGAAGTCGTACTCCACACGGGCAAGCTCCCCGCATTGCAGCGCAAGGCGGTCGATCGCCGAGATCCTTTCCCTCGCGCGCCGGTTCGTCTCCGGGAGGAGCTCCCGGAGACCAAGGGGCCACTCGCTCTTCTCCTCGAGCCCCGCCAGCGCGCGCAAGGTCGGGATCCCGTCGAAACCGGGGAAGTCGCCAAAATACGACGCTTCATCGAGGGCGGCCCGGCATTGACGCCCGAGGGCTCGCGCCCACCGATCCAGCTCGCCGTCCTTGTCTGCCTTGAAACTGTCGGAGATTTCCCCGGCACTTGCCGTCAACCGCTCGAGGCAGATCTTCGCCTCCGCGAGCGTGGCCGGACGGGAACCGAACGAGGACTCCAGGATCTCCTGGTATTGCGCAAGCAGCGGGGGCAGGGGTCCATCCACGGCGTCCACGAGAACCTGAAAGGTGTCGCTTATGCCTTCCAGCCATCGCTCCCCGAGGATGGCGTGATCCGGAAGTTCGAGCAGGCCCTGCCGCAGCGTCAGCAGGTGACCCGAGAGGTTTCCGCTGTCCACCGTCGAGACGTAGAGCGGCAGCAGCGGGTCCAGGGATTGCGTGTCGTACCAGTTGTAGAAATGACCGCGATGCCGCGCCAGGGTATCCATCGTGCCCAGGGCATTCTCCGTGCGCTCGACGAGTTGTCCCGACGGAAGGTAACCGAAGTCGTAGGCGGCCAGATTCGCGAGGAGCGCAAGCCCCATGTTCGTAGGCGACGTGCGGTGGGCGACCGCGCCGATGCGGTATTCCTGGTAGTTGTCCGGCGGCAGCCAATGGTCTTCCGGGCCGACGAAGGTCTCGAAGAACGCCCAGGTCTTCCGCGAAAGCTTCCGGAGAAAGAGAATCTGTTCCGCCGAAAGGGCCGCCCTGCGGCGAGCGAGCGGGCGACTGATCCACCAGGCGATGGCGGGGGAGGCGAACCACAGGGCCAGGATGGGCCCGGCCGTCGCCAGCGCGACCGGCCTCGAAACCGCGAGGTGGATCGTCGCGGCGGCGGCGATCACGGGGGCGATCCACATCGATCGGCAAAAGACCGCCAGGCCCTCGCCGCGATCCCGGTCCGGGTTCCCCGACGGTTGCCACTCGAGAAGCCGCTTGCGGGTGAACAGCATCCGCCCGGCCGTGCGCACGACCGCGTCCAGGCTGAAATACGCCTCGTACGGCAGGCACGCGAGCGTAAACGCCGCCTGGGCGAAGCGCCGTCCGGCGGAGCGCGCTTCGGCGGCAATGTGCTGACGAAGCAGCGCATCGGCGGGCTTCCGGACCATTTCCAGGGCAGAGGCGATTACGGAGGGAATCAGGAGGATCCCGATCACCGAAATGGTCCAAAACCAGGCGGAAGAGAAAGCGTTCCAACCTAGCAGCAACAGGAGCGTCAACCCGGAAGGTTCGAGGCTGCGCCAAAGATTGTCGAAGACCTTCCATTGGGACAGCCCCGAGAGCGGGTTCCTGCGGCGGGCGTCGCCTGGGCCGGGAACGCGGGACAGCAGCCACCCGGCGATCTGCCAATCCCCACGGATCCATCGGTGGCGGCGATTTACGTCCGCGATGTAGCTTGACGGATACTCCTCGTACAGGTGCGCATCGCTCAACAGTCCCGCCCGCACATGGCACCCTTCCAGGAGATCGTGGCTCAAGATCCGGTTCTCGGGCAGCCGTCCTTTGAGGGCCAGCTCGAACGCATCGACGTCGTAGATCCCCTTGCCGATGAAGGAGCCTTCGCCGAACACGTCCTGGTACACATCGGAGACGGCGCGCGTGTACGGGTCGATTCCGGGTTCGCTTCCGAACAATCGCGCATATCGCGACCGGTTCGTGCCCGCCAGGCTGTCGGCCACGCGCGGCTGCATTATGCCGTGCCCCTCGGAGACGCGCTGCAACCGCTCGTCGTAGCCCGTACGGTTCAGCGGGTGCGCCATGGCTCCGACGAATTGCCGCGCCGCGTCGCGCGGCAGTTGCGTATCCGTGTCGAGGGTGATGACGAATTTGACGCTCGATAAATCCGCCGTCCTGCCGATGACGAGGGAAAAGCGATCCAGTGCCCCGCCGCGGAGAAGCAGGTTCAACTCCGCAAGCTTCCCTCGCTTGCGTTCGTAGCCCATCCAGGTCCGCTCCCGCGGATTCCATCGGCGCGGGCGGTGAAAAAGGAAGAACGGGGCTCTCTTTGCATTCCCGTACTTGTCGTTCAGCTCTTCGATCCCCTTCCGGGCCAACCGCAACAGCTCCCCGTCCTCCGGGGTCGTCTCCTCGTTCGCGTCCCGGAAATCCGTCAGCAGGCCGAAGTACAGGTTGTCATCCCGATTTGCCAGGAACCGGACTTCCAGGGATTCGACCAGGGAGTCGATATCGCGGGGGCTCGTGAGCATCGTCGGAACCACCACCAGGGTGCGCGATTCCGGCGGAATTCCTTCGGAGAAGTCCATTCGCGGCAGCGGGTGCGGTTTCACAAGCAGCGTGGCGAGCCAGTTCACCAGCGCGACCGCCAGCCGGCCGACGCACAGAAGGGAGAGGGCGCCGAACAGGGCGAGCGACCAGCCCTGCAGCCCGCCGGCGTGCGCCTTCGCCAGCAAGACCCCGGAAAAAAAGACCGTCAACAACGTAATCGAACCCAGATAGAGGTGCAGGGAACACCGGCCTGCCGCCCACCGAAGGATCTCGAGAAGGGGGAGGCGCACCCCCGCTGCCCGTTCCATCCGCGGCAATCCCTTGTCGATCAGGTAGAACCCGACATGTGCCGTGCGATCGTCCGGTCCGTTCCTGGCGGCGCCCTCAGCGGCCAGCAGGATCGCCTCGCGCGCCACATCGGCTTCATGCAAACGGCTCCACTTCGCGATCTTCTCGAGGACGTGGCGGTAGCGGTCGCGGGTGGTGAAATCCATCCGGCCGTACGTTCCTCCCGGATCCTCGCGCAATACCTGCTCGACGGCGCTCATCGTCTCGACGAACGCCCGCCAGTCCATCGCCCCCAGGAACCGAAGGCTGGCGATGCTGTTGCTGACGGAAACCTGGTCGGCGGCCTTTTGCTGGTTCTCGGCCCGCACCATCTGCTCGATCGTCAGGCCGGACTCGGATAGCCGTTGTTCGATCCAGGTGAGCGGCAACGCCAGGGCGGTGCTCTGTCCCTGCAATCGGCGGGCGAATTCCGCGACGAACGAGCTCACCATCGGGGGATTCGACCGCGCCATGTCCGCAGTCAGCAATATCAGGCTTTTCGGGTCCTTTTCGGCGATTTCCACCATCTGTTCCGCCCAGCGGGCCGCGAGGTCCCGGGCGATGCTTCCGGCGATCACCCGTGCTCCGACGCGCCGGAGATTCTCGATCAGCGCCAGGCGCAGCATGATGGGGATGGCCCACAATTCGCCCAGCGTCAGGACGGTCACCGTCTGGTAGGACGCAACGAAACTGCGGAGACTTTCCGGGTCCACCCGTCCATCGCCGTGCGAGATCGCCTCATGCGCGATGTCGTACACTCGCGGAAGTCCGGCCGACGGTCCGTCCAGCAGACGAGGGAGTTCCCTGCTGTAACCGATCGGCAAATGCCTCTTGGCCGTGCGGACCTGTTCTTCGATCAGATAGAAGTTGTCGAGGAGCCATTCCCCGGCCGGCGCGATCCGGCGGTTCGCATCGACCGCCGACGTCAACAGGGCGCAGGCACCCGCCAGTATGCGTTCATTCTCCGCCAGCCGGGTCAAAAGCGGATCCCGAATTCCCCTCGGGCCCAGCTTGTGCAAGCCCGCAAGGGTCTTGCCATGCTGCTTCATCTGTTCGCTGCTGAACAGTTCCGAACGCAACGGCGGTTCGTCGCCGGCGTACATTTTCGCCGATCCGCTCCCGAGGAGGCTCGCCCCTGCTAGGCGCAAGTTCTCGAGGATGGGCTTGCCGTTCGCCTTCAAGTTGGAAGTCTCCTTCTATCGATGGGTCAGGATATGCGTTTCAGCAAGCAAGGTCTTCCAGGGGGACATTCATGCTTTCCGCAAGACATATGCCGGTTGTTCCGGTCTCCGCATTGTGCGTTTATAATAGCAAGGAATATGTCTTTATATTTTGTTTATGCCCCCCTTCTCGAGAACCGCATCCCCCCGAAATGGTGTCTAATACACCGGGCCGGGCAGCGACACGGGCACATCCACCTATAGGAGCGGAAACACGATGGAAGCCGTCGGCACTCGGGAACATCCCTCTTCCCGGAAACAGTCCCTGTCCGGCCTCCGGGGGGTGCTCTCTTCCCTGGTCGTCGCATCCCTTCTCTGCAACTGTTCTCCCGGTGGCCGAACCCCGCCTCCGGGACCGCCGAAGGGTGTCCCGGTAACGATCGGTGCCGCGGTTCAGAAGAACATCCCCATCCAGGTCCGGGCGATCGGGACGGTGGAGCCGCATTCCACCGTTTCCATCAAGACCATGGTCGGCGGCCAGATCATGAAGGTCGGTTTTTCGGAAGGGCAGGACGTGCGCAAGGGGGACCTCCTGTTCGAGATCGACCCCGCGCCTTACCAGGCGGCCCTCAAGATGGCCGAAGCGGCCCGCGCGCGGGACATCGCCCTGAAGGAGAACGCGGAAAAGGAGGTCCGCCGGTACGCTTCCCTGGTCGAGAAGAACCTCGTCCCCCGGCAGCAGTACGAACAGTTCGCCTCCTCCGCCGCGGCCCTCGAGGCCACCGTCCAGGCCGACACCGCCGCCGTCGAGAACGCGCGCGTACAGCTCGCCTACTGCTTCCTCCGGTCTCCGATCGACGGCCGGACCGGGAGCATCCTCGTCCAGTTGGGGAATGTCGTCAAGGCGAACGACGCGATTCTCGTAACCATCAACCAGGTCATCCCCATCCGCGTCTCCTTCTCCATCCCGGAGCAATATCTGGCGGACGTCAGGAAATACAAAGAGGCCGGCACGCTGAAGGTCGAGGCGATGCCGCAGGACGGGAAGGCGGACCCGGTCCCGGGCGCCCTCTCCTTCATCGGAAACGCGGTCGACCCGGCGACGGGGACGATCCAGTTGAAAGGAACCTTCCCGAACACCGACCGGCGACTGTGGCCAGGCCAGTTCGCCAACGTGGTCCTGACGCTGACCGTGCGGTCCGGCGCCGTCGTCGTTCCCTCCGAGGCGATCCAGACCGGGCAGCAGGGGCAGTACGTGTTCGTCGTCCGGCCCGACCTCACCGTTGAAGCGCGGCCGGTCACCCCCGGGGAGGTTTTCGAGGGCCAGACGGTCATCGGAAAAGGAGTCGCCGCCGGGGAAAAGGTCGTGACCGACGGGCAGCTCCGGCTTGTGCCGGGCACCAAGGTGGACCCGAAGACGGGGACGGGCGGGTAAGCGCGTACGACGATGAACATTCCCGATCTCTTCATACGCCGTCCCATCATGACGACCCTCGTGATGGGCGCCCTTCTGCTGTTCGGCACCCTGGCGTACCAGCGCCTGCCGGTGAGCGATCTCCCCAACGTCGATTTCCCGACGATCCTGGTCACGGCGAACCTTCCCGGCGCCAACCCCGAGACGATGGCCTCCTCCGTGGCCACCCCCCTCGAGCGCCAGTTCACCACGATTGCGGGGCTGGACTCCATGGTGTCCAGCAGCGGCCTCGGGTTGGCGCAGATCACGCTTACGTTCACCCTCGACCGGAACATCGACGCGGCCGCCCAGGACGTCCAGGCGGCCATCACCAAGGCGGCGTCCCTGCTGCCGAAAGACATGCCGACACCGCCGTCCTACCAGAAGGTGAACCCGGCGGACCAGCCCGTCCTGTACCTCGCCCTGTCCTCCCCCACCCTTCCTCTGTTCACGGTGGACGAGTACGCGCAGACGTTCATCGCCCAGCGGATCTCGACCGTGAGCGGGGTCGCCCAGGTCCAGGTCTTCGGGTCGCAGAAGGCCGCCGTCCGCGTCCAGCTCGACCCCGACGCCCTGGCCTCGCGGGGAATCGGGATCGACGAGGTGGCGCAGGCGGTCGGTCAGGGAAACGTGAACCTGCCCACCGGAACCTTGTATGGCCCGTTCCAGGCGTTCACGCTCGAGACCAGCGGCCAGCTCAAGGATGCCGATGCGTACCTTCCCCTGGTCGTCGCCTATCGCAACGGGGCCCCCGTGCGCCTCCGGGATATCGGGTCCGTCATCGACGGCGTCGAGAACGACAAGGTGGCGAGCTGGTACAACAAGACCCGCGCGATCGTGCTGGCCATCCAGAAGCAGCCGGGCACCAACACCGTGGAGGTGGTGGACGCCATCCGCAAGCTCCTCCCGACGTTCCGGTCCCAGATGCCGGCCTCCGTCGACCTGGCGGTCCTCTACGACCGGTCGGTGTCGATCCGGGACTCGGTGCACGACGTCAAGTTCACGCTGTTCCTGGCGATCTGCCTGGTCGTCCTGGTGATCTTCCTGTTCCTGCGGAACATCTCCGCGACCGTGATCCCCAGCCTGGCGCTTCCGATGTCGATCGTGGGAACCTTCGCCGTGATGTACCTGCTGGGCTACAGCCTGGACAACCTCTCGCTGATGGCCCTGACGCTCTCGGTCGGGTTCGTGGTCGACGACGCCATCGTCATGCTCGAGAACATCGTCCGGCACATGGAAAAGGGAAAGGATCCCCGCCAGGCCGCTTTCGACGGGTCGCGAGAGATCGGCTTCACCATCCTGTCGATGACCCTGTCGCTCGCCGCAGTCTTCATCCCCGTATTCTTCATGGGGGGGGTTGTCGGCCGTCTCCTCCACGAGTTCGCGGCGACGATCATCGCAGCGATCCTCATCTCCGGGATCGTTTCCCTTACCCTTACGCCCATGCTGTGCAGCCGGTTTCTCCGTCCGCCGGCGGCGGAACGGCACGGCCGCATCTACGCCGCCTCGGAACGGGTCTTCAACGCCATGCTCGCGGGCTACGACTGGAGCCTCACGAGGGTCCTGCGGCGCCCGCGGACCACGATCCTCCTCTCCGTCATCCTCTTCGCCGCGACGGCGTACCTGTTCGTTTACATGCCCAAGGGGTTCCTTCCGAACGAGGACACCGGGCTGCTCTTCACGTTCACCGAGGCGGCGCAGGGTATCTCCTTCGACTCGATGAAGGAGCACCAGGTCGCAATGGCGGACATCATCGGCAAGGACCCGAACGTCGAGTCCCTGATGTCCAGCGTGGGGCCCAGCGGCCCGAACGTGTCGGGAAACTCGGGGCGCATCTTCATCCGTCTCAAGCCCCGGGCGGATCGCTCCTTGAGCGCGGATGAGATCATCCAGGAGATGCGCCCGAAGCTGGCCGGGGTGCCGGGGATCCGGGCGTTCCTCCAGAACCTTCCCCCGATCCGGATCGGAGGGCAGCTCACGAAGAGCCAGTACCAGCTCACGCTGCAGAGCCCGGACACCGGGGAGCTGTACCGGATGGCCCCCGTCCTCGAGGAAAAGCTGCGGGGCCTGCCGGGACTGCAGGACGTGACGAGCGACCTGCAGATCTCGAACCCGCAGGTCAATGTTACGATCGACCGGGACAAGGCGCGGTCGATGGGCGTCTCGGCGGAGCAGATCGAGAGCGCGCTCTTCAGCGCCTACGGGGCCCGGCAGATCTCCACCATCTTCGCACCGAACAACACGTACAAGGTCATCCTGGAGCTGCTCCCGAAATTCCAGAGAGACCCGACGGCGCTCTCGCGGCTATACGTCCGGTCCTCCTCCGGGATCCTGGTGCCGCTGTCCGCCGTGGCCCGGCTCACGCCCGGTGTGGGCCCGCTCCTCGTGAACCACCTTGGCCAACTCCCCTCGGTCACCCTCTCGTTCAACCTCCGGCCCGGCGTCGCATTGGGCGACGCGGTGTCCGCGGTGGACAAGGTGGCCCGCGCCACCCTCCCCGCGACCATCACCACGAGTTTCCAGGGGACCGCCCAGGCGTTCCAGGCATCCTTGAAGGGCCTCGGGATCCTGCTGCTGATGGCGATCCTGGTCATCTACATCGTCCTCGGAGTTCTGTACGAGAGTTTCATCCACCCCCTCACGATCCTGTCCGGGCTCCCTTCCGCGGGGCTGGGCGCGTTGCTGGCGCTTCTCCTCTTCCGGATGGACCTGAACCTCTACGCCTTCGTGGGCGTCATCATGCTGATCGGGATTGTGAAGAAGAACGCCATCATGATGATCGACTTCGCCCTGGAAGCCGAGCGCAAGGAAGGAAAGGGACCCACCGAGGCGATCCTGGAAGGATCCCTCGTCCGGTTCCGGCCGATCATGATGACGACGATGGCCGCCCTCATGGCCACCCTTCCGATCGCGGTCGGTTACGGGGCGGGGGGGGACTCGCGGAGCGCGATGGGGATCGCCGTCGTGGGCGGCCTCCTCTTCTCCCAGTTGATCACCCTTTACCTCACGCCGGTCGTCTACGTGACACTCGACCGGTTCCAGGCGACCTTCCGCAAGATGACCCGCGGGGGCGCCCCCCGGTAACCACC
>Ga0316626_10000182_pt1 | contig 22107 bp, 20 predicted proteins | sample OWC_Aug_T1_C1_D5_FD_207656 | JGI IMG/M metagenome (GOLD analysis project Ga0316626, IMG submission 207656) | Wetland soil microbial communities from Old Woman Creek delta, Ohio, United States - OWC_Aug_T1_C1_D5_A | ecosystem: Environmental > Terrestrial > Soil > Wetlands | place: USA: Ohio...
AATCAGCACAGCTGGCAAAAAAGAACAGATTAAGGTACCAGGTGACCGATTCCGTGTATACCACTGTTGTTCCCCGTGGCTGCGTGGCTGAACAAAATCCCAGACCTGGTTTCAAGGTCAAGAAGTGGAGAAATATTTCCCTGACAATAAATGCATTCAGGCCCGAGATGGTTGCAATGCCCGATCTTGTCGACCTGCCTCTTCGCCAGGCTATAGCCCTTCTTGAAACCTCGGGACTTGAGATGGGTTCACTGAGCTATAGATCTGACCTTTCTGTTTACCTGGTCTTGAATCAGTTACATAATGGCAGGGAAATTTCTCCGGATGATTCAATCCAGAAAGGATCCGTTATAGATCTTGTGCTTGGGAAGGGTCTGAGTAACCTGAGAGCACCTGTCCCCGACCTGATTGGCATGAACCTGGAATCAGCAAAGAACAGGATCTTCGGCGCTGCCCTTAATCTGGGGGCCTTCATATATGATAACTCAATATTGAGCAGCGAGGATAGCATTAATGCATTTGTCTATAAACAGAATCCCGAGTTTAACGAAGACGCAACCCTGCAGCTTGGTTATCCTGTATATCTCTGGCTTACAATGGATTCCACGAGACTGCCGGTTGATTCAACCCTGATAGTAATTCCGGATACACTCCTTTCAGCCGGAACTGCTAAAGATGAAGCTGATTTTTCCAGATGACCAGAAAGCTATTACTGTATATAATTTTTCTTATCGTTAGTCTCTGGAGTGCCAGGTCACAGGAAGTCGTCACAGGGCTTCAGATAAATCCCGTATTGAAGAACCGTATTTCTGAAAAAGCAGCTGTTAAAGGAATAACAGCTGATACACTGGAACTTCCGTTCTTTGATGATTTCTCTGATAACGGTATTTTCCCCGACACAAGGAAATGGTCTGACGGATTTGTATTTATAAATAATACATATTCCGACAGACAGATAACAACAGGTATTGCAACATTTGATGCACTGAGCAGCGATGGCAGATTATATGAATCAGCATCGCCGGCAGGGTTCGGGGCTGATCATCTTACATCGCTTCCTCTCAACCTCAGTTTCCCTGCATCAGACAGCATCCGGCTCAGTTTCTTTTATCAGCCTGGCGGGCTGGCCGACTTCCCTGAGGCAGATGACAGCCTCACACTTCAGTTTTTTGCACCGCAGGAAGATAAGTGGCATTCAGTATGGAAGGCGGCAGGGAATACAAATCCCGGCTTCACGGATGTAATGGTTGCAATTGAACATTCAAGGTTCCTTAAGAAAGGCTTCAGATTCCGTTTTGTAAACTATGCATCTCTCAGCGAAAATCCTGGTGACCCGTCAATAGCAGGAAATTGCGACCAATGGAATATCGATTACGTTTTACTCGACAGGAACAGGCATTCGGATGATACTGTATACCACGATGTGGCATTCAGGTATCCGTTCCGGTCATTACTGAGCAAACACGAGGCTATGCCATGGAAGCAGTTCAGGCAGGTCTATCTTCAGGAAATGGGTTCTGTCATTCCCATCCATTACCGTAACAATGATACTATCATCCGCAACGTAACCCGAAATTTCACGGTCTGGGATATCCATAATAACACACAGGCACACTTCTTTTCAGCAGGAGCAGCTAATGTCAGCCCCCTGACCAATGTTGATTATGACGCCAATCTTATCTATACCTTTGATACGGATAATGACGATTCTGCACTGTTCAGGATCACCGGCTGGCTCATCACCGACGATTTTGATCCAAAAGAGAATGACACTGTTGTTTACTTCCAGAAGTTCAGTAACTACTTTGCCGTTGATGATGGTTCATCAGAAGCAGGCTATGGAATAAATGGCCAGGGTTCAAGGAATGCCATGGTCGCCTACTGGTTTAAATCCTTTATGAAGGACACTCTGAGGGCAATAAGCATTTGCTTCAACGACAGCTACCTGAATGCCAACCAGAGGACTTTTGACCTGATGGTATGGAGCGACGACAATGGTGTCCCGGGAGATGTTCTGTTTACTGATGAGGAGGTTATGGTTGAGCAGGGGAATGACATCAACGGATTTTATATGTACGTGCTTCCGGAAGGACTAATGGTCAACAGCTCCTTCTTTGTCGGCTGGAAGCAGCGGTCGGAGACCTTTCTGAATGCAGGATTAGATGTCAATACACCTCATGGAGGTAAACAGTATTACTGGCTTAACGGCAGCTGGAACCAGTCGCTGGTAAAAGGAAGCATAATGATAAGGCCTGTTGTCGGGGCTCCCCTGACAACCTCAATAAATGATGTCCGTTACAGGTATGTCGACCGGATTCGTCTCTGGCCAAATCCTGCAAAGGAATTCATCACTGTTGACATCGGAGAATATCCGGATACCGAGCTGGTTTATGTTATGGTAACCGATCTTCAGGGCCGCGAACTGCTGAAAGTTCCGTACAGCGACCGCATTGATATCTCTTCGCTCCACGAAGGCATATACATTGTTAACACGTCGTATAACGGGCGTATGACAGGGTATAACCGGCTGGTAAAAATAAAGTAGATTCGCCCGATGGCAGAGGATGACTTAACTGACCAGCAGGAGCTGTTTGAACATCACAGGTTCAGGGTTGATACCGGACAATCGCTGCTCAGAATTGACAAATACCTTTTCGCACGGCTCGAGAACATATCCAGAACTCGTATCCAGAACGCAGCAGGTGCAGGTAACATTCTGGTAAACAGTAACCAGGTAAAACCAAACTATAAGGTAAAGCCGGGTGATGTAATTCAGATAGTCCTTCCCAATCCCCCGAGAGAAATTGAGCTTATCCCTGAAAACATACTAATAAATATAGTCTACGAGGATGATGATGTTGTGGTGGTAAATAAAGAACCGGGTATGGTAGTACATCCGGCTTACGGCAACTATACCGGGACGCTGGTTAATGCACTGATGTGGCATTTTAAGGATATGCCCCTTTTTCGATCGGGAGAATTAAGGCCAGGACTCGTCCACAGAATAGATAAAGACACATCAGGTATCCTGGTGATTGCAAAGAACGAACTGGCACTTAACAGGTTGTCGAAACAATTCTATGAAAGAACAACTTCCAGGAAATATGTTGCCCTGGTCTGGGGTGTTCCCGACCCTTCTGAAGGTACAATTAAAGGTCATGTCGGAAGAAATATCCGAAACAGGAAAATTATGCAGGTCTTTCCTGACGGCAGCCACGGGAAACCTGCGATAACACACTATAAGGTTACCGAAAACCTTGGATATATCTCAGTTGTCGAATGCACACTCGAAACAGGCCGCACCCATCAGATAAGGGTTCATTTCAGCTTTATAAAGCATCCGGTCTTTAATGATGATGAATATGGCGGCAACCATATTCTAAAAGGAACAACCTTTTCGCGATATCAGCAGTTTGTAAAAAATTGTTTTAAGATACTTCCGCGCCAGGCGCTTCATGCAAAATCGCTGGCGTTCGATCATCCCGTTTCCGGGGTCAGATTGTCCTTCGATTCAGGGATACCCGGCGATATGCAGCATGTGATCGACAGGTGGAGAGAGTATGTTTCGGGAAGGAAAGTGTGATTGGTGATATGAGTGATGAGCGATGACCGATGAGCGATGAGTCTTGAGTCTTGAGTCTTGAGTCTTAAGCCCTGAGCCTTGAGTCTTGAGTCCTTCGCCCTTCGCCCTTCGCCAATCTCACCAGCTTCCTCCGGCACCACCTCCGCCGAAGCTGCCGCCTCCAAATCCACCGAAACCGCCTCCGCCGCGTCCGGATCCACCGCCACCCGAGAATCCTCCCCAGCTTCCTCTGTGCTTGCTGCTTCCGGAATTCATCATCGACAGCAATATCCATAAAGGCAATCCCTTATTACTGATATGCCGCTGGTTATTTCCGCCTTTACCGCGTGCAAATATTACGATTATAATGAATATAACAACTATTATAAACCATATATACCCGCTAATGTCTCCACCTTCAGGCTTGTACTGGTCAGCCGGAAACTCACCCCTCGCGAGGGCCATCAGGGTATTTGTTGCCTTGTCGAGACCTTCATAGAATTCACCGCGTCTGAATGACGGAAGTATCTCTTTATCAACAATCTGATCACAGACTAAATCGGGAATGATGCCTTCCATCCCGTAGCCGGTAGCAATAAATACCTCGCCGCGTGGTGAACTGCTGGTTTTGGCCTTGACCAGGATGAGTATTCCGTTACTCAGTCCCTTCTGTCCGATTCCCCATTGTTCTGCAAGTCTCTGGGCATAATCAGCCTTGTCATATCCTTTCAGATCATCGACTATTACAATTGCAATTTGAGTTGAGGTTGAATCGTTGAATGCCACCAGTTTATCCTCAAGCGACATAATCTGCCGGTCATTCAGCATCCCTGCAAAATCATTTACAAGTCTTGGAGGCTGGGGTTTCTCCGGAAAATCCTGGGCGGCAAGGCCTGATGAACAGAGAATGATCAGCAACGCGATCATTCTGGTTATCTGAATATATCTCCTATTCATCATAATGCAACATAATCGGGATTGTCAAATGATATTTCATCAGGAAGCTCATTGATGTCGGTTTTCTGATGCGGAAAATGATCCTTAAGCTGAGTTCCTGCAAGAAGAATTCCTTCCCTTAATCCTTCTGTAAACTTTCCTTCTGCAAAATATTTCTGTAAAATGTCTTTTACATTATCCCAGAAACCGGCCGGTATTTTATTGTTAATCCCTGCATCTCCTATGACTGCAAATTCCCTGTTGATTACTGCGAGGTAAAAGAGAACGCTGTTCCTGTCGGCGGTCTTATGCATCCCGATCCGCCTGAAGATCCAGGCTGCCCTGTCAAGAACATCTCCCGTCAGCCGCGTTTCTATATGCACCCTGATCTCTCCCGAAGTATTTTGTTCGGCTTCCCTGATCGCGGCAAGTATCTGATCCTGCTGTTCCTTCGTAAAGAATGATGAAGCCTTTATTGTATCCATTTTACGCAAAATCAGAATTTGACTTCCGGAGCTTTTTCAGCTCCTTCCATCGCCTCAAAGTAAGGCTTGGCTGTAAATCCGAACATTCCGGCAATTATATTCTGCGGAAATCTTTTTATATAGGTATTAAACGATTGTGCAACCTCATTGAATTTTCTTCTTTCAACCGAGATCCTGTTTTCAGTCCCTTCCAGCTCAATCTGGAGATCCCTGAAATTTTGTGTAGCCCTGAGCTCAGGATATTTTTCAACAACCACCATCAGGCGTGAAAGCGCCGAGCTCAGTTCACCCTGAGCCTGCTGGAACTGCTGCATGTTCTCGGCAGTCATCTTGGTAGGGTCGATTGTGACCTGGGTGGCTTTTGCCCTTGCTTCTATGACCTGTGTGAGTGTCTCCTGCTCGAAAGCAGCGGCGCCCTTCACCGTGTTTACGAAGTTCGGGATAAGGTCAGCTCTGCGCTGGTACTGGGTTTCAACATTACCCCACTGACTTGTAACAGCTTCCTGGTTCGATACCATGTTGTTATAGACTTTTGTACCCCACGATATCACAGAAAAGATAACCAGGGCGACAATTACACCGACGATAATCCAGATTAAACAACCTCTTTTCATTTTTGCGTTTATTTAATATTTCCCCAAAGGTATTAAATTTGGAAATATTATACCTTGATCACAATGAGAACAATTGCTATAGCTGCCGGAGGTGACTCCTCGGAATTCGAAATTTCTGTAAAGAGCGCATCCGAAGTCAGCAAAGCTCTTTCGTCAAAATATATTGTCTATATAATAATGATAAGAGGTACGAACTGGTACTGGGAAGATCCGAAAGGCAGGTATTTTAAGATCGACAGGAATGATTTTTCGCTTGTAACCAACGATTATAAGATCAGGTTTGATGCGGTCTTCATTGCAATCCACGGTTCCCCCGGAGAAAACGGACTCCTCCAGGGTTATTTCGATATGATGAAGATCCCCTATACCAGCTGCAGCGCTTTTTGTTCAGCGCTTACTTTCAATAAACAGGCATGCAAACTCTATCTCAAGGAGTACGGAATACCAATGGCTGATGCTTTTCTTATTAGAAAGGAAGACAAGCTCAACCTCACGGAGATAGTAAAAAAAACGGGGCTGCCCTGTTTCGTTAAACCCAACGACAGCGGCTCAAGCTTTGGCGTTACAAAGGTAAAAAAGAAGGAGGAGCTTCTGTCGGCTATCACTCTTGCACTCAGTGAGAGCAATGAGGTCATGATCGAATCTTTTATGGATGGCAGGGAGGTGGCATGCGGAGTGGCAAAGACAAAATTCAGGACATTTGTATTCCCTGTCACAGAGATAATCAGCAAAAATGAATTCTTTGACTATGAGGCAAAATATACATCCGGCAAGTCGGATGAAGTGACTCCTGCCAGCCTGCCTGTAAATGTCACCGATCAGATTCAGAAACTAAGCCTCAGGATCTATGATATTCTTGGCTGTAAAGGAATTGTCAGGGTCGATTTCATTGTAATAAAGGGGAAACCCTGTTTTCTCGAGATCAACAGCGTCCCGGGAATGACTGGTGAGAGCCTGATACCCAAACAGGCTGAGGCTGCAGGGATCAAGCTCGAAGATCTCTATTCGATGGTGATAGAGGATTTGTTTGATTGATGGTCTTATGGTCTGATGGTCTTATGGTCTGATGGTCTTATGGTCTGATGGTCTTATGGTCTGATGGTCTGATGGTCTGATGGTTTATGGTGCAAAGGGATGACAAGAAACAACTGAATGATTGCACGATTGCACGAATGTACGACCCTAAAACAGCTCCTGGAGGATTATTAATCTTCCTGACCTCCCTTAGCTATTCTCAGTGCACTCGTCGTTGTAAAGTACTTTGTAATCATCCCCGGAACCTCCCACTCGGGAAGCTTGCCCATACTCATATATTCAAGGAATCGTGCAGTGACCTGCCCGAAATGCTCTTCATGACTTATCCTGTATTTAGCCGGTATATTGATTTTTAGGATATTCTTTTTTACAGTCTCTACTTCCAGACTGTCGTATGGCAATGCAGCCACCGTTCCCCTGAGCATAGCTAAAAAATCGGTCAGGGATGAGCTCTTTATATTCTCCACATAAAGTGTTGGCAGGAATTTCTCCTCTGCTCCCTGCCTGATTACAAGATCACATTTTGTCCCGCGCATTACTGAATAGTGTGTATCACCGCCACCCTGAGGCGCCTGATAATTCCATGTCACTGACACCTTTGCCCATGTTCCCTTAAGCTGGTAGACCATCTCACCATTTGCGAACACATGCAGCTTTCCATCCTTCACATCCTTCTTCAGATATTCCGGAAAATCATCAAATCCTGTAACACCCTTGAATTCTTCCTTTGAGATTATCGTTGGCCATCTCCTGGCAGATGCAATCTGTACATCCGACGGACTAAGTATCTGCCCCGGGAAACACTCCCACTGGACCAGATCAACAAGATGGGTTGTGACATCTACAATACCCTCTCCCTGCTGTTCCACATCAAAGAACCATGCCGGCCGCTGAAGGGGCGAGCCGGAGACCATCTTGGAAAAATGGTGTACACTGATCTTCGAGACAGCCGGCTCTTCTTTTGTTCCTGTTATCAGCTTACCGAAAACAGGTTCGCTTTGCGAAAGAAGCTTCTGAAGGATTGTGGTGACTTCGTAACGCTCGGTCATTATATCATAAAGAAGGATACCCTTTTCTCCTGCTACCCTGAACGCGTCAACAAGTTTCGGATAATCGCCAGGTAAAATTATCATCGGCTTGTCAGCCAGTACATTCAGCCCAGCATTTACCGACCGTGTGATATATTCCGCTTTCTTCCTGTTGTTGCCCGATAATACAACTACATTTCCCGGCCTGTTCTCAAGCATCTTTTCAAAGAAATCTGCACCTGTATATACAATTTCATTCCATGAGGTCGGATCGGCAGCACGGCTGTTATATGATTTGATCCTGTCAAGATGCTGAATGCAGTCGGGACCTACAGGAGCATAAACATGTGCATCGGGTGAAACCTGGTCATACATTATCTTCTGGACCAGGGCTGCATGAAAATGGCCCGGATCAACTGTCATAAGATGTACCTGATATTGTTTTTCCATACTTGCATCTGATTTGTCTGATTGCTGACGCGATCCTCCCGATCCGCAGGATGAAAGGATCATGGCAGGAATAATTAAAATGAATAGTCTCTTCATAGTTCTGATTGTTAATTAATTAACACAACCTACCGGTAATCTGCGTAAAGAGCATAATTAGGTTGTTCTCAAAATTATTTTGAATAGCTTTTTACAGCCTGAACAAATGCATCGATATTAACTCCGGGCACACCAGGGGCCATTCCCCCGCCGGCCGACCAGATGATCCTGTCATGCTCCTCGATCTCGCTGATGGCCTTTCTGACAGCAGCTTCCACCTGCCGGGGTGTTCCTCCGGCCATTACATCCCTTGGCGGTATATTACCTACAAGGATAACCTCTGGTCCGGCAAGTTTCCTGATCTCACTCATAGAATGGTTAAAGGAGAAGTTGAACATGTTCACTCCCATTTCTTTAAGGTTCCCAGCTGTGATCAGCCCGTCAGCATCGTTGTGCAGAAATCTGGCTTTTGCACTGATGCATCCGAATATCTTTTTAAAATTCGGAATAACAAATTCCCTGAACTCATTATCTCCGACAAAGCCCATAATGTCATCCAGCACAAATATTCCGTCGATGGACGGGAAACACTCCTTCTGCCAGCTCAGCCAGTCGCAGATAAATGTGGTGATTTTGTTAAGCAGTCTGTGCGAACCGTCAGGGTCAAGGGCAAGCGCCGTCATGAATTCCGTTGTACCCATAAGGAAGCTGGCTATGTTCATGGGTCCTCTTGCAATGGCAAACCTTATCTGGTGATCAGCTTCCATTATTGCTTTTTCATTATTCCTCAGCCTGCTTATCATGAAAGGAAGCAGCCCGTCGCTTTTTACGTTTGGTTGCGCAAGCGAATCAGCGCCTTCGATGCCCGAAAGCACCTTTTCTGCATGGGGAAGACTCTTCTCAAGGAATATAAGACGTGAGCCAAAAGCAGAAGGCTCCGTGCACATTCCGTACTCCGACCAGAATCCCGGCATGAACCATACATCGGGAAAGGTGCTTACTGCCTTCAGGTTCGATTTGAACCAGAATTCATCAGAAGAATAGAAATCAATGGTTGAAATTCCGCACCAGCCCGGTATCCACGGACTGTCAATGATGAATCCTGCTGGCCGGTAGTTAAGCTTTTCACCATCGATCATCTTTACAAGATCGTTCCATGAGGAATTACGCATAGTAAAAAATCACATTAAATCGGAAACTAAATACTGGAATAAAATTGATAAATTATTTTATCAAAAAAAATTAATATTTCACCTTATTGTATCACATGTACACACCAGGTTCCTGTCCCCATATCCATCATCAATACGACCGACTTTCGGCCAGAATTTGTTTTCAACTATCTGCCGGACCGGAAATGCGGCTTTCTGACGGTCATACCTGTGATTCCATTCATTCGCCGTCACAACACCGACCGTGTGGGGTGCGTTACGGAGAACATTATCTTCCCTGTCGGCCTTGCCGGTTCTGATCTCCTCAATCTCAGCCCTGATAAGCTTCAGAGCTTCAATTAACCTGTCGAGTTCTCTGAGCGGTTCCGATTCGGTAGGCTCGACCATCAGTGTGCCGTGGACCGGGAATGAAAGCGTCGGGGCATGGAAGCCGTAATCCATCAGCCTCTTGGCGATATCCGACTCAGTTATGCCGGCCTCACCCTTGAATCTGCGGCAATCCAGTATCAGTTCGTGGGCAACAAATCCAGTTATGCCGGTGTATAGTGTGCTATATTCGTTTTTCAGCGAAGCGGAAATATAGTTGGCATTAAGTATTGCATATTTTGTTGCAAGAGTCAGACCATCAGATCCCAGCATCATTACATAAGCATGCGAGATGGTCAGGATGTGTCCGCTGCCAAAAGGAGCCCCTGCAACGGCTGTTGTGCCGTGGCTGCCGCCAGTTTTAACGATCGGATGCGATGGCAGGAACTCCGCAAGCTTTTCATTCACAAGGATCGGCCCCATTCCGGGACCTCCTCCTCCGTGAGGAATTGCAAAAGTCTTGTGAAGGTTCAGGTGGCATACGTCGGCTCCTGTAATCCCTGGGCTTGTCAGTCCTACCTGGGCATTCATATTTGCTCCATCCATGTATACCAGCCCTCCGTTTGAATGTATTATATCCGCCATCTCAGTCACTGCCGCTTCAAATACACCGTGGGTTGAAGGATAAGTTATCATGAATCCCGCCAGGTTCTCCCGGTTTTCTTCGGCTTTTCTCCTCAGGTCGGTTGTATTGATATTGCCTTTTTCGTCGCATTCAACCACAACAACCTGCATCCCGGCCATTACCGCACTGGCAGGGTTTGTACCATGTGCTGATGATGGAATCAGAACAACCTTCCTGTGCCCTTCCCCTTTGCTGATATGATACGCGCGGATTACCATTAACCCGGCATATTCGCCTGCAGCGCCTGAATTAGGCTGAAATGAGATAGCGCTGAACCCTGTGATCTCCTTCAGGGCTTCACCGAGTTCATCCATCAACCGGTGATATCCCTCTGCCTGGTCGCAGGGAACAAAGGGATGTATATTTGCGAATTCCGGCCAGCTCATCGCAAACATCGAAGTTGCAGGGTTGAGCTTCATCGTACATGATCCCAGAGGTATCATACAGTGCGTAAGTGAGAAGTCCTTCCTTTCGAGCATCTTTATATACCTCATCATTTCAGTTTCGCTGTGATAATTGTTGAATGTGGCAGCTTTCAGGAACGGCGATTTCCTTCGGAATGCACTTCCGATACATTCAGTGTTCACAAAACCTTCAACAGGGTGCGTTTCTTTACCTGCTGCTATACTGAATACAGCAACGACCTCATTCACCTCGCGGATACCGGTGATCTCATCAGTGCTCAGCATCACAGTTCCGTCACCGGGATAGAAGAAGTTTATCCCGGCTTCAAGGGAGAGCCTCCTGATATCGGCTTGTGTCACTCCGTCCGGCAGTTCAAATTTCAGAGTATCAAAAAATGATTTGTTTTGCTGGTTATATCCGAGCTTTCGTATTGCATCATCCAGGGTACATGCAGCACTGTGAATATGTTCGGCAATATTCCTTATCCCTTCGGGGCCATGGTACTGGGCATACATACCCGACATTGTTGCCAGCAGCGCCTGGGCAGTGCAGATATTTGATGTTGCCCTTTCCCTCTTGATATGTTGTTCACGGGTCTGGAGGGCCATCCTTAGGGCAGGATTCCCCTGGGCATCCACCGATACCCCTATAATACGGCCGGGCATGCTTCTTTTAAGTTCATCCCTTGTTGCAAAATATCCGGCATGCGGGCCTCCGAAGCTCATCGGCAGCCCCATTCTCTGGTTTGAACCAACAACTATATCGGCTCCCCATTCTCCCGGGGGCGTCAGTATAGCGAGACTCATCAGGTCGGCGGCGACTCCTGCGAGCATTCCTGCCACATGGGCTTTGGCGGTAAACTCAAGATAGTCCCTTATTTTCCCTGACGCTGCAGGGTATTGAACTAAGCATCCGAAAAACGATCTGTCAAAAACAGCTTCATTATATTTCCCCTTTACAAGCTCTATCCCAAGTGGCTGGGAACGTGTCGTAATAACATCGAGTGTCTGCGCAAAGATATCTTCATCTACGAAAAACCTGTTTACGCCGGCTTTCACAGCCTCGCGCGGACGTGCGTTGAACATCATTATCATCGCTTCGGCTGCGGCAGTTGCCTCATCGAGCAGTGATGCATTGGCGATCTCCATACCTGTAAGATCAATAATCATGGTCTGGAAATTCAACAGGGCTTCAAGCCTGCCCTGTGAGATCTCCGCCTGGTAGGGTGTATAAGAGGTATACCACGAAGGGTTCTCCAGAACGTTCCGGATGATCACTGAAAGAGGAGCCACACCATAATAACCCTGGCCGATAAATGACCTGAACATTTTATTCTTCGCTCCTAACCGCTTCAGATGGTTCAGGTATTCATATTCGCTCATGGCTTCCGGCAGAGTGAGAGGGCTTTTCAGCCTTATTCCCTCCGGAATTGTCCTGTCAATCAATTCATCTAGCGAATCAACACCGATAACCCTGAGCATCTGAGCCAATTCATGTTCACGCGGTCCGTTATGACGGTTGACAAATTTATCTGATGACATATCTCCTGTTTTTACTGATATACTTTTTTTGATTTATACTTCTGTTAACTTTTTTCACACAAACCTTAAACTTTAAACCTGCAATTGCAACCCTTATATCAGGCCTGTCGCAACATATGGATTTGTCCTCATCTCCTCTACGATTGTAGTAGCATCACCGTGACCCGGATATACAACGGTTGCCGGGGGCAGGACAAACAGCTTGCTCCTGATGCTTTTAATAAGAGTCTCATAATCCCCTCCGGGCAGGTCAGTCCTGCCGATGCTGCCTTTAAAAAGAGCATCCCCGGTAAACACCACTCCGTCTTTCCCGCAATAGAATGCCAGACTTCCGGCGCTATGGCCCGGGACATGATATGCTTTCAGGAAGATTGATCCGAATGAGATCTCCTGACCGTCGGTGATCTCTCCTCCCGGTTCCGGAGGGTCTTCCATCTTAAGCCCGAAAAACATAGCATGCTTAACTGCATCCCTCCTGTTCTTCTCCTCCAGTGTATGGCAAAGGGTACGCAGATTGTATCGTTCAAGCATCATTTTGTTGCCAAAGATGTGGTCGATATGGCAATGTGTGTTTAAAAGCAATACAGGAGTGAGCTTTTTCTTATCGAGGAATGCTGTAAGTTTGTCAGATTCGTCGCTGCTGAAACATCCGCAGTCTATAATTGCACATTTCCCCGATTGTCCGGCAAGTATATAAGTATTGACCTCGATTGGTGAAAAAACAAGCCTAAATATTTCCATAGCTTTTCATCATTCATTCACCGTTCCCCTCAGCAACGGTACAAATACAAACTGACCGTGAGATGAATAATCGTACGAATCTTCCCCGGTTCTCACAGCAAGTGTCATTACCTGCGATCTGCTGCTTCCCAGCGGCACTACCAGCCTGCCGCCGATCTTCAGCTGTTCCAGCAATGTATCAGGGATCTTATCAGCTGCGGCAGTTATGATTATGCCATCGTACGGACCGTACTGCGGCTTCCCTTCATATCCGTCGCCATAAAAGAAATCGGCTGCATAGCCCAGCGAAGAGAGTGTGGTTTGGGCTTTAAGATAAAGTTCTCTGTAACGTTCAATGGAATAAACTTTTGCACCCATTTCTGCAAGGATTGCAGCCTGGTAACCCGATCCTGTGCCGACCTCAAGGATCTTGTCCCTCCTTTTCACCTGCAGTAATGAAGTCTGTACAGCAACCGTATAGGGTTGCGATATGGTCTGACCCGATGTTATGGGGAATGCCTTATCGACATATGCATGGTTCAGGAATGCAGGATCCATGAAGAAATGCCTTGGAACAGTATTGATTGCTCTCAATACCTCCTCATCGGAGATTCCTTTCCGCCGAAGTTCCTCCACCAGCTTTTTCCTTTTTCCTTTAGCTTCAAATTCATCAATCATCTCAAACAGGGAGTGTGAGGATTATGATTGAACAAAAATAGAAAAATAGTTCTTCGCGATTCAGAAATGATGTCAATCGTTAATAAATTGTTCAGAATTCGGGATTAACCGATTTTTTATATCTTTCCGTCTGTAAAAACTCTTCCTCCACCCCTGATACGTTAAACCTCATATCCCTGCATGAATACCATAAGTCAGCCGGCAAGACGTTATCTTTATGAATTATTCAAAAATATCTGTGATGTTATCTTATCGGTATTTATCATAATTCTTCTCAGTCCGTTACTTCTGTTACTGGCTTTTATGATAAGAATTTCCGGCAAAGGACCGGTCATTTATTCGCAGGACAGGATCGGGAAGAACGGTAAGCCATTCGTCATATATAAGTTCAGGTCAATGAAATATGATGCCGAATCGGGGTCGCCAATGCTGTCATGCGCCAACGAGGAGAGGGTGACCCGAATCGGAGGATTCATGAGGAAATACAGGATCGATGAGATACCCAATTTTATCAATGTCTTAAAAGGCGAGATGTCTGTTGTGGGTCCGCGGCCTGAACGGAAATATTACATCGACCAGATAGTATTGAAAAATCCCCGGTTCGCCGAACTTCTGAAGATCAGGCCGGGTATTACATCGTGGGGACAGGTAAAGTTTGGCTATGCATCGAATGTAGATGAGATGCTCGAAAGGCTGGAATATGATCTTTATTACGTCAACCACAGATCGTTATGGTTTGATATAAAGATCATGCTGTACACTCTGCGTCCTATACTTAAGGGAAAGGGATTGTAGGAAGAGTTTTTAACCGTTGAGTTTAAATCTCCCAACCGGTCTGTAAACAGGACCTTCAGGCTTAAGGATGCTTTCAAACAGTATTACTTCATTTACATTAACCTCCTGGATAAAATCCTTCTGATATCTTTCAACTGAAGATTTAAGGTTCTCACGATCTCTGATAAGTTTTATTCTTCCTATTGTGATATGAGGGCTGAACGGGCGGCTTTCAACCGTGAAGCCGGTATCTTTCAGTCCCGTATTTACAACATCATAAAGCTTCTGAACCTTTTCAGGCTGATCAATCCCTATCCACAGAACTCTCGGATCCCTGAAATTCCTGAAAACTCCTGTCCCTTTCAGGGTGAAGCTGAACTCTCCGAATCCCGTACAAACGTTTTTAAGCATAATTGAGGCTGCTTTTATTTTGTCATCCTCAGTATCACCAAGAAATGCAAGGGTAAGATGGATATTTCCCGGATCGACCCACTTTATCTTTTCCATTCCCAGCAGCGACTTAAGAGACGAGTATATCCTTAGCAGGTTATCGGTTGCTTCAACTTTAACACCAATAAATATCCTTTTCATTATTGTGATCAGTTCCTGGTAATCCTGTTATAACCTTCCTGCCTCAATATCTTTGATTATCAATTCTATAAGAATATCTTCACCATACGGATCATATTCCTCTTTGAGGTTTGTCCCGAATATCCGTGCTATTCCCTGCCAGAAGGCGGCGGAGAGAAAGCCGCGGTACTGTTTTATCAGCTCATACGATGTATTCTGTGTCTCCCGGTCTATCAGTTTGATAAGCAGCCTGCCCTGGGTGATGGTAAGGTTCCTCATGTCATCCTCATATTCGCCGAATACAGCATCTTCGACTCCCCTCAGATATTTCCTTCTTTCCTTTTCATCGGTTATCATCATAAGGTCCTGGTTCACCTCATCGAGTCTCATCCTGGCGATGATCGCATAAGGGTATGCTTTCTTAAGGTTATAAACCAGCCTTTCATATTTCCGGTATGCCGATATCATACGCCTGCCTTCACTTCCCCGCTGGTGAGCAAGTATCGTTACTTCCTTTATCTGTACTTCCGGAAGGACCTCTCCGTCTCTCTTCACTTTCTGCAACAGGTAGAAGCGGCCCGGCAGAGTATCATTCTTCTGGTTGCTGGTGTCTACCTGTCCTGCTGAGAAGACGGGGAACAGAAAGTATGTCAATATTGTTGCAGCAAATCTCACCAATAACGGAATTTATGCAAAGGTATCAAATAACAGGCCAATTATTAAAACAGAATTCCGTATGCGTTAGTATATGTTTATCGGAAAATGATTGCACAATGACTTTCCCTTATAAACCTGAAGAACTTGACTTGCATTAACATATTTAGTACCTTTAACTGGTTGAAAATAACTGCAATGACCGGGACACTTTACACTGATCAGGCATTCATAGAGAGACTGACCGAGATTGTCAGCTCCAACCTGCAAAATGAAAACTTCGGAGTAAACGATCTTGCCCGCGAAGCAGGACTGAGCCGCTCCATTATTCATCGCAGGTTGCGGGCAATAAAAGATCAGAATATATCTCAGTTTATCAGGGAGATCAGGTTAAAGCGCGCCATGGAGCTGTTACAAGAGCATGCCGGAGCAGCCTCTGATATTGCTTTTAAAGTGGGATTCGGAAGCCCTGCTTACTTCAACAAATGTTTCCATGAGTATTACGGGTATCCGCCCGGAGAGGTCAGGAAGAGAATCCATCCGGAAGAGGGAGTAAAACATGAGTCTGTTCCCGCAAATTTGGGTGTATCAAAGGAATTACAAACAGGAGTAAAGTCTGGACCTGTCAAGTGGATGAAGGTAAGCAGAAGAATGACTATCCTGCTGTCCATTACTGCTTTAGTAGTGCTTGCCCTTACCCTGGTTATCATAAATGGTTCCCGTCGCAAGGCAAAAGATCTGTCAATATTTATACTGCCGTTTAAAAACTTCACTAATGATCCTGAGAATCAATATATTGTTGACGGCATTATGGAAGATGTTCTTAATAACCTGTATCATATCAGTGAGTTAAGGGTGGTATCACGGACTACTTCGGAACATTACCGGGGAACAAATCTTACAGCTAAGGCAATAGCAAAGGCAGAGGATGTCCGAAATATTCTTGAGGGTAGCATGCGCCAATATGGCGATAAAACAAGGATCAGTGTTCAGCTCATCGATGCATACCGTGATAATCATCTCTGGTCAGAAAATTTTGACCGTGATACTATTGATATAAATACCTTTGAGGGAGAAATTGCTTTAATTATTGCCAACAGATTGAACGCGGAAATTTCCGACGATGAGATCAGGCAGATCAGGGAAATCCCTACCCAAAACCCCGTAGCGAAGGATTATTACCTTAGAGGTCGTTTCCTTCTGAATAAGACAGATAATGAACAACGTGCTGACATAAATAAAGAGGGACTTATAGGGAGCATAAAATATTTTGAAAAGGCTGTTGCAGCAGATGAGAATTTTGCAGAAGCCTACGCGGGTATGGCTAGTGCGTGGTCGTTGTTGTCAGGCTGGGGCTGGCTGCCTTTTAAGGAGGGATTTTCGAAAGCGAGAGATTTATGCATGAAGGCTCTGGAGATAGATCCCGATTGTGCAGAGGCTCATGCAGTTAAAGGATCTCTCCATATCTGGGGAGAGCGCAGATTTGAGGAAGGACGAAAGGAATTGCTAATCTCACTTCAGTTGAATCCAAATTGCCCTCCCGTACATCAATCTTATACTCAGTTACTTATGATAACAGGGCCGATTGATGAGGCCCGTATATATATGGATCGTGCCCTGAAGCTCGAGCCCTATTACTGGGTTTTACACAATTTAAATGCCTGGATATATTACTTCGAAGAGAGATATAAAGAAGCAATAGGAGCCTGCCTTTTAGCCCGGGATCTGAAACCGGATTATATCTACACCAACTGGTTGTTATTTCTGAACTATGCAAAACTGGATGAAGGGATGAAAGCAGCGGAAGAACTTAAGGAAATAGTCCGCGTTGTCACGCGCACCAGCCAATATGATGATGAGATAATGGATGCTTATAACAGGTCTGGTGTGGAAGGGCTTTTTACATGGTTAATTGATATAAATATAAATAATCCTGTTCCTGCAGAAGGTTTGAGCGGTCATCCTTTTTTCATTGCATGGTGGTACGCCATTACTGGCGACAGGGAAAATTCGGTTTACTGGCTTGAAAGGAACATGGAAGCCAAAAGGAAGGTATATGAATATTTCAATCTGATAGCTACAAATCCCGATTTTGATATCCTGCGTGGTGATCCACGTTTCCTGGCAATTATCGATCAGATCGGATTAACACCTTATAATAACAGGCCTGCAAAATAGTCTGTCCGGTCAACTCTCAACTTCTTCAACTTTTTCAACTTTCTCAACCCTTTCAACTTTCTCAACCCTTTCAACTTTAGTCCTTCTGCCTTTTTTATCAGTTTTTGCAACATATTTTAAAGAACCGCAAAAAAATTGAAAGGTTTTGCGAAAAAAATTGCTATGCACTACCCTGGTTTCTGCCCTAACTTCATATAGAAACAGGTCGATTCTAAATGTTTAACCAAAATAGCAAAGCTATGAAGACACTGAAGAAATTATTTCTGTTCATTGCAGTTATCGGACTGCTGTTCTCATGTTCAAAAGACGATGGATTTTTAGGCAGAGATCAACCCGAACTGAATTATGGTAATGAAGAGTTTTGCAAGCCTTCCAATGGTCTTGACCAGGACAGGTATGTAACGATGAGGGTTATCGACAATAACAATCATTGGATCAACCTGAAAGTTCATTACCGTATTATTGGCAAAGGTCCGGTGGATATGGTATTTATACCTGGCTGGACCAATCCTCTGACAGTATATACCAAACAGTTTGATTATTTCAGGGATAAAGCCAGGAGTATCTATGTTGACCTGCCCGGTCACGGATTAAGTGATGCGCCTGAAGGTATAGAATATACACAAGCCCTGATGGCTGATGCCATTTATTTTATAATCAGGAAAGAAGGGGTACATCATTTTATCGGAGTAGGATTCAGCTGGGGTTGGAAACCTCTGCAACTGCTTGAGAGTATGCATCCGGGGATGATCACCCGGCTCGTTCTTCTTGATGTCGGGGTGCTAACATGGCCTCCAATGAGCCAGGCAACACGTGAAGCCACATATGCAGCTCAGATGGCCTGGACTGAAGCTAACAAAACTTCAACAGCGACTGAACCTGAAGACTTTGTAGAATGGGTTCAATACTACAAATATTTTCCCAACTGGTTGCTGGCAAATATGTACTATCATTTTCTCGCAGAGGAAGTATGTCAGCCATATCCCTGGACTATACCAATCCTTGGGATTTGGAGGGCAATGGTTCCGGGATCTGCAGCGGAGACCAAAATGAAACTATATTTCCCGGGAGTTGAGATTATTGCAATTGGAGGTAATAATCATGCTATCCAATGGGTGCAGGCTGATCTTGTTAACCAATTGATTGATGATTTCATTCCTGACAGGCCGGGAAGAAGACACGGGCCCGGAAGAATATATTAACAAAGATTAATTGGATTAAGTCCTGGAAAGGGAATCAGGACAAGTACTTTATTCATGTATTTTGCGAGGAGGCTGTCTTCCTTTATCGTTTTACCCCTAAATCCCCCAGGGGGGACTTATTGAATTGTTGATACTTATAAAGCCGCTCTAGGGGGGTAAGGGGGTAGATCGGGACTAATGAGACAGCTTCTTATGTTTTTGCGCCATAGGTTATGCAGTCGTGCTTTGTAAACTGTAGGTTTCTTTGACCTCCGTAGCTTTAGAGAAGATTATGGCGAAGGCTGGTGATCGTACAGCCAGTGTTAGGATTATCGAAATGGCTATATAATTTCAATTCCATTGCGTTTGATTTCTTCGAGGAACCCGGATCTGTCATTATTTCTGTCTATTAAAACAGGTTCAATCCTGTCATCTATCTGACGCCTGAGCTTCCAGAGCAATGGATTAACGGAAAAGAAATCACCTGAAATATTACTTACAATAACCGCTACATCTATGTCACTGTCTTCACTGAAATTATCCCTGGCATATGAACCAAAAAGACACACAGTGTCAAAATTGAAGCATTTTCTAAGCAATAGTTTATATTGTCTAACCTTTATTATAGCTTCGCTTTTATCCATTGCTGAAGATGGCTGGTTTTTCAATTAATTCTTCACATTTTTCATAAGTAAGACTTTTAAGCAACCTCTCTTTATCGGAAGGGTATCTTGCTTCTATATTTAGAGGCTCAATCTGGTCAATAAAATCTTTCTGTTCGTCTGAAAACAGTTCAAAAAAGGTACCTTTCTTTGCAAAATAAGAAAGACTATGCGATATTGGAGGAACTTCTGATAATAGTTTTGTATAATAAGCCTTAAATATTTTCTCAATTGCCTGGTGACACATAAATCCGACATATAAATACCTCTTGCTTTTCTGCATAGCCATTGCTGTTTCAAGGTCATAATCTGAAAGTTCCAGCCAATACTTTACTTTATCACCCATACATTGGTTTATTTCAATTCAAAGATAAAACAAATGGTTAACAACACAAAAATGTTGAACACCTCTGGTGTTCATGATCATTTCACGTTCATCATCTATTATTAATGCAATCCCTCCGGGATTTATTTCTCCTGTTTTTGCTATGCAACAGCTGACCTTTTCGTCCAACATGTGCCAGACATTGTAACTTCTCAATTCAATCCGATTAAATCTTTTCCAGGTTTTTGCAACATGGTTTAAAGAACCGCAAAATAATTGAAAGGTTTTGCGAAAAAAATTGCTATGCACCGCCCTGCTTTCTGTCCTAACTTCATATAAAAAACAGGTCGATTCTAAATGTTTAACCAAAATAGCAAAACTATGAAGACACTGAAGAAATTATTTCTGTTCATTGCAGTCATCGGACTGCTATTTTCCTGCAGCAAGTCTGACCAGACGGGACTGAATTTGTCAGGCCTGTCAAACACAAATCCCAATGGTAAGGCAATAATACAGGAGGCCATTTTTCTTGTTGAGCCTAACGGTACCGACGATACAGAAGCCCTGAATGACGCATTTAATGGAGCAATAACCAGCGGACAGGGGGCCGTAGTCCAACTTGTAGAAGGTGAATACCATCTCAATTTCATTGAGGTACGTGAGTTCTATGGTAAATTCAGGGGTGCCGGAAAAGGTAAAACTGTCATCACCACGTCTGCAAATATTGATGATGATCCGCTTATCAGCCAGAACCTCAATACCGTTCTTATAAGATTTGTGGGAGGTGATGTTTATTTGAGCGATATGACATTAAAGACACCTCCCGGTGTGTTCAACCCTGACCCCCTTTGTAATTGGTTAGACGGGCTTGCTGGTTTCTTTTCCCTCACCGCTCAGTACACATCAATAAATAAATATATTAATGCGGTAATCGACAACGTGGAGTTTAAAGGTCATTGGGGAAACACCAATACTGGTTTAACAGCTGGCTCCGGTTTCCGGAATACTATTCCCGGTGGTATACCGCTTTCGAATATCGATATTTCCGTTACAAATTGCTCATTTGATGGATTCGCATCGTATGGGGCACTCATTATGGAGATCAGAGAGGGGAAGATTATAGTCGGGACCAAAAAGAACGGGAACATTTTCGATAATACCTACTGGGCATCTCTGGGGATCTGGCATAATACCAGCGTAAAAGTATTTATTGAAGGCAACACTTTCTTTAATCCGACCGGAACACGCTTTGGTATTGAGCTCAACAGTTCACCTTATCCGGGATATTTGGAGCAGGTGCCTCAAACTTTTGCGTCAGTCTGCAATATTGAACAAAATATGTTCAATATCACGGGAGGTTTAGTAGGCATAGGGGTTACTGACAACCGTCGAAAATACTTCCCTGAAGAGTTACCAATGCTTGTCCAGGTGAAAAACAATCAGTTCAATATGAGTAATAATTCAAGGAGTATCGGATGCTCGGGCATGTATGGTATGGTGATACGCAATAACATATTTTCCGGAAACGGATCATACGGAGTAAGAGTATTGACATTTGCCCCGGTATACAACGAAAACGGTCTGATGCTCGGCAATAACTTTTCCAATGCGACATATTCGGTTACAACTGTTCTTTTAGATGCAGGGAGCAGAAACTGGACAATTGTAGGAGGTGATCTTGGGGAAAGGATTACAAACCTGGGTGAAAACAATATTATTACCGGTTTTAATAATAATACTTCTGAAGTACCTCTGGGACAAACTATTGTTGACAACCTTGAGGAGATGAGAGATGCGTTCCATAATGCAGATCAAAAATAAAGACGAGGCAATATATCCATTACAGATTTGAAACAATAATCTTTCCATCGGGAATAATAAAGTCTGGGATGAGATTCAAAGCAGGTACACTTAATAAGTTTTTGGTCTCTGAGGAAAAGTGAAGTTCAGGCTTTACTTTTCTGTGATCCGGACTCCAGTATATCCTCTGAACTATGATAGTTGATTTAAGATTGTTTATCAGCTATTTATAGTATCTCAAACGTATTATAATACTGCTTATAATACGTTGATATTTTTAATGAATATTATTCTGATTTAATTTCTGAAA
>Ga0316626_10000183_pt1 | contig 22100 bp, 21 predicted proteins | sample OWC_Aug_T1_C1_D5_FD_207656 | JGI IMG/M metagenome (GOLD analysis project Ga0316626, IMG submission 207656) | Wetland soil microbial communities from Old Woman Creek delta, Ohio, United States - OWC_Aug_T1_C1_D5_A | ecosystem: Environmental > Terrestrial > Soil > Wetlands | place: USA: Ohio...
CGCGGCCCACGGTTTCGTTTGCCGGAGCCAAGCCAGCCCGCTCGGATGATGGCTTAGCGTATCGGACTTGATCCCGCGCGGAGAGCGCCCGGCCTTGGTTAGCCCCGCGTGGAGTTCAGCAGCAAAGTGCCGTCCCTCGTTACTCATTGGTGCGTGGAACACTTCGCACCCCGAGGCGTCGGGCGGCCCGGAGTTAAGATGGATCTCGACCGCCACGTCTCCGGGGCGGGCCCACTTGTTGACCCAGGCGATCCGCTCTAGGAGCGTGGCCATCGGGACGAGGGCGGGCTCGCAGAGGTCCATAGCGAGCGCCATCTCGTCCGCGATGGCCCACGCGATCTCGTCCTCGCGGCGCCCGTCGGCTACCGCACCGGGATCGTCCTTCCCGGTTGACGGTCGCTCCTGGTGGCCTGCCGAGATGAAGCAGCGCATCAGGCTATGTAGTAGATCTGGAAGTCATCCGTTCCGCTTCCATAGCTGACATAGATCCCGCTCGCGCAGAAGATGGGCGCTTGCGGTCGGTAGTACGGAAGGTTGGATGAGTTCCACACATCCACGATCGTGCCCGTCGCGGACGTGTTGTCATATACCGTAGCTGCCGTCGTGCTGCCCGCTCCAGTTCGCGACGCCCCAACATAGAAGCACGGCCCACGAACGACCAGTCCGGAAGCCGCCAGCCGCTTTACCTTCACCTCTTGCGGGAAGGCGTTCCAGCGCCGTGTCGCGAGAACGGACGAGACGATGATCGTGTTGGCCGCGCTGGCTCCACCGTTCAACGTCTTGAAGTAAGCGTAGGCGATCATTCCCTGGAAGAGCTTCGTCGAGCTGCCGCGCTGTTCGTAGCTGCCAACCTGCACGTCGTTGACGATGAAGTGGACGCGGTCGGGTGCGCGGGCCGCTCGGATCTCCAGGTCCATGAACGTGTTGTCGTTCGGCTGGACGATATTGATCGCCGTCTCGCTTCCGTAGACTACCTCGTTACCGATCACCCGACACACGAAGCTCGTCCCGTCCAGGCAGAACTCCGCATAGTTGGAAGCATCCACCCAGAGAGCGATGCTGCGTGTGTTGTTGGCCTCGCCATCCGTGCCGAAGCGGACAGTCGTCTTGAACGCCACTTCGGACCCGGCAAGGAGCGGGAGCGGCGCTTGCGACGTGATGGTCGCGGAGCCCGAGCTATTCGTTGAAGAGTCGAGAGTGCAGCCAGTGGCAGTTGCCTGTGTGACGGCACCCCCGGAGGCCGTCGCCTTGGTCCAGCGTGCGGTCTCGTCCAGGGTTGCTCCCTGGAACTCGTCCCGCATGATGATCTGTTCCTGAGCGACTAGCTTCTGCCCGCTGACGGCGGTGATCGAAGATCGCGCGGTTGCGCCATCTTGCTCCCTCGAAGTGACAGACGTTGCCACGAATGACTCTCATGCCGTACCTCTTGAACCGTTAGATCATCTCGGCCAGCTCGAGCCGGGCCGTGGCCCCGCCCCCCGCTAGACTCCGTGTCGTGATTCCACTCAAGTTTCCGTAGATGCAGCCCCCGTAGTTGCTGCTGGTCGTCTTCCACATCTCGGGCAGGATGACCGCTGTCGGCAGGTCCAAGCGCTTCAACACGGCCGGGGTCGTGACGTTCGTTCGCCTGGTGCGCCCCGCGATCAACCGCTCGAAAGCGGAGCGCGTCGAGTCCGAGCCCAAGAAGATGTCCATTCCCACCACGCGGCGGGACTCCTCACGGATGAACGCCTGCGCCGCTCCCCCCTCGCGCCCGGTGTAGAGCGTCGAGACGGTCGTCGCGCGGTCGTGCGGGATGGACGGGTTGTTGGGGAAGGTGTAGTTCCGGCCAAGGAGGATGCAGCCGATCGAGGCGTTCGTGATGTTGACCCCGCTCGCGACCCGCACGCGAAGCTGCCACTTATTCGTCGGTGTCGCCGGTTGTGTGAAGTAGCCGAATAGATTCGGTCCCCACTCCTCCATCTCATCCGTGGTCAACGTGGCCCACGTGTCCGAGGTGGACGGCCAGATTCTGGTCGCAGGGGAACCGTGGAGAAGCTGGAACTCCAGCGACCGCTCCAGGTTCAGATCACCCGTCCCCGCCGAGATGAATTGATTCGAGTGATAGTTGATAATGGCGATCGAATCCGCATAGAGAGATGCGCCGAGCGTGAAGGCGATCGTCTTGTAGGCCGTGCCGCCCACCGGGTTGTTGAGCTCGAACCAGGCGGGGCGAGTAGGCTGCCAATCCATGACGTGATCGGCTTCGTAGCCGTACTGGCAGGCGGTCGTGTTGTCGAGGTCGATCGTGGTCCATGCCGGCTGTAGCCAGTTCTGGTAGATCGCGCGGAGCCCTGGATTCTGGAAGGCCATCTATCCATCCCCCAGCGGAGTCTGCGTCGTTTCGCCGATCCTGCCGTTGAAGATCGCCTGCACCTTCGTCAAGAGCTCCCCCTTGTCACCGATCGCATACGTGACCCGCTCGACAAGCCACGTCGCTTGATTCCACGCTGGGACCGTCCAGTTGTATAGCTTGAGCGGCCACTGATTGTGCCCGCCGCCAAGAGAAGCGCTCCCCACTCCGCTCCCAATGTAGGAATCGGCCTCCTGGTCCAGCATGAACACGTCGCCCGGCTGGAGGTCGGATACGCTGAAGTTGCACACCATGAAGAGACGCACACGGGGAATCGCGTTCCACCGGAGGATGTGATTCCTGATGGTTAACGCTTCCTGCCAGCGGTAGATGAAAGGGAACTCGTACTCGCGGGTTCGATTTCCGAACCAGTCATAGGATTCGGTCACGATTTGGCGGATCGGGAATATGGGGGACGGATAGCCCAGGTTGTCAACAACGATGCTCTCGGGGATACCAGATACACCCGTATTCTTCGGCCAACCGTGATCGGTGGGATTCTCGTAGGAATACTGGAGGATCCGCTGATAGGTGCCCTTGAGGGTTGAGAACCCGTAGCGTATCTTGATGTCGTTGACGATCGCAGCTTGCGGAGTCAACTGCCACGAGAACTGAATCGTATCCGTCCGCAGACTGATCCTCCGCCTGTAGGTTACCGGGTCGCCCACGCGCGGGTAGGTGCAGCACCACGAAGCACGTCGAATCTGCGTCTCCCCGGTTGCGCGGATGGGCGATCGGTAGACGTAGAGACCGGGCGCGCTGGAGATGACGGCACGGACGGCCTCACGCGCCGTGTTGTAGGATGTGAGCGAAGCGGCGATCTTGAAGGTGTCACTCACGTCGTAGTTGCCGATCGCCTCGCGAAGTTCCAGGTCAAGGGCGTTCTCTGCCGCCTTCCAGTCCCGCGGATTGCCACTGTTTAGCTCGAACTCGGGGCGGTCGATTGTCTTCCACGCAACGTTGGGCCCGAGTTTCCGGTAGCCTCCGTAGTGAAGAAGAATCGAGCGTGCCACCTCGGCTGGATTGTGGACTATGACCTGCGAGGAGGCATCAGCTCCTGTCCAGGCGGGATCACCCGGAAGATCGAAGAAGAAGTAACCCGAGGCACCGAGCCCCGCCACCGCGTTTCGCCGTTGCGTCAAAGCCTCCTGCTGCGCGAGGACGCGCGTCAGGACAGTGCGCTTAACGACAAAGGCGTCGGGATCCTCTTCCCCGCTCACGACGTTGTAACCAGGCTTTGTCCCGTAGTCAAAGGTGCGGGTTCTGTTGTCCACGAAGTAGCGGCTTGGCCGGAAGTGGACGACGAGGCATACCTGGATGATGTCGAAGGTGAGGGACGATGTTGAACGCGTCCACTTGAAGGTGAGGATCATCCCCTGGCCGGGATTCGTGGTCGCCCGGTCGAGGCTCTTTACGAACTCCCAGCGCTCGACCTGCGTGCAGAGGGTTGTCAGGTTCGGGAACACGGCGCTCCGGCGGAAGTATCCATCGGTCGGCCCGACCGTGGTAAAACCCGTTGCAGTGATTGTGTCCCCGGCAGACGTGGTATCCCCGATGTCAAGTTCGGCAGCGAAGGTAATGGTCCCCGTGGTCCCCGATCGGACGCGGCCCAAAACGACGATCTCGACGCCAGGGGAGCTACCGCCAATGATCGCGCCCAGGTTTCGCTCGGCCCCGAGCTCCCAGCAGATGACGCGCTGCGTTGTCGCGCCGGAGATGCCGTCATCCTTGAAGTGCGTCCAGCGATCCCCGTCCGTCATCTTCGTCCGCTCTCGATAATGTATGTTGGCGAATAGGGTCGAGAGGTTATTGCTGACGCCGCTGTTGTTGGATGCCACTTCCTTGACCGGGAAGATTAGCGAGTACGCCTTGAAGTCCCCGCTCAGCTCGACCAATGACGCCACGTTGAACTCATCGGTATCCAACGAGCCATTGTAGCCGAGCTCCGGCGTCGAGTCTCCAGTAACCGTATAGGGCAAATTCTCGTTCCTGATCTTGTCGCGCCATCCTAACGAACTGTGGTCCTTGCTACACAGGGGGACGATTGCACCCTGGCCGTCTCCCTGGATCACGAAGGCATCCCAGCCCTGAACCGTTGAACCCGTCTTGATCGCATAGCCGGGAGGGTTGTGTAGGCCGTGACAGTGGATTGAGTGGATGGTCGTAGATGTCTGCCCGCCGCGCGCCGATACCGTGTAGCTCGGCATGAGGAGCATGCTGGACGGGAAGAAAGCGCCGCTCATGTTGGACCACGGGCCGAGAGCCGTAGACGAGGCCCAGTCCTTGACCGACTCAAGCCCGAAGACACCATAGTTCATCGGGAAGGGCAGGCCGGCGTTCTCTTGCGGCATCCGCGGGAACTTGTCCTTCGAGAGCCGGTAGGGCACCTGCCGATTCCAGCGGGAGTCCTCTACGAGCCGCATCACGACGACCTTGCCATCCCCGATCACATCGAAGTCATTGATGACTCCGCGGAATACGTAGTGGCGCTCATCCTCGGTGTCCACGCGAAGCCGCGGGTAGAAGATGGCAACGTTGGGAGGGGAGTAGGTATCGTTCCCGCCCGAGATGGTCATGAGGTTCAGGTAGTCGGAGAGAAGCCCGAAGATCGGCGCGTAGCTCAAGTTGAGCGGGAGTGGGATCTGTGCGTTCGTTGCCGTCACGACCATCGAGGCAACCGCATCGCCCGACTGGTCGAAGCCGTAGGAGACCTCGCCCCAGTTAATGATGCAGGGAGTTGCCCCGGCTAGCTGTGACGCCGGGGCGGGAACCGACTCCATCACGTCAGGCATGCGAATCGAGCGGGAGGAGGTCAGGTAGAACTCAACCTGCTCGATGTTGACGCGCAAGAACGGGGCCGTGTAGACGAGGCCGATGTCAAACTCGCGCACCTGGTTCGCGTTCCAACTCATCAGTCAGCCGCCTTGACCATGCGCGCGTAGCTGAGCGCGCGGGCATACTCATCAGACTTAAAGAACTCGGCGGTCGAGCGCGAGTCGAGAGTCGAGACGTTGATCTGCACGGATGCAGTGCCACGCTGCTGTGGCGGCTCTTCGGGCTGCGGGAGCGGTGTTACGGGCGCGTCATTCTTGACCTTCCATCCACCGCTCCGCGCGTGATCCGGTGCGACTTCAGTCCATTCCTCGATGTAGCCCTGGCGACGCTGGAGCGCGTAGGCGTCCGCCAGGTCGGGACCACCCATCGTGACCTGGCGGTTGAAGTCCGCCGCGAACCGCTCCAGGTCGGCGCGCGCCTTCTGGTTTCCGGTGAGGATGTCTGCAATCCCGCCCGCCTGCGAACCGAGGGCCATGAGCGGACCCAGAAAACTGAGGCCACCGGCCATCCTTCCGAGGAAGCCAAGCCCACCAGCGGCCGCGCCGCCAACGGCTGATGCTGCGGTCTGCGCAATTCCATAGCCGACGCCACCAGGAGCAGAAGAGGCCGCAGCCATCCCGCCCGAGACCGCCGTCGCAGCCTTCCCACCCGTCACGACCGTGCTCTGGAAGATCCGCGTCCCGGCGTCGAAGGTGTCAACCGAGTCCTCGAAGTTGCGGATGGCCCGGTTGAACTGCGCGCCCTGTGTCGTGACGCTCCTATCCACGCTCGGCACAACGCTCTTGTCCACGCGCGAAGGGCGCTCGCCGGCCGGAGCAGCAAAGGAAGCAGCACTCGCGGGCGGCGACTCCGGCCGGCTGCCGCCTATCACAGCCGCGCTCCGGAAGACTTCCGTTCCCGTGTCGAAAGTATCGACCGAATCCTCAAAGGCGCGGATTGCCGCGGCGAACTGCGAGTTGAACTGCGGCGTTGCGGTGTTCTTGTCCGCGCGCGGCCTGTCCACGATCGGTGCGCTCTGTGGCGTTGTCTTTTGTTCGGGGACTTCTTGTCCAACGGCCTGCCCCACTCCGGCCTGAGCAGCGGGCGGAAGCCCTGCCGTTACTGACTTGAAAACAGACTGCGCTAGACCGGATCCCGATATGGAACTAACAAGCTGTATGATATCAATAGCGAGCTTCGCAATCGCGGCGGCGGCTTCAAGAACTGGATTCTTGAGCGCCCTAGCAACGTCTACAAAGCTGGAGATTGCATCCTCGGCCATCTCTAGCGTGCCGTCTTGTTTGCTCAGTTCCTTGTTGTATTCCTCAATGGCCTTCTTCGTAGCCTCTGCTAGCTTTTGCTGTTCCTTGATTGCGCTGTCGCGTTGCTCATCCGTCTGAATCCCACCGGGACCAGTAGTTATGCCTCCCTTGAATGTATCGGGGGGACCAATAGTTACGTCGCGCTGCTGCTCTTCGAGGTAGCGGTTCCAGTTGTTGCGGTTGAGAACATCCATGTAATCGCCGCCCAAGCCGGGCGACGGCCCCATACCTGCATCCCTCTCGCTTGTTCCCCACTTGAACTCGGGGCGAGTTACTTCCAGCGATCCCTGCTGCGCCATTGCATCGAGTAACCGAATCCGGGCCTCTTCGGCGGCCGCTGCTCGAATGGCGGCGTCAGCAGCATCACGACGAGCCTTCTCAAGTCGCGCCTCGGCTTCCTCAACTAGCCGCGTCCGGTACTCCTCGACCCTCCGGGGGAGCTGCGACTCGTCGGCCTTGAAGGTCCGCACTTGCTCGCGGATCTTCGTCTGGTCCTCAGCCGGGAGCTCGCGGACGCGGCGCTCCACGGAGATCGACTGGAGCCGCCTGATCCGATCCTCCAGGTGGTCAAGCCCCTCGATCTCGATCTGCATCGACTTGGGGAGCGAATCGAAGATCCCACGAAGCCGGTTCACCTCAGCGTCAGGGATCAGGCCACCGCCCCCACCTAGGATGTCCTCCCGCCCGCCGCTCATGTTCCGGATGGCGACGGCCACGTTGTTGATGGCCTTGACCGCCTCGGCCGCCCCCTGGATGAATGGCAGGAAGATGCTCGCCCCGAGTGCCTTCAGGTTTCGCATCTCGTCGGAAAGCTGGTCTGCCGCCTTCAGCACGTCGTCGCTGATTGCCGCCCCGTACTTGCTGGCCGCTGCCGCTCCCTCGTCGAAAGCGCCTTTCCCCTGCGCGATGACGGTCAGGAGCGCGGCGTTCCTAACCTTCAGCAGATCTTGCGCGGTGGCCACGCGCTCGCTGGCGGACTCGATCTTGGAAAGTCCCTCGACGGTCTCCAGGAAGATCTGATCGAGAGGACGCATCTCCCCGCTCATGGTGCGGATCGAGACGCCCATCTCCTGGAAGGTGCGCGCCGCCTTGGATCCCTTGTCCGATCCCGCCTCCTCCAGGGAGTTGGAAAGCCCGCGGAGCCCCATCTCCAAGTCGCGTACCGACGCTCCGTTCTGCTCCAGCGTGTAGGCGAACTCGCTGAAGGTCTTCCCGGAGATCCCGAATGAGCGCGCCGACTCGTTCAACTCGTCGAGTCGCCGCACGGTGTCCGAGAACATCCCCGCGAGCTTCTGGAATCCAAGGAAGACGACGATCGCCTGCGTCGCCGCCATGGCAACGGCGGAGAGTGCCGTCTTCATGGACTCGCTGGCCGTGACCACCTGGCCGCCCGCTACGGTCGCCGTCTGCCCCGTCTCCCGCAGGGCGTCGTCGAGCCTCTCGGTCTCCTGGCCAGCCAGAAGCGAACTCCTCCCCATCCCGGCCATGGCGCGCTCGGCCTGCGCGATCCCCGAGTCAAGCCCCGCCGCAGAGCGCGCGACTCCGTTGACCGACTGCGTCAGTCGGTCGAGAACCGCCTGCGCCTGCTGCGCCTCGGCCCTTACCCTGATCTCCAGGTCAGCCACCTAGACCCCCTCGACGAGAATCATCAGCACCTCGTAGAGCAGGTGCTCGCTCGACACCCCATCGCGCGTCCGCGCCAGCCGTTCCCTGATCTCCTCCATGCGCTCGGCGTCCACGTCCTGCATCATCCTCAATTCGGCCACGACCCTAGCCGCGTCCCCGGCGAGAAGGTCGAGCGGCGATCGCCCCGTGAGCTTCGCCAGGCGGAACAGCTGCCTCGTCACCGCCGGCCGCAACGCCTCCCGCGCCGCCGCGAAAGGAATCGTTGGCTTCCCTCATCATCTGCATCGCGGCCATGCCGATCGCCGTCAACCGCGTCACCCCGAGATCGGGCAGGTAGAGATCATGCGGCTTGACCGTCTTCCCTGCCGGGTCCACAAACTTCTCGACCACCTCGGGCACGAAATCCGTTTCGAGGAAGCGATAGAACTCTGGCCCTAGCCGCTTCTGCTTCGGCGCCGGTGCCTCGACGGGGTCCATCCCCTTCTCGACCACGACCGGCTCCTCGCGGTCGGTGACCATGTCGATCCACTGAAACCACCGATACGTAGTCGGCCGATGGATCGTCGCTTTCCATCCTGCCCCAAGATCTAGTTCCTTCGTTTCCATGCCCGTACCTCCTAGCTTGGCGTGACCATGTTCCCGTAGTAACCAGGAGCGGTCCCTGAATAGTTCGTATACGTGGTGATCCGGAGCGGGGAATCAAGAGACGCCCCGCCCGTCTGTTGGAGCGCCACCGCCTGGAAGCGCTGATACTTGGAGAAGAGAGCTTCTGAATCTCGCCCCACGTTGAGGAGTCGGCAGTTGTTGAGCTGGATCCGCATGGCTTCCCCATATCCGCTCGTCATCAGGATCGAGATATCGGTATCTGTCGTGGCCGTGTTGTAGAGGTAGCCGTGCGCCTGCATGGCTTCACGCCATTCATCGTTCTGCTCGATCTCGAACTCCCCTACCACCGAGCGGGGAGCCATACGCACGGGTTCACGCGTCCTCGTGTCACCACTATGGGTATAGAGCCGCCCGATGCCATTCTGGAGTGCAATCTTCCAGCGCCGGCACCGAAGAACGACTCCGGTCCTTCCCTCCATGGTCAACACGAAAGAACTCGCACCGACCTGGTAGAGATGGTGCCACTGGACGCGAGACTCCCCCGGTATGTAGGCCCCGCTGTTGGGAGGAAGCGAAGAACTGACGGACGCGGAGAAATCAGCATGAGCCCCGATGAAACGCATCGAGGCACGCATCGGCCCTCCTGCCTCTTGCTCGAGGACCAGAGATTCCGCCTTGCACCCGATGACCTGCTCCTCGACAAACGTCGAGGTGTCCGTCTTGGCTAGCTGATGGAGGAATGTCGCCGTATCCTGACCCGAGGTAAGGGTTGCCCGGTGGTAGAAGTCTGCGAGACTGCCGTCAGATCCAGTTGTGAGATCTCCGAGAGCGAGACCAAGAAGCACCGCATGCACCCCGGAATAGCGCATGGTCCAATCGAGGCGGCAAGCCGCGTAGACCTCCCCCTCGGCAAAGTCCTCCTGGTCTGGATGGAGCGTTCCGGTCGAGTCGGAGGCTCCGAACTCGTACCCTTGCTGGGTAGATTTCGGAGCCTCCACGCGGAACCGATCGAAGTACATCCGCAGGCCAGCTGTCGTGGAAAAGCTCGCCGCCGTCGGGTAGGTGCCCGACTCGGTGTTGAAGTAGAGCTTCTCGACGTAGCCTGGCGGTGTAGCCATTACGCCTTCGTGAACTCGGTTTCCCAGTCACCCTCGACCGTGCTCCCGAGGACCACGCGCATGGGATTGGCGAAGGGATACCCACCCGACTCGTAGTGCGCTCGGAGCTCCACGGTCTGGTAGATCCTCCCCGGCCCAGAGATCGTCCGCGGCACCTGGTAGAGATTGCAGTTGGCCAGCGTGAGCACGAAGTTCTGCGCCGCCGTGTCAGGATCCTGGTAGTCGAGCACGATTGCGAATCGTCCCTGCGCCGCCGTGTTGTTGGCCTTGTAGCAGTTGTTGATGAGCTGCTGATAGCCGGCATTCTGCTCGATCTCGAGCCGTGCCGTGATTGAGCGGAAGTTCTCGCGCGAGGGCGCCCCGGCCGTTCTCCCGTACTGGATCAGATAGTTCGGCTCGATCGCATTGTCGAGCGTCACTTCCCATGACCGCACGTTCAGCTCCACGTCCTCGGAGGAGAGGTCGGTGTGGACCTTGAACGACGTGGCCGAGGAATCCTTGTGGCTCCATGTGATGAACGGCTCCGACGGGATACGGGTCTTGACCGTAGACGGCCAGTCCGTGAAGGCCGACTCGTCGTAGGTCAATCCCTGGCCGATCCAGTCCGTGCGGCACTTCATCACGTCACCGGCCCGATGCGAGAGCACCATCCGGCGTGGAACCATGCCCGTGTAGCTGTTGTCCACGAACGTCGAGTTGTCCGTGACCGGAGTCTGGTGGAGGAAGGTCACGCTACCCCGGTAGCTTGGACTCGTCCTGACCAGCGAGTCGTGGAGATCCACCGTATGGACCCACGTCGAGGAGCTCCCGGTCGTCACGATGTCCCCCATGGACAGGGCGAGGATCGCAGCATGGATCCCCGAGTAGCGCATGGAATGCGTCAGGGAAAAGGCGCACGCCACCTCGCCCTCTTCCCAGTTCTGGTAGTCCACCGAGAGGCCGGAAATCTCCTGGAGGTCGAGTGGATTCTTCCTCGTCTCATCGGTGAACGAATCGTAGTACATGCGATAGCCGGTGGTCGAACTGAGCGTGGCCCCGGCTCCATACGCGCTCTCCGGGAAGAATCCCAGCTTCGCTACGGCACCCTGCGGGGTTGCCATTCATTCTGCCCATCCGCCGTACCTCTTAACCCGCCTTGCGCCGTACCCTACGAGCCGGTGATCTCCGAGGAGTCCTCATCAATCGTGGCCAGTACCTGAAACTCGATCGTGCCGCGGTTGCGCGCCCAGACGAGATCCATGTCCTCCTCGACTACCACGACCTGCACGCTGTCCATGGGCGCACCCGAGTTGACACTGCCGTCATAAGCGGTTGTGTACGCCGCGTAGATCGCCTTCCGAAGATCGTGGAAGTGAAAGAGGACTGGATCGTCGATCCCGTTCGCGCCTGGATCCGCGTGGAGCACACAGACGAAGGAAGCCTCGCTGTTCGCACTGGTCGCTCCCTGACCGATCTCCCCCGGCTGCGACACGAGCGAACGGAGCGCGATTCCCACGTAGGGCCGGAGCCCTGTCGTGTCCTCCCACTGCCGAAGCCCCCGCTCCACGGTCGTAATCGTGGACACCGACTTGGCCGCCCGGAGGAGCATTAATAGCGAACGCTCGATCCGATGCCCTAGATCGGCCTTCCACACTTCGTTGCCCGTATCCGTCGTGGCCGTGAGCACGACGCCTACGGTGGCCCCGGTGAACGTGGGCGGCACCGATCCATTGTTCGTGAGCGTGACCGTGTATTCGGTTGCGGTCGTGAGCGTGGCCGTACCGCTCGCCGCGTAATCCGAGGTGCCGTTCGTAGCGTTAGCTTCCGTGTCGTACACCTTGACCGTGATGTTACCGCCGGAAGTCGCCTTCTCGATCCTGACGAACCAGTAGCGCGTCCCCTCACGGAAGTAGTTCGCATTCTTGGCCGTGTACTTGGCGCCAGATATCCTGGTCCATCGCGCCATCACATCCCCCGCGCGCGGATGTTGGCCGCCGCATTGTATGCCTGCTCGCGCTGGGTAATACCACCTGCCGAGCCATCATCCGTGAAGGAAATCCATCCACCATTCGACTGCCACTCTCCGAGGAGCGTCTGAATTTGCGTCCAGGTCGCCGGGTCTGGAGAAGTGTAGAGTGGAGCCATACCGGCACACCGCGCCGAGATCACATTCCGGTAGTCCTGCTTCCAGGCAGCGAGGGATTCCGCGTAGGTGCGCGCTTCCTCGAAGAAGACATTCTCGATGAACCATGGCATGGCGTGCTGATAACCATTGATCGGTCCCGAGTATGGCGCGTTGACTAGCCGCCATGGAGAAAGCGACCCCATCTGCCCAGTCGCGCTAACTAGCGTCTCGATGTAGCTGGTCAGATAGGTATAGCGTTGGGAGTAAGTCGCCCACGTGCCACCGTTCCCGAACACGCTCTCTAGTTCTGTCCAGTCGGTCATATAGGTTGGGTCCACGTAGTAGGTTGTCTTGAGATAGGGGGCCGTCTCCGACGTGTTACCGTGACCCGACCCGTAGGTGTTGCTCGTCGGGATCATCCAGTACCGGAGATCGAGGTATCCGTTGTCCACGAAGACGCCAGCGCCGGGGAGAAGGTACGTTGCCCCGTCCTGAGTAAGATCGCGCGAGAGACTCACCATCTTCGTTGCCAGCGCGCGCAGGTCAGACTCCGTGAAGGACATGAGCGGCGCGATCTCGTAACGTTCTCCACTAGACACGTAGGCCCACATGCACGCCACGATGTCCGGGGAACGGGAGGTCAGGATCATGCGGTACTTGGTAGGGCTCCCCGCCGATGATCCAGAGAACTGCCACGTGTGCCGGTAGTAATCCTCCCAGCGCGCGCCCGTTCCGAACAGGTGAGCTGAGAATGGGTAGTTGAACGGCGACATATAGCGCCAGAAGTACTTCCCCTCGTTCACGAGGTTCTTGATCGTTGTGAAGTAGGTCGCGTCGTCGTGTTGCACGTTGCAGTTGAACCCGTCGTAAGTGCTCCGGAGCGTCCAGGCATTTCCCGCCGCCGCGAGGTCAGCTCGCTCCCAGTGACGGAACACGAAATGGCGCTGCTGCCTAGTCAGGCGCCACTTGGGCCATCGGAGCGTTGGTAGCTTCACCATCTTCTCGATTCTGAAGAGGTAACGACTCACTCCGGGCGCCCCCGTTGGCCGATCGGGAGGTACGGCGGTTCCGTCAGCCGCGAGGGGCGCCCGGTACTCATCTCGTTGCCAGCCTGATACGTGCCGATGCGGCGAGGAAGAATCCCCGCACGCGCTCGCGCATCTCCTCTGCCGACTTGGCCCACACGGGGCGGGAGGGGATACGGACCTGCCGCGCGCGCACCCACCGCCCGCCCACCTTGAAGCGAAGGAACTGGAAACGTCTGGGTCGGATGATCCCGCCCGTCTCGTGGATGCGCGCGTATACGGGCCCGCCCTCGGACGGAGGCGGCATGTAGACCCGCGCCTCGATCGGCGCCGGCCAGGGCCCTCCACGCTTCTCGCGACGCACAGCCGATCGCAGCCGCCCCGACGGGGCGGACAGGCTCGCGCTCCCCGTTGGCCCCGTGTAGCGGAGCTTCACTTGGCGCTCGATCGCGTTCATGGACTGCGTGAGCGCGTGGTCCATCTCGCGGTAGATCCCCGCCTTCGTTGCCTGGAAGTCCGGATACTTGGTGACCGGCATCGCTACACCGCCACCGGGACCCAACGCTTGTGGCGCCTGACGACCGGCTCCCACCGCTCCTCGTACCAGGACGAGGACTTGAGCCCTTCCGTGAAGTAAGTCACCGCTCCGCTCATGTGCGTCTGCGCTGAGACACCCTTTCTCCGCACGTCCATGTCCGTGTAAAGCTGGCTCGCCGTGTCGAGGAGGAGTTCCCACACGTCGGGGATGTCCGATGAGATGGTCGTGGATACGTACCCAGCCGAGTACGTGACGGTGATGTTGAAGGGATCGCGCCGCGTCCATACGCGCCCGTTGACGAGCTCGAGCGTCCCCGAGTCGGGATGAATCCCGGTCACGTAGCGGAGCACGTCCACGTCCGTATGCGTGATCGCTGACTCGTCCTCGATCGCAATCGAGGTCAGCGACTGGAGCGGGCGCTTGCGAAGGACGAGGATCGTCGTCCCGTCGCCCGAGTACTTCTCGCCGGTATAGGTCGTCTGGACGAGCTTCGTCTGTCCGATCTCTCCCTGGAAGCGCTTCTCCACGCGATTCAGGATCTGCGTGAGTTCGGTGTCATAGGTCGAATCCGTGATGCGAAGCGCAGTCTTGAGATCGGCCAGGACGACGATGTCAGGCATCTTCCGCCTCCATCGGCAGTCTCACCGGCTCCTCCGGTGGGAGCGGCGTTCCATCTCCGAACCAGACGACAAAGCAGCGTGGGTACTTGAACATCGCCCGGAGCGCGAGATCATCGGGGCACACGACCAGGCTCCCGCGCTTGAGCGGGCCCCACTCGTCCGTGACGACGGTCCTGTACGCCTGGATCTTCATCCCGTGATTTCGACCTGGGCCATGCGATCGGCCACACGCGGGCGCCCGCGCGGGCGGGGCGGCGCGTCCTTTTCCTCTTCGAGTTCCAGTTGCCGGAAGAAGCTCCGAAGGAGCCGCTCCCCATGCTCGTCGCGGACGAGTAGGACTTCCCCCTCCTCGATCAGCGCGTCGAGCCGGAATCGCTTCTTGGCGCGTAGGCGCATCATGCCGTTACCTCGTCAAAGGTTCGGAGGAGCAACCGCGGGACGGGGGCTCCGGGCAATCCCGACGACGTGTGCAATCGGTCTCGCCTCTCCCTTCCTCGCGGTTGCTCCTCACTCCTGGTTACCTGACTAGTCGATGTCCACGATCGCGCCGGCCGTCTTGGCCGTCGGACCGTAAACACACTGGAGATCACCCGAGTACCATGCCCAGATCACATCCTGATTCATCATCGGGATGCGCTCGGGCTCGATGGTGATCCCGCGCCACTGACCGAACCACCACGCCGGACGGTAGATGTAGTACATCGCCGTCTGATCATCCGTGGTGGTCGTGATGAGACCAGTGCTCGCGAGACCGTTGTTGGTCCCGTCACCGCTGATCACCTTCTCGGACACGACGACCGGCGAACCGAGCATCATGCCGAGCTGACCCTGAACGATCGTCGCCATCGAGCCGACCTTCTCCATCGTGAGGAAGTCGGTCAGGTCGAGGAGGTCGAGGTAGCTGCGGAGACCGCAGAGCCACATCCCGGCCTTCGGGTCCACGCCGTAGACACCCATCGCAGCGCGAACGCTGACCATATTGCCGATCGTGGCGTGGTTCGAGGTGGCCGTGACGCGCGTCGTGTTGTTGAGGCGCCCGTTGTCGTGGATGTGATAGCGGAATCCGTCGTAGATGCACCGCGGATCCACGCCGCCGGAGGCATCAACGGACTCATCCACGCCAGCATCGAAGTGCGTGCCTTCGGTGCTACCGTTGATGACGGCATTCTCGAGCGCCCGCCGGATACCGCTCCCGGCGTCCTCGATCATGAAGTCGAGAACCGCCACCGCGGACTCCTCGATGAACTCGCGCGAGCTGATGAGCTTCGCGCGCAACCGCTCGGTCGCGAAGGTGACCTTCCCGGCAGGAGCGTTGTCGCTCGCGTACATCGCAGAGAGCGTGTAGTTGAGCGCCGCCGAAGGTGCGGCAGTCTGTTCCACGAACCCGCGCGCCTCGCCCGCCCCGGTCACGTAGGGGAGATCCCAGTTGGGCGCCGGGAGCGGGAAGAGCCGGATGTTGGGGATGACGGAGCCGACGAGCTCCACGTACCGGACGAGATCCGATGCCATGATGGTCGGCACCCACTCGCTCGCATCCGTGGTGTCGAAGGCCCTCGCGTAGAAGTCCTCCCGGAAGAGCTCCCGCTGGAGCTGCTGGTAGCGATTCCACATCCTCCGCACGTCGAGGTTGTGAGAAGTAGCAACCGAGTAATCGCCACCACGCCGCTGCGTAGCGAACCGGCCCATCGACTGGAGAACGGCCAGACGAGACGAGAGCTGGTGGTACTCACGTACCAGGTCACTCGTCGGCTGCGTCTGGAGGAATCGGGCGTAAATGTTCTCTGCTTCCTTCGGCGTCGTCGCGAACTCTGCCGCCTGCCGGTACACGGTCAGGTCGGGAACGTCGAGATGCACGTTCCTGGTCGTGTTCGACTCCGCGATCGCCGCCATCTGCTTGACGATCTCCTGATTCTCGGCCTTGGTCGCAAACTCGTCCTTGGCCTGCTTCAGACGATCATCAAACTCGGCCTTGGTGATGGTCTCCCCCACCTTGGCCTCGATCGCGTTGACCTGCTTCTTCTGCTCGTCAAGGCGCTCGACGAGATCCTTCTGGATTTCTCCGAGCTTCGTGATGAGAGCGTTGTCCACGTGTCTCTCCCATCACACGCCTCCACCATCGTCCGGAGCCTTGACGAACGATCGCGGTAGAAATCACCGACGACTCCTAGCGCGGAAACGATCTTCGCGACTCATCCCACGCTCTACTTTCATCGAGAGGTGTTCCAGTCGCTGCAATGACCAGTCGGCCGGTGCAATAACATGCACATAGCCATCTGGAACAAAGACCTTGTATTGCCTGATGGCCTCCTCAACCCGGCCGATCGACTCGGGACGCCCGCCGGGTTCCAGCTGGTACTCTTCCCAGCGCCCTTCGGGCGAGTAGTTGGGCGTCCCCTGGTAGATGTTCCCCTCGTCGAACGAGAACCCGACGAGGGTCACCGAATGGCAACCGAGCCAGCCCGCCACCGTGATCGCCATCGGTCCACAGAGACCGCCGAGCGGCATGTGTCCGTCGGCTGCGTACCAGCCGGAGCGGGTCTCCGGAGACATGGCCGAGAGGACGAGTGACTTGGTTTCCGTGGCGCGGAAGATGACCCGCGTCTTCCGCGTGCGCCCGATGAACTCCGAGCGGAGCACCTCGTCTATCATGTTCGTGTCGTAGACGCAGAGGTAGTCGGGCTCGAAGTCGCGATAGAGCGCGTTGCAGCCGATGACGGGCCCGCCCCACGCGGCGAGATCAAAGCCAACACGCCAGGGAGAGTTACCGACGACAAGCGCCGCCCGCCCGGACTCCACGTTGCGGAGTTCCAGGAAGGGACGCTGGAGGTCGGCGACCCCGCTTAGCTCCTTGCAGATGTTGGCGATGAAGTCGCTCATCGTTGTGCTAGCTGGTAACCGTCCAGTCGGCCCCGTCAGCCATATCCGCTGATCCAGAAAGCGTCTTGGTCGTGACCGACTGGGCCAGGTCCACCGTCGTGATGATGCCGTTCGCCACCACGATGACGATCGCCGCATTGATCGGGCGCTCGGGACAGACTCCGAGCGCAGCGAGCTCGTCGAGCACGTAGTTGCCGCGCCGCTTCTGGTCCTCGTTCAGAGTGAAAGTCGCCATCTAGTTCTCCTCTTCGGCAAGCGCGAAGCGCAGCGACTTCCCGAGCCGCTCGATCGCCTCTTCCACATGCTCCCCGTCACCGTTCCCGGCGGCGAGGCTGTAGCCGGGGACGAGCGTCCCCGGATGCTGCGAGATGCGGTCCCCGATCTTCTGATCCACGACCGCCCAGTCCTTGATCGTGTGCGAGTGCGGCGCCGTGTACTCACCCTTCGCTACGCCCGTGAAGCCAGCGCCCGTGTCATCCAGGGTCACGATCCGATGCTTGTGCCCGTCCACGCCATCAGGCGGCGTCTCCTTCGGCACGAGCGTCTGCGCGACACCGGGGCCAGCAGGGAGACCCGTGGTCGGCGGCGGGGTCGCCCGCCCGGTCACGAGCGAGTGAACCCTTTCGAGCTCGTGCGCAATCACGTGCTGCTCAAGCGCCTTGTTGACGAGATCCCGCACAGTACCGTTCCGTCGCTCGTACTCCTCTGCGACGAAGAGCCGTACCTGCTCCCGTAAAGAGTCGAGCCCCTTCGTAAAACGCCCGATCTCCTCGGCCACGACCTCGGAGAGCCCGTCCCTGGCCTTCGTCGTCTCGTCCTGGATGGCCTTGAGCGCCGAGGCGACCATCTCCCGCCGACGGTCCCCGATCAGGCGCTGCTCGACCGCAGTCGAGATGCGAGAGATCGTGGACTCGGCGTCCGCGTCCTGGCCGATCAGCGCGTGCGGGTTGGCAGGGATCGTGACGACCGAGACCTCAAGGAGCTGCACCTTCTTGAAGACGAGCTTCCCCGCCTTGGCCTCGGGGTCGGCAAGGGACCGGAAGCCGACCGAGAAGCCGCGGATGAATCCGCGCTCGACCTTGCCGGCCACCTTGGCGGCGAACTCGTCCTCCATGTCGAATTCGGCTTCGAGCCGGAGCCCGCGCGGGACGATGTCCACCTTCTTCGCGCGGCCGATCACGAAGTCCCGATCGTGGTTGAACAGAATGACGGGGTTTCGCTGGTAGAGTGCGAGCCCCTCGCGGTACGCCTCGGACTCGATCACGAAGTCGTCCAGGTCGGGGTCGCTCGTGGACGCCCAGCCCGTGGCGACGAACGTGCGCTCGGTGGGGCGCTCCGCGCGCTCCACGAGTCCGTTCTCTATTCGGTAGATCACCAATAGGCTCGCATGCCGTACCTCTTAACGTGATTCCCACGCCGCGTACTCGCCCCGATTGACCGCCTGAGCAATCTGGGCCACGGCTTGCGTCCAGTGACTACCGGCCTTCTCGACCGTATGCAGCCCCTTCCGCGAGTGAAAAAGTGGGCGCGTGTGCTTGTAGACGTTGATGGCCGGATTCAGCGCGTAGCGGAGCCACAGGTCGTACTCTTCCCCGTAGTCTCTGCCCGGCGTGAATCCTCCGACCGCCCAGAAGCGATCCGCGCGCACGAACATCCCGATGTTCCCGATCATCTTCCGCCGCAGTACGTCCCGATCCCACGGCACGTCGTCCCTGATCTGGTAGGGGCGTGCGAGATCGGCCGACGGCCCGAACGTCCAGCGGTAGTTCGCGTAGACGAGCTGGATTGTCGGGTCGCGCTCGATGGCTTCCCGCCAATCGGTCACCGCCGTCGGCATGAGGAGATCGTCGGCGTCGAGGAAGTAGAACCAGTCCGTATCGGCCAGGTGGCAGCCTAAGTTGCGAGCTGCCGAGCGCCCGCGTGTGTCCTCAAGCTTCGCGTAGCGCACATCGGGCAGCTCTAGAACGTGGTGCTGAGCCGCAGGTGGGTCGGCATGGTCGTCAACAACAACGACGACAGTCGGCTTCTCTGACCCCATAGCAATAGAGTGCAGCGCATCGCTCACAAGGGAGGCGTGATGCGCACCGACGGGGATGATTACGCCGAGCGTCTGCATTACCGGCCCACCCGCAGCGCCAGCAACAGGAGCGCGAAGTAAAAGGAAGCGAGGGCGGCAGAAGCGAGGAAGGTGGCGCGCATCAGCGTCGGCCTCCTCGCCCGAGGGCCGGGGCACGACCCGGCCGCCCTCGGAACACGTTGGACGCCAGAGCCCGAATGGACGGCCGCCCCGAGGGTACCCAGAAGGGACGGCGCGCCACCGCCTCGCCGCTGTAGACGAGTTCTGCATCGGGGAATGTGATCGCGTAGGACGCGGGATCGGCCTGGAGAATTCCAGGCTGAGTATGCGTGAGCGTAGCATCCTCTACCGTGACCGTGTACGCGCCAACGAGTGCGAGGAGCTTCCGCCCAACAGTAACGATTGCGTCCTGACCGGCGACAAGGAAGGAGCCAGTCGCCGCCGTGAGCTTCCGCCCGTAGGCTAGCGTGGCCGCAGGGACGCTCACCGTGTACGCGCCCGCATCGGCCGCGAACTTTATCCCGCGCGCCAGCGTTGCCGCCCCAACCGATAGTACGTAGGATGCTGCCTCCCCTGCCACCGCATAGGTGCGACGGGAAGTCGCGGCAGCAACCGTTGCCACGTAGGATGCTGCGTCGGCAGCCATCGAGAAGCCGCGCTGGAACGTGGCGGCCTGAACCGAGACTGCATAGGACGCTGCGTCTGCTGTAAGCTTGAGCCCACGGGCCAGCGTGGCAGCAGCCACGCTCGTCGCGTACGCGCCAGCGTCAGCAGCCACGGCATAGGTACGCTTCCATGCGGTATCGGCCACGCTTACCGCATAGGACGCTGCATCGGCAACCATCGAGAATCCAAGCGAGAGAGTTGCCGCTTGGCCCGCGATCGTGTAGGACGCCGCGTCGGCCGCGAATACCCTGGATCGCGCCAGCGTGGCCGCTAGCACGCTGATTGCATAAGATGCCGCATCGCAAGTCAACGTGTAATGGGTAGCCGACGGCGTGTAGTGGACCACGTCGGCCCACTGCGCCGTGATCCAGATCGGATACGCGCCCATGCAGCGCGTCGATATCTCGGCCGAGTCGAGGGCGGTTCTCGTCCACGCCGCGCCGCCGTCGGGGTTCGTTGCACTTATTGCTTGCAGTTGCAGGCCGCTCGACCCGTTCGTGTAGTACGTGTTCGACGAGATCGGCTTGTCGGCCCCATCAATATCGGCCCAAGTACCGCTCGACCCTCTAATCTTTCGCCTGAAATAGCGCGTTCCCGTCGAGCCGCGCCTTCCGCGCGACGAGACGCAGACCGCCTTGATATCCTCGCCCGAGGCGATGACCGTGCTTGCCGAGTAGAGCGTCGTCGGGCACGCCTCGCCCGAGGCGTCAAGAATCGCGTAGTCGGTCGCGTCGTTCGGCGGGTTTTCCTCAAGCTGGCTCCACACGGCTCCCGAGTCGGTGCCGCCACGCGTGCCCGCCGCTTCTCCCGTGTCGAGCGTCCCGTCACCATCAACCCAGAGGCGCGACACCTTGAGCCCGCCGTTCGTGTTCGCAGAAGGCAGCGCGGCCGACGAGTCGAGAATCACCACGTCGTCGTAGTACACGTCGCCAGTCGCGCTCGCGCTCCATCCGAACAGCACCTGGGAGGCGTTGTCGTAGGACGAGTGCGCATTGCCGGAGGCTGACGTTGCAGTACCGTTGATGTAGAGCGTGACTGCCCGCGTCGAATACGTGTACAGCAGTTCGCACCTTAGCCACGTGTCGAGAGTAAGCGCTACGTCGCTCCCGATGGTACCGCTCACGCCATCACGGAGCCGGAGGTAATGACTGCTCGCCACGTTCGCGTAGACCAATTGGACTACGTTGTAGCTGGCCCCCGTGTCGTAGAGGTTGAACAGCTCCTGCGGATTCGAGCCTGGCTGCGTAACTACCTTCATGCGCCAATGCACGCCCCAGTCGCCGGTGTGGCCGTTGGCCGCAATCTGCTTGTAGACACGCCGTTGCGTGCCCGAAGCGTCGTAGCACCGATACCCGTAGTTCCCGGTGTACGCAGCAGAAGCGTAATAGGTGCCGTTGTTGCCAGACCAGATCCCGCCGTCTGAGGTATCAGCGTGCTCGAAGCCACTGGCGAAGACGATTGCCATCTACGGCCTTGTCCCGTACGTGTACGACTCGACCGGCCCGTCAGGGAGCGGCGGGTTGCCGTTCCCGACTCCGCACCGATGGATGGTCGCCAGGACGTAGACGATGTAGGTCTTGGCCTGCCCTCTGATGTAGTTATGCGCGTCCACGTTCACCTGGTCGTTAAGGAACGACACGTCGAAGCGAAGAAGAGGACGGGGCATCGACACCCCATCCTCCTCGTCGATCGCCTGCACGTCGTTCACGACCATCGTTCCCTTCGAGGCGGCCCACGAAGTCCACGCATTGACGAACTGAGTCCGCCGCTGCGCCGTCGTGAAGTAGATGTCCGCGTGGAGCCGCCAGATCATCGGTTAGGCATCGATCTGCAAGATGTTCGCGCCCATGTTCACCGTGAACGTCTCGGTATCCTGGAGCGTGATGTTGGACGTGTAGTCCCAGTACCCGATCAACGGGTTGAGCGGGCTCGTCGGCGTGTCGTTGTAGAGCACCGCGTAACGGAACGGCCCAATCGTCCCACCTGAGGCCGTGAACACCACGTCGGCCGACTGCGTGAGCGAGTAGACCCCGGTCGTCTGCGAGGAGCCTATCACGGTCACCGCACCACTCGTTCCCGACGTGTACCCGCCACCATCCGAGATCTCCGTGATCTCGGATAGCAACGTGTGCGTGAGGGTCGGCGCCGTGTTCGTGAGAGCGATCCTCAACTGATCCGAGCCGAGGTTGTGCACCTTCTCGGCCAGGTGCTCGACGAAGCAGTAGTATTTGACGAAACTAGCCATCCATCATGTCCGTGCGCCGCACCTCTACGACACCACTGGCATGAGCGTGCATCGGCAGTTGACCGTCTCC
>Ga0316626_10000185_pt1 | contig 22031 bp, 4 predicted proteins | sample OWC_Aug_T1_C1_D5_FD_207656 | JGI IMG/M metagenome (GOLD analysis project Ga0316626, IMG submission 207656) | Wetland soil microbial communities from Old Woman Creek delta, Ohio, United States - OWC_Aug_T1_C1_D5_A | ecosystem: Environmental > Terrestrial > Soil > Wetlands | place: USA: Ohio...
CTCATCGTCAAGGACCTGGACGGGGCGCAGGCGGACTACACGGTGGTCATCACCGTCCTCAACGCCGCGCCCGTGGCGACCGTGGTGCGGCCGGGCGCGCAGGCCAACGTGGCGGAGGGTGCGGCCCTGGTGCTGGAGGGCACGGCCGAGGACACAGCGTCCGACGCGCAGACCCTGGCCGTCGAGTGGGTGGTGGACGGCCTGGCGGTCCCTGGAGCGCGCGCGGTTGTGTCGTTCAACACCTCCGGTCCGCACGAGGCGGTCTTCCGCGCCGCCGATCGGCACGGCGCGGTCAGCGAGGCGAGGGTCAACATAACTGTGAGGAACGTGCAACCGACCGTCGCGGCCAGTGTCGCCCCCCTCACGGTGCTGGCCGGCGAATGGCTGAACCTGACGGCCGAGGGCGACGACACGACCTCGGACAGGCGGACGCTCTGCGTCGAGTGGGACCTCGGGGACGGCAACGTCTCCTCGGAGTGGTCGCTCCAGCACAACTACTCGATGCCGGGGACGTATCGCGTGACGGTCACCGTGACCGACGACGACAACGAGACGGCATCGGCGGCGTTCACCGTCGTCGTGACCGAGAAGGCCACGCCACCGCCACCGCCTCCGCCACCGGATGCAGACGATGGGGGCTTCGCCCTCTCATCGATGGCGCTACTGGGCATCGTGGTCGTTGTCGCGGTCGTCGTGGCCGCGTTGGTGCTGCTCGTTGTGACCGACCGCAGCGGTCGAGGGGCCAGCTAGCCGCGGGGACATGCCCCGAGCATCTCCCGGAGCAGGCGCGTCGGCAGCCCCACCACGGTCTCGACGTCCCCCTCGAGGGCGGAGACGAACGCGCCCGCGAGGCCCTGCACCGCGTAGCCGCCCGCCTTGCCTACCCCTTCCCCGGATGCCGCGTAGGATGAGACCTCCCCCTCGGTGAGCTGCCTGAAGGTCACACTGGCCACGTCGGCCTCGACCGCGGGCGTGCCAGCGTCCGGGGGCATCACCGCGACCGCGGTCACGACGGTGTGGGTGCGGCCCGAGAGGGCCCTCATCATCCTCCCCACGTCGGCCGCATCGCGCGCCTTGGGCAGGATGTCGTCGCCGAGGGCCACGACGGTGTCGGCCGCGACCACGACCGCGCCCGGCCTCGCCCACGCGACCGCGCGGGCCTTGGCCTCCGCCCTCGCGCGCGCGGTGGCCTCGGGGCCGGGCGCGGCGATGGCGTCCTCGTCGATGCCGGGGTCGACCGCCTCGAAGGCGACGCCCATGCCCGCGAGCAGGCGGTGGCGCCTCTGCGAGGTCGAGGCGAGCACGATGCGGGGAGGCAGGGCGCAGGGCATCGCGCCCCCAATCGGCAAGGGGGTTGATGAATGCCCCGCACGGCGGCTGCCTCACCGCCCGTTCCGTATGACGGCATCCGTGTCCGGGCTGCGGGTCAGCTCATGCCGCCCTGACATCTGGCTCGTGTTGGAGTGGGGTGGGTGGACCGGAGGGTTGGGGTACGGGGCGATGCCCCCGACCCCCCACCCACCACACACCCCACCCCCTTGCGAGCTTCAAGGCCCGGGCTCATGATTTGCGTCTGGACAGCGCCCTCGAGATGACCACCACCGACACCACGAGCGCGATGCCGAATGCCGCGAGGATGAGGGCGATGTCCTGCGCCTCGTACCCGTCATCCTCGACCGTCTCCGTCTTGGGGGGCACGTAGCTGTACGAGACCGAGAACGCCTGGGTCTCGTTCGTGTTCCCGAACGCGTCGACGACCCGCAGCACGATGGAGTTCTCGCCGTCCCCGAGCCTCCTGACGATGGTGAAGGACCCGTCGGGGGAGATCGGGGAGTACCTGTCCGTGACCGTCGTGCCCCCGGAGGTGTGCACGACCTCGATGGCCGTGACCCCGGGCGTGGTTGTGCCCTTGATGACGAGCGTGTTGTCGGGCGCCTCCACGGTCCGGGTGCCGGGCGTGTACTCGACCGTGAGGACCGGTCGCGTCGTGCCCACACTGACGTGCAGCGTGAGCCCGGCGGTGTTCCCTACGCCGTCCACGGCCTCGATGGCGATGTCCGCAGGGCCGTCGGCGGCGAGCGTCACCGTGGTCTCGAACGCCCCGCCCTCGCCCACCACGACCTCCCTCCCGCCCACCTTGAGCGAGGCGAGGTCCCCGCCGACCGTGCCCGCCACGACGATGTCGCGGGTGTTGGTCGAGAACGGGGACTTGGCCGGCCGGTCGATTGTGAGGATGGGGGCCTTCGTGTCGAGCACGACAGTGAGCGTTATGGCCCTCTCGTTCCCGATGGCGTCCAGGCAGCGTATCCCGATGGTGTTCGAGCCCTCGTTGAGCGTGACCGGCGTGCTGAACGACCATTCGTGCTCTATCAGCCTGCCGTCGAGCAGGAGCGTGGCCTCCAGGTCGACGGTGCCGGTGACCTGGATGAAGCGCTCGTTGGTCGCGAGGTTGTCCGCGGGCGACGTCACCTCTATCGAGGGGGCAATCGTGTCCACCGTGACCGTCCTCGTGACGCGCGCCGTGTTGCCGGCCGCGTCAAGGGCGTATACGACGACGACGCACGTCCCCTCCGCGAGCTCGACCTCGTGCGTGAAGGTCCCATCCGTCATGGGGATGACCGTCGCGTTGTTGACGAGCACGACGTTGCCCGGGCCGAAGGCCGACATCCTCAGGGTCGTGCCGCGCTCGGCGTCGCCCTCGACGCCCAGCGTCCTCGAGTCCAGGACCATGCCGTCGCTCGGGTACAGGACCGTGAGCGGGGGCGGGGACCTGTCGAGGATGACGCTCCTTGTTATCGATGCCAGGTTGCCAGCCGCGTCGACGGCGTCGACGTAGATGAGGTTGCTGCCGTCCGTGAGGTCGATGGGCACCAGCACGCTGCCCGATGTGCCCGCGACCGCGATGCCGTTGACGTGGACCGTCGCGCCCTGCTCGAACATGCATTCCATGGTGATGGTGTGGTCGCTCGTGATGGCGCCCTCCAAGGGCTCGACGATCTCGAGCATCGGGGGCGTGCGGTCGATCACGAGCTTCACCATGGTCTCGTTCGTGTTCAGGGCTGAGTCGACCACGCGCAGCTTGATGACGATTGTGCCCTCTGGGATGCCCTCGAAGGTCTGCTGGAACTCGAAGGTGGGCCCGACCGTTATATTCGCGACCTCGAGCACCGGCTGCCCCTCGAGCCCGTAGGAGATGGTCGCCTCCACCAGCCCCGAGCCGACCTCGACGACGAGCCCGTGGACCGTGATGGCGGTCACGCTGAGCTGGTCGTCCGGGAACGGGGACGAGATGCTGATCTGGGGGACGAAGTCGTCGATGAGCAGGAACCACAGGGCGTCCGGGCCCACCAGGTCCTTGTCGAGGTCTACCGTGAACCTGTCCATCGAGCCGGCCTTGGCCACGGTGATGGTGTAGGGCGACCACAGAGAGTAGGTCGTGTCCAGGATGGACCACTGCGGGTACCGCATCGCCTTGACGTGGCCCTCGACGTCCGTTAGGTCGGAGCCGGAGAACATGCCGTTCCTGCTGTAGCGGACGACTAGCGCGTCCGTGACGGGCTGGTGCGTGTCCTCGCCGTAGGCGTCACCCCAGGTCACCCACATCTCGATGTTGAACCAGACGTTGATGGAGCCGGTGCCGATGACCTGGCCCGAGCCGATGGGTATGTCGCACCCGACCGCGTCCACCATGGAGTTCTCGGCGATGATGGCCAGCGTGGTCCGGGGGCTGATCACAACGCCCTTCAAGGTCACGATGGTGTTCTTGAAGAAGAACGCGTTCCCGGTGCAGTCGATGGACATGTCCGCCATCGTGAGCGCCATCCTGGGGCCCGCCTTCTCCTTCGCGACGATCGAGTAGATGTCGTTGCAGTCCTTGAACGAGTTGCCCGACATGACGGGCGGTGCGAGGTACATGTACTTCAGGTCGATGACGTAGTCCTCGCAGTCCTCGAAGTGGTTGTCCATGATGGTGACCTCGCCGTAGTCCTTGAACACCTTGCCCGAGCACCGCAGGATGGTGTTGTTCCGTATCTGCGTCACGGCGTTGTAGTCGTAGTTGTCGAGGTTCGTGTCGATGAGGTAGTCGAGGACCGGGCCCGCGTTGTCCGATACCTGGTTGTTGTCGATGAGCAGGGTCAGCTTGGTGTGGTAGGAGCCCGTGTACGCCAAGTAGATCATGGTACCGGTGTTGTTGAAAATCTTGTTGTGGTTGAAGTCGACGGACGCATACTGCGCTGCCAGCGTGTACTCGGTGAGGCGGAGGAACCACGAGTTGACCTCGCTGATCGTGTTGTGGGACACCACGAGCGAGCCTCCCCAGTTGACGTCGATCACCGGCCTGGTGGTGAGCTTCGATGTGGTGTCGCGGAAGGTGTTGTTACGGATGACGAAGTCGGCCGGTTCCTTGCCGTTCAGGTCGCCCCCTTGACAGTAGAGGTACAAGCCGTAGGAGTACTGGTTGCTTATGAACTGGTTGTTCAGTATGTAGACCGTTTCCCGGATGTAGCTGTACAGCAGGTAGTCCGCGGTGGTCTCGGTGTTGTTGATGAACGTGTTGCCGTCGAGGATGGTGCGCTCCTTGCCGCCCGTGTCCTGGTAGGTCCTGCCCTGCATGTCGAAGAACCTTCCCCTGCTGTCCCGGAAGGTGTTCCACCTGAAGATGTTGTACCGGTCGAACAGGTTCATGCGCTCGTAGCTGCTCGAGGACGCGTAGGCGAACAGCGCGGTGGACCCCTGTCTGCAGCTGGCGAAGACGTTCCGCTCCACCGTGAGGTTGTCGTACAGGTAGAAGCTCTTCAGGTTCGTCTGCCCGGCCCCGGGCCCGACGTTGTACGTGGGAGAGCACACCCTCCCCGTCAGGTTGGTGAACGTCGAGTTGGATATGCGCACGTTCATGTAGTACGTCTTGAACAACAGGGTCGCGGGGGTCTCCGTGAAGGTGAAAAGGTTGGAGCCCCCATCGACCCTTATGCTGTCGATGATGACGTTCGAGACGTACGTCGGCGGCACGAGCCCCTGGTTGTTGGTGTTGAGCGTGACCGCGATGAGCGGCTGCATGCGCACCCCGAGGTCCTCGAAGTCAATGTCGGAGATGCTGAGGCGGAAGCTGAACGGCCCGGCCGTCCGTGCCACGTGGTTGATCGTCCCCTGGATGGCGGTCGCGGCCTGCGGGTAGATGTACTTGTAGTGGGAGGAGTAGTAGCTGCCGGAATAGGAGTAGACGGCCGCGGAGGTGCCAATCCTCGCATCCTTGATCGACAGCTCCTTGAGCTCGACGTCCTTGTAGTCGAGGACGGTCACACCATGCGGGTAGGTGTAGCTGTATGTGTACCAGTAGCCGCCGGTGTACCGGTTGTCGAGGTACCATTTCAGGTTGTAGTTCATGGAGCCGTTCATGATACTGAAGCCCGAAACCTTGGCCATGGCGTTGCCGTCGATGAGCAGCATGTAGAAGTGCCAGTAGACGTAGGCGTAGCCGTAGTTGGCCATCTTCTTGATGCGCGCCTCGCCGTTCATAACCCCGTTCAGGTAGAGCTCGATGTTCCTCAGGACGGGCGTCCCGCCCGTGATCTGGATGGCCGCGGTGTTGACCGTGAACTGGTATGACGTGGTGTCGGGCAGCGTCTTGTCGAGCCAGAACATCGTCATATTGTTGAGGTCCAGCGTCGTGTCCTCGACCGTGGTGCTGTTGGCGTTCACCAGGTACAGGCCCCACCCGCTCGCATTGAGGATGGTGCAGTTCTTCACCGACACCTTCTCATTGGTCTTCACCTGCAGCCCGAGATGGGTGCCGTTGATGACGGTGCGGCTGAGGCTCGCCTTGCCGAGGATCAGCAGGCTGTACCCGTCTGTCACGTTGGCGTTCGCTATCGTGCTGCCGACCGTGTTCAGGGTCCCCATCGGGTTGACCACGAACGACCACTGGTTGGGCATGCTCGCGTTGAGGAGGACGTCGCTGTTCGTCAACGTGAGCGTGCTGTTGACCGTGATGTTGCCCTGTACCAGTACGGTCTCGTCCCTCACGGTCGTGGCGTGCTCGATGACCCAGTCGCCTGTGGTCGGGGGCGCGTCGCCCGTGATGGTCGCGCTCGCGGTGAGCGCGCACATCACGCCCAGGAGCAGGAGGGCGAGCCCTGCGAGGGCCATGTGCATCGCCGTGCGCCCGTCCAAGGACGGTCCCTTCGTTCGCATTCACTTCACCTCCGGTTCGCTCTCATCGGGGGACATGTCGGTCTCGGCCCCCTTGTCCGAGAGCCCCTTGTCTGCCTTCTCTTCCGCCCTGACCGGCACGGTCCTCGGGCGGGCCATGGGCACCCTGCGTGCCTGCGGGCGCGCGACCGGCCGATGGGCGGCCGTGACCGGTGCAGGGCCGGGCGGGGCGGGCGCCTTGGCTGCGGCCGCCCCCTCGGGTGCCTTCGCCACCGGTGGCTCGGCCATCGCGGCCTTGGGCGAAGGGGTTGGCACCGCGGCCCTCGGCCCCTCGGCCTCGACCTCGACGACGAGTGATTTGTCCTCCTGCTCGGTCGCCTGGACGCGCCTCCTTCCCCTGATGATGAGAAGGACCGCCAGGACGATGACCAGCACGAGGATGAGGATGGAGACCATCAGGAAGGTCCGGCCTGCCTCGTCCTCGCTCACCTCCGCCGTGGTCTCCGAGAAGTAGGTCACGCTCTCCTCGACCGTCCGCGCATTGCCGGCCGCGTCCGTGGACACGACGGTGATGGTCGTCTTGCCCTTCTCGCTGATGGGGCAGTACGTCAGGAAGTTGCCGTCCATGTCGACGATGACCAGCACGCCGCCCACGTAGACGACCGAGCCCGGCTCGGTGTAGCCTGTCAGGTTGACTAGATGGCTGGGGCTGGTCCTCTCCCCCTCCCTCCACACGGTGGGGCTGAGCCCTATCACCAGGGTGGGTGCCGACGTGTCGAGCCAGAAGACGAGGGTCTGGTTGGCGCTGTTGCCAACCTGGTCCTCCACGACCACCATGACCTCGTTCCTGCCCTCCACCAGCGTCACGGGAATCGAGAAGATGCCGTTGACCGGGTCGGTCAGTGGGTACAGGACTCCGTTCACCGTGACCGAGTCGGTCGTGACCACGCCGTCCATCCACACGGTACCCATGATCGAGATCGTCTCCGTGTTGACGGTCGTGACCTTGGCGCGCGGGCTGGTTACCTCGAGATGGGGCGGCCTCGTGTCGATGGTGACGAGGAGGACCAGGTTGTTTACGTTCCCCGCGGTGTCTATCGACGTGAGGACTATCTTGTTCTCCCCCTCGATGCACAGTATCGCCCGCTGGAAGAACCCGTTCTGCAGCGTCACGTCGTCATCGTTGATGAGGAACCGCGACGTCGCCTCGGTGGTGCCCACGACCACTATCTCGGGATGGTCGAAGACCTCGTTGGGGCTCGGCGATGTGACCCTTATCCACGGTGGCACGTCGTCCAGGCTGACGAGCCGGTCGATGGTCAGCACGTTGCCAGCGAGGTCCCTCACCCTGAAGTGGACGACGGTCTCGGTGCTGACCAGCTCCATCGACAGATCCAGGGTCCCTGCGCCCAGCGGGTACGCGTCCGACCCGTACGGTATCAGAACGTCGTCTATCGTGACCTCGAGGTCACCCTCCAGCTGCGCCATGATGTTGAGCGTGCTCTGGTTCAGCATGGCCCCCTCGACCGGGCTGATGAGCTGGAAGTACGGCTTCTGCGTGTCCAGCCTGACCGAGACCCTCACCACCTGGACGTTGCCCATCGGGTCCACCGCTATCACCGTCAGCGTGTTCGGCCCCTCGACGAGGGTGAGCTCGATGGTGAACATGGAGACGATGACGTTGGCATCCAGCCCGTTGACTGTGATGAGGCTGCCAGGCTCGGTCACGCCGCGCACGAGGCACCTGGGGTTGTTCGTGATGTAACCATCGGTGGGGAAGTTGACGAGGACCTTCGGCGGGGTCGGGTCCACGCGGATGAACACGTAGGTGGTCACCGAGTTCCCTGCGTGGTCGACGGCCCTCGCCCTGAGGTCGAACATGCCGCTCGTCTGGCTGATGAGCTCGGCGCTCACGTGGAACGTGTGGGACCACTTCAGGGTGCCCGTGGCGACCTCCCAGTTCGTGCCATCCAGCGACAGCTCCACCCGGTCGATGCCCGACTGGTAGTCCCAGGCCGAGCCGCGCACATCCAGCGTCGTTGACTGCTGGGAGTGCTCGGGCATCGGGTAGTTGATGTAGACCTCGGGGTTGACGTTGTCCCTCATGATGGTGAGGACGACCATGTTGCGGTCGAGCTTGACGCCCACCGTCTTGCTCACCTGGGCGCACGTGATCTTGATGTTGTACGGCGAGCTGGAGAACAGGCCCGTGCTCCTGATGATGTACGAGTTCATCGACATCGTCGGGAGGGCCCCGTCCCTCTGCATGATGGTCTGGGCCGTCAGGAGGTTGTCCTGGTTGTCCGTCATCTCCACCATGCTGCCAATCGCTGGCGCTCCCGTGTCCCACTTGACGACGATGGTCAGGTTGTAGTACAGGAGGACCTCTCCGCCTGTCGCGGCCTTGAACTTCTGCGCATCGACCGCGGTGAACTCGCAGTAGAACACCTTGACCCTGTCGTACGTGCTCATGATGTTCTCGAGCAGTATGTCCTTGATGGTGCAGAACAGGACCTCTCCGGGATAGCCCTGTATGATCAGCCCCTGCTGGGCCGTCCATACGGTCGTGTAGTTGATGTACAGCCGGCGCGCGCCCAGGGCGTTCATGAGGTCGTTCGTGACCTTGATGCCGACGCCGTCCACCTGCTCGATGGTGACGTGCTCTATCACGATGTACCCCTTGACCTGCTGGGCCGACCCCGTGGGCCCGGTGTAGATGTCAATGCCGTCCCTGCCGCCCTTTCGGATGGTCGTGTTCCTGACGATGACCCTAGCCTCGGGCGTCAGGCTGCTCTGGGCCCTGACGTAGAGCCCCGTCAGCACGCTGTTCTCGATGGTGGAGTTCGTGACGATGACGTCGAACCCGGCCGCGTCCGCGTACTCGTTGTCGTAGAACATGAACACGCCCATCGTGTCGTTGATGCGCGTGTTGTTCATGTGCAGGTAGAGCGTGCCCTTCGGGTTGTTCGGGCGTATCATTATCGCGTAGTCCGGGGAGTCCTCGATCGTGCAGTTCTCGAGGAAGTAGCCCATCTCGTGGTCCTGGTCGATGCAGTTGCTGATGACGGCGAGCGTGGACTTGCCATGCCTCTCGAACGTCGTGTTGTTGACCATGATGATCGCATGCGGCTCCGTCTGCCCGGCATTGTTCGGAAAGTCCGGACGGACGTTGTTGTCCATGAGTATGGCGTGCCCGGGATTGTCATGGAAGTAGCAGCCCTCCACGACGAACTCGCCCGGGACGCCGCCCTCGTTGAGGACCCTGTAAATGGCGGCCTCGGTGCACTCGGTGAACTCGCAGTCGATGAAGTAGAAGTACCTCGGGATGCCGCCTACGCCGAATTGGCCCAACCCCATGTCCCAGTACCACATGGCGCCGGGATTGCACCGTCTGAAGGTGCAGTTCTCAAAGTAGAGCAGGTCCCAGCCGCCCCCGAAGGTGCCGTACCGCCACGTGAAGATGGCGCTCAGGCGGTTGTACATCGGATCCATCGCGATGTCCTCGAAGACCGTGTTCTCGCAGTGGAGCACGTGCTTGCTGATGGTGTAGTAACGGATGTCGTAGATGCCGGTGTTCCTGATGTTGTGGATGTGGCTGTTGAGAATGGTGGTATTGAAGAAGCCCAGGTTCCCTGACGCGCCGGTCTTGCTGTCCGAGCAGAGGAACATCCCCTGGTCGCCCACGTTGTAGAGCTCGAGCCCGTCCATGGTCGTGTTCAGGGTGCCAGAGCCGGCGTCGGGGCCCTGCTGGTAGGTCTTCTGGCCGTCCTCGATTTGGATTCCTATCCCGAGGACGTCGTGGACCTTGGTCTTGTATATCCCGACCGTGTAGTTGCCGGCGTTGAAGTATGACGCTATCCATATGGCGCTCAGGGTCGCGGTGTGGAACTCGCTCTCGACGATGTTCACCGAGTAGTTGATGTACGGGGTCTTGTCGTAGATGTGGAAGTAGCCAATCGTGCCGTCCGAGTCGTAGAGTTGCGAGTTCGAGATGTTCACGTTGCTGTTCGTGGAGTAGAACGAGTAGACCGTGTTGGTACGGTGCAAGTTGACGTACGACAGCTGCGCGTAGGTGGACATCACGGATATGCCGCCGCCCGTGTTCGGGTCGCTGGTCAGCCCCATGATCTCGGTGTTGCTGATGTAGAGCTCGCCGTGGACCTCGATGTAGAAGCCGCTATCGCCTTCGGTGCCGTCGAACGTGCAAAGCTCTATGTCGAGCGTGCACCCCACGTCCGTGTATATCCACACGGGGAGCAGCTCCTCTGCACCCTCGAACGAGAAGTCGCACTCCAGTATCTTGAGCGACGTGCCGTTGATCAACGTGATGTTGTAGTTGACGTCCCACTCCTCGTAGGAGATGGTGACCGGGATGCCCGAGTCGAAGACCCAGTCCTCGGTCGGTGCCTCATCGATGTTCGCCGGGTCCGCCATCGCGATGTGGGTCGCAACGACCGCGAGGACCGCGAGCGTCGCCACTGCCAGCATCGATGCGAGGACCGTCCTTACGATGTGACCTTGGTCCATCTCACTTCACCTCCTTCTTCGACGTCGCGAGGTACAGGTAGAGGGCCACCACGAGGACGGTGATGGCGACCACCAGCAGGATGACGCTCCACAGGCTGTAGGGCATCTCCTCGCCCACCTCCACGGGCGTCGGCGGGACGTACTCCTTGTACTCGTAGAGAACGATTTTCGTGTCCGCCCTCACGTTGCCCGCGTCGTCGCGCACCTCCACGGTAATGGTGTTGTTGCCGGCCTGGAGCGACAGCTCAACGGAGAACAGCCCGGTCTCGACGGTGTACGGCACGCCGTTGATGTAGACGACGAGGACATCCTCGTCCGTCATCCCGTCTATGAGCACCTCAGGCTCGTTCGTGGTCGAGGGAATCGCCTTGACGCTGAGGCTGGGGGCGATGACGTCGTACACCACGTGGCACGTCCAGGTCTCCTTGTTCATCGCCATGTCCATGGCCGTGACCACGATGTACTGGTCGAGGTCCTCCGGCCTCAGGACGAGGTCGTACTCCCATGCCGCCGTCCCCTTCCAGTCGCCCGAGACGAGCACGGCGTCAGCCAGATTTCCCCTGTACTCGACCGTGACGCCGCTGCCCGCCCGGTCGGCCCCCACCGAGGTCCCAGCGAAGTGCACCGTCGCGCTCCGGGTGAGGACGAACGTGTCGACCGGGGAGGCCACGTGAAGCTGCGGACCGAGCGTGTCCCTCTCGATGGTGAGGAGGACGAGCCTGACGTTGCCGACCCTGTCGATGGCCTTGACCTCGACGACGTTGGCGCCCTCCAGCAGCACGATGGTCCTCTCGAAGACGCCGGGATTCGCCACGAGCTGCCCGTCGATGTAGAGCTCGGCACCTGCCTCTAGTGTCATCCGGCCTCTGACGGTGTACTGGGTCAGGTTCGTCACGACGTGCAGCCCCGTCGCGGGGTTCGTGAACTCGAACTCCGGCGGCGTGGTGTCGCACACGATGTCCCTCGTCACCATCTCCTCGTTGCCTGCCGCGTCCGTGGCGACGACTATCACGCGCTGGTTGCCCTCGATGAGGCTCACGACCTGGGAGAAGTTGCCGTCGGCGAGGGAGACGGTGCTCGTGATCGCGGAACCGGCCGTCGACGTGACGGTGATACCGATGTGCGTGTCAGGCTCGGTGAGACCGGTTACAATCAACGTCCTGGACGGCGTCGACTCGCCCTGGAGCGGGCTGTAGACGTAGAGCACGGGCCCGTAGTTGTCCAGCCAGATGAACGTCTCCAGGCTGGCGCGGTTGGCCGCCGTGTCGGTGGCGTCGAGCCTCAGGATGTTCAATCCCTGGCTGAGGCTCATGTAGGTGTAGAGCTTCCCGAGCTCGGGAGAGGGCACATCCAGCCTGATGCCGTTCACCCTGATGACGATGTCCTCGAGGGCGGCGAAGTTGTCGTAGTAGGTTCCGTTAATGACGATCTCATCCATCTGCACGAAGTAGGGTGGGCCCTCCAGGCGCGTCGTGTTCTTGTACTCCAGCCATACGTCCATCTGGGGCGGGGAGAGGTCGACGATGAAGTCGACGACCGTTAGGTTCACGTTTCCAGCGAGGTCGGTGGCCCGCACCTTTATCTGGTGACGTCCCTCCACCATGCCGAGGAACAGGTGTTCCCAGAAGATCTGGTGGCTGATGGGCACCCACTCGTCCGGTGCCATCATCTCGGTCTGCGCCTCGAAATTGAGGATGCCGGACCCGACCTCGAACAGGATGCCGTCCATCATGACGTCCGATGCGTTGACCAGCGTCCCGTTCTGCGGGTTGGAGATGATGACCTCCGGTATCCTGTAGTCGACGATGATGAGCCGCATCGGGGTGTCCGGGTAGACCATGTCGCCGATGAAGTGGGCCGTCTGGGTCGTCGAGATGTTGCCCTGGCTGACCGCGACGGTGAAGGGCGCCCATGCGTCCATCATCCCGTCCACGCAGGTCCAGGGGCTCATAACCAAGGGGCCGTACCTCCCCTCGGAGGTCGTCTTGAACGGGTTGATGTACTTGCTGTTCGCCCCCTGCATCGCCACCGTGGCCCCGTCAACGGGCATGCCGGAGTCGACGCCCTCGGCGTTCGCCCAGGTGACGTAGACCTCGAAGCGGTTGTATACGTAGATGCGGCCCTTGCCCTCGGTCCTGCCGCTGCCCTCGGGGACCGCCGACCACCAGATGGTCACGGTGCAGTCCTTGGCGTAGAACGCCTCCGTGAAGTTCGTTATCGTGCAGTAGTAGAACTCGGCCTCGATGTTCTCGAAGCCGTAGGCAGACACGCCGTTGGGGCCTCCGTCGATGGCCGTGTTGCGCAGCATGTAGGTGAACGGGACCCGCCGGGGGTCGTCGTTTATCATGCCGAGGTACTGCCCCTTCGCGCTGCCGGACCAGTCGTTGCTCCTCAGCGTCGGTGTCTTGTAGACGCCCACGACGGCTATGGACCATCCATCGGCGCCGTTGTCCCTGAGGGTGTTGCCCTTCACCAGGACCTCCTGGTTGGGGTTGCCGTACGAGGTGCCGTACGCGAGGTCGTACGCGCACGTCCGCAGCCAGATGCCGCCGCCCGGGTTGGCCGTGAAGTTGTTGTCCTCGATGTACACCGCGTCGGGGCCGTTGATGGTCTTGCTGGTCTGCTCGAGGTAGACGCAGTAGGCGCTGTTCGCCGTGGCGTGGTTCGTCCTCACCCTGAGCTTCATGTTGTCGATCTCGGAGAACACGATGCACTTGCCGGTGTTGTTGACGAACTCGTTGCTCAACACGGTGAACGTGAAGGCGTAGTTGGGGTACGGGTTGTAGTTGACTATGCAGTTGGCCGCGTTGCCCTCGAAGTAGTTGTTGCTGACAGTGGTGTCCTGCCTGATGTAGTTGAAGTAGATCAATCCCGCATTGAGCGTGTCCAGCTTGCCCGTGTTGCCCACGAACTCGTTCCTTTCGATGGACAGGGGTATGGTGGATGATACGCCGAGATAATAGACGTAGATCGCATTGTCGGCGAATATGTTCACATTGAAGCGGTTGCGTTTGATCTCGTAAGTGGTCGCGGAGTAGGGATAGTACACTGAAAGCGCGCCATAGCCGGCCTGGGTGTACCTGTTGCCCTCGTAGATGTTATCGTTCCAGTAGACCGGACCGTAGTTGTACATGATGTTGGAGCCATAGTAGAAGGAGTTGTTCACCAGCTTGTTCTGCTTGAAGGTCAACGACCCCGCTGATTGTATGTAGTAGCTGTACATCCAGTAAGAGGAGCCGGTGTTGGCGTCGAACGTGTTGTTCACGAACGTCACCGCACCGTAGAAGTAGTAGCTGTACATGAAGTAGCTGCTCCACCTGTTGCTGGTGAACTGGTTCGAATCGATGGTGATCGTGCCGTAGGGGTAGTACAGGTAGAAACTGTACCCGGAGAACGTGTTGCCCGAGAGGACGTTCTCCTTGATTATCATCTTCTTCCCGGTCTGGAACTGGTATGTGTAGAATAAGTAATAGATGGCGTTGTTGAGGAACTGGTTGCCATTGATGGTGACGTCATCGTACGAGTAGTACAGGTAGAAGAAGTATCCTGATGTGTGCTTGTTGTCGGAGAACGTGTTGTTGAGCACGTTCACCTTGTATCTAAACGACGATAGGTACAGGATCGCCCCTGTCGTGCTCCCTCCGATGTTGCACGCATCGACGATGCAGTTCCGCATCGTGATGTCGCATGCGCTCGGATACTGGTACAGGTAGCCGAAATCGAGGTCCAGGAACTGAACGCCGTCAAAAATGTACCCGCCCGCGGGAGCGGTCGTCGACGGCGTCCAGTAGATGACCTGCCCGCTGTAGTAGTTGTAGACCGTGTTGAAGACGTTGTTGCCGTTGTATGTCGAGTGGTGACCGCGGAACGTGATGCCCGTGATCACGGTCGGGACCCTGCCGCCCGACATGGAGGTTACGGTGTTATAGAGCCCGTACCAGTAGAAGTAGTTGTAGAGGTAACCGGTTGTGAAGCCGGTGCCCTTCACGTCGTTCAGGTAGGTGCTGGTGTCGATGACCACGTTGTCGAAGCCGTCCAGTATAGTGCCGCCGGAGAGGCGGATGCCGTAGACGTACGTGTAGGCGTAGAAGTACATGTAGGTGCTCGTGCCCGAGTACCTGCTCGTTGCGTGCGTCACGAGCTCGAAGCTCACGGTAATGTTCGAAAGCACGCCCAAGTTGGCGTAGGACACGTCAAGCCCGTAGGCGTAGATGTACTCGTACACCGACGTGGAGGTCACAGAGTGGTCCCACGTATCCACGACCTTGACCTTGATGGTCACATGGTCGAGCTTGGGCGCCGCCTGCACGCTCGACGTGCCCGCGATGTACAGACCAGTCACGGGATTGGGCCTGCTCTGGGTTCCGCTCCACACGCCGACGACATCGTTGAGGTTAGAGATGTCGGTGTCGACCACCATGGGACTGCAGCTCGAGATGTACATCCCGTAGGTACCCTGGCTCACGATGCTCACACCGTCGAAGATGACCGAGGAGCTGTAGATGTACACGCCATTGTGCACGTTGAGGAGGTCGACCTCCTCGGTGAGGTTCGCATCCCCGTTGATGGTGAAGGTCCAGCCGTACACGGAGTTGTTCGCCTTGAACGTCGAGTACGTGAGGTTGAGGATGCCCTTGCTCCCCGAGACCGCCGGGACCTGGACACCGTACTGGCCGCCGTACGAGCAGTTGAAGGTCACGATGGTGTTCTTCATCTGGAGGGTCCAGGGCGGCGTCACGACTATCGAGCCCGAGAGGAGGAACCTCTCGTTGAGCACGGTCGTGTTGGCATCGATCACCCAGTTGGAGCCATCGGGCGGGAGGGGGGTGCCGACGATGCTGGCATCGGCCGACGGCACCAGGAGGACGACCGCGGCCACGGTCGCGAGCAGGGCTGCGAGCAGGACGAACGCCAGCTTCGTGCCGAGGTTGGTCATCTCAGTCCACCTCCCCCTTGGGGGGCCGCTTGTCGCCCGCGGGCCCGACCTCGACGACGGTCTCGCCCTGCTTGGACTCGACCTCCAGCCGCTCCGTCCGCTCGACGCGCTGGTCGTAGTACCGGTACACCACGGCCATCACGACGGCGAGCAGCAGGATGATCATCGCGAACACCAGGAGCATCGAGCCGCTGTCCTCGGCCACCTCGACGGGTTCCGCCATCTGGCCCTCGAGCCGGTTGACCCATCCCTCCTGGACAGCAACGTTGCCCGCGGCATCGGTGGCGACCACGCGGACCTGGGTCCTCGAGACCTTGTACCCGACCTGGGGCAGGGGCAGCTCCAGCGTGCAGTTGAACCTACCCGTCGCGTGGTCCACCTCCACGAAGGCCCCGTTCACGGTCAGCGTGGCGCCTACCTCGGTGAAACCGGTGACGTAGACGGACGTCCCGAGCGACACTGGGTCCGTCAGGAACGGGTCGACCCTCGTGTTCTCGAAGCCGAAGCTGAGGTAGGGCGCGCTCGCATCGAACACGACCGTCCTGGCGAGCGAGGCCGCGTTGCCAGCGAGGTCGACGACCCCGATGGTGATGACGTTGACGCCTTCGAGCAGCTCTATCGTCTGGCGAATGCCCATGTCGAGCCCGACGGAATACTCGACATCGTTGATGGTGAGCTTCAGCTGCCTGGGGTTGTCGTCCGTCGTGATGAGGCCCGTGACGGCAAGGGTCCTCATGTTGGTCGTCATGCCGTCGACCGGTGATGTCAGCTCGATGCCCGGCGGTGTCGTGTCCACGAGGAGGGGGATGGACGTCGAGAGCTCGTTACCCGCCTCGTCGACCGCGATGACCATCACATCGGCGCTCCCCTCAGGGACGTAGATGTCGGTGCGGAACTGGCCCAGGATGACCTCGACCTCGCGCCCGTTGATGAAGACGCGGGTCCCGTCCTTGACGTAGCCGGCCACAGCGATCTCGTTGGCGTTGTGGATGGACTGCGCCAGGGGCTCGACTATCTTGAGCCAGGGGGGGATGTCGTCGTACGTCAGCACCACCGGCAGGTGGCGCTCGTTGCCCACCCCGTCCATGGCCACGAGCTCGATGTGGTTGACGCCGGGGACAAGGACGGTATCCACGTTGAAGTGGCCGTTCGCATCGGTGGGTATCACCGTCTGGCCGATGCGCACCGTGACGTCCTCCGTCTCGGTGAGACCGAACAGGCGCATGTCCGCTATGTTGACCGTGGCGCCGTTCTCGGGGCTCAGGAGCGCGATGTAGGGCGCCTGGGTGTCCAGGAAGACGTCGACTATAGTCTCCTCCGCGTTGCCGAGCTGGTCGGTGACGGTCACCTTGATGGCGTTCATGCCCTCCCGCAGGCTGACGGAGTGGCTGATGAGCGTGTACTCCACGGCGACCTGGACGCCGTCGATGTAGGCGAACGCGCCCACGTCGGTCGTGCCGACGACATCTATGGTGCGGCTCCTGGTGCGCTGGCCCTGCACGGGCGTGATGACCGTCAGCGCCGGCGGGACGCTGTCGATGAGCACGACCACCGACTCCTCCGCGTAGTTACCCGAGGTGTCGTACGCGCGGACCATGATGACGTTCATGCCATCGGGCACATCGGTAAGCGTGCACTCGTAGACGTCGCTCCCGCTCGCGTTGTGCCAGACCTCGCCATCGAACGAGGCCACGACGTGGTCGATGCCGCTGTGCATGTCGTACGCGCCGCCCATCACGATGATGGCGTGCTCCCTCTGCATGATGCCGTCCCTCGGCGATTCGATCGTCAGGCGGGGGGCTATGTCGTCCGTCAAGTAGATCGTGAGCTCCATCCTCTTCGTGACGTTGATCGTCACATCGCGCAGGAGACCACGGTACTCGATGGAGGCGATGTACGGGTTCCTGGTGACGATGCCTATATGGTCGACGATGATCGAGTTGAGGTTGCTGAACAGGACTCCATCGGGCCCGTCGATGATGTCGATGCCGATGATGGACCATGTGTTGTCCCGCACCTCGAGGCTCGCGCCGATGACGGGCGCCTCGGTCTTGCTCCAGACGACCTTCAGCAGCAGCGAGTACCACAGCCGGATGGCGCTGCGCTCGTCCACGACGAGGTTCTCCTTCGTGATCTCCCCGATATCGGAGTCATAGACGTCGATGATGCCGGAGCTCACCTTGATGGTGTTCTCGATGATGCGGCTGAACTGGCTGTCGCGTATCTCACCGTTGACGCTCTCGGACCTGACCCCTATCACGGCGTCCCGCACGTCGAGCCGCGTGAAGGAGTATCGGCCGATGCTGTACGCCGCAACGGTGTTGGCGTGCTTCTCGTCTATCTCCACGCCATTGTAGAGCGCGTTGCGCACCGTGATGTCGGTCATCGATATCAGGATGATGGCGAGCTTGCGCTGGGCTACCGTGTTGTGGGTCGTGCCGAAGGCCACCTTCACACCGTGGCCGCCGGGATTGACGAACTCCGCGTCCTCGACCACGACGTTGGCCTGGAGCTTGGTGCCTCCGAAGACCTCGACGAGCAGGCCATCGAGGGCGCTCGGCATCTGGTGGATGTTGGACTTGTAGATGACGTTCGCCACCACCGCGTTCCTGAGGCAGTTGTAGTAGCCGCTGAGGGAGATGCCTATGGGCATGTCGGCGCGGTACGTGTTGTTCACGACGGTGACGTTCAGCGTCGGTTCCACCAGGCCGTTGAGGTCATACGCGCCGCTGATGTCGAGAGTCGCCTGGTCGTTCATGTACGAGTCCGCTATCGAGTAGCTTGCCGACCGCAGCATGGATTCGCCCGAGGTGACGGTCTCGTAGCCGTGGGCATAGACGGACATCACCTCGTTGTCCTTGATGGAGCAGTGGTCCAACGATACCCAGGTCTCGATGCCGTAGGTGTTGCGCTCCCAGTACTGCTCGAAGCCGTTGCCGTTGCCGGACAGCGTGCAGTTGTACATGTCGATGAGCTCCCTCGTGTGCCCGTGGAGGCCATCGTTGTTGGAAAGTTCGCGGATGTAGAACCCCGCGCGCTTGTTGACCGAGAACTCCGAGTCCCTGAACGTGTAGTTCGCATCCCTCAGGCCGTACGCCGGGGAGCCAGACGGGCCGATGAAGTACCCGTCCCCCTGGTTCTGGGACGCGCTGATGCCGATGCCCATGACCTCCAAGCGCATCCCCGAGCGGTAATCGTCCAGCACGCCGGCCACCTCGTAGTGCTCCTCCAGCACGCCGCTTCCCGTGTTGTACTCGAAACTGCACGCGTCGTACTCGACCGTGACGTTGCAGAAGGTCGTGACCTGCCGGGCCTGCTCCTGCGACGTCTTCATGTGCATGCCATGGCCGGTGTTGTCGTGCGAATCGACGCCCGACATGGCCAGGGTGACGTTGCCTCTGGCCTTCGCGACGATGAACTGGAGGCCAGGGCCGGTGTTCTTCATGGACTCGATGTCGGACAGGCTCGCGTCGGCCTCGACGATGGCGTCGTCCATGCTGAGCACCAACCCCGCGCCCGTGTTCCCGTCGAGCGTGACCCTGGACAGCCTCACGCCCGAGGAGCTTCCGGGCAAGGCCGTCACGGTGGCGTACAGGACCGAGAGCCCCGTGGCCTTGTTGAGCTTGAACGCCGAGTCGGTGACATCGACATCGATGCTGCCGATGTCGCCCTCGAACTTGATGATGGCGCCCTCCTTGAGGTTCTCGTTCGCCTGGAGCTTGTTGAGGACGACGTCGTTGTTCCCCCGGACGTTTTTGAAGAACATGAGGATGCCCACGTCGCCGCACTTCGTGATGGTGCAGTTGTCGATGGTGATCGAGGTGGCCATATCGAGGTCCTCCATCGATACCGTGGCACCCTGGGCCTTCATGCTGTCGATGAGGCAGTCCCACATGCGCAAGGACACCTTCCGCGCCGCCGACGTGGCCGGCCCCATCACCGACACGACGAGGCCGGTACCGTCGCCCTGCATGTCCTGCTCGTAGACCTGCACGTCGAGGTCGATGTTGCTGCGCATGCTGGAGATAACGACGCCAGCGTTGCCGTTGTTGCTGAGTCCGTTCTCATGGACCTTGACGGTCACCTTGACCGAGCAGTCGGCGACCATCACGAGCGCGCCCGTCCCGGCGACGCTGTTCTCGAGCGTCCAGCCGGTGAGGTCGATCGTGGTGGCCCTGGTGGTCCTCTTGGTGACGCCCAAGATGAGCTTCGGGGACCCCTTGGCCTTCAACGTGGTGCTGGCCAGGTCTATCGTGGATTTCTCGAGCTTGTACGTGCCGTCGAGCAGGGTGAGGCCCGGCCCGTTGCAGTTCACGAACGTGGCGCCCGCGATGTCGGCATTGCCGTACACCTCAAGGCCCCCGAGGGAGTGGAGGACGTTGGGGACGCAGTTGCCCTCGGTGTACCACATGTTGTCGAACGTCGCGTTCCGGACGGTCGCGCTCCCGCCTTCGACCAGGAGCCTCGCGCCAGTCGCGCCGGTGCCCACGACCCTCGAGTCGCCCGTGATGGACAGGTCGCCGCCCTTCACGTAGATGGCGAGCGGGACGTAGTCCGGCTTGGCCCCTCCCCCTCCGCCCATCAGCTTCGTCGGGGAGTAGAACTCGAACCCGTCGATGAAGAAGTTGTACGGGAAGCCCCCGGGGTAGACGTACGAGGTGTAAATGTTCGCAAGACGTATGTAGCTCACCTTGGTCATGTCGATGCCCGTGTTCGAGTACGCGGACAGCGTCCCGAACGGCAGGCTGTGAGCGTACCAGACCCATCCATTCCCGTAATAGGTGTAATGGTTGGGGTTCTCGTAGTAGGAGCAGTACCTGCCCGAGGAGTCGTAGACGTAGAGGTTGTAGTAGGAGGTGTAGGGCCAGTAGTACGAGTACGATACCTGCGTGCCCTTCTGGTCCTGCATGGTGCAGAAGAACCGGATGGCGTTGAAGCCCGTGAGGTCCGTCGGCTTGTTGAAGTAGTAGTAGATGTCGTTGTACGTGCCGCTGGACGGGATCGTCGCGTAGACGGAGGACTTGCCCACGTACTTCACCGTGGTGGAGGCGCCCACGCCCGCGGAGGAGCTCCAGCGGCCCCCGTAATCGCCCGAGGGGGTGGCGCTCTCCGTTATCGCATCGCCCCAGTTTGCGGTGTAGAGGCCGACGTTGTCGATCCACCGGTAATAGGAGGATCCAGACATGCTGTACATGTAGAACCGGATGCAGGCGATGTTCGACAGGTCGACCATGTTGTAGCGGTACCAATAGCCCACGTTGGTCATGTCCAGGGGGATGGTGTATCCCTGCCACCCATAATAGGCGGCATAGCCTCCCTGGTAGTACGAGCCAGCCATCGTATAGCCATAGCCGTAGGTGCTGCTGTAATCGTGGGAGCCATAGAAGTAGCAGTAGTACATGTTCTGGGAGTAGCTGGGGTAGTTCGAGTGGACGAAGAAGGTGATCGCGTTGAGCTTGGTGAGGTCGGCGTTGTTGTTGAAGTGGTACTCGAACCCGTACTGGTAGCTGCCGCCGCCCACCCTGACGGAGGCCGGGCCGCTAAGCTTGGTCGAGGTGTCGAGGTAGGGGCTTCCGTACTGGGTAGAGCCGGTGCGCCAGTACGAGTACCAATAGTAGGGTTCCCAGTGGCCCGATAGCGCGCCAGCGGAGGGTGTGAGGCTGTCACCCAGCATCTCGGGCACGCCGCCACCGCCTCCCCCGCCCGAGCTCGGGCCGAGGCCCGCGCCCGCGGCGATGGAGACGCGGGAGTTGTTGATGTTGAGGTCCGCGTCCTCGAGGTAGAGGCTGTGGCTCACCACGTAGTTCGGGTCCCCGTCAATCGTCATGTCCGTCGTGACCTTCTCTGCCACGTCGATGGAGAAGTAGCCGAGCCCCTCGTTGCCGACGGCGTCGTACGCCTTTACGGTGACCCACGTCTCGGTGTACGAGTAGAACGTGTAGTTGATGGACGGCTCCGTGCTGGTCAGGACGACGGGCGTGCCCGCGTCCTTGAACTCGACCTTGTAGCTGACGATGCCGATGTCGTCGGTGCATTCGCTCATGTCGAACTCGTAGGTGTCCCCGATGAAGATGATCACGTCGGCTCCCGGTATGTCCTCCGGGACGACGACGACGGGCGCGCCCATGTCGTCGGCCGAGACCGTCAGGGCGCCAATCACCATCGCACACAAAACCAGCAACAAGCCCGCAACCAGCCATGTCTTCCTCTGCATCAGCCTCAACTCCTTCCCCTGCCTGCCTGCCTTGATATCGATTCCGACAGATAGCCTGTAATTGGCATGAAACGGAATGAGATTCCATGTTCCGGGGGGTCCGAGCGCTCGCGCTCCGACCCCAACTCGGGAATCGTCCCCGGAGAGGCACGGGACGGTAGGGAACCACTTGGACTCCCGAACGAGACGTTGGAAGGGGTGGCC